>OCTX012290348.1_pt1 | contig 65216 bp, 57 predicted proteins | sample 1539691 | NCBI WGS metagenome assembly OCTX01 (sample SAMN02144231, study PRJEB22623) | gut metagenome | biome: sheep rumen | host: Ovis aries | place: New Zealand
ATATAGCGCGAACCGTACACCGTTCTTGCAGTTCTTTCTTGGAAGTTTCTCACGTTTCCTTTTGCAAGTCGAGCATAACGCTTCGTTGTTTCAATATGTCTTGTACTCCGAAGAATACGGTGCAAAATTACATTTTTTCTGCGAAAATAGAGTCGGATTTACAAAAAATCGTATTTCGATTATGCCATTTTTGCTGTTTTGACCCCCAAAAGGATAGGCTTATAACCTTATTTCCTTCCTTTGTGCCTCACTTTGCCCTATTCTAAACTGCTCCTTAAACCATTGAGCAATGGGTGTCTGGTTGATCTGCAGGAACAAGTTACGCTTCTCGTCCCTTATCACTTGTGCCATGACATTATCGGCAAGTGCATTGCACCTGTACTCATTGGAGTGCAGCCACCCACTATAATTGATAGTCTGACCATGTAGCAGTTTGTCGGTTTGTTCCATGTTGAAACCACAATCCAGACACTCACGCTCCATATTGAGAAAACGCTTGAAACTCGGAAACCATTTATATGCCTTGTCTATGATGCGCTTCAAGTTGCTCACCTCTTGCTGGTGCTGCTTATTGGTGCGATTGAGTTCCCTTGCGTGGTTGTCCTTCATCTTCTGCATATCGGTGTGCAGTTTTTCAATCTGGTCATTCAAATCTTCAACTTCCCTATGCAGTTGGGCATTCTCTTTCTCCAGTCGGTTCACCTTGTTGCCGCCCAAAAGGGAATTCACTCCGTTGAGTACGCTGGTGGCAGTCTTGGTGGCTGAGTTCTTGCATAGGCAAGCGACCAAACTCGATGACTTCAGTTCCTCAGTCTTACCATTCTTCAACTTACTCTTGTTCACATAGAACAGAATGTTAAAAGTACTTCTCATGTTTCTTACTCTTTTTTAATTTTGGCTGCAAAACTACTATTTCTTTTGGCGTCCATCGCTATGCAAAATATAGCAGTTTGCGGAATAAGAACGGGTTACGATTTGGCAACCTAACTCCTTCAGCATTCCTCCTAATTTTGCATAACCCTGCATTATAGCCGCCCCTTATCAAGGGGCTCTAAATCCCCTTTTTGCCTTTATTTTAGGTCGAATTGCGTTAATCTTCCAAAATCCGCTTTCAGTTACAACTATTTTTTGTAACTTTGCGCTCCGATAAATATAAAGGTAAAAAGATGATGAACAACATAGATAGAATAAAAGAATATATTCAGGATGCCGTCATAAGCCCTTTGGAGCGACAGATGAACGTGGACGGCGGAGAGTCGGGAGTAAACTTGTATGAGAAGTATTATATGCAAGGGGGCAGTCCTCCGAAGGATTCCGATTATAAGAGTTTGCTTCATGAGATGATGGTGCCTTACTACGATATGTATCTGAACGCCGACTTCAAACTCTGTTGTGCGGGAAATCGACTGGAGTTCATAGGAAGGAAGATGGATAGCATTATAGAGGATGATGATCAGTTTGGTAGCTGGGCATCGGAAAAGAATCTGATTACGGCAGCTGAAAACTGGGGTGAAAACTTGAAACGTTTTGAGAAAGAATCCAGGCGTATCTATAGATTCTTTCATGTGCTGGAGGTGCTGTTAGAGTCTGATTGCCAGCAAGACTGGCGCGCCTTGTCTAGAGAACTCAAGGAAATGCTGTTCAAGTCGGAGGTATGTTACGACTATAAGACAGATGAGGTGCTGTGTGTGCTGCACGCCTTCACGATGATTATGCAGCAGGAGTGTCCGAAGGGGGAAAAACGGGAATTGTTGAATCTACTAAATCAGCACTGGCTTTTCCTGAAGCACTACTATTCGGTCATGATCCGGCATATCATTGGCGTGAAGTGGACTAGGTTTCATAAGGTTGCAGAGACCGTCATGAGCTCCAGCCAGTCGTTCAAGCCTCACATGCACATCTTCTATTGTGGGCTGATGAACTGTGTGGACGAGTTGCATCTGGATCGGAAACATCAGCGTGAGATGGATAAAGTGATGCTTCAGATGCAAGAAGAGATGAACCGAGTAAAGGAGCACTCCGAACTGCTTTATCCGCTGTGTGATGCCATCTTCCCCGAGGATTTTCAACGTCTGCTTCGCGAGCATCGCCCAAAGAGTTATAAGGATATTGAGAACGAAAGCAACCAGAAAGACGAACTCATCCAACAGTTGAGAGACCAAACAAGCCGTACTTGCAAGGAGTTGGAGAAATCGAAGGAAATCATTGAGAAGATGGTGCTGTCATCAATTCCTATCGAGGATATAGATGCCGAGTTGGATCAGTATCCATCAGAAATGGCTTTTGCCATGCTGAGGGACCTTCAGTCAAGTCCCATCATCAGTATGCAAAAAGCGTGGCGTGAACATTATCCGGAATTACTAAAGAAATATCGTACACGCCTGTTGGGATCTATCGAGCAACAGAAGGAACTGACTGAGGCCATTACAAAGGTGGCTGAACGTCCCACTTATGGTGCCTATTATGCGTCAGGCTCTACTCATGACGACAAACGTAGCCAGCTCGTGTTGGGAGAAGATAAGGATAAGATGGTTCCACTAAAACGGATAAGCAATGAGTAACAGCTATTATGAAAAGGGGTCCAACCATTATGACCACCATAAAGAACTTCACATTGACAAGGTGAATGGTGGCGATTTCGGGAAGTTGATTTCTGCTTTCTTCAAGGATGATGCCGAGGATGCGGTGATTGTGGATGAGGTTAAGGAAGTTACAGGGAAACATGACGACTTGTTGGTTAATGACGTTTTCTCTGATGAATTGTTTACGTCTAATAAGCAGTTGTTGCAGCTGAGAACAATTATCAGTGGGGCTGTCAATATGGGTGACAAAGACAAGATAGATTTGAGTAGGGGACTGGAGTGGTATTGGTTGTATCAGGCCATTTACGATGCTGGTCTTTTTGAAACACGTAGTAATCGTGAGAATGTTGTGACGGTGGTTGGCTTTGTCCGTCAGATCGCTAAATGGCTCCCCGACATCATTGATATAGATGACGATAAACACATTCGAAATATTTGCAAGAGTATGTCTGCCGAGCAGGGTAAGTGGATGATGAACGGCAAGCCGGTGAACCTTGTAGATATAGAGGCCAACAAACGACGTATGACAGCGATGAAGCCAGTAAAAATAGAGCGCATTATCAGCGTTGCATATAATGGTCTATATACAAAACTTGTAGCTCTGAAACAAGAGATTGCCAAGGAAAAATCTACACGATAGGCTTCTTCAGGAATGCAGCCAACTCATCGAAACGCGCCAGGATCAATTCAAGGTCTGGGTGCGTTTTTTCTACGATAATAGCCCCGTAGTTGGGCGTATTGTCGTCCATCACGTCCTCAACGGTACGAATCTCATAGAGGTCGCGGTGCTCGTTAGATTAAGAAGGGAAATGTCAAGTGCAATCATGCCATTTCTTCCTGATATATTTCCTTTTCCAATTTAGTGTCAAGACGGTCATACATAACCTTCTGGCGTGCCTGAAATGCTCGCACTGCGGCAAGCATCTCTTCGTTTGAACGTGGTGTAAATCTCTTGTCCATCTTATTTCCTTTCGTCTTTTCTTGGTGCAAAGATAGAATTATTTTTTGATACTTCCAAGGAAAAGCAGAGAAAAGTGCATTTATGAGGCTTCTATTGCCTTTCTGTTAGACATCGGAATAGACATGTTAGACAGAAAACGGCGAATGAATTAGACACGTTAGACAAGCGGGGATATACACTTCCAATTACTTTTTTCCTTCTTAATTATATACTAATTTTGCACTTGCAGACTTGAAAATGCTTCAGGATTTGCAAGTGCTCATTGACTTAATGCTACAACGAGATAATAATTTGTTTACGCAGGCGGTCAGCGGACTGCCAAACCCTGCCCTGCTGCGATAGTACGGCAGTTTTCTCACGCACATACATTATTAATATAATAAAGAAAGGATTTAGCAATGACTACAAAAGAAAAAATGACGATGCAGGTGAACTCAGAGTTCGTCTGCAACATGATGAAGCAACGTAATGCAGGAACTGAAGACTGCATGACATCCACTGAACTGGCACGGGAAATCGGCATCCCCGTGACTGATATGCACGACATTCTCATTGAGAATAATGTGCTTTGCCGACAACGTCGGGAACTGCGACTCACCCTGAAGTATCAGGAGCGAGGGTATGAGAAGTACCGCAGCTGCTTTCGATACAAAAAGACCGGCGAACTGATGGAAATCGTTTATCCGGTTTGGACGGAGAAAGGACAAAGATTGATAAAGGACAAGTTAAACGGTAAAAAGTTATGGAAAGAACTGTAAGAATTTTGAGTCAGAGTCCGCTGGCGACACGCCAGTATATGGACCGGAAGACGGGCGAGCAGAAGGTGATGAACTCTGTGACCCTGAAGTTGACGGACGGCATCGACACCTTCCTGGGTGAGATTACGGGTGAGCGGGCAGTGAACTGCCCGAAGTATGATCCTCAGTACATCTATCGGGTGCAGTGCTCGATGGTGGTGCGTGAGTGGAACTCTCAGCAGACGGGCGAGGCCATGCAGGCCACGACGATCTATGTGGACAAGATCAACATGATGTAGTATTTATGACACTTGAATATTTGGAGATTATGGAAGACGTAAAAAGAAAGAGGTGCGTGAAGAGCTTCAAGTCGAATACTCGCGTTTTTGACGACAATTCGATTGAGGTGACACCGCAGGAGAAGGGTCAGCCGGCACAGACTGACGTGAAGAAGGTGGGGCGTTCGAAGCGCTATGCGACGACAGGCAAGAACCCGCTGACGTGTATTGAACTGAAATGTCCTGAGGACGTGGCTGACAAGGCTGCCTACTTCCAGAAGGAGTTGGCGAAGCTGACGAAGGACATCCAGATCAGTGAACCTACCTTGCCGAAGGGCGAGTATCTGGTAAACAAAGACAGCCTGAAGGTGTGTCTTGTAAAAGGTGAGCACAAGCAGCTTGTCGCCTGGCTCACATTCGAGGTCGAAGGATTGTTGGACGTAAGGATGCAGCTATACCAACTAACAAGCGAGATTGACAAATGTTTTGTAATCAATCAAGATTCGATTTGCCAACAGCTATAGTAACGGCCAGTATCTTCAATCAGTTGGTGGACAGTGCCCAGACCCGATGGCTTACGACTCAGCATCGTAAGCTGCGGGAGGCACTGCCCTCCATCCTTGACGGAGATTCGGAACTGTTGGCACAATGGGCTGATGACGAGAATTTTATCAAGTTCTGCCAAGGGCAGGAGGCGAGTAGGAAGAAGTTGGCCGGAGGTAAGATCAAGGGTGAGGTGTTCAAGGCTCTCACCATTGAGAAGAAGCTACAGACGTATTGCGACAACCTGAAGAAGTCACTGCCGTTTGTCATCTTTATTGCAACCTATGCCGAGACCGCTTCGGCGAGTGGAAAGGTGGGCTGTTGGAGAAAGCAGGCGGCTTGCAGACTGAATGGCTTGTGCGTGATCGACTTCGATCATATCGAAGGGGATTGCAGGGCTGTTTGGGAAGAGGCATACGCCAAGCTTTCGGATGAGGATAAGGCGAGGATTCTCCTTGTCTATGTCACGCCATCGGGGCACGGTCTGAAGGTGGTCTTTATGGCTGACGTCAATGTGGGCAACCTCATCGATAATCAGAAGGACTTCTCGGCTAAACTGGGATTGAATCCCGACGAGGCCTGTAAGGACGCTTCGAGAGGTGCGTTTCTGACTACTCGCGAGGACATCATATTAATTAACGAAGAGAACCTGTTTACGTATGAAAATGAAGAATTTGGCAAAATGTACAATGAGAGCTATCATGCTGGTAAGTCTCAGCCTACTCTTGACCTTGCTCCTGTATCAGGAGGCGATGGAGGAAACGAGCGGAATGCTGAGTCACTGATGTATAATGGTGTAGCATACACCAAGATTATCGAGGCTTGGCTTGACGGCGTGAATCTGGATAAGAACCGCCACAACACGCTGACGGAGTTGGCAAGTCACCTGAGGTATCTGATTGGCAAGAACCCGAAGAAGATTACCGAGGTGGTGATGTCGCAGGCTTGGGTTCGAGACCTTGCAGCAGACGGCGAGGATGTGGCCGGTACCGTCAGCTCTGTTATGGGCTGGCGCTACAATGAGAAGATGCCTGAACAGTTGAGGAAGGCTTTGGATAAGGTCGGGGCTCTCCAAAATGTCACGGTAGGGACAGGCTCTTCTGTGGCATCGGGCCAGCCCAAGAGTGACATCTATGACATGCTGCCGCTGGATAAATGGGCTGAGGAACTCATGGAAATGGTAAAGTACTATCCTTGTATGAAGGAATTGTTCCTGAATGCACATCCGCATAAGATGCCTGCCATTCTTTTCTCTTCTGCGGCTCTGTTCGGCACGCTGATGACGCGGGCCTACTATCATTTCTGGTTTGAGCCGGAGGTTGTGCGCAGGCTGAACTACTGCATCTTCATCATCGGTGATCCGGGCGCCGGAAAGAATGTGATCGAGAAGTTCTACAAGAAGATAGCCGATCCGATGATTCAGGCCGACAGTTGCCTGATAGATGCCGTGAACCGCTATAAGGAAGGCCGTACGGAGCGCACCACCTCGACGAAGGCGCAGAAGGGCGATGTGCTGAAGCGGCCTGTGGTGGGTATCCGCGTGCATCCTGCCCGCACGGCTACTGGCGAGTTCATCCGACACATGAATGCGGCAGTCGAGACGGTACAGGGGCAACCCATGCACCTGCACATGTTATCGTTTGATGCCGAGCTGGACAACGTGAACAAGCAGAACAAGGGCGGCGACTGGAAGGATCGCGAAATCATGGAACTGAAGGCATTCCACAACGAGGAGGAAGGTCAGATGTATGCCAACCAGGAGAGTTACACGGGCATGTTCAACGTCTACTGGAACTTTATCTATACCGGCACACCATACGCCCTGCACCGCAAGGTGAACCAAAGGAACTTCGGTACGGGTATGAGTACCCGACTGGCGGTGATTCCTCTGCCCGACAGGGGGCAGGCGAAGCGCCATCAGCAGGTAGATCCCCTAGCCAACGAGACACTCAAGACCTGGGCTTATCGGCTGGACAGGGTAGAGGGCGAAATCCTCCTCGAGCCCCTCAATGACGAGACCTTCGACTGGCAGTCGAGTCATCTGGAGATTGCTAACTTCAATGACGACAAGGCCGACCGCCTGCTCTTGAAACGCATACCTTATTATGGTATCGGCGTGTCGCTTCCGTTCATTCTGATGCGCCACTGGGATGAATGGCAGGAATCGAAGACACTGACGATGGATGACACCGACAAACGGCTCTGCCGCCTGGCGATGGAAATCCAATACAAGTGCCAGCACTTCTTCTTCGGCGAGATGGCCTACAACTACTTCGCCGATCAGGACAAGGAGTTTGTGGTGCGTCGCCGGACAACCCGCTACGATGAATGCTACAGGAAACTCCCTGACGAGTTCAAGACGCAGCAGTTTAAGGACATCTTCCAGAACAGCGACGCTGCTGCCTCGAGAGCCATCAAGCGTCTTATCAACGACGGCATCATCGAGAAGGTGAGATACGGAATCTATCGGAAACTGCTTCAGGAATTACCCTAGCCAATACGGTTTTCCACTTTTCCAGTTTTCCACTTGTAACAGGAAGGTTAGCCCAAAAACTTTATTTTGGGGCCTGGCCCTAGAGGTAAAACTTTACTTCGGGGCCTGGCCCCAGAAGCAAAAAATTAATTTTTTTATCCGGTAAAGTTTGTATAAGTCGGGATGATTGTTTATCTTTGCACCATAAAAACAATAACTAAAATAATTGATAATGAATAACAGGAAATTATCTTTTTGTATGGGTTTGCTGCTGGCGCTCATGGGAGTGTCGGCACAGGCGAGGGAGCGACAGAGCTTCGACAAAGACTGGCGGTTCGTGTTGGGTGACTCGGCGCAGATGGCGAAGGCAGACTATAACGACTCGTGGTGGCGGCAGCTCGACGTGCCCCATGACTGGGCTCGCGAGGGCGACTTCTACGTGGGGAACCCCAGCGGAGCGGGTGGGGGAGCCCTGCCCGGCGGAATCGGGTGGTACAGGAAGCACTTCACTCTGGATAAGATAGAAAAGGTGTTCCTGGAGTTTGACGGCGTGTATATGAACGCGACTGTCTACGTGAACGGTCAGAAGGTGGGCTTCCGTCCATACGGCTATTCGAGTTTCGAATATGACATTACGCCTTACGTAAGGGAGGGTGAGAATATCGTGGCCGTGAGAGTGGATAACTCAGACCAGCCCAACTCGCGCTGGTATTCGGGCTGCGGCATCTATCGCCACGTGTGGCTCACCAAGACCAGTCCAGTACACGTCAAGCACTGGGGCGTGTTTGCTGATGCCCGTGTCGTGAAGGGGAAAGGCCGCCTCAGTATCGAAGTGACGGTGGAGGGCGCAGCGCCTCTGATCCAGAATACGCTCATCGATCCGAACGGAAAGGTCGTCGGAAAGTCGAAAGGGGCAAAGTCGGCAATCACCGTAGCCAAGCCGATGCTCTGGTCGTGTGAGCAGCCGAATGTGTATAAGGTACTGACGGAGGTGACCGTCGGGGGCAAGGTGGTGGACACCTACGAGACCACCTGTGGCTTCCGCGACTTTAAGTTTGATGCCAAGACGGGCTTCTGGCTGAACGGCAAGAACTTCAAGCTGAACGGCGTGTGTGAGCATCACGACTTCGGCTGTCTGGGTGCTGCGCTCAACGAGGATGCCCTGCACCGCAAGCTGACGAAGCTGAAGGCGATGGGTGTGAACTCCGTCCGTTCGTCGCATAATCCCCCGGCACCAGAGCTGCTGAACATGTGCGACACGATGGGACTGATCGTGATGGACGAGAGCTTCGACATGTGGCGCCGCAAGAAGACGCAGAACGACTATGCGCGGTTCTTCGACGAGTGGCACGAGCGCGACCTCACGGATCTGATTCTGCGCGACCGTAACCATCCGAGCATCCTGATGTGGTCGATCGGCAACGAGGTGCTCGAGCAGTGGTCGTCGGCCGAAGCTGACACGCTGACGCTGGAACAGGCTAACCTGATCCTGAACGCAGGCCACGACGCCTCGACGCTGGCGAAGGACGGGGAACTCTCCGTGCAGAGTCTGCTCACCCGGCATCTGGCAGAGATCGTGAAGCGTTACGACACCTCGCGCCCCGTCACGGCCGGCTGCAATGAGCCGTCGCCTAATAACCACCTCTTCAAGAGTGGCGCCATCGATCTCGTCGGCTTCAACTACCACCATGAGTGGGTGAAGGATGTGCCGAAGAATTTCCCCGGCCAGCCGTTTATCTTCTCGGAGAGTGTATCGGCCTTGCAGACACGCGGCTTCTATAAGATGCCCTCCGATACCGTATTCAAGGCACCGAAGGAGTGGTGGCTGCCCTATACCGACCCGACGTATATGTGTTCGGCCTACGACAATATGCATGCTTCATGGTCGAGTACCCATGAGGAGACCTGGGACGTGGTGAAGCACAACCCGTTCGTCGGCGGACAGTATATCTGGACAGGCTTCGACTATATCGGCGAGCCTACGCCCTACGGATTCCCTGCACGCTCGAGCTACTTCGGCGTCATCGACCTGGCGGGCTTCCCCAAGGATGCCTATTATATGTATCAGAGCGAGTGGACGCAGAAACCCATGCTGCACCTGTTCCCCCATTGGAACTGGGTGCCGGGCGACTATATCGACATGTGGTGCTACTATAGTGGTGCCGACGAGGTGGAGCTCTTCATCAACGGCCAGAGTCAGGGCGTGCGCCGTAAGACCGACCATCAGCCGGAAGGCTGGAAACCGGGACTCTGCACGGAGTATCACGTGGGCTGGCGCGTCGCGTTCGACCCGGGTGAGGTGAAGGCCGTCAGCCGAAAGGACGGTAAGGTGGTGTGTGAGCAGGTGATTAAGACTGCCGGTGCACCGGCGAAGATAAGGCTCTCGGTGGACTATAAGGGTAAGAACACCGCCTTCATTACTGCCGAGGTGGTGGATAAGGACGGCAACCTCTGTCCCTGGGCTGACGATGATATCTGTTTCATCTATGAGGGTGAAGGCGGCATCCTTGGTACCGACAACGGCTGCCAGACCTCGATGGAGCGCTTCACATCGCCCCAGCGCAAGGCTTTCTTCGGCAAGTGTATGGTGGTGGCAACGGGCAACGGCTCGATTACGGCCAAATCTGCGACACTTCAGCCGGATGTGATTGAGTTTACATTTTGACCAATAAAACCAAGATACTGAGATATGAAAAAGATTCTATGTGCGATGCTGATGCTTGGCGGCACGACGGCTGCCAACGCCCAGATTCAGACGAATGCAGGCATTCAGTACCTGCAGGCAATGCAGAAAGACGTGTCAACGGATTTCTATGATCTCTCGAACACTTATTTCCTGGCTGATTCCATCGTGAGTTTCGATGCCCAGAAGGGCGAGGGACTGGTGCAGTGGAAGCGTTACCGACTGACGCCCCGACAGGCCTTTAACCTGAACGGCTACTGGCCTGTAAGAATGCAGATGCTCGATTTCCCCGATGCAGCTTACGTGAATGACCCCGAACTGAAGATCAAGGTGGAGTTCATCTCGCCGAGGACAGCCCGTATCCGCATGCTGACAACGCCTATCGAGCCGAAATGTTCGGATCAGGACGACGTGATGTTCTGTGACGGTTTCAAGCAGAAAGGAGCCGGTGCCATGTGGAAGAGTTCGCAGACGGCAAATGGCATTGTCTACAGTTCTGATTATGGCAGGATAGAGATACATAAGTTCCCCTGGCGCATCGTCGTGAAGGATGCCAAGGGTAAGATCCTGACGCAGACGCGCCATAACCTTGATAATGACTCCAGTCAGGTGAAGCTGCTGCCCTTCTCGTTTATCAAGCGTGGAAGCGACAATTCGCGCAGCATCAATCCGGTATGGTCGCTGGCTCCCGGAGAGCGCATCTACGGTTGCGGTGAGTCGTTCACCTCGCTGAATAAGGTAGGGCAGAAGGTACACCTGAGCGTGACTGACCCTCAGGGACCAGAGACCGACGGACAGTATAAGCCCGTGCCCTTCTTCTTCTCGAATCGTGGCTATGGCATCTTCATGCATACCTCAGCCCCCGTGACCTGCGACTTCGGTGCCTCTTACATTGGGGCTGATCGTCTGTTTATGGCCGATGAGCAGATGGACTTCTTCATCTTCCTCGGAGAACCGAAGGATATCCTCGACGAATATACCAATATCACAGGCAAGAGCCCCATGCTGCCGCTCTGGAGTTTCGGCACATGGATGAGCCGTATCACCTACTTCTCGCAGAAGGAAGGTCTGGAGATTGCCCGCCAGTTGCGCGCCCATAAGATTCCCAGCGATGTCATCCACTTCGATACAGGTTGGTTTGGCGTCGACTGGCAGTGCGACTATCAGTTTGCCAAGGATCGTTTTGAGGATCCCGTGAAGATGCTGAAACAGTTCTCGAAGGACGGTTTCCACACCTGTCTGTGGCAGTTGCCTTATTTCACGCCGAAAAACCGCTTCTTCCCCGAGATCATCGAGAAGGGTATGCACGTGGTGAATGCTACGGGCGGCATGCCTGTGGAGGATGCCATCCTCGACTTCTCGAATCCCGAGACCGTCAGCTGGTATCAGTCGAAGATCGAGGGACTGCTGAAGCAGGGCGTCTCTACCATCAAGTGCGACTTTGGTGAGGCAGCACCCTATAATGGTTTCTATCATAGTGGAAAGGGTGGCCTCTATGAGCACAACCTCTATCCGCTGCGTTATAACAAAGCCTTGTGGGAGGTGGTTGAGAAGAACCATCCCGGTGAGGGTATCATCTGGGCACGTTCGGCCTGGGCAGGCTCTCAGCGCTACGCCCTGCATTGGGGAGGTGATGCTGCTACCACGAACACCGGTATGATGGGTGATCTGCGTGGAGGCCTGAGTTTCGGACTGAGCGGCTTCTCGTTCTGGAGTCACGATATGGGCGGTTTTGTGACGGCCTCGCCTGAGGATATCTACCGTCGTTGGCTGCCTTTCGGATTCCTCAGCTCTCATACCCGTGCCCATGGTGCACCTCCTACAGAGCCTTGGCTTATCAGCGAGTCGTTCACAGATGCCTTCCGTGCCTGTGCCGAGATGAAGTATAAGCTGATGCCTTACGTCTATGCCCAGGCGAAGGACTGCTCTGAGCGCGGCCTGCCGATGGTACGTGCCCTGCTGGTGGAATTCCCGCAGGATCCAGGCGCCTGGCTTGTAGAGGATGAGTATATGTTCGGCTCTCAGATACTCGTGGCGCCGCTGATGGAAAGCGGTAGCGGACGTACGGTCTATCTGCCTAAGGGCAAGTGGATTGACTACCAGACGGGCAAGGTCTACGAAGGTGGTTATCAGACCATCGAGGCAGGTCAGATTCCTGCCGTCATCCTTGTTCGCGACGGTGCCTTGATTCCCCATGTGCCTCTCGCTCAGCGTACGGACGAGATTGACTGGAATGCCATAGAGTGGAAGGCTTACAAGGCAGACGCTAAAACCTGTAAAGGACTGCTTTTCAAGCCCGGAGATAGCAAGATTGAGCTGATAGAGCGTTGATTTTGGTTAAATTGACTTAAAAAAACGGTGCGCTGGTTACAACGTATCGTTTTTTTTTGTAGTTTTGCACGCTTTTTCAGAGTAACAAGACATATATGAGGCAGTTAAAGATTCAAAAAAGTATTACCAACCGATCAAGTGAAGCACTTGACAAGTATCTAGTAGAAATTGGTCGTCAACCCCTAGTAACCATTGATGAGGAGATTGAATTGGCTCAGGCCATCCGTAAGGGAGGCCCGGAGGGCGAAAGAGCTAAGGAGCGTCTGGTAACAGCCAACCTCCGCTTTGTCGTTTCCGTTGCCAAGCAATACCAGCATCAGGGACTGACGCTGACCGACTTGATCGATGAGGGAAATATCGGATTGGTTAAGGCTGCAGAGAAATTCGATGAAACGCGCGGCTTTAAGTTCATCTCCTATGCCGTATGGTGGATTCGCCAGAGTATCCTTCAGGCTATTGCAGAGCAGAGCCGTATCGTACGTCTGCCGCTGAACCAGAGCGGTGCCCTGAGCAAGATCAATCAGGAGATCAATAAGTTTGAGCAGATCCATCAGCGCCGCCCCTCAGTTACGGAGCTGGCTGAGCTGACGAATATCGAGGAGTCGAAGATTGAACAGACGGCAAAGGCTGACAGCCACCACATGAGTATTGATGCTCCCTTCGGTGAGGACGATGACAACTCAATGGCTGATATGCTGAGTTCCGGCGATGACTCTCGTACCGACAAGCAGGTAGACTATGAGTCGCTGACTTCTGATCTGGAGAACGTGTTGCGCAGTGTATTGAAGGACCGTGAACTGAAAATCGTTCGCGAGTGCTTCGGCATAGGTTGCCAGGAGCGCGGTCTGGAGGAGATTGGTGCAGAGATGGGTCTTACCCGTGAGCGTGTTCGTCAGATCCGTGAGAAGAGCATTGCCAAGCTGCACGACAGCGGCCATGCCCGTATCCTGATGAAATATCTGGGCTAAACCATACAATAAATCCCCCGCCGACAGCGAGGGATTTATTATTTCTGCTTATTTGTAATCTCTGATGATGACTTTTGTGCCGCTACCGGCTAGTAACATGGCGATTTTATGCACAGGTGTGTCGTTGTAGTGATAGGGAAAGAGAATCTTGGGCTTGATAATCTTGGCTGCATTCACCACTTGGTCTACCGTCATTGTGTATGGCTGGTTGCAGGGCAGGAAAGCAATGTCGATATCCTTGATGTCTGCCATTTCAGGAATGTCTTCAGTATCGCCGGCAATGTAGATGCGTAGTCCGTCGAGGGTGAGTATATAGCCATTGTCACGACCTTTGGGATGGAACTGTTCGCGACCTGGTGTCGTGTTATAGGCAGGTACAGCCTCGATGCTGATGTCATCGGCATATTGCACCTTGTCGCCATTTCTCATCACCAACCCGTTCTTGAAATGTCCGAACACAGCCTGGTTCACGTATATGGCTGTAGCCGGTGTGCGTATCTGGTGGATGGCTTCGCGGTCGAAGTGATCCTTGTGTTCGTGGGTGATGAGGATGATGTTTGCCTTGGGGAAGGTGGCATAGTCAGTCTCTGGTTTCAGCCACATACCAACGGGGTCCACCTGAATTTCCACACCGTTGTAGTTGATTTCCATACTGGCGTGCTTGATGCACGTGATGGTTACTTTCTTTCCGCTTTTGGTGGTAAACTCGTCCACCTTCTGAGCGGCACGACACCCAAGCGCTGTCAGACAGGCAAGTGTGATACAGCAAATGATTTGTTTCATGACTTATATGATAGGTAATGTTACAATGAATCTTGCACCTTGTGTGTATTTCGTATCTAAGATGACGTTGCCATCCAATTGTTCGGCCAACTTGCGGCTGAGCGGCAGCCCCAGGCCGATACCTTCCTTGAAGGAGTCCAGTTTTACAAATCGTCCGAAGACATTCTCTGCCTGGTCAGCAGGAATGCCGCAGCCGGTATCTTCTATCGTGACCCGCAGTTGCTTCTCGTCGGCAGAGGCCTTGAGGGTGATGCAGCCTTCTTCCGTGTATTTTGCGGCATTCTCCATGAGGGCTGCAATGATACGTTTCAGCATGTTTTCATTGGTCTTTATCGTGAAGTCGTCGGCCAGTGATGTCTCTACTTTCACGCTGACACCCTTCCTTGCCAAGTCTTGATAATCGCGCTGGAAATCCTTTAAAAGACGGTTGATGCATGGTGAATCGTTTCTGCGCATCTTCTCTGTCGATTCAATCAGTGAAAGGCCGATGATCTCATCAATGAGCGACGTGATCTGATGGGCACTCTTCTGCATCATTTCCGACATGTGCTGACGCTCTTCCACGCTGTCTGTCAGTTCCGGGTCGGCAATCACCTGCGAGAAGCCGCTGATGATGTTGAGTGGCGTGCGCACCTCGTGGCTCACATTCTGGATAAAGGCTGCTTTCATCTTCTCCGATTCGGTAGCACGGCGATAGGCCTTTTGCAGCTCCTTCATGTGTTTGCGCCTGGATTGCACGATATAGAAGAGGGCGAAGATCAGCAGGCTCATGAGTGCGAGGGCTGCCGTCAGCCCGATCATCTTCGTGCGATGGTTTTGGCGGTAGGCCTCGTAAAGCACAATTTCATCGCGAATTCCTTTCATGCTGTTTATCAGCACGACATTGTCTATAGAGTCTTCCGAAGCCGTCTGCTCTTTCAGGGCTAGGAATGCATCCTTCCATCTGCCCGCTTTTTCCAGTAAAATCACAATGACATCTTTACCTTCGTCGCCCAACTCTTTTCTGGCCAGATTGATGGCCTCGTCGGTCTTCCCGAGATAGGACAGATAGAACACTTCCATCTCTCTGCCGTGAACAGAGGATTTGCCTTCGGCTTCGCCGGCCTTATAAGCCTTGTAGCCTTCTACAAACTTAGGATAGTCCCCACGGTAAAAATAGCTGATTGTCTGTCGGGTTTCGATGTCGAACACCCGGTCTGGCGAATATTTCCTGGCTATCTCAAGAGCCTTTGCCAGCAGACTGTCGGTCTCTTCTATACTGTCTTCCGTGGTTACGTTCACGATATTCATGTAGATAGGCGGCATACTGGAATAGTAGCCTGCTTCTTCCATCATCCGGAGTGCCTCGCGCCAATTCTCTTTTGCCTCTTCATCATTGCCACAGTAGCTGTTGATATGTCCCAACATGTTCGTGGCCATATACATTTCCTTATCCAACTTCTTTTCACGCAGTTCTGCAGAGAGTTCACGGGCCAGTTTGTAGGCTTCGAATATCCTCTTTTGGTTCATGAGGAATACAATAACGTTGCAGCGCTGGGTATAGTAGGCGTGGGGATCGTTCTGTTTCTCAAGATAACTGAGCAGATTCCTGATAGCCGGGAAAAACCTTGCGGTGTCGGCATCGTTGAAAGCATGGTGCATGGAGTCACGTAAAGAAAGGAATTCCTTACTGGTTTTATAATCACTTTCTGCAGCCTTGCAGAAACTGACTAGAAGCGTTGCGGTCAAAAGTAGTAATAATCGTTTCATCTTACAGGATGGAGTAGTAGTTGATTACTGCTTGCAAATGTACTATTTTTATTTTATTCTGCAAAATATTTCGGAACATTTTTTGTGTTTTCTGTGTTTATATGTACCTTTGCACCCATGGAGATACACCCGATAGCCTATTTTGAGTCACCATTGAAGACGAAATTTGGTATTCCACGACAGAGCGGACTTGCGCCGATGCTGACAGGCCGTATCGTCTTTGAGCCCCCTTATCGTAAGGCGGAAGCCGTTCGCGGGATGGAGGATTTTGATTATCTGTGGCTCGTGTGGGGATTCTCTGCCAACAGCGACGCCAAGAAGAGTCTTACGGTCCGTCCTCCTCGTTTGGGCGGTAACCGTCGTCTCGGTGTATTTGCCACGCGTTCGCCTTTCCGTCCCAATAACATCGGACTTTCTTGTGTGCGTCTTGACCATCTCGAAGACAATGCGGAGTTAGGCCCCGTCATTCATGTGTTGGGTGCCGACCTGATGGACCGTACCCCAATCTATGACATCAAGCCGTATGTCGCCTATGCCGATGCTCACCCTGATGCAAGAAGCGGGTTTGTAGATGATACCGTATGGGAACCGCTTAGTGTTGAACTGCCTCAGTCGTTGGCATCCAAGGTTCCCGCAGATTCTGTCGAAGTCCTGAAATCTGTGCTTGCCCAGGATCCCCGTCCCCGCTATCACGATGATCCGGAACGTGTCTATGGGATGCCATTCCTCGACCTTGATATCCGGTTTAAAGTGGAGAAATCCGTCCTGAAAATAGTCGAAATCATCAAAAAGTGATTGCTAATTCGTAAAAATTGGCCCAAAAGTTTGCATTCATAAGAATAATTGCATATATTTGCAGTCCTTAATCAACCGAAATAGGAGGGAGGATGTGCTTATGATATGGGTCGTTATTATTCTGATTGTTATTTGTCTGGCATTAGTGCTTCGGCTGAAGGCAGTCCAGACGCAGTTGTCGGTTCTCCATAGGTCAGATAAGTTGAAAGCCGCCTTTATCAAGTCGATGGCGCGTGAAATACGCACACCGTTACACTCTGTTTCTGGTTTGGCAGATGTAATTTCTCGAGAAGATCTTTATCTGTCGAAAGGTGAAAAACGCAATATCTCCGAACAGATACAGTATAATGCCCGTATGATCTCAACCTTGCTCGACGAGGTATCCATCTATTCTGAAGACGGGAGCCGCGGGCATCAGCTGGAAGACGAACGTTTCAGCCCAAATCGTCTGTGCCAGGCTTGCATTGATGCAAATCTCCCTTGTATGGCAAAGGGCGTGCGCCTGTCGTTTGTTCACGAACTAGGTGATGAGTTCTTTGTCTCAGCCGATCGCCACATGGTTGAACTGGTGCTTAACAAACTGGTGTACTGTGCTTGTCGTTTTACGAAGCAAGGTGAGATAAGCGTAGGTTGCCATTGCGACGATACCCGCCATCAGCTGACTTTCTATGTTCAAGATACGGGTGGGGGCATTCCCGAGGCTCGTAAAGCTTATGTGTTCCGGTGGTTTGAGAATCCGGATGTTATGGCTGAGGAGACGGAGTTTGATCTCAGTGTTGCCCAGCGGTTAGCCTCCAAGATTGGCGGCTATCTGCGCTACGACGAGACTTACACGCGTGGCACTCGTATGGAGTTTGTCCTGCCCGTGCGTTGATGTCTAATCCTCCTTGTCGAGTCTGCCTCTCCACAAGAATTTTCGCGTTTCATGCACGAGGATTCCGCTCAGCATCAATAGCGATATCAGGTTTGGTATGGCCATTAGTGCATTCATGCAGTCTGCCAGATTCCATACCAGCGTCAGATTCATGATACTGCCAGAGAAAACGGCTATGATGTAGATGACGCGATAGCCTTTTACCCATTGTTTTCCTTTCAGATATTCCACGGCCCGCTCGCCATAGTAGCACCATCCGAGGATTGTGGAGAAAGCAAAAGTCAGCAGTCCGAATGTCAGTAGCGGTCTTCCGATGACGGGAATCTTTGAAAAAGCGTCCTTTGTGAGTGTTGCACCGTTGGAGAAGTCAATGTCCGGATAGGCAAGCACACTACTCACGATGACCAGTCCTGTCAGCGCACAGATGACGACTGTGTCCCAAAAGGTGCCACTCGATGATACCAGTGCCTGTCTGACTGGGTTTCTGGTTCTTGCAGCTGCTGCCACAATAGGTGCCGAACCCATACCGCTCTCGTTGGAGAAAAGTCCACGGGCTATACCGAAACGCGCCGCCATCATGACTGTTGATCCGATAAAACCGCCGCCAGCTGCTTCTGGTGAGAAGGCAGCGTGGCAGATCAGCTTCAGCGCCGGCCATAGATAAGGCGCATTGACGATAAGGATATATACACAGCCTAATACGTAGAAGAAAGCCATAAACGGTACGAGCATGCTACATACCTTTGCAATACTCTTCACGCCTCCTAATACTACGGCAGCTGTGAGCAGACAGACGAACGCTCCGGTGATATAAGGTGAGATGCCATACGACTCATGGGCTACTGTCGCGATGGCATTTGCCTGTACGGTATTTCCGATGCCGAAAGCCGCAAGGGCTGTAAAAAGTGCAAAGAGTACCGCCAGCCATTTCCAGCCAAGTCCGCGCTCCAACGCATACATGGGTCCACCAAGCATCTTCCCGTCAGCTGTCTGAACACGGTATTTGATGGCCAACAGACCTTCTGCATACTTTGTGGAAATGCCGAACACACCCGTGAGCCAGCACCATAATACTGCACCGGGGCCTCCCAGTGCAATGGCTGTTGCTACACCGATGATGTTACCCGTTCCGATTGTTGCCGCCAAGGCTGTGGCCAGAGATCCAAACTGTGATACATCGCCTGTTGCATCAGGATCTTTCTGCACAGACAGCTTGATGGCCTTGAAGATATGCTTTTGTGGAAACTTCAAACGGATGGTCAGAAACAGGTGTGTGCCTAGCAACAGGATAATCATCGGCCATCCCCATAGGAAGCCACTCACCTCTGTCAGTATCTCGTTGAGTGTGTCCATTGTCGTTCTGCTCTTTTAAGTCTTTATTTTTCGAATGTGATTGTAACGTGTTTGTAGCCCATTGAGCGCATCATGCTGCGGAACTGCGCTTCACCGTTTACCTGGGCAGCTTGCAGGTTTTCTTTTGTCAGACAATGGGTAAGCATCTGGCGGCGAGCCTTCTTATAAAGCGCTTCTCTGTCTGCTGGTTTCCATCTACCGACTTCGTAGAACGGTTTTGTACGTGCTTCGTCGATGAAGTCTTTATCGAGCAGGCCTACTGCAGGCAGTGTGACTTTTACCGAATCTCCTGCTGCCTGCAGCCACCCGGGCTTTACCTTGTGCATGTTAATGCCGAGTCTGAGAGTTCCGTTATAGATGCGTACCAACTCGTCGTCTCTGAAAATGCCCTTCCTGATAGTGTCTACCAGTTCCTCTGCACTTACGGATAGAAATTCCCATTCGCCGATGGCCTTAATGCTATGTACCTGTGTAGGTGTCATGTCAATGGATGCTTCCGTGCCAAAGTCCACATGGTCACCCTCCGTTGCACTGCGTAACCATAATATGCCGGCCACCACCATCAGTACAACAGCAATCGCCACACCTATTTTAATATATGTCACTGTTTTCATAGCTCTTCAATCATCCTAACGATATCATTTGAGTTGTATTGCTTACGGAAGGCAATAGTGATGTTCTGCTCCTTGTAGCCTAGTTCTGTCAGCATGGGTACGAGTACCTTTGCTGCGTTCTGCTGGGCTTTCTCGAGAATACCCATCTTTGGAATATCAGCGATGATGGCCGCACGTCCCTGTTCCTGGTAACTGGTCATTTCTGCATCGCTAAAGTCCGACCTGGTAAGCGCCACATACTGACGGATATTTTTCTGGTCGACCTTTGAACTCGTCATCGTCACCTTTGGGTCAGGCAACACAATAGTGATGCATTCACCCTCACGTTCGATGTTCTTCTCGGAAAAATCGCTGAAGTCAATATAGGCTTTTAATTTAGCATCCATTGGAATGGCAATCTTACGGTCGCCTAACGGCATCTTGATGTTGAAGTCCTTCTTTAACAGGGATCCTTTCAGGCGAAGCGCATCCTCATGGGTTATGATCTTGTGCACTCTATATTCTGTCGTATAGAGCTTCGCACATTGTTGTATATGTGTGACAAGCATCGGAACTGTGTCGATGCCTTGTGCCACCTCCGGCACCTCCTCAGACTGGTCGTCGCTCTGCATGTGCCAGTCGCTGCATAACCACAATCCGCCAGCCGCCAGCGCCAGGATTACAATGATGATCCAAAACTTTTTCATCTTTTCGTTGAAAACTTTTCGGCAAAGATACTAAAAAAATGTCAGTTCGCTGAAAGTTCCCCCGTTTTTTTGTTTTTTCCTTAAACTTTTTTCTGAAAACACCATCAAATAAGTAGTTGCAACGAAATATTAACAGTATGTATCACAATTAAAAAACGACAACAATGAAACAGAAAATGATGACAATGATAGCCGCCGTTCTGATTTGTGCGGCCGCTACAGCACAGGACAAACAGGCAGACAAGCGACCTGAAAAGAAATTCGATAAGCAGGAGATGATTCGTCACCGCACCAACGAGGATGTCAAGCGTTATGGACTGAATGACAAACAGGCAGCCGACCTGCTAGAACTGAACACCAAATATGCCGATAAGATGGGTGGCCCTTGCCATCACCATCATCATGGAAAGAAAGGAGGCAAAGGTCCCGATGCTACAACAGGCGCTACGCCCCAGGAGCCGAAGGGCGATAAGCAGCCACCTAAGGACGGTAAGAAGCGCCCGGAACTAACGCCGGAGCAGAAAGCCAAATTTGATGCGGAGCGCAAGGAACGCGAGGCTAACCGTCAGGCTTACGAAAGTGAACTAAAGAAGATTATGACCTCTGAACAGTTTGAATCCTGGCAGGCCGACCAGAAAAAGCATCGTCATCACCATCGTGGTCCAGGACGTGGCGCACCAAAGAAGTAATAATTTGGAAAAAAGACTGAAAGTTGCAGTGACTTTCAGTTTTTTTTTATACCTTTGTCCCGGATTTAAAGATTTTGATGATGAAGAATCTGTTACAACTAGTTATCGTAGGTCTGGCTGTAGTGCTGACAACAGGCTGTACCAAGAAGAAGCAGCACGATGATATTATCGTAAAGACAGTAGAGACACCTAAGCCCCAAGGGCCGATAAAAATGCAGTCCTATAGCCAGAAGAAGGATATTCAGTGGTTGGGTAAGGACTATCAGGTGGCTATTGACCGTGTGGCCGACGATAGCCTGCGAATGGTGAAGGACGAGACAGGACAGCAGTTCGTTGACAACCGGATCACCCTTAGAGTGATTCGTTCGGATGGCAGTTCTTTTTTCACTCGTACGTTCACCAAGATGTCGTTTGATGCACAATTGGACGAAGATTATCGGAAGACAGGCATTCTAGAGGGAATCGTTTTCGACAAAGTCGACGGCAATAACTTAGTGTTCGCCGGTAGTGTGAGTCATCCGCAGACAGATGAATACATCCCGCTTGTTGTGACGGTGTCGAACTTTGGCGATGTGAGCATCAAGCGCGATGAACTGATGGATACTACAGGCTCATTAGAACCAGAGACATCTTCTGAAGAAGGTGTATAAGTGGAGTCAGAAGATTAAGTCGTGCCAATGGTCGCTGAATGCCTGCATATCGGGGAAGATAAGATTGGCACCGGCAACCAGTAATTCTTCGTCGGGCAAAGGCCCTGTATTAACAGCCACCGTGAGAATGCGGGCGGCATGACCAGACCGTACTCCTAACGGTGCATTCTCGACAACAATCGCCTCGTAAGGCATAAGCGCCCCCGCTTTCTGCAATCCCATGAGATAAGGGTCAGGGGCGGGCTTCCCTTGGGTTACATCATACGCAGTAGTGATGCAAGCCTCATCAACAAATCTTCCGAAATCCTTAAGGATACGTTGGATGAGTGGACGCTGTCCGCTGCCCGTAACAACACCGATGGTGAGACCGTCGCCATGAATTTGGGCCATGAGCGGTAGAATACCTGGCATGACGGGTGCTTCAGGGAGGGAATGGAATATCTGTGTCTTAATGTCGTACATGCGCTGCGCCTCGGCCTCGTCGATGATACGTCCTTGTTGGCGCTTTACCATCTCGCGGATGGTGTCGATGCCGCGGGCGCCTTCTGTGGCATAAGCGTCATCAGCAGTCATATGCAGGCCACATTTTGCCATCGATTCCTGCCAGGCAATAGCGTGATTGGGCATGGAGTCGTAGAGTACACCGTCCATGTCGAAAAGCACGGCTTTGGGGCTAAAAGCCTCAAAGCCGCAGTCTTCTAAATATTTCTTAATAGCGAGACAATACATTATGCTTCTTTAGCCAAGCGAGCCTTGATTGCCTTGGAGTCTTCTTCGTAACCAGGCTTGTCGAGCAGGGCGAACATGTTCTTCTTGTAAGCTTCTACACCAGGCTGGTTGAAGGGGTTCACGCCGAGTATGTTGCCGCTGATGCCACAGGCAATCTCAAAGAAGTAGATGAGCTGTCCAAGATATTGCTCGTTCAGACGAGGCATGGTGATGCGGATGTTGGGCACACCACCGTCTACATGAGCCAGACGAGTGCCGAGCTCGGCCATCTTGTTGACCTCGTCTACGCGCTTGCCAGCGAGGAAGTTCAGTCCGTCGAGATTCTCCTCGTCGTCAGGGAAAAGCAATTTCTTCTCAGGCTCCTCAACGCTGATGACAGTCTCAAAGATAGTACGCTCGCCGTCCTGAATCCACTGTCCCATGGAGTGGAGGTCGGTGGTGAAATCAACTGATGCCGGGAAGATACCCTTCTTGTCCTTACCCTCAGACTCACCATAGAGTTGCTTCCACCATTCGCTCATGAAGTGGAGCTTAGGCTGGAAGTTCACCATAATCTCGATCTTCTTGCCGTTCTGGTACAGACCATTACGCAGGGCAGCATACTGTGCAGCGGGGTTCTCTGCGAAAGGAACATCCTTGCCACATGCCTTCTCCATTTCCTGGGCACCGCCAACGAGTGCCTTGATGTCGAAACCTGCACAGGCGATGGGGAGTAATCCAACCGGCGTAAGAACAGAGAAACGACCACCTACATTGTCGGGGATGATAAATGAAGTGTAGCCTTCCTTGTCAGCGCAGGTGCGGGCTGCACCTCGCTTAACGTCGGTAACGGCTACGATGACCTTCTTGGCCTCTTCCTTGCCACGCTGAGCTTCGCACTGTTTCTTCAACAGACGGAAGGTGAGAGCAGTTTCAGTAGTAGTGCCACTCTTAGAGATATTGATGACGCCAAACTTTTTACCCTTGAGATACTCAGTGAGTTCGAAGAGATAGTCTTCACCGATATTGTTACCTGCAAAGAGAATGGTGGGGTTCTTCTTGTCGGCCACCAGCCAGGCAAATGAATTGCTCAGGGCTTCAATGACGGCACGGGCACCAAGATAAGAGCCGCCGATGCCGGCCACTACGATAGCCTCGCAGTTTTCGCGGAGTACATTGGCACAAGCCTGGAGTTCATCGAGGAAAGTGGGGGTGATGCTTGATGGGAGGTGGAGCCAGCCGAGGAAATCGTTACCGGGGCAGGTGCCCTCTTCCAATGCCTTTTGAGCGGCTTTAACCTGAGGCTCAAAAGCCTCTACTGCGCCAGCTTCAAGGAAGCAGGCGGCTTTGGTGATGTCTAACTTAATGTTGCTCATAATTGCTGTTTTGTTATACTGTTATCTGAATGAGTCTGTTAATAGCTTGATCTCGATCTGCGGGGAGATGCGCTCGTACAATATATTATATACGGCATCGAGAATTGGCATGTTGACGTGGCAGTGGCGGTTGATCTCCTTCATACACTTTGTGCCGAAATAGCCTTCGGCAATCATCTCCATCTCTATCTGTGCAGATTTCACGCTATAGCCTTTTCCTATCATCGTTCCAAAAGTTCGGTTGCGTGAGAAGTTTGAATAGCCTGTCACCAGCAGGTCACCGAGGTAGACACTGTCGTAGATGCTGCGCTCCTGAGGATGAACGGCGGTAAGGAAACGGTTCATCTCCTGTACGGCATTGGACATCAGTACGGCTTGGAAGTTGTCGCCGTATTTCAGTCCGCTACAGATACCGGCAGCGATAGCGTAAACATTCTTCAGTACGGAAGAGTATTCGATGCCAATGACATCAGTAGAGGTCTTTGTCTTGATATATTCGCTGCTTAGCACATCGCAGAAAGCCTGTGCCTTGTCGCGGTCTGCACAGCCTACAGTAAGATAGCTGAGACGCTCAAGTGCCACCTCTTCGGCATGAGAAGGACCACCGATGCAGGCAAGGTTCTCGTAAGGTACATCATAGACCTGATGGAAATACTCACTACATACGAGATTCTCGTCGGGCACGATACCCTTGATGGCTGTTAGTATAAACTTATCGCGAATACGGGTCTTCAGTTTCTTGAGGTGACTTTTGAGATAGGGCGATGGGGTTACGAATACGAGCGTATCGTACTGCTGGACAATACGGTTCAGGTCGCTGTCGAAATGAATCTCATCGATATTGAAGTGAACACTGGTAAGGTAAGCCGGGTTATGGCCCATACGACGGAAATCCTCAATACGGTCATCGCGGCGCATATACCATCCAATGTGGTGGGTGTGACTCACCACAATCTTGGCTATGGCTGTTGCCCAACTGCCTCCACCAATGATTGCTATCTTACCACAGTCGTACATTCTTCAAGTTGATAATCGACAATTAGGCGTTAGCCTTCTCAATCCAAGCAGCGACTTCATCGACTGACGGTTTGGTCATCTCGAGTTTGTACTTCTTGACGATGTCGCCAATCTTCTGCTGCAAGCCCTGAGGCTTTTCGTCCTTGATGTTCTGGATGAGGTTGAAGCCAGCCTTGCGGAGCACAGGTACCCATTCCTCGGCAACGCCAATCTCAGCCCACTCGGCAGGTGTGCTCTGCGGAATCTTCTTCTCTGGCTTCATCTGTGGGAACAGCATCACCTCGCCAATGGCAAACTTACCTGTGAGAAGCATCACCAAACGGTCGATGCCAATACCGATACCAAACGTTGGAGGCATACCATATTGCAGCGCGCGCAGGAAGTCCTGATCGATAATCATTGCCTCATCGTCACCCTTATCAGCAAGTTTCATCTGCTCGATGAAACGCTCTTCCTGATCGATTGGATCGTTGAGCTCAGAATAAGCGTTAGCCAACTCCTTACCATTTACCATCAGCTCGAAACGCTCGGTGAGTCCTGGCTTAGAGCGATGCATCTTGGTGAGAGGTGACATCTCAACGGGATAATCGGTAATGAAGGTCGGCTGGATGAAGGTGCCCTCGCAGAACTCGCCAAAGAGCTCATCGATGAGCTTACCCTTACCCATGGTATCGTCGACATCCATACCCTTAGAGAGGCAGAACTGACGAATCTCATCCTCAGACTTGCCATCGCAATCGAAACCAGTCTTCTCCTTGATGGCATCGAGGATAGGCAGACGACGGAAAGGTGCCTTGAACGAGATGATGTTTCCATCGATCTCAACCTCGGGCTTGCCGTTAACTGCGGTACAGATCTGTTCGAGCATGTTCTCTGTGAAGGTCATACCCCAAAGCAGATCCTTATAGCTCACGTAGAGCTCCATGCAGGTGAACTCAGGATTGTGGGTCTTGTCCATACCCTCGTTGCGGAAGTTCTTACCCATCTCGTAAACGCCCTCGAAACCACCTACAATGAGGCGCTTAAGATATAGCTCGGTAGCGATACGCATGTACATATCCTGATTGAGCGCATTGAAGTGGGTAATGAATGGGCGGGCTGAAGCACCACCTGCAATATTCTGCAGAATTGGAGTGTCAACCTCTGTGTAACCTGCATTATCAAGAATGTTACGCAAGGTGCGGATGATGGTTGCACGCTTAAGGAATGTATCTTTTACACCTGCATTCACGATGAGGTCAACGTAGCGCTGACGATAGCGCAACTCAGGATCGTCGAAGGCATCGTAAACCTTACCGTCAGCATCTGTCTTAACCACAGGCAGTGGCTTAAGACTCTTGCTCAATACCTTCATCTCCATCACGTGAACGCTGACCTCACCCGTCTTTGTACGGAACACGTAGCCTTTTACGCCGATGAAGTCTCCTAAGTCGAGGAGCTTCTTATATACAATATTATATAAGTCTTTGTTTTCGCCTGGACAGATAGAGTCACGCTGTATATATATCTGAATACGTCCCTTGGAGTCCTGCAACTTTGCAAAGGCAGCCTTTCCCATGACACTCTTGCTCATGATGCGTCCGGCAATGCTCACCATACGACTGTTTTCTGGTGTCGCTGTCTCGCGTACATCGTTGCCATTCTCATCTTTACCAATGACGGGAAGATCCTCGAATTCGTTAATGATATCTGTGCTCCATGCTGTTACGGGAAACTCTGCAGCGGGGTAAGGATCGATACCCATCGAACGCAACTCCTGAAGGCTCTGGCGCCTTCCGATTTCTTGTTCGCTTAATTCTAAAACGTTCATCTTTTTCTTATCAATATTGACATTTGTGGCTGCAAAGTTACGAAATTCTTGCGAAAAAAGCAAGGATAGGGTAAATATTTGCAAAAAAAAGTGCAAAGATTTGCATGGTATAGAAAAAATGTTTATATTTGCAACATCTAACCGACTTTTTGAATAATGAGTGAAGAAGGTTTTGAAACAATAGATGAGATAAAAATGTTTAGATAGTAATAACTAAGGTCGTACTAGACATCATGGAACAGTGTAACATTAAAACAAAAGTTGTAGGTGTAGATATTAGTAATGAACTTACTACCTATGCCATTGTTGATGTGCGTGGAAATATTCTTGCTGAGGATTCTTTTCCTACTCAGGATTATCCAGATGTTAATAATTTCGTAACCTCTTTAAGTGAGAAAATCGTGATGTTAGTCGAGTCGAATGGCGGTTATGAAACCATCCGCTCTATTGGTGTCAGTTCTCCGAGTGCGAGTTCCGTATCTGGTTGTATAGAGAATGCGGCTAATCTGCCCTGGAAGGGTGTCGTTCCGCTTTCTGCTATGCTCCGTGACCGTATCGGACTGGCAGTCGGACTCTCCAACGATGCCCATGTGTCAGCTCTGGGCGAATATACTTTTGGCAGCGCACACGGTATGCGTAACTTCATTATCGTCAGTCTGGGTGTCGGTATTGGCAGTTGTTTCTTTGCAGAGGGTGATGAGCATCAGGGTCATTCCGGTTATGCGGGTGAATTCGGTCATACCTGTGTTGCACCTGACAGTGGGCGCCTTTGTGGGTGTGGTCATCGTGGCTGCTTGGAGGCATACGTCGGTGCCAAGGGCATCGTACTGACAGCACAGGAAGTGATGCAGGAATCAGACAAGGCGACGTTGATGCGTGGCTTGGAAAAGTTGACACCTCGGACGATTGCGGAATGCTGCGATAAGGGCGACGAACTGGCTATTGAGGTGTTTAGGCGTACTGGTCACGTACTGGGTATCGGTCTGGCTAACTATGCATCGATAGTAGATCCGGAGGCAATCATCCTGACGGGTGGTATTTCTCATGCAGGCAAGTGGATTGTTGCTCCTGCCTACGAATCTTTTGAGGATCACGTGTTTGGCAACCTCCGTGGAAAGGTGAAGATACTCACATCACAATTAAATGATCGCGAGCGCGATGTGCTTGGAGCCAGTGCTCTGGCATGGAGCGTTCCTGAATATTCATTGTTCAAATAAAGATGGATGTAGAAAAGATAAGAGATATCATTAACGACAAGCCGAATCTGAGTACCGCCCTCGGGATGGAGTTTATCTCTACACCCGAGGACGATACTTGTATGGCACGGATGAAAGTCGATGAGCGCAACCGTCAGCCATTTGGTTTCCTGAGTGGAGGTGCATCCCTGGCATTGGCTGAGAACGTGGCTGGTGTAGGATCGTCTTCATTATGTCCAGGCTGTGCCTGTGTAGGTATTGAGGTTAGTGGCAGTCATGTGAAAGCTGTGGCAGAAGGAGATACTGTAACGGCCTATGCCCGTCTTCTTCATAAGGGAACAACCCTGCATGTCTGGAATGTGGATATTAAGGACACATCAGGAGAACTCATTTCGAATGTCCGGGTCACCAATTATGTTATAAGCCATCGAAGGTAATGTCGGGGTATGCTATCTATCGATTGCCGCATGAGACACATGCTACGCTGGTTCAACAGACAGAAGGAGAACCGGCGGAGTTGCTTTCATGTACAGAACTCAATGGCAAACGGGGTTTCGTTGTGGCACCCTTTGAGGTTAGAAACGACCAACCTATTTTATTGATACGTCCGGATATAGTAAAGCGGATTCCGGTTGCTGAACTTCCCGCAATCCAACTTCCTGTGCAGAAGGCGGTTACACAAGGGAATATGCAGCCAACGTCAGTAGCGGGGGAGAAGTCTGCAATGTACTATTCCATTGACTTTGCTAATTTTCATTCACAACTGCAACAGGGCACTTTCAGGAAAATTGTCCTGTCGCGATGTGCCGATGAACAGATAGATAGCGCCCTTTCCCCTATAGATCTTTTCTGTCGTGCTTGTTCGCTCTATCCTCGTATGTTTATCTCTTTGGTGGATACGGCAAAAAGTGGTTGCTGGCTCCAGGCGACACCGGAAATCCTGTTGGAGGGAAAGGAAGATGGTACGTGGTGTACCATTGCTCTGGCGGGTACAATGAAGTTGGAGGGAGAACAGTTGCAGGGCGAAGGCGAGAGCGTCAGTTGGAGTACGAAGAATATTCAGGAGCAGCGTTATGTGGCTACCTATATTGCGGAATGTCTGGAACAGTTTACGAACGATTTCCACGAGGAAGGACCATTCACAGTCCGGGCTGCTGATCTTGTGCATCTGCGAAGTGATTTCACGTTTACGTTGCCTGATTATAGTTGTATAGGTGACCTCCTTCACACCTTGCATCCCACACCAGCTGTTTGCGGTCTCCCGAAACGTGAGACCTTCCGCTTTATTATTCGTAATGAGCATACACCTCGTCGTTATTACAGCGGGTTCGCAGGGATGCTGGATCCTGAGAGAGAAACTCATCTATATGTGTCGTTACGCTGCATGAATCTTGAAGGCAATTGTTGCCATCTCTATGCGGGTGGTGGCTTGTTGAAGGATAGTATTTTGGAACAGGAGTGGCAAGAGACCGAAGCAAAATTAGAAACAATGAGAAGATGTATTGTAGCAAAGAAAATGTAAACATACTGACGGCCTTGCTCGTGGCTCATGGTGTTAGACATGCAGTAGTGTGTCCTGGTAGCCGTAATTCTGCCATCGTGCATAATTTTAATGAATGTCCCTTTATCCAATGCTATCCGGTGACCGACGAACGTTCGGCAGGGTTTTATGCCATGGGTATGGCCCAGGCGCTGAAACAGCCTATAGTGGTATGTGTCACCAGCGGCACGGCCTTGCTGAATCTCGCACCTGCTATGGCGGAGGCTTTTTATCAGCATATTCCTCTTGTGGCGATTTCCGCTGATCGTCCTCAACAGTGGATAGATCAGCTAGACGGACAGACACTTCCGCAGTCTGATGCTCTCGGGCGATTCGTTAAAAAGGCTGTGTCTTTGCTTGAGCCTCATGATGCGGAAGAGAAATGGTACTGTAACCGTCTGGTGAACGAGGCTCTTTTGGCTGCGATGCAAGGTGGACCCGTACATATCAACGTACCAATTTCCGAACCTCTTTTCTTATATGATGTCGACAAACTGCCAGTTGAGCGAAAGATAGCATATGTTGCTGCCGATATGTCGCCTGCAACGTTGAGTCATGTTACGCGGATGTTTCTTTCTGCAACGCGTCCTATGCTGATAAGCGGACAGCCTATGAATCCTTTGCTCGATGAAGCAGTAAGCATCGTGGGGGATGATGAGGAATATGTCCCGGATTTTGTACTTTATATCGGCGGTTCTATTGTAAGCAAACGTTTGAAACGTTTCCTTCGAAAGGCTAAGGAGACCTGGGTGGTGAACAATACGGGTGAGATTGCTGATACCTTTATGAATCTCACTCATGTATTTCAGGGCGATGGAGAGGCTGTAGCTGATCATATCCGGTTCATGATGGTGATGGAACCCCATCCCTTTATACAGAAGTGGGACGACCTGCTGGCTCGTATACGCCTTCAGGCAGAGTCCTATGAGCCTGCATATTCAGAACTGGCTGCCGTGAAGTATTTTGAACATTATGTAGGTGATGCTGAAGTGCATTATGCCAATAGTTCTGCCATCCGTCTGGCCAACAGTTTCGCGCAGCACCCTGTGTGGTGTAATCGTGGTGTGAATGGCATTGAAGGCTCACTCTCTACTGCAGCAGGCTTCTCATGTGTCACTGACAAACGCGTCTACTGTGTCATTGGTGACCTCAGTTTCTTCTATGATCAGAATGCGCTGTGGAACCAGAACCTACAGGGCAATTTCCGCATCCTCCTGCTCAACAACGGTCGTGGCGGCATCTTCAACATGCTCCCAGGACTGGAGCAGAGTCCTGCACGGGATCAGTATGTAGCTGCTGCACACCACACCTCTGCCGAGGGCATCTGCCAGCAGAATGACATTGTCTATATCTCTGCCTCTGACATGCCTCAGCTTCGCGCACGCATAGAAACCTTATTATATATGGAGAGTTCTAGCCCCGTGCTACTTGAGGTATTCACCGATCCTTATGAAGACGAACAAGTATTAAAAGACTATTATAAATCATTCAAGATATGAGAAACTGGAAAGAAATCCGTAAGTTCGAGGAGATACTCTTTGAGGCATACAATGGTATTGCCAAGATTACCATCAACCGGCCGAAGTATCGTAATGCCTTTACTCCGAAGACGACATGGGAATTGTCGCAGGCATTCTCGATGTGTCGGGAGATGCAGGATATCAGTGTGGTGCTCCTCACCGGGGCTATGTCAGAAGTGCCGGAAGGAAAGACACTTGCCGACGTCAAACACGCTTTCTGCTCAGGCGGCGATATGCATGTCAAGGGGCGCGGCGGCTATGTCGACGAGGAGGGCGTTCCCCGTCTGAGTGTACTTGATGTGCAGATGCAGATTCGTCGTCTGCCAAAACCCGTCATCGCGATGGTTAACGGCTATGCCATCGGCGGCGGACATGTGCTCCATCTTGTCTGTGATCTGACCATCGCCTCCGAGAATGCCATCTTCGGACAGACGGGGCCTAAGGTGGGATCGTTTGATGCAGGTTTCGGCTCGTCTTATCTCGCCCGTATCGTCGGGCAGAAGAAGGCCCGTGAGATATGGTTCCTCTGTCGCCAGTATTCTGCAAAGGAGGCAGAGGAAATGGGTATGGTGAATAAGGTTGTCCCTATCGAGCGCCTGGAGGATGAGTGCGTTGAGTGGGCGGAGATCATGATGGAACGTTCGCCGTTGGCCCTGCGTATGATCAAGGCAGGTCTCAATGCCGAACTCGACGGACAGGCTGGTATTCAGGAACTGGCCGGCGATGCCACGATGCTCTACTATTTCCTCGACGAAGCCCAGGAGGGTGGCAAGGCCTTCCTCGAGAAACGTAAGCCCGACTTCAAGAAATATCCCAAACTCCCATGACCTACGAGATAGAGGAGCGTGTGCTCCATTTCAAACAACCTGCGGGAACATCCCGTGGGGTCTATACGACACGTAAGATGTGGCTTGTTAGCCTGTCTGACGGAAATCGGACGGGAGTAGGAGAATGTGCTCCGTTGCCTGACTTGAGTTGTGATGCTCTGCCCGATGAACTATACGTATCAAAACTCAATGTATTCTGTCGAGACCTCTGCGAAACAGGAGAGATCGATGTTGAGGCCTTGCGCGACTACCCCTCCATGCTCTTCGGTCTCGAGACTGCCCTGCTCAATTTGCGGAATGGAGGAAAGTTGTTTGATACAGCCTTTAGTCGTGGCGAGGAGGGCATCCCCATCAACGGTCTTGTATGGATGGGCAACTACGACGAGATGCTGCAGCGCATGGAGGAGAAACTCGAGAAAGGCTTCCGTTGCGTGAAACTCAAGATCGGTGCCATCGACTTTGAACAGGAACTCGACCTCATCAAGCGTATCCGCGATCGTTTCTCTTTCCACGAAGTAGAACTGCGCCTCGATGCCAATGGCGCCTTCAAATACGAGGAAGCCCTCTATAAGCTCGAACTACTCTCGCAATACGCCATTCACTCTATCGAACAGCCCATCCGGCAGGGACAATGGGCCTATATGGCCGAACTCTGTCGCGAGTCTCCCCTTCCTATTGCCCTGGACGAAGAACTCATCGGAGTGAACGATCCCGAGATGAAGACGCACATGTTGAACATCATCAAGCCTCGCTATATCATCCTCAAACCATCACTTCATGGAGGAATGACGGGTTGCAGGGAGTGGATTGATGCGGCACGTGAACTGGGGGTTGGCTCATGGATCACTTCTGCTCTTGAAAGTAATATTGGCCTGAATGCCATCGCGCAGTTTGCCTCCGACGTATATGGTCCTCAGATCACCATGCCGCAGGGGCTTGGCACTGGCCAACTCTTCACCGATAATATCCCCATGCCACTTGAGATCCGTGGTGATATGTTATTCCTAAAATGATGATATGTCTTTAGAGGAATTTCTTTCAGAATGGAATAACGACAGCCCTTTTGTCCACGTGCAGACAAGCGGTTCTACGGGTGTTCCTAAGCCGATGCTCGCAGAGAAGCGTCGTATGCTGGCTTCTGCCCGTATCACCAATGATTTCCTTGGACTTCGTGAGGGCGATGCAGCCTTGCTCTGTATGTCGCTCGATTATATCGCAGGCAAGATGATGGTGGTTCGTTCAATAGAACGTGGTCTGAAACTGCTCACCGTAGAGCCGAGCGGTCATCCATTGAATCATTCGCAATTGGCAACCGACGATTGCCAAATTGATTTCGCCGCAATGGTTCCGCTTCAGGTCTATAACACCCTTCAAGTACCCGAGGAGCGCAAACGCCTCCTGCAGATCCGCCATCTGATTATCGGTGGAGGTGCCATTGACGAAGCTCTGGGCGCAGAACTCAAAAACTTTCCTAATGCAGTTTGGAGCACCTACGGCATGACTGAGACTCTCTCTCATATCGCCCTTCGCCGCCTTTCAGGCCCCGAAGCCTCTGATTGGTACATACCCTTCCCCTCTGTGAAGGTCAGCCTCTCCGAAGACGGCTGTCTCGTCATCGATGCCCCCGAGGTCTGCCTCGAGCGCCTCGTCACCAACGACATCGCCGAGATTTCCACCCAGGGCTTCCGTATCCTCGGAAGAAAGGACAATGTCATCTGCTCCGGAGGCATCAAGATTCAGATTGAGGAAGTGGAGCGTCACTTGCGGCCGTTTCTTCGCGCACCTTATTTAATAAGTAAGCGTCCAGATCCGAAATTCGGCGAGGTGGCCGTGCTGCTGACCGAAGACTCTGTCGATGAGGCTCGTCAGGTCTGCGAGCGCGTCCTTCCCAAGTACCATCTCCCACGTCACTATCTCCACGTCGACCATCTCCCCCTCACAGAAACGGGCAAGCCTGCCCGACAGCAAGCCGCCCGTATCGCCCAGGGGGTGTAGTCAGGGCTTATTCCTTCTCCTTCACCCAGTAGACCCAGCCATAGCTGCGGCGCTCGCTCTCGAACTTGTATTCCGGACGGCTGAGGAACTGTCCGATCTTCACCATCGTGCCGGCATCAGGCTGAAAGGCACCCTTGAACCGCTGCTTCAGCCGTTCCGATATATCCTTCACCGCCACCCATCGGCCGTTGTCGGGCTGTTCCTTCGAGGTGCCCTCCGGCTTCTCGAAGAGCGCGAGCAGCATCTCGCCCAGGCCGTTCATCCTCTGGTAGCGCAGGTTGTGCTTCATCAGCTCCAGCTCTTCCTCTTTCGTCAGGAAATAGCGCTGTCGCTCCACCTCCACCTCGTATTTCAGCTGGGCATAGAGCTGGTCGTACATCACGGGTGTCTCAAAGTCTATGTCACATCGCAGCAGCGAGCCTATCCGCATGGCCGTCGGCCTGACTCGTCTCTACAGCGACATGCCAGGCCGGATGGAGCGGGCGTTCAAGGGTCACCTTATCAGCCGCTACGGACGTAAGCGCTACTACGAGTACCATAACGGCACTCGTCCCCTCCCGCCAGTCGAGGAGGCGTTTATCCGCCACCTTCTCAAGACTGGCGGCTGGACGGAAGAGCCTCAGTTCGACGGCTATGTCGAGGATTTCGAATGGTAGTTTGGATAATAAGGATATAAGAACAGAAAGGCCGCAAAAAAAATGAGACAGGACTACTCTCACGAGCAGTCCTGTCTGCGATTAGTTAGTAATATGATTAGGTCTATTAAGTTGATTGGTCAATTCTTATATCGTCAGCCCTCTCTATAGAAATCGAGTGCCTCGTATATTTCCTCTTTAGTTGCCGTCTGGTTGATGCGGATGTCGCCGATGCCTCCCAATAGCGTGAAATTGATCGTTCCGGCAACATTCTTCTTGTCGTGTGTCATCAGCTCCAGCAGGATAGGGTAGTCATCACATGTGATAGTCATCTTGCCATAGTGCTCCTTGATGAAACTGACCGTCTGGCGCATCTTGTCGGTAGGGAATCCGGTCTTGATCACACTCAGATAGAGTTCGCATATCAGTCCCCATGCAACGGCATAACCGTGTAATACAGGCGTTCTAGTGAGTGCCAACGACTCAAAGGCATGACCTACGGTATGTCCCAGGTTCAGCGCCTTGCGGATGCCTTTCTCCGTTGGGTCTTCTGTTACGATGCGCTCTTTGACAGCAACGCTGTCAGCAACCATCCCACGAAGTTGCTGGAGATTGGGATGCTCCAAATCGAATCCTAGTAAGGATGCCCACATCTGTTCGTTAGAAATCAGCCCGTGTTTCAGCATCTCTGCATAGCCGGAGCAGATATTCTCTTCGTCGAGGGTCTTCAAGAACTGTGTGTCGAGTATAACCGTACTGGCATTGTTGAACACACCGATCTCATTCTTCAGCCCATTGAAATTGATGCCCGTCTTTCCGCCGACAGAGGCATCTACCATTGACAGCAAGGTCGTGGGGATGTTGATGTAGTTGATACCCCGCTTGAAAGTAGAGGCTGCAAAGCCTCCAAGGTCTGTCACCATACCGCCGCCTATATTTATTAATAAGGTGTGGCGAGTGGCACCTCCTTTCCCCAGTTCTTCCCAGACGTGGGTCAGCGATTCCAATGTCTTGTGGGTATCTGTTGCACCGATGATGATACGCTTAGCATCTTGTAGTGCATGAAACCCTTCGACCACTGGCAGACAGCATTTATCCGTAATCTCGTCGGCAAGGATAAACACACGATCGTGCTCACATGCCATTATAGCCTCTGAAAGAGACTCCTCAAGATGCTCGGCAATGACGACTTTCTGTCGGTTCATATTTTAATGGTTATTTGTCTGCCTAAATATTTTCGCATGCAAAGGTACAACTAAAAAACGAAACGACGGCAGGAAATTGTAAAAAATTTCAGAAGTCGTTAAACTTTTCTTTTTTTTCTGCGTCAAAGGGACATTAATAGTTACATAAGATGAGACGATTCATACTCTTAATGACCGCTTTAGTGATGGCGGTAATGACATTTGCCCAACGTACGGTATCAGGAAAGGTTGTAGAACAGGATACGCAGGATGCCGTTATTCAGGCAACGGCAGCATTGCTCAGTGGTGAAAAGGTAGTGGCCAACGCCGTGACAAACACCAATGGCGCTTTTTCCATCAAAGCCCCCCGCGACGGCAGTTATACCCTGAAGATTACTTATGTGGGATTCAAGACCTACAGTAAGAAGATCAATATCAAGGAAGGCAAGGACTATCATGCCGGCACAATTTCGATGGAGCCCGATGCCATTATGCTGAAGGGTACTACGGTGACAGCCCATGCTTCGAAGGTGACTTTGAAGGCCGACACCTTTGTATATAATGCATCTGCTTTCCGCACACCGGAGGGCTCGGTCGTCGAGGAACTGGTGAAGCGTCTGCCCGGAGCAGAGGTGGGCGACGACGGATCCATCAAGATCAACGGTAAGGAGGTGAAGAAGATCCTCGTCGATGGCAAGGAGTTCATGACGGGCGACACGAAGACCGCCATCAAGAACCTGCCTACGAACATTATCGACCGTATCAAGGCCTACGACAAGCAGAGTGACCTGTCCCGTGTGTCAGGCATTGAGGACGGTGAGGAGGAGACGGTGCTCGACTTCGGTATCAAGCAGGGCATGAACAAGGGTGTGATGGTGAATGCCGACCTGGCAGCCGGCACGCAGCATCGCTACGCCGGAAGAATCTTCGGAGGTGTGATGAAAAACGACCTGAAGATGTTTCTGATGACCAACGCAAACAACACGAATGATATGGGCTTCCCCGGCGGCGGTGGCGGCGGTCGCTGGGGCGGCGGCCGTCAGGGCCTGAACGCCATGAAGATGACTGGCGTCAACATCAACTACGAGAAGAAGGACAAACTGAAGATCGACGGTAGCGTGAGGTGGAACCATAGCGATGGCGACGTGTTCTCAAGAAGCAATTCCCAGAACATCTTCAGCGAGACCGTGTCGCAGTTTGGCAACAGCATCATCCAGAACTATTCACGCAGCAACCAGTGGAATGCCCAGATGCGACTGGAGTGGCAGCCTGACTCGATGACGAACATCATGTTCCGCCCCAACTTCCGCTACAACTCCCAGGACGGGGAGAACAGCAGTCGGAATGCCACCTTCGACAAGAACCCCTACGACTATTCCGACGATCCGCTGCGGGATATCCTGAAGCTGGCAGAGGAAAATGGCATTGTGAAGAACCTCAGCGAGCAGAACGGCATCAGCTACAGCGACACGAAGAACCTGGGCGGTAGGCTGCAGTTCAACCGTCGGTTGAGTAACAACGGCCGTAACCTCACCGTTCAGCTGAACGGAGACTGGAGCGAGGGTACCAGCAAGTCGATGACCAACAACTACTCGGAGCTCTTCCAGGTGATGAACTATCTGGGGACGGGCGATTCCGTCTATCAGACCAACCGCTATAATCTTACGCCGCAGGACAACTGGAGCTACAATGCCCGGATCACCTATAGTGAACCCATCATGCGGCAGGTATATCTCCAGTTCAGCTACCGTTATCAGTACAACTACACCAAGAGCGACCGCAAGACCTATAGTCTGACGGATGTGGACTTTAGCGACATCGTGCCGCAGTACCGCAATTGGGATGCCTATCTCGGCAGACTCCCCCAACGGCTCGACAGTTACGAGGATACCGACCTGAGCCGCATGTCGGAGTACAAGAACCATACCCATACCGCAGAGATGATGCTCCGTATCGTCCGCAAGGCATATAACTTCAATGTGGGTTTCCAGGTGATTCCCCAGAAGTCGCACTTCATCCAGGACTATCAGGGCGTTCATGCCGATACGATCCGTACGGTGGTCAACTTCACCCCGACACTCGATTTCCGCTGGAAGAAGTCGCAGACAGGACAACTGCGCTTCACCTATCGTGGTCGTAGCCAGCAGCCTTCGATGAGCGACCTGCTGGATATCGTCGACGACAGCGACCCGCTGCGCATCACTCGGGGTAATCCTGGCCTGAAGCCGTCGTTCACCCAGAGCTTCAACCTATTCTATAATGACTATTTCCAGAAGCACCAGCGGGCAGTGATGACCTTCCTGAACTTCTCTACGACAAGCAATTCCGTGGTTCAGAAGACAACGCGAGTGGAGAGTACCGGAGGAACGGTGACACGTCCGGAGAATGTCAACGGCAACTGGAACGGCAATCTGGGCTTCATGTTCAATACTGCCGTCGACTCTGCCGGTTTCTTTAATATCAACACCTTCACAAACCTCAATTATAATCATCGCGTCGGTTTCGTCAGCGTCGATCTGAACTCCGACTCTCAGAAAAGTGTTACCAAGTCTCTCGGCATCAATGAGCGTCTGGCAGGCAGCTATCGTAACGAGTGGCTCGAAATCGAACTTAACGGTTCGCTGAACTATACCCGCTCACGTAGTGAGCTCCAGCCCAACAACAACCTCGACACCTGGCAGTTCTCTTATGGTGGCATGGTGGGCATCACGGCTCCCTGGGGCACGGCGCTGACGACAAACATGAACATGCAGAGCCGGCGAGGCTATTCTGACAGTTCGATGAACACCAACGAGCTCATCTGGAACGCTCAGGTATCGCAGAGTTTCCTGAAGGGCAATGCGCTCACCCTGTCGCTTCAGCTATACGATATCCTGAGGCAGCAGTCTACTGTGAGCAGTGTCTTGACGGCTATGCAGCGTAGCGATACTGAGTATAATGCCGTTACGAGTTACGCCATGCTCCATGTCATCTATCGTTTGAACCTCTTTGGCGGTGGCAAGGGCTTTGGTGGCCCTGGTGGCCCGGGAGGACGTGGTGGCTTTGGCGGTGGACGACCCCGAGGCGGTGGATTTAGAGGCGGAGGCTTTGGAGGACCTCGCAGGTTCTAATAGATGATGAAGTCATGAAGCAAGCTGTTTGATGAATCATATATCCATGAGGTCGTTCACTGAGCAAAGTGACGACCTTACCATGCTGGCAATCAAAAGACCTGTCTGATTTAATACTGAAAAGCCCTATTTTTACGGGGGAATACGCTAATGTTACAAAATGCAAAGTAGTTGTAACATTTGATAATTCGTACCTCATTATTTATATATACCTTTGCACCGCAATTAATAATATTAAATTTTCTAAACTAATTTTCAACTTCAAAAGCAAAAACAATGAAACAGCTAAAAAGTCTTGTTAAACGTGCTGTTCCTGCTATTCTGTTGTTGCTCTGTTCCACGCTATATGCTCAGGCACAGGGAAACGGCATCGATGTACGGGGAACGGTCGTTGACAATGCCGGTGAGCCTTTGATAGGAGCTTCGGTCATTGTGAAGGGGAATGCCAGTCAGGGAACGGTGACGGACTTTGACGGTAATTTCCAGCTGAAAGTTCCTTCAGAGCAGACGGTTCTCGTGGTGAGCTATGTGGGAATGAACACAAAGGAATTGAGAGTAGGCAAGCAGCGTACTTTCAACGTAGTCCTGACGGACAATACGCAGCTTACCGAGGTGATCGTCGTTGGCTACGGTCAGCAGAAGAAAGCTTCAGTGGTGGGTGCTATCACGCAGACCACAGGTGAGGTGCTGGAACGTGCCGCAGGTATTTCTGATATCGGCTCGGCCTTGACGGGTAACCTGCCTGGTGTCGTTACGATGTCTTCTTCAGGTATGCCTGGTGAAGAAGAGCCCCAGATTATCATTCGAGGTGCTTCTTCATGGAACAACTCCTCTCCGCTGGTGCTTGTGGATGGTATCGAGCGTCCGATGTCGAGTGTTGATATCCAGTCGGTAGCCACTATCTCCGTGCTGAAAGATGCCTCCGCCACAGCCGTTTATGGTGTGAAGGGTGCAAACGGCGTGATTTTGATTACCACGAAGCGCGGTCAGGAGGGCAAGGCTCAGATCAACGTCTCTGCCAATGCCATTATGAAGATGCCTTCAAAGATTCCCGAGAAGTATGATTCTTACGATGCCTTGATGGCGCGTAACGTGGCAGTAGAGCATGAGTTGAACCTCTATCCTGAGAGTTTCGCCTATGTGAAGCCCGTTAGCTTCATCGAGAATTACCGTAATTCAGATCCTAATGCAAAGGACGACCTTGGTAACCTTATTTCTGAGCGTTATCCTAACGTAGACTGGCGCAAGGCCTTGTTTGAGGACTATGCCATGTCTTATAATGCCAATCTTAATGTATCGGGTGGTACAAAGTTCGTGAAGTATTTCGCTGGTGTCGACTTTGTCAGCGAGGGTGACCTTTATAAAGACTTCGGAAACGGACGCCAGTATTCTACAGGTTATAATTATAATCGCGTGAGCGTACGCTCGAACCTTGATTTTAATGTAACAAAGTCAACGGTCCTGAAGATCAATATCTCCGGTACTAACGGCAAGCGCAAGTCACCTTGGAATCAGGATGGATGGAGCCCCTGGCAGGAGTCTCAGCGCTGGAATGGTATCTATAACATCTCTCCGGATGTGTTCCTGCCTAAATACAGCGATGGTTCTTGGGGATTCCTCCCCGGTTCTACAAACGTGGACAACGGTGCGCGAAGCCTTGCTCTCGGTGGTACTGAAACAAGGACCACTACACGTATCAATACCGACTTCGTGTTGGAGCAGCAGCTCGACTTCATCACCAAGGGTCTCTCTGCTCGCGGTATGATTGCCTGGGATAACGTGTTCGAGGAGGCTCGTCGCGGTATCAACGACCTTTACAACGATCCTCAGGATAAGTGGATTAACCCTGAAACCGGTGCTACTGTCTACAAACAGCCTTATGAGGCATACGACCGTTTCGACTATACCCAGGGTAACAAGTGGACCACCAATGGCGGTTCGGTGAACAATAATGCAACAACCCGTAACCTGAACTACCAGTTGCAGTTGAATTATGCCCGCAGTTTCGGCAAGCACGATGTATCGGCGATGGGTGTGTTTGCACGTCAGGAGACAGCCTGGGGTTCGATGATCCCTAACTACCGTGAGGACTGGGTGTTCCGTGCTACTTACGCCTATGGCGGCAGGTACTTCGTGGAGTACAATGGTGCCTACAACGGTTCCGAGAAGTTCTCTTCCGACAACCGCTTTGCCTTCTTTAACTCCGGTGCTATCGGCTGGATGATCAGCGAGGAACCGTTTATGAAATATCTCCGTGAGAAGAAGATTATCGACATGTTGAAGATTCGTGCCTCATACGGTGAGATCGGTGACGACAACATTCAGAACGCCCGTTTCCTGTATATGGACCAGTGGGCTTACGGCGGCAATACCTCTTTGGATGTCACCCAGGGCACTTCTCCTTACACTTGGTATCGCGAGTCGACCGTTGGTAACCCCAATGTACATTGGGAGACTGTGAAGAAGACCAATATCGGTATCGACTACGGACTTTTCGGTGGTCTGCTCGCCGGTGCCATTGAGTTCTTCCACGACAAGCGTAGCGACATTCTGGTACGCGGTAGTGAGCGTGCTGTTCCTGCCTACTTCGGACAGTCGCCTGTAACTGCTAACCTTGGTGAGGTTTCTACCAATGGTTACGAGATCGAGGTGCGCTTCAATAAGGTGCTTGCCAACAAGATGCGTATCTGGGCTAACCTGAGTATGACCCACGCAGAGAATAAGGTGAAGGTGAAGGACGACCAGCCGCTGCTGCCTGAGTATCGTAAGGCTGCCGGCTATCCTATCGGCCAGACGCATGCTTTCATCGATAAGGGTATGATGCAGACCTACGATGATATCTATGGTTCACCGAAGATGGACGCTAACGACAGTCAGAAGCTTGTAGGTGACTATTATATCGTAGACTTCAACGGCGACGGTAAGGTCGACAATGTCAACGACTTCGTGCCTTACGGTCATCCTACAACGCCTGAGAATACTTATAACGCCACCATCGGTTTCGAGTGGAAGGGCTTCAACTGCTTCGCTCAGTTCTATGGCGTGACGAACGTGACGCGCGACGTGACGATGATCAGCTTTGCCGACGTGATGGTTGCCAACGTGTACGACCAGGGTACCTGGTGGAGCACCGACCATCTCAATGCCGACATCGTGACTCCGCGTTTCAATACGACTCCTTATCAGAGCTATTATGGTACGCAGTATCTTTGTGACGGTTCATTCATCCGTCTGAAGAACGTTGAGGTGGGTTATACCTTTACGCAGCCTTGGATCCGTAAGGCTGGCGTCAACAGCCTGAAGGTCTTCGTCAGCGGTAACAACCTCTGGCTCTGGACCCGCATGCCTGATGACCGAGAGTCTAACTTTGCTGCAAACGGTAACGCAGGCAATGGCGCTTATCCTACCATGAAGCGTATTAACCTTGGTATTAAGATCAATCTTTAATTTGGCAGAAACAATATGAAACATATTAATAATATAATAGGTATAGCAGCCCTGTCGCTCGCCTTGGGACTGACTTCATGTACGGACTACCTGGACAAGACACCAGACTCCGACGTGAACCCTGAGACAGCCTTTAAGAACTTTACCAACTTCCAGGGCTTTGTAGAGGAGATCTACAACTGTATACCCAATAAAGAGTCCTGCTACTGGTGTACAAGCTTTAACTGGGGTGAGGACGAGATTATGAATACGGGTGGCGGTGATACCCATATCACGGCTCACTTTGACTTGGGCGACTATCGTCATTGGTACGACGAGCAGGATAAGGGTGGACAGCAGAGCTGGCTGAACCGTCCTGGCTCAAACCCCACTTCTAAGGATAAGTTTGCCCATTCACTCAACGGCCATGCCTGGTACTGTGTGCGTAAGGCAAACCTCGGTTTGCAGAATCTTGACAAGATGACCGATGCCACGAAAGAGGAGAAAGACTTCATCAAGGGTCAGCTGCTCTTCTTCCGCGCCTGGTGGCACCACCAGCAGATGGAGTGGTGGGGTGGTATCCCTTATATCGACCGTGTGCTAGCTGCCGACGAGGAGTTCAATCTGCCGCGTCTCAGCTTCCGCGAGTGTGCAGAGAAATGCGCAGAGGATTATCGTGCTGCTGCCGACTTGCTGCCCGACAACTGGGACAACTCAACCATCGGTAAGAAGACGCTTGGTAAGAACGATCTCCGCATCACGAAAGTTTGTGCCCTGGGTTATTTGGGTAAAGTGCTGCTTTGGGCCGCATCTCCGCTGAATGTCGTCGGCGCAGAAATGGGGGCCTCAAAGAATGGTGACACCTATAAGTATGATGCTGATATGGCCAGAAGGGCTGCAGAGGCACTTGGTGAGGCTATTGCTCATATCGAGGCTGGTTCTACGCCCTATTCTCTGGCACTTTATAACTATGCTGAAGATGATGCCTCTAACCGTCCTGGCTATGGTATCTACGATCACATTGCAGCCAAGGGTTCTGCCAACAACTATTCAGATATCTTCCGCACCACAGGTCAGAGCTGGAGAATGCCGGGTAGCGTAGAGGCTATCATGCGTGGTCCGATGCCTGATATCAACGGTTCTAACTGGAACTTTGCCAAGCTGTGGGGCCCGAAGGTGAACAACCTGGTGGAGCACGATGCTATCATCCACATGCCAACGGCCAACTATATAAACTACGCTTATGGTATGGAGAACGGTCTGCCTCTCGACGATCCTGATTCAGGTTTCGATCCCACTCATCCGTTTGCTAACCGCGATCCGCGTTTCTATCACGATATTATGTTCGACGGCTTCAAGTTCCTCTTGACGGCCAGCGATGATAAGGAATTCCAGTATCTCCAGATGTATACTGGCGGCAATATGGTGCCCACAGGCAATCCTGCCCGTAACGCCGATGGTAGCCGCACAGGTTACTTCTGCCAGAAGCTGGTTCCCCACCAGTGTAACAAGTACGATGGTATGTACAACTGGGGTGGTGCGCTGCAGACCTATCTGCCTTATATGCGTGTAGCTGATATCTATCTGCTTTATGCTGAGGCTGGTGCTGCCGCTAGTGGCGCTTCTTTCCAGGCTAAGTGTTCTGTCACAGCCGAGGGTGCCATCAACGTGCTTCGCGACCGTGTAGGCGCTGGCCATGTGGCTTCCAAGTTCACCGGCGACCAGAAGAAGTTCATCGATGAGGTTCGTCGTGAGCGTGCTTGTGAGCTTGCCTTCGAAGGCTTCCGCTGGCAGGATCTGCAGCGTTGGCTCCTGCTCACAGAGTATCCGTTTAACATCAAGACCCGCCAGGAGTTCAAGCGCGTAGGCAACTACGACTTTGAGAACCAGGATCCCCGCTATGCTGAGGTTACGGGTTGGAGTGAGACGGTTATCGTGGAGCGCAACCTGTCGACAAAGCATTACCTGCTGCCTCTGAAAGAGAGTGAGGTTTATCTCTATGCTGAGTATCCTCAGAATCCCGGATGGTAATCTTTAAAGTAGAAAATCATAAGGTAAAATAGAATCAATTATGAAACAAAACAAATATATCGTACTGTCAGCTCTCTTGGCACTATCAGCAGTCACCCCTGCTGAGGCACAGATTGACGCAGCAGACTCTGCACTCGTCAATGTGGCCTTCCGCAAGGTGGCCAAGGAAGACATCATGGGCGGTGTCTCTTCCTTGAACTACAGAGATCTGACGGAGAAGAACTACAACACCTATAGCCTTGATAACATGCAGGGCTATGTGGCTGGTTTCAACGGCAATGGTATGTGGGGTTTCACAGACCAACTCGTGCTGATTGACGGTGTGCCCCGTGAAGCCAACAACGTGCTGCCCACAGAAATCGAGGAGATTACCTTCCTGAAAGGCGCTCAGGCAGTAGTGCTCTATGGTAGCCGTGCTGCCAAGGGAGTCATTCTGATTACCACTAAGCGTGGCCGTGTGAACGACGGACTGAGTGTGACGGGTCGTATCAATACTGGTTGGAATGTAGCCAAGGCTTATCCTGAGTACCTCGGTTCGGCTGAGTATATGTCACTCTATAACGAGGCTCGTGCCAACGACGGCCTGGATCCTCTTTATACCCAGGAGCAGATCTATAACTTTGCCAGCGGCTCTAACCCCTATCGTTATCCCGATGTAGACTTCTATAGCTCCGACTATATCAAGAAGGCCTACAATCGTACCGATGCTACGGTGGAGATTGAGGGTGGTAACGATCGTGCCAAGTTCTATTCGAATGTCAGCTACTATCGTCAGGGCGACTTCCTGAACTTCGGACAGGCCAAGAACAACTATACCGATCGCTTTAATGTGCGTGGTAACGTTGATATGAAGATCAACCAGTACATCACGGCCTTCGTGAATGCCAATGCTACCTATTATAACCAGAAGTCGGCCATCTCCAACCAGAAGGACGGTGATGACAACACGCTGAACTACTGGCAGGTAGCTACCACATGGCGTCCGAACCGTGTGGCTCCGCTGATTCCGATCTCTTATATCGATCCGAATTCCACACAGCCGATGAATGCCCTGTCGTCTTCGAGCAACATCATCGACGGTCAGTACTTCCTCGGTGGTTCTCTGACCGACCGTACCAATATCTTTGCCGACTACCATGCAGCCGGAAAGAGCAAGTGGACAAGCCGTCAGTTCCAGTTTGACGCCGGCGTGAATGTCGACCTCAACTCGCTGCTGAAGGGTCTGAGCTTCCACGGACTGGTGGGTGTTGACTACGCAACGTCTTACTCTACATCTTATAATAACGAGTATGCGACCTTCGAACCCGCATGGAGCAACTATAATGGTCCCGACCTTATCCTGTCGCTCGACAACCACGAGACCGTTGATACCAAGTCGGGTGTTCAGAATATGGGCGGCTCAAACAGTAACCAGACGATTACCTTCAATGCCCATTTCGACTATAACCGCACGTTTGCCAATCTGCATAACGTCAGCGCTATGATTCTGGCTAACGGCTATCAGCAGACGCTGGCTGGTAAGTATCACAAGATCAGCAATGCCAACCTCGGCTTCGACCTGTCGTATAACTTTGCCAAGAAGTACTATGCTGAGTTCGCGATGGCAGCACCCTGGTCAGCTCGTCTGCCTGAAGGTCATCGCGCAGGGTTCTCACCCTCGGCTACCCTCGGTTGGAAGATTGCCAAGGAGAACTTCATGAAGGGTTCTGGCTTCGACGACTTGACCATCAGCGTCAGCGCCAGCAACCTGAAGACCGACCTCGACATCAGCGATTACTACATGTATCTGGGTACTTATCAGAGTGGTGGTTGGTTCGACTGGAACGGCCTGACCGGTTTCTCGCTCTATCAGTCTAAGCGAGGCGGCAACTCAGATTTCGCCTACATCAAGCGTAAGGAGATCTCTGCCAGCCTGCATGCCTCTCTGCTGCAGCGCAGTCTTACCATCGACGCTTCGTTCTTCGCCAGCCAGATGGATGGTGGCATCATCTCTGCTGCCAATCAGCTGCCTAACTACTTCAAGGTTTACTATCCCGAGTCGTCCTTCCTCTCAAACCTGAACTACAACAAGGACAACCGTAGTGGTTTCGACCTGGCTGTGAAGTACAAGAAGGACTTTGGCGACTTTGGCTTTGAGGGTGGTGCAAACCTGACGTACTATACCACGAAGGCGGCCCAGCGCGACGACGACAACTATGCTGACGAATATCAGTATCGTGAGGGCAAGCCTATGGATGCCATCTGGGGTTATGAGTGCCTCGGCTTCTTCAGAGACCAAGCCGATATCGACAACTCGCCTCAGCAGGCTCTTGGCGGTAACGTGAAGCCTGGTGACCTGAAGTATAAAGATCAGAACGGCGATGGCGTCATCGACGGCAAAGACCAGGTGAACCTTGCCAAGGGTGGCTGGTATGGCGCTCCCACAACGATCGGTATCAACCTCACCTTCAAGTACAAGAACTTCTCGCTGTTCATCCTCGGTGTAGGCGGCTTTGGCGGTCACGGCATCAAGGGTCAGAAGAATGGCTCGGAGGACAACTACTGGTGGATCTCAGGCGAGGACAAGTATTCTTCAGTCGTGCGTGACCGCTGGACACCTGAGACGGCTAGTACCGCCAGCTATCCGCGTCTGACCACTCAGAGTGGTGCCAACAACAACACGACCTCTGATTTCTGGATCTACTCTACCTCTCGCTTTGATCTGGCCAAGGTTCAGCTGACCTTCGACTTCCCGAAGTCGATTATCGGCTACGGTATCGTCAAGGGCCTCTCTGCCTACATCAGCGGCAACAGCCTGCTGACGCTGGCTAAGGAGCGCAAGATCCTGGAGATGAACACAGGCTCAGCCCCGCAGGCCCGTTTCTACAATATTGGTGTGAAAGTGGCTTTCTAATAGAAGATTGAACAAACAAAAATGAAGATTATGAAACTTAAGAATATTATTTTGTTCGGTACCGTCACACTGGCACTTGCAGCCTGTGACGACCTCTTCGAGCCGGCTCTGGAGAACAATCAGGACATCTCGCAGATGTACACCGATCCGCAGTTTGCCCGTGGCATCATGGACAATGCCAATCTGGTGCTCCCCTACGATGAGAGTCCTACCACCGAACTGGCTACTGACAATGCCGTTTCTAACGACAACAGCAATAACTACAAGCGTATGACCGACGGTACGTACTGGACTTCGCAGACCAACCCCATCAACCAATGGGAGACGCGCTATCATGCCATCCAGTACCTGAACCTCTTCCTTGAGGGTGCCGATCAGGTGGCTTGGGACTATTCTTCCGAGGCCTTGAGCGAGATGCACAAGGATAACTACAAGGGTAATGCCTACGCTCTGCGCGGTCTGCATTTCTTCTACCTCCTCCGTGCCCATTGCGGTATGGTCGGTGGTCAGCTGCTGGGTGTGCCCATTCACCTCTCTTCTGAGGATGCTGCCTCTGATTTCAATCAGCCGCGTAACACCTTCAAGGAGTGTATCGATCAGATTATGGCCGACTTCGATGAGGCGCTGAAGTATCTGCCTCAGGAGTATGGCGACATCAGCGAGGGTGCCGTTCCTGCCAAGTATGCGCAGATGGGTGGTACCGCCGATGAGTACAACCGTGCCTTCGGTAAGCTGCAGCGTGGTAAGATCGACGGCCGCATGATTGCCGCCTTCAAGGCTCAGGTGGCCCTCTTCGCTGCCTCTCCCGCCTATGCCTCAGCCGGTGCGATGACCTACGAGCAGGCTGCTCAGTATGCGGCTGCCTCTCTGAAGAACGTCGGTGGTGTGGCTGGTATGGATCCCGACGGCTGGCGTTGGTTCAACAACACGGCAATGATCGAGAGCTTCGCCTTCGATAACCCCGATCCCGCAGAGATCTGCTGGCGCGGTACGGTGGGCGACGGCCACAGCCTTGAGGACGATAACTATCCTCCCTCGCTGCTGGGTAATGGTCGTGTGAACCCCACACAGAACCTCGTCGACGCTTTCCCGATGGCCAATGGTTATCCCATCTCTGACCCCAAGTCGGGCTTCGATGCCAGCAACCCCTACGAGAATCGCGATCCCCGTCTGAAGGCTTATATCGTGGTGAATGGCGATCCTATCGGTGCTAACAACACCCCGATCAATACCGCTGCCGACAACACCGAGACCCTCGACGGTCTCAACCGCGAGAACGGTAAGTCGACGACTACAGGTTACTACCTCCGTAAGCTCTTGCGCGACGATGTGAACCTGAATCCTGCTGCCAACAAGCGTCATTTCGCTGCCCGTATCCGTTATACCGAGATCTTCCTCGCCTATGCTGAGGCAGCCAACGAGGCTCAGGGCCCGAAGGCCAACGTGGGTGGTGCCAACTTCTCTGCCTATGATGTGATCAAGGCGCTCCGTCAGCGTGCTGGCGTGGGTGGCAAAGACGATCCCTATCTCGAGGCTTGTGCCCAGGATAAGGAGAAGATGCGTGAGCTGATCCGCAACGAGCGCCGTCTGGAACTCTGCTTCGAGAACCACCGCTTCTGGGATCTCCGCCGCTGGAATGCCAATCTTAACGAGACAGCCAAGGGTGTCAGCATTACCAAGAACAACTACAACACCATCGATGTAGAGACGCGCAACTACAAGGATTATATGTACTTCGGCCCGATCCCCTACAGCGAAGTGAAGAAGTGGAACAACCTCTCGCAGAATGACGGTTGGAAGTAAGAAATAATGTATAATAGAAAAGAAAGATGAATATGAAACGTAATATTTTTAATCTCATCTGCGGATTAGGTATCCTGAGCAGTCTCTGTGCCTGCAAGAACGGCGATATCGATTTCCCCGACTATGAGAAGGGTACGACGGCCTATTTCGCTTATCAGTATCCCATCCGAACCATCGTTCTGGGTGACGATGAGCCTGATCTGACGCTCGATCACGCTCATAAGTGCCAGATCCAGGCCACTTTCGGCGGTTCGTATAATGGTTCAAATGGTGTTGTAGAGGTCGCTGTCGACGAGTCGCTTTGCAACAACCTCTTCTTCGAGGACGGTTCTCCTGTGAAGGCTATGCCCAGCAGCTACTACCAGCTCTCCACCACATCGCTGGCCTACAACGGCACGATGAAGGGTGTGACAGAGGTTCAGCTCACCGACGCTTTCTTCAACGACCCCGACGCCGCGAAGACCACCTATGTGATTCCTCTGGTGATGACCGGTCAGACTGGTTTCGCCGGTATCCTCGAGGGTAAGCTGAACGAAGGACAGACTGGTCCGCGCACCAATCCCGAGGCTTGGGATGTGCTCCCGATGGACTATGTACTCTACTGCGTGAAGTACCAGAACAAGTATTCTGGCTGGTGGCTCACCCATCACACCACCTCTACGGCTGACATCGAGCATGCCCAGACGGTAGAGATCAAGACGCTCTCGCTCAACTCCTGCGCTTATGCGGTTTCCTATCAGGACGGCGACAAGATCTACAATGCCGATCTGCAGCTCACCTTCGACGGTAGCGAGAAGTGTACTGTCACCAGTCTGACCGACGGCGTGACGGCTACGGGTTCCGGTTCTTGGGGCGACGATTCTGAGAAGAAGGCCTGGGGCGACAAAGACCGCGACGGTATGGAGCTCGACTACACCGTCACCTTCGCCGATGGCAAGTCGTTCTCTACGAGTGAGAAGCTGGTATGGCAGCGTAGTGGTGTCATTCCTGCCAATGAATTCTCTCCTGTTTATCAAAAATAACGCTAAAAATTGGGAACAATGAAAAAGCAATATATCATCATCGCACTCGGAGCCATGCTGATGGCTTCGTGTGCCGACGAGTTCGACCGCCATTTCGAGGTAGGACGCCCTGACAAGACGGAGAAGTACGCTTATCTGACGGACTATAAAGCCCTGAAGGAGTATGTCTCTGACCCCAATTTCCATCTGGGTGTTGGTACTGATGCCGAAGACTATGCCAAGCAGGGTGTATCCTATGTGGTGACCAACGCCAACTTCAACGAGACCGTTGCCGGCAATGCCATGAAGATGGGTTCTGTGGTCGATGAGAATGGTAACATGAACTTTGCCACCGTTGAGTCGTATGTGAACACGGCCGCTGCTGCCGGCATGAATGTCTATGGCCACACGCTGGCCTGGCACGCCCAGCAGCCTGTAAAGTGGCTCAACGCCCTGATTGCCGATAAGGACGACCCCGACTATGTGCCTGGCGAGAAGCAGGTCGTCGAGGTGGAGGAGAAAGCCACCTGCATCAAGGTGATTTCCGAGGATATGGTGGATGCCGCCTGGGATACCCAGTTCTGGCTCCTCTTCGATCAGAAGTTTGCTGAAGGCGACACATGGGAAGTGTCTATGCGCGTTCGTGCCGATAAGGAGTGCGACGCCGGCACCCAGACCCACAATGCCCCCGGTGAGTACATCCACTGGGCTGCCATCGGTACCGTACATTTCACTACCGAGTGGACCGACTACACAGCCAGCGGCACTATCACCGCCGAGCAGAATGGCGGTTACTCCATCGCTTTCAACCTCAACGACTTTGCCGATGCCAATACCTATTATTTCGATAATCTCAGCTTCAAGCTGAACGGTCAGGAGCTGCTTTCCAACGGCAACTGCGATGACCCCAGCGGCACGGCTAACTACCGCACCAAGGAGTCGCGCGGCGCTACGGTCGACTCTCGCATCGTCGATAAGATTATCGTCAAGAAGGAAATCGAAGGCGGCGGCAGCGGTGGCCAGGGCTCAGAGACAGTCGTAGAGCGCAACTGTATCCAGGTGATCACGGCCGATATGGCTGAGAACCCATGGGACAGCCAGTTCTGGCTCGTGCTCCCCGAGAGCACCCCGATGCACACGGGTGACTCATGGGAGGTGTCGATGAACGTACGCGCCGACCTGGAGTGCTCTATCGGCACTCAGACCCACAAGGAGCCCAGCGGCTATATCCATTGGGCAGCTATCGGCAACGTGCCCTTCACCCCACAGTGGACCCAGTACACAGCCAGCGGAACCGTTTCTGCAGAGCAGGATGGCGGCTGGTCTATCGCCTTCAACCTCAACGACTTCGCATCAGCCAACAACTTCTACTTCGACGACATCAGCTTCAAGCTGAACGGCGTGGAGATGATACAGAACGGCGACTGTGAGGATCCGAACAATAAGGTAAGCTTCGTCACGAAGGAAGACCGTGGCGATCTCGTGCCCTCGCGCATCGTCGACCACTATACCGAGAAGACCAGTGGCGGCGGTGGTACCGACGGTAAGATACCTCTTACCCCCGAGGAGAAGCTCGACACGCTCACTTACGCCCTCGATCTGTGGATCAGCGGCATGATGGATGCCTGCACCAGCGAAGACGGTGTGCTGCAGGTAAAGGCTTGGGATGTAGTCAACGAGGCTATCTCAGGTGCTGACAGCGACGGCGACGGCATCTACGACCTCCAGCACGGCTCTGCCGATACTCCCAACGACTTCTTCTGGCAGGATCACATGGGCGACCTTGAGTATGTCCGCACAGTCGTACGTCTGGCCCGTCAGTATGGCGGCAACGACCTGAAGCTGTTCATCAATGACTATAATCTCGAGAGCGACTGGGATCAGAACAAGAAGCTGAAGAGCCTGATCAAGTGGATTGAGAAGTGGGAAGCCGACGGCACCACCAAGATCGACGGTATCGGTTCTCAGATGCACATCTCTTGCTATATGAACCCGCAGACTCAGGAAAGCAAGAAGAAGGCCATTGAGGAGTCGTTCAAGCTGATGGCAGAGACGGGTAAGCTCGTCCGCATCTCTGAGCTCGACATGGGTCTCGTCGACGAGTCAGGCAACGATGTCAATACTGCCGACGTTACCGAGGAGCAGCACCATGCCATGGCTGAGCTCTACACTTGGATCATCAAGAAGTACAAGGAGATCATCCCGGCATCCCAGCAATGGGGTATCTGCCAGTGGTGTGCCACCGACAGTCCCGCAGGTAGCGGTTGGCGTGCTAACCAGCCTGTAGGTCTCTGGGATCAGAACTACTACCGCAAGCACACCTACGCCGGCTTCGCCGACGGTCTTGCCGGAGAGTGATCCCCTCCCACATACAACCCAAAATGTCACACCAGGGCCAGTCCCTCGTGTGACATTTTCATTTTTCTCTTCCTTTGATCCTCGATCGCAGGGTGCGGAGGGAGGCTGGTTTCACGCCAAGAATCTGGGCGGTGGTATCGTCATCATAGTGCAGATCCTCTTGAAGGATAAGGAAGATGTATTGTGTGGTTGTGAGCGAGACATAGGTATGTTCCCACTCCTGCCAGCGCTTCGGACGCAACTGGGCATAATAGGTGATGAGGCATTGCTTCTCATCTGCAGTTATGTCGGCTACGGACTCCTTTTGCTGTAGTTTCACAAAGCATCGCGTGCCGATGAGCAGCTTGTTGGAGATAATCTGGCGGTTGTTCTCTATCTGCTTCTTCAGGTTGGCAATTGTCTGCTCACTGGCCTCGCCGCTCTGTTGCAACCGTTCTATTTCTGCTTGGTTTTCTGTGATCCGTCTGGCATGCTCGTCAAGTCGGAATCTCAGGCTCCTGACTCTTCGCCAATACCACCAGTACCCCATCATCATCACTGTCAGGAAGAGTAAGAATGCCCCTCCCAGTTTCACCATTCGTTGATAGGATCTCTCTTTCCAGCGTGCTTCGTCATACTTCCTTTGCCAATCGGCAATCTCCAGGCTATGGTTGGCTTTCATAATCGAGTCGGTGTAGGTATCCTTTTGCCGCTTTATGTCCAAGGCCGCCCCCATATCGCCAGTCTTTTCATAAAGCCTTGATACCACATCCATCGCATGGCTGCGTACCAACGGGTCTTTTTCTGATAGGCTTTTCTTCACTCTCTCTAAAGCCTCCTTGTAATGCCCTTGTGCTTCCAAAAGCCTGGCCTCAATAAGATACCCCTTAAAACTAATGGCAGTCTTATAGTTCTTCCACTTCTCCAAATACTTCCTGGCATTTTCGTCATCACCTTGTTCTTGATACATCGCCGCAATATTGTGATAGATGTCAGCCCGTAAGATGCTGTCAGCCAAGTCGATATAATCCATGCTTCTGAAAATATAAGCATAAGCGCTGTCGCTCTGATCCATATACGAATAAGACGATGCGCACATCTGGAGGGCCCTTAATGTCATGACGCTGTCGTTCAATTTAAGACTGCTCTCCAAAAACTTCTGCGAGTATTCCAGAATAAGCGGATGGGTAAAACAATAATAATTGGCAAAGGCTAGATTCTCATACACCATATTCTTCAGCAGCTCGTCATCCGCATCCTCAGCAATCGTCTCAGCCACCTTATAATCCTTAATCGCATCAAACGTCTTGCCAAGTAAATGCCTTCTGATACCGCCCCTGTAATAGTAGGCCCTGCCTCGCTGCCAGTCATCGCCATGCTTGTCGTAATAATCTACACAGGTCGTTATGAGCGAATCGCCGTCAGCCTGGTGTAGCACGATATAATCCGTCATAATCGTCAGCAGACGGTATTCCATTTTGTCCGCCTCAGAGAGTGCCGTCGTATCCACCTTATTTATTAATACGCGTGCAGAGTCTGGGCGTTGATGGACAATCTCCGCAGCCTCCTTCAATAACGGGTTCCGTGCCTCACTGCACCCAACTATCATAGCAATGACTACCAGTATCCAAGCAATCTTCTTCATGCTCATTTCGTTTTTGCTGGCAAAGGTAAGCAATATCTTCGAAACAAAACCGACCGATTGTTTTTTTAAAGAATTATTCAAAGAAATTAATGCTTCAGGCGTTACAATTTGGCACTATTTCTGTCATTGTCATGAATGTAAAGCGTTAATTTTCAGTATTTTATATTGTAAGGTATTGTAACGGCGATTACTGCACTTTTCTGCTCTTTTCCTTTTATGATTTAGAAGGAAGTCATAACTTTGCAGGCATATAGAGCTGTTTTGGGCTTTATATGTTGAAAATTAATTTAGAACCTGTAGCATCCGTCGTGATGACGGGTGCTGCTTTAAAAAGAGTAACAAAAAACGAATATATGGGAAAAAGATTGTTTTTTGTCGGGTTTTCAATGGCATTTCGTATCTTATATATCATCTGCCTTCTGATGTTGTCTTCTGAGCTTTTGGCTCAGCGACAAATGGTTGTTGTTAATATCGAATCAAAGGTTCCGGTTCGCGATGTGATAGTGAGTGCTGATGATGGGCGAGAAGTGCGAAGCTCGTGGAACGGACTTTTCGAGGTGCCAGACAGTTTCGAGCGCATTGACTTCCGTCATCCTGATTTTGAACATCGTTATGTGCTGAAATCCGAACTTCAGGGCGACACCATCTTCCTGATTCCCAATGCGAATGCTTTGAGCGAGGTGGTCATCTATGGCGAACGACGCTTCGATAAACGAATAACTCAAATGCTTCGTTCATCACCAGAAAAGAGTCTCGATGCCCAATTAGCCAATATCAAGATTCCCGCAGATTTCAATCCTATCGGTTTCGCTCTTTGGATTTATGACATCACTATGCGCCAGAAAGTGGAAGATCGACAACGCCGTAAACGCGGCCTTAAAGAAGTACGCAGACAAGAAGCCGAGTACGCGCAGATGTGGAACTCGCTGGAGAAAAAACACGAAGGGGCTGCTAATCGCAAATAAGTATTTGTCACAGCTTCGATATTCTCTTTCCCCGTTTCTCTGCCAATTATTGATTTTGCATATGCAACAAGGATGGGCATGCAGGAAGTATGAATTCTGCTAAATAATAGTTAATAATCATCTATAATTTGCCTTATTTCGACAAACACGATTACCTTTGCAGCCGAATTTGCAAGGCTTTGGATTGTACTCCGGCAGATATGTCGGACTATAGTAGTGAAGAATAGAAGATGAAAAAGAACATATTATTTGTGATACTGATAGCCATTATGACAATAGCATCGTCAGTATCGGCACAGACTACCGTCAAGGGTAATGTTGTCAACGAACGGGGCGAGAGCATCGAATACGTCAGTATCGGATTCGAGAACGATAGTGTTGGCGTCATCTCAGACGCAAAGGGACACTTTGTACTCACGATTCCTGCTGGACGGAAGAGGGAACTATCGTTCAGCCACGTGTCGTATCTCACCACAGAGATTCCCTACGAGGAATATTCCAAAAGTGACGAACTCACCGTAGTGCTGAAAGACAAGGTGGTTGAACTTGCTGAGGTGGTGATTGGCAAGAAGAATAAGCCCAAGACTATCGTAGGCAAAGGCATTCCCGCCCCAGGACTCGTTGGCACCTCTGGGCAAGGATCGGACTTGGGGCCTGAGGGCGGTGTCGCTTTCTCATGTAACAAGAGTTATGTCATCAGCGATATTCTGGTGAAGATATCTGGCTGTACCTTCAAGCAATGCATGGTGAGCATCAATGTCTATGAGAGGAAAGGCGATCAGTTTGTGAATGTCCACCAGAAGCCGATATACGAGACACTCACCAACGAAAAGAGCAAATACATCTTAGATATTCGCCCAGAGGAGAACATTGTGCTGAAGCCCAAGACAGACTATTATGTCAGCATCCGTGTGGTGGATGGTTTTGGTGAGAAGGGCTTCTTATACTTGAATGCCTATATGAAAAACGGCTTGTATCGCAATGCCGTGAAGGGAAAGACCAAGAAACTCCCCGTCTGCCCAGCCATTCAAGTTAAAGGCTACGAGGTGGAGTAAATTGAGACGCATTGAGAAATAATCCCTCAGCCGGTCGGGAGACTTGCTGAGGGATTTGGTTTTGGGAGCGGGTAGGAGTTATTTCTTCTTTTTCTCCTTTTTGGGGGCTTCCTTTGCGGGAGTTTCAGCAGCGGGGGCTTCCTTTGCTTCTTTGGCGGGAGCCTCTTCGGCGGCGGGAGTTTCTTCGGGCTCGGCATCCTTGAAGTCGGTGATGCCGGCCTCGACGAGGATGTTGTACCAGGTGATGAGCTTCTTGATGTGGCTGTTCTGCACGCGCTCCTGATCCCACTCTGGCAGCACCTTGGTGAAATAGTCGCGCAGCTCCTGGCCTGAGGCTTTCTTCTCGTTGATGCTGGCCTTCTTGCCGCCTTCGAGGTTCTTCATGTTCTCGAGGACATCCATCAGGGGCACATCGTCGGTCTCGGTGTACATGGCGATGTCGGAGAGCGACGTGATGCGGTCTGTGGCGAAGGCGGGCAGACGCTTATGGGTGGCGTCGAGGGCCTCTACGATGAGATTATTCTTTCCTCTGGATACGAGCTTGTAAAGTCCGGGTTTGCCGGAGATGGCTAAAACTGTTTGTTGCATTGTACTATAATCTTTTTTAATTGTTTGTCGATTTCTGTCTGGCCGTCGTTCACGATGACGAAGTCGGACTTCTGGATAAGTTCTTTCTGCGAGATCTGCCTGTCCATCCAATCCAGCACTTTCTCGCGTGAGATGCCGTCGCGGGCCATGACGCGCTGGATGCGCACCTCCTTTGGGGCGACGACTGCCAGCACGCGGTCGACGAGCTTGTAGATGCCCGATTCGAACATGATGGCGCTCTCCATAAACTGCAGTCCGCTCTCCTCGAAGTCGCGGAAAACGGCTGGATGCACGATGTCGTTGATGGCTTTCCCGTTGGCTTTCGAAGCTAGCAGGAAGTTGGTCACGACTGGTTTGTTGAGTTGTCCGTCGGCAGTATAGGCATCAGGACCTATCAGGCTGATGAACTGCTGGCGGATGTCGGGCGAGGTGCTGATGAGCCGTTTGGCAGCCTCATCGCAGTCGTAGACCTCATAGCCGTATTCCCTGATCTTCTGGGATACATAGCTTTTGCCGCTGCCGATACCTCCGGCGATTCCTAATTTCATTATTCTTGTGATTCTATCAGATAATCTACTTGGGTGGTCTCCAGCCGTGCCCGCGAGATGCCGCTGGGCACATCCTTGAGATGGATATCGCACTTCTCGGAGAGATTCTTCTTGATGTCGTTGTAGTCGACGACAACGGTGAAGTCCTGGGGCCGCAGGTTGCGATAGACGTTGACACCCGTGACGAAATTGACGGCCACCTTGGCGGGGAAGGTGCGGAGGGTTTTGCCCTCGGGCATGTTGATGCCCTGCACGGGGATTCCCTCGATACGCTCCTCGGTGAGCACGTCGGTAAAGAAGTTGACTTGCACATGGTCGGGCACCATCTTCACGCTCTTGATCTTGCTGAGACGGCAGTAGACTGAGAGCGTGTCGCGGAAGTTGGCGTAGTTGAGCTGCTCTGTGTACACCATGTTGATGCTGTCGAGTTTCTCCTCTGAGGCATAGATGGTGACGCTGTCGGGTGAGTATTCCACACGCGAGATGAAGTAGAGCTCTTCGGGTATTACGCGCCCGCTCCAGCGCACGGGTACCTTTTTTTTAGTACCGTAGCTGTAGTAGAACTCCAGCTTGTCGGGCTTGGTGCTGAGGATCTTTGACGAACTGAACAGCCGTGAATAGACGATTTTCTGCAGTTCCTGTGCCGCGATGGTTCCTGTGCCGTTGTTGTGGGAGTGGCTGCGGAAGTGGATGCGGATATTCTTCAGATAGTCGCCGTAGTAATAGCTGATCAGGAAGATGCCCTTGTCGCGGATCGTCATCTTGACGGTGTCGACCTCATCTGAGGTGAGGACGGCATTCTTGGGTACGTCGACGACGGCCACGGGGATGGCAAATTCCTGTTCGTAAGTGTCGTTGAGCGTGAGCGACAGCCAGAAGGCGCCGGATAGTGCCAGGAAAAACAGGAATATCAGAAACTCCTTGTTGCCTCTGCTGAACAAGAAGAGTCTGATGAAACGTCCTATTCCCCTGATATCCATGGCCTGCAGGTACTACTTCTGAACGGTGGTGCTGGCCATGTCCTTGAAGACTGATGTCTTCTCGACGGTGACGATCACGTCGCGGGCAATCTTAACGTCGACGGTGTTCTTGGTGAGGTCGATACTCTTGACCACGCCGTGGATACCGCCGCCGGTAACTACCTCTGTACCTTCAGTCAGTTCGTTCTGGAACTTCTGGATTTCCTTCTGTTTCTTCTGTTGTGGCTTGATCATGAAGAACCACATGATGGCGAAGATGGCTACCATCATGATAATCATACTCATGCCGCCTCCTTGTGCAGCCTGAGCCGCTAATACGATATTTGTCATATATATTAATAATGTGTTTGATTAATCCTCTTTTTTCTTAGGGTTGGGGCCTGTTGACGGTCTCTTGATGCGATGCCTCATCTTGACGGGGCGTTCCTGCTGGGCTTGGGCTTCCTTGTCTTCAGGTGCGGGGGCACCATTCTCCTTGCCGGGCTTGGGGTCCATGTGCTTCATCAGGCGGCCTGTCTTAATCAGGTTGCGGGCGATGCCGTCGAGCATGCCGTTGATGTAGCCGCTGCTCTTGCGGGTGGAGTAGAGCTTTGCCAGATCGACATATTCGTTGATCGTCACGCTGATGGGAATATTGGGGAATGTCATCATCTCGGCAATGGCAATCTGCATGAGGATGATATCCATATAGGCCAGTCGCGAGAAGTCCCAGTTGCGCGAGGTGTCGCTCATAGCGCGCTGGTACTGGTCGGCGTTGAGAATGGCGGCACGGAAGAGCTTGCGGGCGAAGTCCTTCTCGTCCTCGCTGTCCCATTCGGGCAGCAGCTCCTGCTTTGTGCCTTCCTGCTCGTTGAAACGCTTGATGGTCTTCAGCACGAAGGTGTCGACGATCTCCTTGTCGTCGTTCCAATAGAGACTGGCCTCCTCGAGAATGGCGTCGAGGTCTTGGTTTTCGACGATGAATGTCTTATAGAGCTTGCGCCACAGTTCCCTGTCGGCTTCGTAATTGTCCTCATCGCTCTCCATGTATTCCTGGTAGATGGCGCTGGCCTCGATGTTCTCCAGGAGCTGCCCGAGGAAGGCATCGTGGTCGGCCCATGCAAACTTCTGGGTCTCCAGGAACTCCAAGAGTGCCTTGTTCTCGCTGAGCTGGAGGGCAAATCGGTTAAGGACGAACTTCTGCGGGGGCATGGGCAGCCCTTCTCTCTGGGCGCGAGCCTGCAGCACCTCGTTGCGGCGATTGGCTTCCTTGGTTACTGCCACAATAAGGGCCAACAGGTAATTGTAAAGGTCATAAGCCTTTGACAGACTGAAGAATAATTCTTTCTCAGCCGAGTCGATGTTCTTGTTACCGTTTTGATAGTAAGCGTAGGTTAACTGAACAATCTTGATTCTGATAATTTCTCTGTTAATCATCTCACTTGATGCATTTTAGATTCTAATTATACCTATTATAATTGCTTTTGTACGTGCAAAGGTAGTTATTTTTCTGAGATAATGCAAGAAAAAGAGGAAAATATTGAGTTTTTTTAGTCAAATATTTGGTTCGTAAGGGAAAAAGCACTACCTTTGCACCGCTTTTTCTCAAAGCACTACGATTATTCGTGTGATGGCGAATTAAGCAATAAGGTATTAACAACTTAATTTAGAGTAACACAATTATGAAAGAAATTAGCGTTAGTGGCCAGAAGCGTGCCACAACTGGCAAGAAGGCCAGCAAAGAGATGCGTAAGCAGGGCTTGATCCCTTGCAATCTGTATGGTGAGAAGAAAGGTGAGAACGGTCTGCCCGAGGCAATGGCATTCTCTATTCCCGCTTCCCAGCTCCGCAAGGTCGTTTATTCTCCCGACGTTTATGTTGTCAACCTGACTGTCGACGGCGAGGCTCACAAGGCTGTGATGAAGGAGCTGCAGTTCCATCCCACAACAGACGCTGTGATGCACGTTGACTTCTATGAGGTAAACGAGACGAAGCCCATCACAATCGGTATCCCCGTGAAGCTGAACGGTCACGCTCAGGGTGTTCGCGATGGTGGTCGTCTGAGCCAGGCTGTCCGTACGCTGAATGTAACCGCTCCCTACAAGCAGATTCCCGCTGTGCTTGATATCGACGTTACCGAGCTGAAGCTTGGCAAGGTTATCAAGGTGGCTGACCTGAAGTTTGAGGGTCTGGAGATCTCAACACCTGCCCAGGTTGTTGTATGCTCTGTGAAGGCTACACGTGCTTCTCGTTCTGCAGCTGCTGCAGGTGAAGACGCCGAGTAATCAATCTCAAAACGCGTCTAGGGAATGGACAAATACTTGATTGTCGGCCTGGGAAACATCGGTGATGAATACGCGATGACCCGCCACAATACAGGGTTTATGGTATTGGATGCCTTTGCGGAGGCGTCCAATATTCATTTTGAAGACCGCCGCTACGGTTTCGTAGCCGAGACGTCGCTCAAAGGGCGTAAGGTCTTCCTGCTCAAGCCCTCGACGTTTATGAATCTGAGTGGCAATGCCGTGCGCTACTGGCTGAACAAGGAGAACATCGAGCAGAGCCGCCTGCTGGTGATCAGCGACGAGGTGGCGCTGCCGCTGGGTGCCTTCCGTCTGAAGGCCAGCGGTTCTAACGGCGGGCATAACGGCCTGGGCCACATCCAGCAGCTCATCGGGCAGAACTATGCCCGACTGCGTATGGGCATCGGCAACGACTTTCCCCGTGGCATGCAGGTAGAGTGGGTGCTGGGCAAGTATAGTGAAGAAGAACTGAAAGAGCTGCAGCCGAGCATCGACACGGCTGTGGAGATCATCAAGAGTTTCGTGCTGGCAGGCATCGACGTCACGATGAACCAGTATAACAAGTTAGGCAAGAAATAGGATGGGAGAGGTAGCACGTATCGACAAATGGCTCTGGGCAGCGCGGATCTTCAAGACCCGCTCTATTGCAGCCGATGCCTGTAAGAACGGCCGCGTGATGATCGGCGGGGTGAACGTGAAGCCTTCGCATACCGTGAAGGCCGGAGAGACCGTTTGTGTGCGTAAGCCGCCGGTGACCTATTCCTTTAAGATCCTGAAGCCTATCGAACAGCGGGTAGGGGCGAAGCTGCTGCCCGAGATCTACGAGAATGTGACTAGCCCAGATCAGTACGAGTTGCTGGAGATGAACCGCATCAGCGGTTTCGTAAACCGTGCCAGAGGTACGGGGCGCCCTACAAAGAAAGACCGTCGGGCGATGGATGCTTTCGTCGGTCCCTCGCTGGAGGGCGACTTCGACAGTTTCTTCGATGAAGACTGGGACAGTGATGATGAAGACTAGATGATTAAAAGTAAAAGATATGTTGCTGAACATTGTATTTATTGTAGTAGGCGTAGCCCTCGTGATCTGGGGTGCAGACCGTCTGACAGACGGCGCCGCCTCGTTGGCTCGCGGAATGAACGTGCCTGAGATCATCATCGGTCTGACCATTGTGGCAGCCGGAACGTCGGCTCCTGAACTGTTCGTCAGTCTGGTGTCGGCCTTCAAGGGTACTGCCGATCTGGCTGTGGGTAATGTCATAGGTTCCAACATCTTCAATACGATGCTCATCGTGGGCTGTTCGGCTGTGGTGGCGCCGATGGCAGTAGCCAAGTCGACTGTCAAGAAGGATATCCCTTTTGCGGTGATTGCATCGATCTTGCTGTTTATGCTCTGCTTCGACGATATGGACTCGCCTCACCTTTGGGGTAACGAGATCAGCCGTAGCGACGGTTTCATCCTGTTGACAGGCTTCCTGGTCTTTATGGTCTACACGTTCAATGCTGCGAAGAAAGAGGGTCTGATGCCCACGGAGGAGGAGCGCGAGGATCTCAAGGAGATGCCGAAGGACTATTCAAAGTTGTGGCGCAATCTCTCGATGATCGTGCTGGGACTGGCCTGTCTGATCGTCGGCAGTAACCTTTTCGTTGATGCCGCTACTTATGTGGCCTATCGTTTCGGTGTGCGTCCGAGCGTTGTCGGTCTGACCATCGTGGCTGGCGGCACGTCGCTGCCCGAACTTGCCACGAGTGTGGTAGCAGCCTATAAGGGCCGTTCCGCCATTGCCATCGGTAACGTCATCGGCTCAAATGTCTTCAATATCCTGATGATCCTCGGTGTGACGGCTGCGGTTCATCCCTTGCGCATCATGGGTATCACCATCATCGACCTGATGATGATGCTGGTGAGTGTGGGCCTGTTGTGGTTTTTCGCCTTCACCAAGTATTCGGTATCACGTAGGGAGGGATTCGTGCTGATTTGCGGTTTCCTGGCCTATATGTGCTGGCTTATCTGGCTATTGTAATGTATAATCATAGGGGTACTTGCGACGCTTTCGGGCTAACCCCCTTTAACAAAACAAGAAAATGAAAAATAGAACTGAACAAAAAATCAGTGTGCTGTTTATGTTTTACGGCATACTGTTCTGCGTATGCCTGATTACGGCAAACGTACTCGAGACCAAGCAAATCTCTTTTGGACCTGCAAACATGACGGCTGGTCTGATTGTGTTCCCCGTGAGTTACATCATCAACGATGTGGTGTGCGAGGTATGGGGCTATGGCCGCACCCGCCTGCTCATCTGGATGGGATTTGCGATGAACTTCCTGTTTGTGGCCTTCGGCGCCATCGCCGACTGGATTCCGGGTGCTCCCTATTGGCGCGGAGAAGAGGGCTTCCACCAGATCTTCGGTCTGGCTCCGCGTATCGCCGGTGCGTCGTTCCTGGCCTTTATTTGCGGCTCGTTCATGAATGCCTACGTGATGAGCAGGATGAAGCTCTCGTCGGATGGTCGTAACTTCTCCCGTCGTGCGGTGCTGAGTACGATCTTCGGCGAATTGACCGACTCTGTCATCTTCTTCCCGCTGGCCCTGGGTGGCGTGATTCCCTGGGAGGAGATGCCGTCGCTGGTAATCACGCAGGTGACGCTGAAGACGCTTTACGAGATCCTGGTGCTGCCGATTACCATCCGAGTGGTGAAGTTTACGAAACTCCACGACCACGAGGATGTGTTCGACAAGGATGTGACTTATAATATATTTAAGGTGAAGGAGCTATGAGTGCAAACAGAGAGAATGAAAGGCAACGGGTAGACGAGCCCCGCTCGGGAATGGGGCTGAAGGCGCTCGGCAAGAAGACCGAGTACAGGATGGATTACGCCCCGGAGGTGCTGGAAACGTTTCAGAACAAACATCCGGAGAATGACTACTGGGTGCAGTTCAACTGCCCCGAGTTTACATCGCTTTGCCCGATTACCGGGCAGCCCGACTTTGCAGAGATCAAGATCATGTATCTCCCCGGCGAGCGGATGGTGGAGTCGAAGAGTCTGAAACTGTATCTCTTCTCGTTCCGCAACCACGGCGATTTCCATGAAGACTGCGTGAACATCATCATGAAGGATCTCATCAGACTCATGGATCCCAAGTACATCGAGGTCATCGGCCTCTTCACGCCCCGTGGCGGCATCAGCATCTATCCTTACGCCAACTACGGCCGCCCCGGCACCAAATACGAGCAACTGGCCGAGCAGCGGCTGCTCAGCCATCGCTCGGTGTAGCGGTCATTCCGGGTTACGAAGCCTGTGACGGTAATTGCGGACTGTTGAATCGGTGATATTCAGCAGTTCGCAGATTCTTTTGTCGTCGAGCCCCATCTGCTGCATCACCAGATAGGTGGTCAGCCTCAGCGTCAGTTTCCGATAGGGTAGGATAAGCGCATGATACTGCTTGCTGAATGTGTAGGCATAATAATTGATGAGTGCCTGCTCTTTCGACTTGGTGAAATCCTTAATCATCTCTCCGCCTGTAATCATGTCATATACATTCTTGCCCAATCCCAGTTCCATAGCAGTTGTCTCCCTGAGTCTGTCTATCTGTTCTTTCAGCCTCTTCACTTCGTGCTCATAGTCCTTACCCGTGGATTGCAGCAGTTCTATCTTCTGCTCCGCCTGATAGATCTGCTCAATGTCCTTGTCGATGATGCCCCGATACTCCTTGGTCTTTCTCGATAGATAGACAACGGCGAGAAATGCCATCATCAATACTGCGAGTGCAGCGATGGCGATAGTCAGCCACAGGTTCTTGCGCTCCGTCAGCGCTTTCTCCGTGATGGCAGCATCATAGCGGTGTTGTATCTCCGTCAGTTGTGCTGTCCGCATCTGCTCGTGCCAGGCATCCTTCACGCTGTCGGCCTTCTCCAGCATCTCGAAGGCCAGCGGGTAGTTCCGTTGCTCGGCATACATTTCCCCTAACAGCTTATAAGCCTTAATGGTAAACCGCTGGTTGTCGAAAGTCATAGCCTTCTCCCAATGCAACCGCGCCTGGAGGGTGTCACATTCTATTTTGGAGATTATGCCAAGCATGATATAGTGATTAGGTCTTGGATGAAGTTGAACAGCTTTCTCCAGAAATAGAATAGCTTCTTTATAGCGTTTTTCTCCCAATAATAAGTTGGCATAATTTCCATAGACATAACTTTTTCTTTTGTCACTGCATAAATCTGCATATTTCAGACTTTGCTCTATATATTTTGCAGCTTTATCGTCTCCGAATGATATATAATCGTTTGATAAGTGTTCATAAGCCCTTGAAATCAACTCGGGATCCCCAATCTTTTTAGAACTTTCAAGAAATAGATTTGCATATTGAAGGGATAATTTGAAATTTTGCGCATTATAGTTTATACTATGAAACAACTCAAATATTTTATTCTTTAATAGTTCATTATTACATACATTTGATAACTCTTCTGCTTTTTTGAGATAATGTACAGCCAATTTCTTTTGATTAAGTTCCTCATAATTAATAGCTCCCATATAATAGTAGGCTGTTGCCAGACGCAATGTTTGCTTAGTGTTTTTGTAATAACTCACACAGTAATTGATAGTAGAATCGTTTGAAAAATGTTTGTAAAGTTTATAATCTGCCATCGTTAGCAGTAAATAGTATAACGCTCTTTCTCCCTCTTGGCTTAACAAAGATGAAGGAATCTTATCCAATAATATCTTTGCACTATCAGGGTGGTCTTCGATAACTGATTCAACCTGTTCCAGTTGATGGTGGTAGTTGGAAATAGGAGAGCAGGCGACAATCAAGGGACCCATAATAAAAATAAACAGTCTTCTCATGATTACATTATTTACTGCACTACTGTCCCGTTAAAGTGGACTAATCGCTCTTTGAAATAATTGAAATTCAGTCTATTAGGTAGTTTTTTGAAATGAAACGGACTTGATTTTGTAACTTTGCAGCCAAATATAATTGACTGCTATGTTCCAGGAC
>OCTX012261460.1_pt1 | contig 65193 bp, 55 predicted proteins | sample 1539691 | NCBI WGS metagenome assembly OCTX01 (sample SAMN02144231, study PRJEB22623) | gut metagenome | biome: sheep rumen | host: Ovis aries | place: New Zealand
GGCGATGGCGTCGGTATAGGCCTGTTCAAGACTGGTGTTGCGGTCCTGCTGTCCGACGCTGGCGAAGAAGGTGTGGAAGGAGTAGCGGGCAGCCGTCTTGTCGGTCGAGCCGAGCCAGATGTTGCGGATGGAACGGATGTTGTCGGCAAAGTCGGTGATGGAGTTGTAACTGTAGGGCGACTCCACGTAACTCACGTCGCCGTTCTGGAAAGGGTTGGCAATCTTCATCGTGCCCACCTCGCTGCAGATGCTCACGCAGGAGCCCTCGTTGTCGCTCAGCACCTGGGCGATGGCGGCCTGCAGGGTGGGGAAGGTGCTCTTGCTGTTGCTTAGTCCGGCTGTGCACAGGTTTTCTCCATAGTTGAGACCATTCTGGGTGGTGTATTTCAGGCCGGCCTGCTTCACTTCTGCCACACGGCTGGCATTGGCCGAGGTCTCTCCCTCCCAGGCTACTTGCAACTGGTAGGTACGCTGCTTCAGAAGGGTGCAGATGGTCTGGGCGTAGGCCAGTTCCTGCGCACCGCTGACATTCTCGAAGCCCTTGTAGGTGTCGTAGGCTTGAAACTCCGCTACCTTACGGGGATTGCCGTCGCGGAAGAGGATGAACTCCAGGGCGTGGAAACCCAGAATGGAGGCATCTTCGAGCATCTCGTCGTCCATGCCGCTGTGGAAATAACTCTGCAGCAGCGAGCGGTTCAAAGGCCATGAGTCGATGGTCGGGTCAATGTCGAAATCGCTGGCGGCACCCATCAAGAAAGCCTCTGAGCGTTCCCAGTACATACGGGCCTTCTTGAACTCGGCACAGGCAGTGTTGATTTGCTCCTGAGTTATGTTGTTGACGGTCAAGCCGTTCAGGGTTTTCTCAAGGGCTTCAGTCTCGTTGGCCAACTGGGTATAGGTGGGCACGATGACGTTTGACACGAGGTTCTTCAGCACTTCGCGCAGATACAATTCCTGAGGCTCGGTCAGTTTGGTCGAGCCGATGGTGTTGTTGGCGCTGGTGAGTCTTCCCTCGAGTGTGCTACAGGCATCGATGGCAGCCTCGCCGAACGAGGTGTTTTTGTAATTGGCTGCAGTTGTGTTGAGTGGATAACTGTCTTGGTCGACAATGGGTTGTGTGGTGACGATATCGAAGTTGTCGACATTCGTGTTGCCATTTCCGTTTCCCTCATCATCATCACCGCAGGCGGTGAAAGTCAGTGCGCCCGTCATCAGTGCAACGGACAGATAAAAATACTTCTTCATAAACTAAATCTTTTTTATTTAATGTTACATAAACAATCCTTCATAGGCCACTCCGATGTTGAACGACGGTTCGTTGTTGAACCGGTCTTTCAAGAACCGGTTAGAGTATTCGGCCTTGACAACAATCTCGGGTATGGGACGGTAGTTCACACCCACGGCCAGTCTTTTCACCTCTGTGTAGTCGTAGGCGGTGCCTTTGGTCTTGCTGGCATAGGGGTTGTACTGTTCGTAGCGCCCGAAGAGATAGAGTTGCTGTTCTTTCTGGCGCATGGATGCAATCTGTGAAAAGATGTCGTATCCGGCCTCAATGCCCACGGCATAGGCGTTTTTCGAGACAAAGGCCGAGTGCTTGTAAGGCGACTTCGAGTTCAGACGGTTATAGACGTATTTCAGTTGGTCGGCATCACCCAGATAACCGTAGTCTGCCTGACCGCGCACCACCCAGTTATGAGCGTTGTAGGTGAAGTCGATGGCTCCAATGACGACCTGCCCTTTGTATTCGGCATCCACGCCATTGGTGTTGTTGGGATAACTGTTGCCGATGCTATGGCCGTAGTAGCCGCTCAGACCGATGCGCAGTCCGGGGACGGAGTAGTTGTCCAGACGGGCACTGACGGCATACTTGTTGGCAACGTCGAACTCCAGCGGACTTTTGTTGCCCTTCTTGATCCAGTTGGTATTGGTAAAGTGGTCGGCATTGAGGCCCGACAAGAACTGTGCCTCGTAGCGGAACTTGCCGGCACGTCCGAAGAACGACACGCCTGTCTGGTGCCACGTGTTGGGCATGATGGTGTTTTCGCCCTCCGGACGATAGACGGTGAAGAAATTGAGAGGCTCGTGGTAGGCGTTGTTCAGACCGACGGGCACCACGATATGACCGACACGCAAGTTGGCCTTGCGTGAGAACGTCTTCTGAATCCAGAACTGCTCCAGTTCCACTTCACCGCCTTTTTCCGTCTCCTGCTCCCATTCGCCGCCTTCCTCGTCTTCTTTCTCATAGGCCAGTCCGTTGCCGCCATGTTCAAACTCAATCTCTGTACCGAAGGTCCAACCTTTGCCAAAGTCGTAGCCTAGATAGATAACGGCATGCGGCAAGTCGAAGCGTCCGTGACTGGGATCGTTCTTGTGATCTTCGGGTTGGGAGTAACGGCTCACATGGTCACTATAGAAATTGCGTGACATGCAAATCTCTCCATATCCGCCTATACTAAGACGGTTGCCCTTGGCATGGGTCATCACGCTGTCGCCTGCGCTTTCTTGTGCTTGTGTTGTCATTGAGAAAATCAATGCGCAGGCCATCATAGATAGAATTTTTTCGTACATGGTCATTCGTTGTTTTTGAATTTGGTTGCAAAGGTACGGGCTTTGTTGCGTTTGCACAATACCCAAAAATTGTGATTTTGGGATAAAACTATTGTGAGTCTCACGGAAAATGACTAATTTTGCACTCAGTTATTAATATAAATAATGTATGAAGAATCAAAAGATGTACGAGGCCGACGACAAGATGATATCACTCATCCGCGACAATTACGACCTGCTGCAGATGCTCGGCTCGTTCGGCATCAGCCTCGGATTTGGAGATAAGACGGTCAAGGAGACTTGCGAGGACAATGGTGTTGACACATATACATTTTTGGCCGTTGTCAATTTTACTATCAACGGCTTTGGCGATGCCGAAGGCGATGACCAACTATCGGTGCCCACATTGATGCACTATTTGGAGGCCAGCCATGCCTACTATCTTGACTTCCAGTTGCCTTTCATTCGCCGTGAACTGGAAGAGAGCCTCAGCCCTGATGACTCACTGGGACAACTGATACTTCGGTTTTATGACGAATATGCTCGTGAAATCAATCGTCACATGAAATATGAGCAAAAGACGCTCTTCCCCTATGTCGAGGCTCTGCTTGAGGGAAAGCCTTCTGCCGACTACAATATCGAGACCTTCTCCCGTCATCATGGGGCTGCCGACAAGAAACTGCGTGAACTCAAGTTGCTCATTATCAAATATCTGCCCAGCGACGGCTTTCACAACAATAAATTGACGGCTGCCCTTCACGACATTTACGACAATGAGGAATGGCTGCGCCAGCACTCCATGGTCGAGGACTATATCTTTGTGCCGGCCATCCGACGCCTGGAGCAGATGATGCGTCAGAGCGATGTGACGAAAAATATATCGGATATGGTGTTCAAGAGCGGGATGGGACAGAACGGCGATGCCCTGAGCGAGCGTGAGAAGGACGTCATCGTGGCTCTGGTGCAGGGCATGGCCAACAAGGAGATTGCCGACCATCTGTGCATTTCAGTAAATACGGTGATTACCCATCGTCGCAACATCGCCCGCAAGTTGCAAATACATTCTCCGGCAGGACTGACAATCTATGCCATTGTCAACGGCCTGGTAGACATCAGTAGCGTGAAATTGTAGAGTCGTTAAATCTTGTTGATATCCACGTATCCGTGCATCACTGCGTAGATGGTGAGGGCACTGACGCTTTTCATGCCCAGTTTGTCCATAATATTCTTACGGTGGGTGATGACGGTCGACAAGCCGATATTCAGCCGATCAGCAATCTCTTTGTTGATATAACCCTGCACAATGAGCGACATTACTTCGATTTCGCGGTCGCTCAGAATCTTCTGTTGCAGAACGCGGGGCATCTGCGGCAGATTGCGTCCGTCACCATGGGCGTGCTGCTGGAGCATGAGCAACGAGCGAACCAGTTCGTGCTCAGGCTGGTTGATACAGATGCTGTGGAAGTCGGACAATTGGCTGCCACCATCGAGCGAGAGCGTGAGTACGATGGTCTTCCTGCGATGTTCGGTGAAAAAAGCACGGTTCTCTAGTACGATGTTCACCGATACGAAAAAGTGTACGAACCGTTCCGGATGATTGGCCGTCAGTTCACTCATCGAACCGAAAGTCTCGACTGTCATGATGGGCATGACATTTTGGAGCATCTGCTTTAATCCTAACACTGCAAGTGTGTTAGGGTCGATGATAGCGATATGTGGTCTGCCTTGAAACATTTCGATATGCAAAGTTACGCATATTTATCTAAAATAGTGTCGTTAAAAAGCAAAAAAATATTAAATATTAGGGAAAAAGGAAGTGATTTGTTGGAAGAAAAAGAAAAATACCGTAACTTTGCCGTGTGTTTTTCATGGTATTAGATTATTAAGGTTAAATTAGGAGATTGGTTGTCGCGAGACAGACACAATCTTCTTTTCAAAGTCACTTGTCTGAATTATGACAAGTAACAAAAAGAAAAAGGAGCCTGTGAAGGTTCCTTTTTTCATTCCCCATTCAGACTTTTTCCAGCGAGTGTTTGGCTGTGTCGAAAAAAATATGTACCTTTGCACCGTTTTAAAACTAACACATTGTAAATATGGATATTAAGATTACTTTTCCGGACGGATCTGTTCGCTCGTATGAACAGGGTGTCACCGGACTTGAGATTGCAGAGAGCATTTCGCCGGCTCTTGCCCGCAGCGTGCTTTGCTGTGGTGTGAATGGCGAAACCGTAGAGTTGAACCGTCCTATCATGGATGATGCGAAGTTTGAACTTTATAAGTGGGAAGACGAACAGGGCAAGCACACGTTCTGGCATACTTCGGCTCATCTGCTGGCTGAGGCACTCAAGGAGTTGTATCCCGGCATCCAGTTTGGTTTCGGTCCTGCTGTAGAGAGCGGTTTCTTCTATGATGTGTTGCTACCTAATGGCGAGAGTATCAAAGAGAGCGACTTCCCCAAGATAGAACAGAAGATGCGTGAATTGTCGTCAAAGAAAGAACCCGTGGTTCGCCGTGAGGTGACCAAGGCCGACGCTCTGAAGGAGTTTGCCGCTGACGGTCAGACTTACAAGTGTGAACATATCGAGCAGGATCTGGAGGACGGCACCATCAGCACCTATACGCAGGGTGCGTTCACCGATTTGTGCCGTGGTCCGCACTTGGTGGATACCGGTGAGATAAAAGCCATCAAACTGACATCCGTTGCCGGTGCTTTCTGGCGTGGCGATGCCACTCGTGAGCAGATGCAGCGTCTGTATGGTATCACCTTCCCGAAGAAAAAGATGCTCGACGAGTATCTGATGATGCTCGAGGAGGCCAAGAAGCGCGACCACCGTAAGATTGGCAAGGAAATGGAACTCTTTATGTTCTCCGACAAGGTCGGCAAGGGCTTGCCCATCTGGTTGCCCAAGGGCACTGATATGCGTCTGCGTCTGCAAGACCATCTGCGCCGTGTGCAGAAACGCTACGGCTATCAGGAGGTCATCACTCCGCATATCGGTTCAAAGAATCTCTATGTCACCTCTGGTCACTGGGATCATTATGGAAAGGACTCGTTCCAGCCCATTCACACCCCAGAGGAGGATGAGGAATACATGCTGAAGCCGATGAACTGTCCCCACCACTGTGAAATCTTCGCGTGGAAACCCCGTTCATACAAAGACCTGCCCTTGCGCATCGCAGAGTTCGGCACGGTCTATCGCTATGAGCAGTCAGGCGAGTTGCACGGATTGACTCGTGTGCGTTCGTTCACTCAAGACGATGCCCATCTGTTTTGTCGTCCTGACCAGGTGAAGCAAGAGTTCCTCAACGTGATGGATATCATCAACGTGGTATTGTCGGCTTTCGGATTCAATTTCGAGGCCCAGATTTCGCTGCGTGATCCCAATAACCACGAGAAATACGTCGGAACTGACGAGGACTGGGCTTTGGCAGAACGTGCCATCCAGGAGGCATGTCAAGAGAAGGGCCTGCCTGCCAAGGTGGAATATGGCGAGGCTGCCTTTTATGGTCCTAAACTCGACTTCATGATCAAAGATGCCATCGGTCGTCGCTGGCAGTTGGGCACCATCCAGGTGGACTACAATCTACCGAAGCGTTTCCAACTGGAATATACCGACGAGGACAACCAAAAGAAGACACCGGTGATGATACACCGTGCCCCCTTCGGATCACTGGAGCGTTTCACTGCCGTACTCATTGAGCACACCGCAGGCCACTTCCCCTTGTGGCTCACACCCGAGCAGGTGGTTGTGCTGCCGCTGTCGGAGAAATACAACGACTATGCCAAGAAGGTGCTCGACCAGTTCAGTGAGCAGGGCGTACGTGGCTCGATAGACCTGCGCAACGAGAAACTGGGTCGTAAGATACGCGACAACGAGTTGAAGCGTATTCCCTATATGGTTATCGTGGGTGAGAAAGAAGCCGCAGAGGGTCTTGTCTCCATGCGCCAGCAGGGTGGTGGCGAACAGCGTACCATGCCCGTTCAGGAGTTTATCGATAAGATTAACGCCGAAGTGGCTGAGCAGACTAAGGACTTCTAGAATTGAGAATTGTGAATTGAAAATTACCAATTGAGAATTCGACTATGAGACTTGACGGAAGAAGAAAGAGTACGAATGTGGAGGATCGCCGCGGTCTGAGCACAGGTGCCAAAGCCGGCATTGGCGGCATTGGCGGTATCATCATCATTGCCCTCATGACATTTATGTCAGGGGGCAATCTGGGTGATGTGGTGACAAACGTGGTGCAGAACGGAGGGCTGTCGATGCAGACAGAGACGCCTGCCGGCCAGCGCGAGTTCACAGAAGAAGAGCAGCAACTGGCAGAAGAGTGTGCTCAAATCCTGGCCAGCACCGAGGATGTCTGGACGGAGGTGTTTCGCCAGAATGGGCTGGGTGAGTATCAGCCCCCTACGCTGGTGCTCTTCACCAATAGTGTTAACTCGGCCTGTGGCTCGGCAACGGCTGCCGTTGGACCTTTCTACTGCTCGGGTGACCAGAAACTGTATGTCGACTTGTCGTTTTTTACTGAGATGAAGCGGCAACTGGGTGTACAGGGCAACACCTTTGCCTATGCATATGTCATTGCTCACGAGATAGGTCACCACGTGGAATATTCGCTTGGCATCTTGAACAAAGCCCATCAGCAGATGAGCCAGTTGGACAAGACGCGTGCCAATCAGGTGAGTGTCCGTCTGGAACTGCTGGCCGACTACTATGCCGGCGTATGGGCACACTATGAGGATGCCAAGAACCATTCGCTCGAGTATGGCGACATGGAGAAGGGTCTCGAACTGGCGAAGGCTATCGGCGACGACTGGCTGCAGAAGAAGGCTCAGGGCTATTCGCAGCCGGAGTCATTCACCCATGGCACGAGCGAACAGCGCAAGCGTTGGCTGAAGCGCGGCTTTGAGACAGGAAACATGCAGACCACAACCTTTGTGGGCAACTACGAAGACCTCTGATTACTCGTGGTGATAAGGCTCGCCCCGTATGATGGTGCAGGCTCGGTAGATCTGTTCGGTGACGATGAGGCGCACCATCTGATGTGAGAATGTCATTTTTGACAATGAGACCTGCTCGTTGGCGCGCGCATAGACGGCAGGTGAGAATCCATACGGTCCGCCGATGACAAACAACAGTCGGCGGGCCGTATTCCTTTTCTGTTCCAGCCAGTGTGCGAACTCCACACTTCGCATTTCTTTGCCGTGCTCATCGAGCAGCACCACGGTGTCGCCGGGGTGAAAGTGCTTCATGATGAGTTCTCCCTCGGCCTGTTTCTGTTGCTCTGCCGAAAGATTCTTCGTGTTTTTCAGTTCGGCTATGACGTTGATGCTGAAAGGCATATAGTGGCTTATGCGCTCGGCATAGTCTTCGATGGCCGCCAGAAAATGTTTGTCGGTGGTGCGCCCCACGAGCAGTAATTCAGTCTTCATCGTCTACGGCATAGATGCTGCGACCGTGGTGTACTGGGCAGAGAGTCTCGTTCTTGTCAATCTTGCTGTACTCGTGGCGACGGCGGGGGTTCATGGGAAACCAGCCCTTCTCCACGCGTTTCTTCTGCGAGAAGAGTTCGCCGATGCTCCAGAGCGAAGAGGCACCCAGCACCCCGATGAGTGCTGAGAGGATGTCGTTCTCGATAAACAGAGCCCCGGCAATGCAAGCCACGCCGATGATAAGGAAGAGCCACCAGAGTCTGGTGCCGGTGTGATACTCCGCCTTGATGACGATGGGATGGAAGAAGCCTATAATCAGGAAAGTACTGACGGCAATGATGATTCCAGTGAAATGCATATTCTCGATTATCAATTGTTGTACCAGAGTTTTGTTTGTGTTTTTTGAACTGGGTTGCAAAGTTACTTATTATTTTGGAGAACAGCAAATGTTTGACATCATTTCTTTTATATTTCTTTGGCTGCTTCCACTTCTTGTACTGTATTCATTTGAAATACTATTTGATACAGTGCTCGCGCAGAAATTCTTTCCATTGCCCCTCGTAGCCGTTGAAGGCATCGATGTCCACCTCCGGTGTGATGCCCGACACCCTGCCATTGTCACTCATCTGCCAGAAAGCCAGGTGGACATCAGGTTTGTATTCGCCATAGCGTGCAATCCAGAACAGGTAATCGCGTTTCAGGTCAGGGGCCAGGTCGAGCCAGGTGTTGACAAAGCGCTGGTTGACATAGAGTATGGGGCGTGCCCCTGTGCGTCGCTCAACTATGTTGAGCCATGTGCGAATGTTGCGGAACATCACCTCCTGTCCGCCCATCAGCCTGATTTGTGCATCGCTTGGCTCGACGTCGAGCATCGGCGGCAAGTCGCCACGCTGGAATCGGGCATTACTGAGGAAGTGGGTGGCTTGCTCCTTGGGCGTCTGCTTGGTTGAGAAGAAATGGTAGGCCCCCACAGGGATGCCTCTGCGACGGCAGTTCTCATAGTCGGCAGGGAAGTGGCGGTTGAAGATAGATATGCCCTCTGTGGCTTTGACATAGACGAAGGATACATGGTAGTCGACATCGCCCGTGATGCGCTCCTGGCTGATGCGCCGCCCAAGGCTGGTGATGCGCATGTCTCTCCAGTTGATGTGAAAGCGCTTGCGCCCCTTTTCGTGCTGGTAGCGCGAAATGTCGATACCATAAATGCGATCGCTGTGGTAGTTGACGCGCTCTCCTTGGAACTGGTCGTTGCGCCACACTCCGGCCTTCAAGTTGTCTTGATAGATACAAAAACCGAAGCCGTTGCGCCGGTCATTCTCCCAGTGGCCTTCGTAGAACGAGTGGTTGGGGCGTATATAGGAACCGTGTCCGTCGGCCTCCATACAGCGATTGAACTGGCCGGCATAAGTGCCGATGGAGTCAAACCGTAGTCCGCTGACGAGTGTGTCGGCATGGAATGTGCCGATGATGAAACGGTGCTGACAATCGAAGAGTATGCATTTACCCTCGCGTTTGATGTCTTTCCATTTAAAGAAGAAGCCGAAGGGCGATATGGGCCCGTGAGGTGTGTAGGCTGCCAACGACGAGTCGCCCACGGCAGCATAGCGTGCCACCATGTCGAATCCTTCGTCGAGCACATTATGGCGCTGCAGATAGTATTCGAGTTCTGCCTTTACCTGGGGCTTGAGATGGTGCTGTGCAGTGGCGCCACAGACGATAATCGCAATGAGTGATGTCAAGATGTATCGCATATTGGGTGCAAAATTACAAAATAAATTGCTCTTTTACGAAAAAATGACTATCTTTGCACCCAGAAAAGAGCAAATGTTAGAGGAAGCATGGAGCAAGAGAACAAGAATTTTCAGGTAGTACATGAAGGATTCACTACAAAGGAGGCTATTGACGAAGCGAAGCGTTGCCTGCACTGCAAGGTGCCTCAGTGCCGCAAGGGTTGTCCGATAGAGAACAATATCCCGGAGTTTGTTGCTGCCTTGTCGATGGGCAATTTTGGTGAGGCGATGTCTGTTATCAATGAGCGTAGCAACCTGCCTGCCATCTGTGGCCGTGTTTGTCCCCATGAGAAGCAGTGTCAGGGCAGTTGCGTGTTAGGCAAGAAAGGTGCCCCCATCCAGATTGGCAAGTTGGAACAGTTTGTGGCCGACTTCGATACCGACATGGAGTTGATTCGTGAGCGTCTGCCGCAGAAGAATCGTGGCACGGTGGCAGTCATCGGCAGTGGTCCTGCCGGACTGACGGTGGCCGGCGACCTGGCTCGCCAGGGGTTCAAGGTGACCATATTCGAGTCGGAGGGCGAGGCCGGTGGCGTGCTGATGTATGGTATCCCAGAGTATCGCCTGCCCAAGGCCATTGTCCGTAAGGAAATCACAAAGATAGCCGAACTGGGTGTTGACTTCCTGTTGCACACCACGGTCGGTCGCAATGGTGTGACCATCGACTCGCTGTTTGCCCAGGGCTATGATGCTATCTTTATAGGCACTGGCACTTCGATACCTCAGAATATGAATACGACGCCTGGATACGATTTGCGAGGGGTAAACCAGGCCACCTATCTGCTACATCAGGTCAATGTGTTCAACGAAGGTTTGACCACACGCGACAAGGTGCCTGTCGATGCCGGCGACCGTGTTGCTGTCATCGGTGGTGGCAATGTGGCCATGGATGCTGCGCGCACGGCTATCCGTCTGGGTGCCGATGTCACTGTGCTCTATCGCCGCACGCAGGAAGAAATGCCAGCCATCCCCAGTGAATATGAGGAAGCTGTCAGCGAGGGTGTAAAGTTTTACTGGAACACGTCGTGCACCGAGTTCATCGTCGGCGAGAATGGACGTCTTGGGCAGTTGCGCCTGATGACTCCTGAGGGCGAGCGGCTGGAGTCATTCAACCGTGTGTTCTTGGCTATTGGTTCGCGCCCCGCCAACCGCATTGTCTCGACCACAGAGGGTATCGAGGTCGACGAGAAGGGCTATGTGAAGGTGGGCAACCGTCCGGTGGGCATGACTACTCGCAAGGGCGTCTTTGCCGGAGGTGATGTGGTGCATCGTCCTCAGACTGTGGTGCTGGCCATGAAAGCGGCCAAGGAAGTGGCTCAGGGCATCGCACAGTATATTGATGCCGTGAAACTGCTGCAGGACTGACGATTAAAGATTCTTATGCGCTTGTTCCCAAGAGAGCAGCGCCTTGATGAAAGTTTCGCAAGGATTGTTGCGGAACTTTTTTTCTTTGACTGATTTAATGAGAGTGTAGATCACGTAGATGAGCAGGCAGAGCAGGAAGCCTGTGGCATATGCATAGAAAGCCATATCGTCGATTTTGACGAAAAGGCTGAACGATGCGACAGGTATGGCAAAAGCCAGTCCGAAGATGAGCAGGCGATATTTATACCACGCCTCCTTGAAGTCCTCGAATTTCTGTTTCTGCTCAAGATATGTCTCAAAAGTCTCCTCGCTGTCAATGTGGTAGTAAGACAGTTTCGGTAGTGTAGGATCGTCTTTATAGTCAGTACGTATATCCCAAATGTGACCCTGGAGTGTTTCCAGGGTCACATGGTCTATGTATGAACGGTCTATCTGAAACATGATGTCAGCAGAGTTTGCGTGAGCCATCGCTGATGACGACGTCAATGACCTCCGGCTCATGGCCGTACTTGGCGGTGAACCGCTTTTTGGCATCAGCAACAAACTTGTTGTACAGGTCGGCACGTACCAGATTGATGGTGCAGCCACCGAAGCCGCCACCCATGATGCGTGAGCCGGTGACACCGTTCTCCTTGGCGATGTCGTTCAGGAAGTCTAGTTCATCGCAACTGACCTCGTACTCCTTTGAAAGGCCGTAGTGCGTCTCGTACATCTTCTGTCCGACGGTCTCGTAGTCGCCTGCCAACAGAGCGTCGCAGACAGCCAGCACACGGTCTTTCTCGCCAAGTACGAAGTGGGCACGTGAGTAGTCCTCTTCACCGACCTCAGGGCGAACCTCTTCGAGTTGCTCCCATGTGCAGTCGCGCAGAGTCTCGAATGTTGCCTCTGGGTGCTTGGCCTGAATGTGCTTCACTACGTTCTCGCACGACTTGCGACGGTCGTTATAGGGTGAGCCGGCCAGTTCATGCTTCACCTTGCTGTTGAGTAACACGAGGCGATAGCCATCGGGCTTAAAGGGGAAGTACTGGAACTCGCGGCTGCGGCAGTCGAGTCGCATCAGGCAGCCTGCCTTGCCGAAGACAGAGGCAAACTGATCCATGATACCACAGTTCACGCCACAGTAGTTGTGCTCTGTAGCCTGTCCGGCGAGCACCATGTCCCACTGGCTCACTTTGTTACTTCCGAAGATGTCGTTCAGACCACAGGCGAAGCAACTCTCCATGGCGGCACTTGACGACATACCAGCACCGAGAGGGACATCGCCTGCGAAAGCAATGTTAAACCCCTTCACGGGTACGCCCAATTTCTGAAATTCCTTGGCTATGCCATAGATATAGCGGGCCCATGAGGCACGAGGTCCGGCGGGATCGCTCAACTTGAAGTCCAGACGGTCTTTTAGGTCGATGGAATAGGCCATCACCGTATCCTCTGTTCCGTTGGCGCGTATCTCAGCGACAATGCCCTTGTCGACAGCACCGGGGAACACGAACCCACCATTATAGTCGGTGTGCTCACCAATCAGATTGATGCGCCCTGGCGATGCATACACATGACCAGTCTTGCCATCAAAATGTTTGATAAAGCGACTTCTTACATATTCGATATCCATAATCCTTGAGTGTGATGTTTAATTACTTGCAACGCCAAACTTGTAGATGGTCTTCTGCTTGTAGCGTTCGCCGGGATTGAGCACCACACTGGGGAAGTAAGGCCGGTTGGGCGTGTCGGGGAAGTGCTGACACTCCAGACAGAGCGCTGAACGGCGTGGGAAAGTGGCTCCATTTGCTCCTTTGAAGTTGCCGGTCAGGTAGTTGCCTGTATAGAGTTGTACGCCGGGCTCTGTGGTATAGCACTCCATGGTGCGACCGCTCTTGGGCTCAGTGACACGTGCTGCAAAACTCAGTTCGCCCTCTTCTTTCTTGTTAAGCACATAATTATGGTCGAAGCCGTTACCGAACTTAATCTGTTCGTGGTCGGCGTTGATGTCCTTGCCGATGGCCTTTGGCGTGCGGAAGTCAAACGGTGTGCCCTCGACTTTCAGAATCTCACCCGTAGGAATGGCCGTTGCATCGGTGGGGATGTAGAAGTCGGCATTGATTTCGAGGATCTGGTCGTCGATGGCCGGTGTGGGATCGGCGGTGCCAGCGAGAGAGAAGAAGGCGTGATGCGTCAGGTTGACAATAGTCTTCTTGTTGGTCGTGGCTAGATATTCGAGCACCAGTTCGTTTTGGTCGGTGAAGGTAAACTCGACGGTGACATCCAGTTCGCCGGTGAAGCCCTCCTCACCATAGGACGATATGCGATGCAGGGCCAGGGCGCGTGGTCCCATCTGCCGTGCGTCCCACACTTTCGAGTGGAAGCCGGTAGGACCTCCATGCAGGTGGTTCTCGCCGTTGTTGACGGCCAGTTGGTACTCCTTGCCGTTCAGCGTGAACATTCCCTTGCAGATGCGGTTGCCGAAACGACCGATGAGAGTAGAGAGGAAAGGCTCGGGGGCATTGATGAGTGACTGGATATTGTTATATCCTTGAATGACGTTGCCTACATTCCCGTCTTTATCGGGTACCATGATGGCACAAATAGCGCCGCCAAAATTGGTGATTGCTACTTCGTAGCCTTTACGGTTACGCAGGATGTACAAATCGGTTTTCTTTCCGTTGATAGTGGTCTGGAAGTCTTCACGCTTCAGGCCACACAAATTCGCATTTTCTGATGTATTTGCCATAACAAAATGTTTTTAGTTACGTTTACTGTTTGCAAAGTAACAAAAAAATGCCGACTTGTGCAAGCAAATCGGCAAAAAGTTGGTGTTAAAGATAACTAAATGCGTGTTTTCAGGAAGTCTGCCACCACATAAGCACTACCTCCGACGAAAATGAAGTCACCGCTCGATGCCTCTTGCAGTGCTGCCTGATAGGCCTCTTCGACAGTGGAATAGGTGGTGCTGTTCAGTCCGAACTGGTCGGCGAAGGCTTTGATGGAAGTTTCCGACAGGGCGCGGGTATTGTTGCTCTTGGTGAAGAAGTAGGTGGCTTTCTTGGGCAGTTTCTCCAATATGCTGTATACATCTTTGTCTTCAGAGATGCCGAAAACGATGCGTAACTCGTGGCATTCGACCTTCTCCAGTTGGTGGCTCAGATAGTTCCAAGCCCCCGGGTTGTGCCCCATGTCGCAGACCACGGTGGGGTTTTCTCTCACTTTCTGCCAGCGTGCCATCAGTCCGGTAATCTTCTTCACATTCTGGAAGGCGTTGTTCAGTTCCTCTGTAAGATTGGCGCGCGTGACATCGTTGATATGAGCCAGATAGCCCAGGTCGGCCAGTTGTCGCATGGCGCAGATAGTCGTATTCATATTCTTGGGTTGGAACTCGCCTGTCAGTTCGCAGGAGAACTTCGCTTGGTCTTTCTGAGTGTAGTGAATCATACCTTCGTCGTCGTCGTTGACCTCTACGATTTCTCTGTTTTCCTCGTCTTCGGCAAAGACAATTTTTGAGTTGTGCTCCATGGCCAGCGTGTCGAAGACAATGCGCGTCTCAGGTGTCGCCTCGCCGATGACCACTGGCACGCCGGGTTTGATGATGCCAGCCTTCTCGACTGCTATCTGCTCGATGCTGCTGCCGAGTAGTCGGGTGTGGTCGAGCGAGATATTGGTGATGATAGATAATATAGGTGTGATGATGTTTGTGCTATCCAGTCTGCCGCCCAGTCCCACTTCGATGATGGCGATGTCGACATCCATGTCTTTGAAATACTTGAATGCCATTGCCGTAGTGATTTCAAAGAAAGCCGGATTGAGTGGTTCGAAGAAGGAACGCTCCTGTTCGACGAAGGTTGTGACGTATTCCTTGTCGATGGGCCGTCCGTTGACCTTGATGCGCTCGCTGAAATCCAGGATGTGCGGCGATGTATATAGACCGACCCTGTAGCCGCTGATCTGCAACATGGCAGCCAGCAGATGGCATACAGACCCCTTGCCGTTGGTACCGGCCACATGGATAGTACGGAAGTGCTGGTGGGGATGTCCGAAGTGTTCATCGAGGGTCTGCATTGTGTCGAGGCCCTCTTTGTAGCCACTGAGACCTTGGTTCTCGAAGTTGGCTGTTTTGTTGAACAGGTATTGAGTGGTCTCTTCGTAGGTCATTGGAAATAGTTCTTGAAGCGTTGGAAGATGGATTCTTTTGTCTGGCTGTCGCCCTTGAAGTTGTCGCTGTCCTTAAAGGCCTCGATGGCTTTCTTCTCGTCGCGTGAGAGCGTCTTAGGCACATAGACACTGATGTTGACCACAAGGTCGCCGCGTCCGCTACCATAGCCCTGTACGACGGGTAGTCCCTTGCCTCTGAGGCGCATGGTCTTGCCTGGCTGTGTGCCGCTGTCAATTTTGACCGTTAGCGACTTGCCGTCGATGGTGGGGATGCTGACATCGCCTCCGAGTGCTGCCGTAGGGAAGTCGAGCAGCAGGTTGTAAATTAAATCGTTGCCGTCGCGTACAAAGGTCTTGTGGTCCTCCTCCTGAATCATCACTAGTATGTCGCCGGGGATGCCGCCTCTCATTCCTGCACCGCCCTTGCCAGGAATCGTGACAATCATACCTTCGGCGACGCCGGCAGGTATTTTCACCTCTACTACTTCCTCGCCCTTGGTGATGCCAGTACCGCCACACTCCTTACATTTGTTCTTGATAATCTGACCCTCGCCATGGCAGGTGGGACAGACACCCTGCGTCTGCATCATGCCGAAGATGCTCTGTGTGGTGTGTGTGATAACGCCTGCTCCATGGCAAGTGGGACAGGTCTCGCGTTCGCTGCCGCCCTCAGCACCGGTACCGTGGCAATGGGAGCAAGTCATGTCTTTGCGCACCTTGAACTTCTTAGTGATGCCCTGGTTGATCTCTTCGAGAGTCAGCGACACACGCAGTCTGAGGTCGTTGCCTTTGTGCTGCTGGCGTGCACCCCTGGCTCCGAAACCTCCGAACCCGGCTCTGCCTCCGAAGATGTCGCCGAACATCGAGAAGATGTCGTCCATGTTCATTGATGCACCGAAGCCGTCAAAGCCGCCACCACTGCCCATCGGGCCGTTGAAGCCGAACTGGTCGTACTGCTGGCGTTTCTGCGGGTCGTGGAGTACGTTGTAGGCTTCAGCGGCCTCCTTGAATTTCTCCTCGGCCTGTTTGTCGCCAGGGTTACGGTCTGGGTGATATTTAATGGCTATCTTGCGATAGGCCTTCTTGATCTCGTCTTCCGAGGCGGTCTTCTCAACGCCTAGCACCTCGTAGTAGTCTCTCTTTGCCATCAATTCTCAACTCTCAATTCTTACTGTCCTACTGCTACCTTGGCGTAGCGTATCACTTTGTCGTTCAGTTTGTAGCCTGTGGCCATGCAGTCGATGACCTTGCCTTTCTTGTCATCGCCCATGCCGGGCACCAGGGCCACGGCTTCATGCAGGTTGGTGTCGAAGTCGGCATCCTGGGTGTCTATCTTATTGACACCCTGTGCTTCGAGGGTTTTCATCAGTTTCTGGTAGATCAGCGTCATTCCCTCGCGCAGTACCTCCGGATCATCAGTTTTCTGGCCGTTGGCGATGGCGCGCTCCATGTCGTCGATGACGGGTAGTAAGGCAATGATGGTTTTCTCGCCACCATTCAGTATCAGTTCAGCACGCTCTTTTAGAGTGCGTTTGCGATAGTTGTCGAACTCTGCCACCTGACGCAGGTATTTGTCCTTCAAATCGGCTATCTGTGCCTGAGCCTCTGCCAGCGGGTCTTGCTCTTCTGTAGCCTCTCCGCCATCGTGGTCTGCCACTTCGTCAGATTGTTTGTCAGACTGTTTGTCAGTATCATCAGCCACGGGTTCAGCAGCCTGCTCCTCTTTTATCTCTTCGTCTTCAATGTTTATGTCTTTTTCTGCCATATCTTTATTTATCTCTTTAATTTAATCATTTGTTGTTTTAATATAAAGAGCAAATCCCGTGCCAATATTTATGAATACATCTTTTCTTTCTGTGCCTTGATGGCCTCGTCGTAAATGTAGTCGTCGTACTGCATCAGTTTGTCGATGGTGCCTTTTGGCGTCAGTTCGATGATACGGTCGGCGACGGTCTGGATGAACTCATGGTCGTGTGAGGCAAAGAGAATGTTGCCTTTGAACTGCACGAGGTTGTTGTTGAAGGCCTGTATGCTCTCCAGGTCGAGGTGGTTGGTAGGTGTGTCGAGGATGAGACAGTTGGCATTCTTCAGTTGCATACGTGCTATCATACAGCGCATCTTCTCGCCGCCGCTTAGCACGTTGACATGTTTCAGCACGTCTTCCTCGCGGAAGAGCATACGTCCGAGGAACGACTTCATGGTCACCTCGTTGCCCGGTCCCCATTGTGAGAGCCAGTCCACCAGGTTCATCTCGCTCTGGAAGAACTCGGTGTTGTCCAGCGGCAGGTAGGCAGTGGTGATGGTAACACCCCATTTGTAGGTGCCGGCCTGTGGCTCGCGGTTGCCGTTGATAATTTCAAAGAGGGCCGTCATTGCCTTCGGGTTGTGCGAGAGAAAGACGGTTTTCTGCCCTTTCTCAATGGTGAAGTTGACGTTGTCGAAGAGCACTGTTCCGTCGGCATCGACAGCCTTCAGCCCTTCCACTTCCAGTATCTGTGTGCCCGGCTCGCGTTCCATCTGGAAGATGATGCCCGGGTATTTGCGCGTAGAAGGCGTAATCTCCTCAACATTAAGTTTTTCAAGCATCTTCTTTCGAGAAGTTGTTTGCTTCGATTTTGCCACGTTTGCCGAGAATCGGCGGATAAACTCCTCCAGTTGCTTGCGCTTCTCCTCGGCCTTCATTTTCTGGTTCTGGGCCTGACGCAGAGCCAACTGGCTCGATTCGTACCAGAACGAGTAGTTACCGGAGAACAGTGTCACCTTGCCGAAGTCGATGTCGACGGTCTGAGTAGACACGGCATCTAGGAAGTGGCGGTCGTGGCTGACCACAAGCACACACTGCTCCAGGCTACTGAGATATTCCTCCAGCCACTGCACGGTTTCGAGGTCGAGGTCGTTGGTGGGCTCGTCGAGCAGCAGGTTGTCAGGATGGCCGAACAGGGCCTTGGCCAGCATGACGCGCACCTTCTCGTTGTTCGAAATGTCGGCCATCTGTGCGTAGTGCACGTCCTCCTTGATGCCCAGGTTCTGTAGCAGTTGCGCAGCCTCACTTTCAGCCTCCCATCCGTTCATCTCTGCAAAAGCCATCTCAAGTTCGGCAGCACGCACGCCGTCCTCTTCTGACATCTCGTCCTTGGCATAGAGAGCCTCTCGCTCCTTCATATTCTGCCACAGCGGCTGGTGGCCCATCAGCACGGTGTTCATCACCGTATAGTCATCGTATTTAAAGTGGTCCTGCTCCAGCACGCTCATACGTTCGCCGGGCAGCATCTCCACCGTGCCTTTGTTGGGTTCCAGTTCGCCGCTGATGGCGCGCAGCAGTGTCGACTTGCCAGCGCCGTTGGCTCCGATGATGCCGTAGATGTTGCCACTTGTAAACTTCAGGTTCACGTCCTTGTAGAGAACTTTCTTACCGAATTGAATAGCCAGATTCGTTACTGTAATCATTTTTTTATTCTGATGTTTATTATTATCTATAATTAACTAATATATATATCATTACGACCACTATCAATGCGAGGAATATCAAAGTGAGGAGAATGAGGAATGGGATGATGGCTACGGCGATGCGCCAGACGGTGTCCCAATAACTGTAGCCGGACAATTGCTTGATGGGGATGATGGCCAGCAGCAGGATGAAGGCATCGAAAACCATTTCCGCTGTCAGACTGAAGCATAGCAGCAAAGGAATCATCGCATAGATGAGCAACAGGTTGGTGATGCTGTTTCCACTCCTTGAATTGTCTGTATCTATTTTGCAGGTTGTTCATTCGGACTGCAAAGGTACAAAAAAGTGGGCAGAATACAAAGAAAAAGCCGATTTATCTTGTTTTTCTCTCTTTTTTTCGTAACAGGTTTAAAGCGGGATTCGGAACTTTCCGAACTAATTGCGTGACAAAATGTTTGGGTATGTGGAGATAATTTCGTACCTTTGCAGTCACAAAATGGCAATAGAGCAACAGTCACTAAAAAAAACGTCATGATAGGATGAAGGTGTATGTCAATGACGAGATAGGGCGTCTGAATCTTGAGGATGGCCTGAGAAATGTCAGCCAGCAGCGGCGCGAACAGGCTTTGCGTTTTAAGTACGAGCAGGGGCGGCGTCTCAGCGTAGCCGTCTATCTGTTGCTGAAAGAGGCTCTGAGCGAACAGGCCGGTATCGACGAGAACCCCATCTTTGAGTATGGGGAGCACGGCAAGCCTTTCATTGTAGGTCATGCTGACTGGCACTTCAGTTTGAGCCATTGTCGCGAGGCTGCCGTCTGCGTGGTGAGTCGCAAACCTGTGGGCATCGACGTGGAGAGCATCGGCCGCTACAATGAGAGCGTGGCTCGCTATGCGATGAGCGACGAGGAACTGGCGCAGATTGAACGGGCCGACAGGCCTGAGGTGGCATTCACCCGTCTGTGGACGATGAAGGAGAGTCTACTGAAACTGACCGGTGAGGGTATAAATGACCGCATGAAAGAGACGCTGCGCGATGTGCCGCCATCGGCCTTTACGACCATTGAACGATTAGATAAGAACTACATTTATACCATTAGTGAACTATGAAAGTGAATACCGGATACAACCGCGAGGGTGACTATGCGCACTATACCGTGGAAGAGCCGATGCCGCTGCTGGAGTGGCTGCTGACCCATGTCAAGGAGAGCCGCACAAAAATCAAAGCGACGCTGCAGGGACGGGGCATCAAGGTTGATGGCAAGACCGTCAGCCAGTTTGACTTCCCTCTGGAACCGGGCATGAAAGTGGCCGTGTCGAAAACCAAGCGCAATCAGCAGAGTTTCAAGAGCCGCTATGTGCGTATCGTCTATGAAGACCGCTGGCTCGTGGTCGTAGAGAAGGCCATAGGCATTCTATCGATGGCAGCCGGTCACTCGTCGCTCAACGTGAAGAGTGTGCTCGACGACTATTTCAAGAAGACTCGCCAGAAATGTACGGCCCACGTGGTGCACCGCCTGGATCGCGACACCAGCGGACTGATGGTCTATGCCAAAGATATCGAAACGGAACAGATGTTTGAGCACAACTGGCACAACATTGTCTACGACCGTCGCTATGTGGCTGTGGTCAGCGGCGAGATGGAAGAGGACGAGGGTACCGTGAGCAGCTGGTTGAAGGACAACAAGGCCTACGTCACCTATTCGTCGCCAGTGGACAACGGCGGAAAACTGGCTATAACCCATTTTCACGTGTTGGACCGAACGACTGAGCACTCACTGGTGGAATACCGGCTGGAGACAGGGCGCAAGAACCAGATACGCGTACATTCGGCAGACATGGGGCATCCGGTCTGTGGCGACTTGAAATACGGCAACGGCGACGATCCGCTTCACCGGCTTTGCCTGCATGCATGGCTGCTCTGCTTCACACATCCTATTACAGGCGAAGGCATGGAGTTTGAAACACCTGTTCCTACTGCTTTTAAACAAATTTTCAGATAATGGATAACTGGGGAGTATATGCCGTAGTGCTGATGGTGGTGCTATTGGCATTCTACATGTTCAAGAAAGTGGCCGGCTGTCTGTTGAAGACCATCGTGACCCTTCTGGGGCTGGCCGCTCTGGGCGTCGGCTATTGGTTTTGGACTTCTGTCTCGTAGAAGCGGTCGAACTGCTCGCGGAGCAGTTTGGCGTCGGCAATGATGTTGCGCAGTTCGTTCAGTTTCGTCTCGTTGGGCGACCCTGGTATCCAAAGGCGGATGTAGCCGTGCTGAGAATATTTCTCGTTCATGTGTTCACGGAAGCGAAGCCACTGGTGCTCTCGGTCCAGTTCGGGATAGTTGGCCAACCCGTATTGCACCGTGCGCCGGAACACCACCTCTGGCACAATGTCGCGGTCGGCTTCTGCCACAATTTTACCGTAAAGACTGCGCGGAGCATGGGCTGCAGAGGCGCGGTGGTCTTCTATAGCCTCTTTCATTATCTTGATCTGTTCTGCTGAGAACCAGCGCTTTAGTCTGGCATCGTTCGAGAGAATTTTTCCACCGGTGATGTGATGAATAGCACGTGGTCCGGACATGCCGATGTCATGGTAGGCAGCAATGGTGTAGACCATGTTGATGTCGGCTCCGGTACGTTGGGCTAACTCCAGAGAGCGGCGTATGACACGCGTGACGTGTTCCAGATTGTGGGCACGGTCGAAGTTGGCGTATTGAGGGAGAATTTGAGTTTCTATGAACTCTACGAGGTCGAGGCTTGCGGTGTTCTTGAGCATAACTTTTTCGGGCTTTGGCTTGCAAATATACAGGAAATTATTTACTTTTGCAAGCGTTTTCAGTAAAAAGTGACAAATGGAAGTAAAGAAAGACTCTCTGAAGGCCTGGGTGCTGGCTGCGCGTCCGAAGACGCTCACGGGTGCTGCTGTGCCTGTGATGATAGGACTGGCTCTGGCGTGGGTCGATGCCAAAGCCTATGTGGATGCCCCTTTTAACTGGCTGGCGGCCGTGCTCTGCCTGCTCTTCGCCTTTATCATGCAGATCGATGCCAACTTCATCAATGACTTCGTAGACTATGCCAAGGGGGCAGACGACCGTGAGACGCGGCTGGGACCGGAACGAGCCTGTGCACAAGGTTGGGTGAGCATCGAACGGATGAAGCATGCCATCGCTCTGACCACTTGTCTGGCATGTATCGTAGGCCTGCCGCTGGCATGTATCGTAAGCCTGGATATGGTTCTCATCGGGCTGCTTTGTGTGGTGTTCTGCTTTCTTTACACCACCCATCTCTCGTATATGGGGCTGGGCGATGTGCTGGTACTCGTGTTCTTCGGACTGGTGCCGGTCTCCTTTACCTATTACGTGCAGTTGCGTACTTTCACACCTGAGGTGATCATGGCATCTCTGGCCTGTGGTCTGGTGATCGACGCCTTGCTGCTGGTCAACAATTTCCGTGACCGTGACACCGACCGTATTTCCGGTAAGAAAACCTTGGTGGTGCGCATGGGGGCAAAGGCAGCCTTGGGCTGCTATTTGTGCGTAGGTATCGTGGCCTGTCTAATGGGGCTCGTATTCGTCATGAACGGTCGATTGTGGGCCTTCGCTTTGCCTTTTGCCTATCTTGTGCTCCATGTCTTCACCTTCCTGAATATGAGGCGTATCTGGCAAGGCAGGGCTCTGAACCGCTGTCTGGGAGAAACAGCACGCAACATTTTGATTTATGGCCTGTTGGTCACTATAGGCATACTACTGTCTTAACTATCAATATGACAATGAACACACCTATTTATATAATAGAAGAGACTCGGTTGCGACGCAACCTGCAGTTGATAGCCGATGTGGCTCACAAAGCCGATGTGGAGATTATTCTGGCATTCAAGGCTTTTGCACTGTGGAAGACCTTTCCTATCTTCCGCGAGTATATCAGTAGTACAACGGCCAGTTCACTCAGCGAGGCTCGTATGGCACTGGAGGAGTTTGGTGCCAAGGCCCACACGTTTTCACCGGCCTATACTGATGCTGAGATCGACGAGATAGTGGCTTGTTCGAGCCATCTGACCTTCAACTCGTTGTCGCAGTACGAACGGCTGCACGAGCGGGTGGCCGACAAGGCGAGCATCGGTCTGCGTGTCAATCCTGAATATTCGGAAGTGAGCACTGCCCTCTATAATCCCTGTGCCCCAGGCACTCGCTTTGGAGTGACTAGCGACAAACTGCCGCTCCAACTGCCTGCCGATATCGAAGGCTTTCATTGTCATTGTCACTGTGAGAGTGGATCCGATGTACTGGAGCGCACGCTGGTACATATCGAGCAGCGGTTTGCCAGATGGTTCCCTCAACTGAAATGGCTCAATCTGGGCGGTGGTCATCTGATGACACGCAGGGATTACGATGTGGCGCGTCTTATTGGAATTCTGAAAGGGCTGCACAATCGCTATCCTTGGCTGAAGATCATACTTGAGCCTGGCAGTGCCTTTGCGTGGCAGACGGGCCCGCTGGTCAGTCATGTGGTGGACATCGTCGAAGACAAGGGCATCCGCACGGCGATTCTCGACGTGAGTTTCACCTGCCACATGCCTGACTGTCTGGAGATGCCATATATGCCGGAGGTGCGAGGCGCTAAGGCACAAGAGCCCAATGAGGCTAAGGCGGCTAAGGCGGCTAATGAGCCCCAACCCCTCATTCCCCATCGCTATCGCCTGGGCGGTAACAGTTGCCTGAGTGGCGACTTCATGGGCGACTGGTTGTTCGACCATGAGTTGCGAGTGGGCGAGGAGATTATCTTTGAAGATATGATCCACTACACGACAGTGAAGACCACTATGTTCAACGGCATAACACATCCGGCCATAGGCATGTTGCACACCGATGGCCGGTTGGAAGTGCTTCGTGCCTTTGGCTACGAAGACTATCGTGACCGAATGGATTAAAGTCTTGGTTACTGCAGGGCTTTCGTCTTGGTTACCGCAGGCTGTCGCGATACCAGTCAAACAGTTTCTGTACCCCTTCTTCTATCTCCACCTTGTGGGTCCATCCCAACGAGTGGAGTTTTTCGACATCAATGAGTTTGCGCATTGTGCCGTCAGGCTTTGAAGCGTCAAACTCGACAGTCCCCTCGAAACCAACGACCTTGGTCACCAGTTCAGAGAGTTGGCGGATGGTGAGTTCTTTGCCTGTGCCCACGTTGATGTGGCAGTTGCGAATCTCGCCCAGCGCGGGAATGGCTCCACCACGGCCTGTCGAATGGTTACGGTCGATGGTGCCATCGGTGGTGGCACCATAGTGTACGCTCGAATATTTTTCGATGCCAATGATGTCGCTGAAATTGACATTGAGTAGCATGTGGACAGAGGCGTCGGCCATATCTTCGCTCCACAGGAATTCACGCAATGGCGTTCCTGTGCCCCAGAGCACGACACGGTTGTCGTAGATGCCGTATTTTGCCAACACTTTCAGAATGTCTTCATGCTGCGATGAGCCGTCGACACCTTCTACCGGCCGTTTGTTCATGTCAACGGCAATCTTCTGCCAGTCGCCTTCGTGAATGAGTCTTGCCAGATAAATCTTGCGCATCATAGCCGGCATGACATGGGAGTTCTCCAAATGGAAATTGTCGTTGGGGCCATAGAGGTTTGTCGGCATCACGGCGATATAGTTGGTACCATATTGCAGATTGTACGACTCGCACATCTTCAGACCGGCAATCTTGGCAATGGCATACTCCTCGTTGGTGTACTCCAATGGCGATGTCAGCAGGCATTCCTCTTTCATGGGCTGTGGCGCATTCTTGGGATAGATGCATGTGGAACCAAGGAAGAGCAGACGTTGTACGCCGTGACGATAGGCCTCGCCGATGACATTGCATTGCATCATCATGTTCTGCATGATGAAGTCTGCACGATAGAGCGAGTTGGCCATGATACCGCCAACGAAGGCAGCAGCCAGCACAACGGCCTCCGGTTGTTCTTCGTCGAAGAAACGTCGGACAGCCGTCTGGTCGCATAGGTCGAGTTGCTGATGGGTGCGTCCCACGAGGTTGATGTAGCCTCGTTGCATGAGGTTTTTCCAAATGGCAGAACCCACAAGACCGCGATGGCCTGCTACGTAAATCTTAGCGTTCTTATTCATAATCTGTTTTCAATGTCTGCCGATGTTAGTTTTCACCGCTGAATTGTTTGATACGTTGCTCTTCCGACAGTTTGCAGATAAGCAGAGTGTCGTTGTTCTCGGCTACGATATAACCGTCGAGGCCCTGCACCACCACCTTTCTTTCCTGAGTGGTGTGGATGATGCAGTTGCGCGTCTCGAAGATGCTGATGTCGTCGCCGATACAGGCATTGCCATAAAGGTCGTGTTTCGACAGCGTCTGAAGCGAGCCCCATGTGCCCAGGTCGCTCCATCCGAAGTCGGCAGGGCAGACGAATATCTCTTCTGCCTTTTCCATGATGGCATAGTCGACAGAGATATTCTCGCACTGAGGGAATTTCTCGTTGACAGTGGCCTGTTCCTCTGACGTGCCATAGACGGGTAGCATGGATTCGAATATCTTGGCCAGCCTGGGCTGGTAGATGCGGAAAGCATTAACGATGGTCGACACGTTCCAGATGAAGATACCGGCATTCCAGAAATAGTTGTTCTTCTTGATGTATTCCTGAGCGGTCTGCAGGTCGGGCTTCTCGCGGAACGACTCCACGCGGAAGATGTCTTTGTTGCGCAGTGACGAGGCAGACAAGTCGCCCTGTATGTAGCCGTAACCGGTCTCGGGACGTGTGGGCTTCATGCCCAGGGTGACAATGGCATCGCTGTCGGCCGTAAAGTCCATACAGTTGTTGATGACGCGCTGAAACTCTTGGATGTTCATCACCACATGGTCGCTGGGGGTCACCACGATGTTGGCCTTGGGATCTTTGGTCTTGATACGCCAGGAGACATAGGCGATGCATGGTGCCGTGTTGCGGCGGCAGGGTTCGCATAGTATGTTCTCTACAGGCATCTCAGGCAATTGCTGGCGTACGATGTCCATGTATTTCTGGTTTGTGACCACCCAGATGTTTTCAGGTTTCACCAACTTGCCGAACCGCTCAACGGTGAGTTGTAACAATGTTTTGCCCACGCCCAGTACATCGATAAACTGTTTGGGACATTCGGCTGTGCTCATGGGCCAGAAGCGGCTACCCACGCCGCCAGCCATAATGACGAGGTGATTGTTTACTTTCATAACTGACTATTTATGGTTGTTTTTTTTGAGTTTCGACTTGATGAAGAGATAGATGATGGCTATCACGACGATAGCGATGATGCCTGCAACTATGTAGTGGTTGTACTCCTGGATGGTGGCTTCCAACTGGTCCTCGGGCACGATGGTAGCAAGATACCAGCCAAGTGCTGCCAGTATGGTATGCCATAGGCCGGCACCGATGGTGGTGTAGAGCAGAAACTTCCAGTAAGTCATGCGGGCCAGTCCTGCCGGGATGGAGATGAGATGGCGGATGCCCGGGATGAGTCTGCCCGTCAGTGTGGCTGCGATGCCGTGGTCATCGAAATAACGTTCGCTCTTTTTGACTTTCTCTTCGTTGAGCAGACAAAGTTTCCCCCAGCGACTGTTTGCAAATCTGTAAATGACTGGACGTCCCACGTAGAGGGCTACGAAATAGTTGATTGATGCACCGATGTCTGCACCGACGGTGGCAGATAGCACAACGAGGATCACGTCCAGTTCGCCGCTGGCAGCATGGAAGGCAGCAGGAGCGACCACCAGTTCGGAGGGCACTGGGATGACGGTGCTCTCCAGCAGCATGAGCAGCAGGATGGTGCCATAGTTCAGGTTTCCTAATAAGGTTGATATCCAACTCATTGTTTCATTTTGTCTTTGATATAGTCATAATAATTCTCTGGTGCCAGGTCTTCCGGGAAGAGGATGGACAGCACATTGCGACACTCTGTAGGGTTGACCTCACAGGCCCGCATCAGATAGGACAAGAACTCATCATAGCGTTTCAGGTCGTAACAGCAGAGAGCCATATAGGCATAGCCGTTCTTGTTTTCATCGCCTGCCATGATGAAGAATTTGAGGAAGAGTTTATATGCGGCCTCTAAATAGTGGTTGTCGTAGAGGGAGACGATGATACGCAGAAACACTTCGTTGAAGTCGTTGCATTGAGCGATGGCCGTTCTGAAGTGCATCTCGGCCTCCGGCAACTGGTCGATGGTGAGCAGCAGATGACCCTTGAGCAGTTCCATCTGAACATGGTCGCAGTCCATCTCGTCGGTCTCATTAATCAGTGCCAGGGCTTTGTCCACCTGTTTGTCCTCGCCATAGACGAAGCCCAGTTCCTGTATGATTTCGTAGTAGTAGGGCGATTGCTTGCCACCGATTTCCATAGCCTGTTCCAGTCGGTTGATGGCATCGCCCAAACGCCCGATATTAGCCAGACAGGTTCCTTGGTAGAGGTATGAGAACTCATCGTCGGGTATCTGTTTCGAGTAGCGTTCATAGTATTTAAGTGCCTCTTCGAAATTATTCATGCGGAACAGACCGTTGGCCTTGGCGATGAGACCGTCAGGGTCGTCGGGGTCGATAGCAATAGCGTATTCGCTGCTTTGGATGGCACTGGGATAGTCTTCTGACATGAACTGTGCCGATGCCAATGCATTCCAATAGCGTTTTGAGAAGGGGTCACGGTCGATGAGTTTGTTGAAGATGCGCTCGCTGTCTTTGTATTTACCCAGTCCGAAGAGAGTGCGCCCCATCAGTTCCTGATAGTCGTCCGACTCTTCGTGTTTGGCCCGCATCATCCACTCCATGGCTTTTTCACTGTAGCCATAGTCGGTAAAGATGTGTGCTACATCGATGATGTAGTCCTGATATTCGTCGGGCACCACATTCTTGAATTCATCACGCAGATAGCGGTCAGCCTCGTCAATCCGTCCTTCGGCAATCATGATTTCAGCCCGGTTGTATATATAGTCCGGTTCCGACCGTTCTACAATCTGGTCGAGCCACTCCCAGGCCTGCTGGGTGTCGCCGTTGTAAAGTGCTTCATGGATGCGATAGGTGATGGGCGAGACAGCACCGGGCGACAGGTTGAGGGCTAGAGTGATGGCTTCCTCGGCCTGGTTTATCTGACCCGACATCTGATAATAGTCAGCGATTTCTGCCAGTTCATCAGCATCCATAAATACAGGCAGTCCTGCATTGATGGTCTCCTCATAGTTCGCGAGCAGGTCTCGGAACTCCTGACTGTCGAAATATTCGTCGCCTGTCTGTTTCAACTTCTCAGTCCTACGGTCTTGTTAAATACAGGATGTTCAGGTGTAGAGTCCGGGTCTACGTTGAAGTAGCCGATACGCTGGAACTGCAGGTAGGTGAGCGGCTGCATGGAGGCAGCAAAGGGCTCAATATAGCAGTCGGTCAGCACCGTTAGCGAGTCGGGATTGATAATCTGCTTCATGGCTGTGACAGCATCGCACTGCTGGGTTTCACGCAGGCTTGCCAGTTCATCGCGGGGATTCTCAACTTTCCACAGACGGTCGTAGAGGCGCACCTCGGCCTTCAAGGCATTATGGCACGACACCCAGTGCAGTGTTTTGCCTTTAATCTTGCGGTCGGCACCGGGCTGTCCGCTACGGGTCTCAGGGTCATAGGTACAATAGATGGTTGTCACGCGGCCTTCGCTGTCTTTGTCGCAGGGGTGTTGCTCATCACATTTGATGATATAGGCATTCTTCAGGCGTACCTCCTTTCCGGGAGCCAGTCGCATGAACTTCTTCTCTGCCACCTCCATGAAGTCGTCGCGCTCTATCCACAATTCGCGGCTGAACTCCACCTCGTGGGTGCCGTCGGCTTCGTTCTCAGGGTTGTTGACGGCAGTCAGCATCTCAGTCTGTCCCTCAGGATAGTTGGTGATGACCACCTTGACAGGATTGAGCACAGCACTGACGCGCTGGGCACGGCTGTTCAGGTCATCGCGTACGACGCTTTCGAGCAGGGCCATGTCGTTAAGGGCATCGATCTTAGTGTAGCCGATTTTGTCGATGAACTTAACAATGCTTTCTGGCGAATAGCCACGCCGACGGAAACCACAGATGGTCGGCATGCGGGGATCGTCCCATCCACTGACCAGGCCGTTTTGTACCAATGCCAGCAGATTGCGCTTCGACATCAGGGTGTAGTTCAGGTTCAGTTTGTTGAATTCCGTCTGGCGTGGACGGTTGTCATCGATATTATCTGTCTCACCCTTCCACTCCTTCATCCAGGTGACGAAGAGGTCGTAGAGTGGACGGTGCTCAACAAACTCCAGTGTGCACCATGAGTGTGTGACACCTTCCAGATAGTCGCTCTGTCCATGGGTGAAGTCATACATGGGGTAGGCATTCCACTTCGAGCCAGTTTTCACGTGGGGGATATTCAGCACACGATAGAGCAGTGGATCGCGGAACAGCATGTTAGGGTGTGCCATGTCTATCTTGGCACGCAGCACGAGCGTGCCCGGTTCGCATTTGCCACTGTTCATATATTCAAACAGACGAAGATTCTCCTCGACAGGACGGTCGCGGAAAGGCGAGTTGATGCCAGGTGAAGTAGTGGTACCTTTCTGCTGTGCTATCACCTCGGCACTCTGTTCATCGACGTAGGCACGGCCTTGGCGGATGAGCCATACGGCAAAATCCCACAACTGTTGGAAATAGTCGCTGGCATAGTAGACATTGGCCCACTGGAATCCCAGCCACTTGATGTCCTGTTCGATGCTTTGGATATATTCTGTATCTTCTTTCACAGGATTGGTGTCGTCGAAGCGCAGGTTGCAGATGCCGCCGTATTTCTTTGCCAGTCCGAAATCGATGGCAATGGCTTTGGCATGGCCTATGTGCAGGTAACCATTCGGCTCCGGTGGGAAGCGGGTCTGAATACGTCCACCATTCTTGCCTGCTTCCAGGTCGTCTTTTACAATCTGTTCTACGAAACTGATGCTTTTTTTCTCCTCGTTCTCGTTGACTGTCTTTTCTGTTGTCATAAAATATAAATAAGTATATTGTGCTTGAAAGTTACTCACTTGATGCCACGCTGGTTGAGCGCCTTAGCATAGCGGTCTGCATTACGCAGGTGCTCCTGATAGGTGACGGCAAAGTTGTGCGTACCCGAGAAGTCCTCTTTGGCACACATGTAGAGATAATTGTGGTGCTCGTAATTCAGAACAGCCTCGATGCCCTTGATGCTGGCTATTTTGATGGGTCCCGGTGGCAGACCGGCATAGCGGTAGGTGTTGTAGGGGCTTTCTGTTTCGAGATAGGCTTTGTAGATGCGGCGCAGGGCGAAGTTCTTCATGGCAAACTTCACTGTAGGGTCGGCCTGCAGGGGCATACCAATGTTCAGGCGGTTCAGGTACATACCTGCCACTGCGGGCTTCTCGGCGTTGTTGGCCGTCTCCTCGTCGATGATGCTGGCCAGTGTGCACACCTCGTTAGGCGTCATACCGGCGGCTTTCGCTTTCTGCCGACGCTCGTCGTTCCAGAAGTTGTCGTGCTCACGACCCATGCGGTCCATCAGTTTCTCAATGCTGGTGTTCCAGTAGACCTCGTAGGTGTTGGGCACAAAGATACAACCGATGGTGCAGGTGTCGTAGCCCAGACTCTGGCAAAAGGGCTGACTGGTCAGCGCCTCGGCAATAGTCGTACTGTCGATCATCAGTTTGATGGCCAGTCGTCCTGCCATCTGCTCCATCGTGCGACATTCGGGGATGGTCAGCATCATGGGCTCTTGACGACCGTTGCGCAGCATACGGAATACATCGATGGTGTTCATTCCCGGTTCTACGGCGTATCGGCCAGAGCGGATATGCTCGGCGTAGTCGTAGTGACGTGCCAGAGTGCTTAGCCCCGCCATAGTGCTCTCTGAGGCACAGGGGCGCAGTTTGGCGAAAACGGAGTCGGCCGTATCGTCATCGTCAATGTAGATGTATGTTTTTTCCTTCAGGACAGAGAATGAGGTGAAGAAGTAGTAGTAGCCAATGACTACAATGCCGGCCAAACAGAGTAAGGCCGGAATGAGGTAGTATTTCGCTTTCTTGAGGTTCATCATTTTGCTTATTGTCAATAATCGGGTGCAAAGTTACAAAGAAAATAAGAAAAAGAGGTGAAATTTGAAAATATTTCGTATTTTTGCATCCATGAAGCAATACGATACTTACATATTTGACCTCGACGGGACCCTGTTGGATACGCTCGACGATTTGACGGCGGCAGTCAACTATGCCCTGCGTCAGCATGGGATGCCAGAGCACTCGAAAGATGACATTCGCCGTTTTGTGGGCAATGGTGTGCGGCTGTTGATGGTACGGGCTGTGGCTGGTGGCGAGAAGAATCCGTTGTTCGATGCAGCCTTTAAGGCCTTTCGTGAGTACTATCTGTTGCACTCGCTCGACCGGACAAGGCCTTACGATGGCATACCTGAACTGTTGGCTGCCATGAAGGCTCAAGGCAAGCGGATGGCAGTGGTCAGCAATAAGTTCTATGCTGCAACTGAGGAACTGTGTCGCCATTTCTTTCCCGACACCATCGAGGTGGCCATTGGTGAGCATGAGGCAGAAGGCATCCGCAAGAAACCGGCACCCGACACGGTCTTTGAGGCCTTGCGGCAACTTGGTGTGGACGGCGAGCATGCTGTCTATGTCGGCGACAGCGATGTTGACCTGCAGACGGCTCGTAATGCTGGCCTGCCATGTATCAGTGTGCTGTGGGGCTTCCGCGATCGTGATTTCCTTGTAGCAAGCGGAGCGACTACTTTTGCAGCCGCTCCGCTGGATATTCTTGATCAGGTTACTGATGCTGGTCGCGCAACAGGTCGTTGACGGTCTTCACAGGATTGAAAGTGCCAAGTGGCACTTCTACGAATACGGTCGACCAGTTGCTCATGGCACCATTCCACAAACCGGGTAATTCAAGGGCTTTGAGTTCTTTGCCGCCCTTCGACTTCGACGAGATGAAGCCGGTGGTCTTGTCCACATAGTCGGGCAGGTTGAAGGGTTTGCCCTGATAGTCCTTGACGGCACATACCAAGTCGACAGGGTTGAAGTGCGTGCCTTGAGTAAACATCTTCATGTATTCGGCATTGTTGGTGTCAATCTGACTGCTCTCGAGTATCTGCAGACTCACAGTGCCATCCTGGTTATAGGTCAGGAACGGGCCGCCGCCAGGTTCACCGACGTTTTTAACAACGCCGCACACACGCATCGGTCGGTTGAGTTTCTGGCGCAGGTAGTGAGCATCGACCTTGTTTTGCTTAGGATTGGTGCAGAGACATTTCTCTACGAATCGTGCAATCTCAGCCATTTGGGCTTCAGACGGATTGCTGTCCAGCAGCCGGAGATACTCGAAGGCTTGTTTCTGCAGCGTGACCAGCACACCAGCGATGATCTGTTTCCACTCAACGGTCTCGGGTTTCAGACGGTCGGGCACCACGTTGTCGATGTTTTTGATGAAAATGACATCGGCATCAATCTCGTTCAGGTTCTCGATGAGGGCACCGTGTCCGCCCGGACGGAACAGCAGTGAGCCGTCGGCCTCACGGAAGGGGGTGTTGTCGGGATTGGCGGCCACCGTGTCGGTGCTGGGCTTCTGTTCAGAGAAGGTGATGTCGTACTTGATACCATACTTCTTGGCGAAGCCGTCAGCCTTTTCAGCCACCTTTTGCTTGAAGAAGGCGATGTGCTCGTGAGAGACGGTGAAGTGAACGTGGGCCTCGCCGTTGGAAGCGGCATACAGGGCACCCTCCACCAGATGCTCCTCCATCGGGGTACGTGCTCCCTCGGCATACTTATGGAAGAGCAGCATGCCCTTAGGCAGTTGACCGTAGTTCAAACCTTCTGCCTTCAGCATATTGGCAGCTACGGCCTTGTAGTTGCCTACTGCCATCAGGGCTTTGATGCCCTTGCCCTCGTTTTTCTGACAGACGGCATCGAGGGCTTCGAAGAAGGCAAACTTCTCAATCTCATTGAAATATTTCTTTTCGAAGTCGGTGGTAGGCACATCGTAGTCTGCATCGACGAAGGCGAACATATTCTTGAACATACGGCTGGCAGCACCACTGGCTGGAACGAACTTTACTACTTTCTTACCGCCGGCCTTATAGTCTTCCCAAGCCTTCACATACTGCTTGCGCTCCTCGTCGTTCAGAGCCGAGATGCCGTTGCCAACGGCGGCGGCAGCCTCCAGACGCAGGAAGGGGAAGCCGGTTTTGAACTCGTTGAGTTGGGTCTCAATCTGCGCTTCGCTGATACCGCGCTGCGCAATCTGTCTTAGGTCTTTTTCTGATAGCATTTCTGTTGTTATTATTTGGTTAGTCTTTTACTGCCTACAAAGGTAGTGCAAACAAATTGAAAAACCAAAAGAAAATCAGATTTCTTTTGGCTTCTCGTTTATTTTGTCTCTGAAAGTAGTTCTTGTATCTCATCGTCGGTGGCCAGGTTGAAGTCGCCGGGAATGGTGTTCTTTAGTGCCGATGCTGCCAGCGAATAGTTCAACTGCCGTTGTGCATCGTCAGGGTAGGCGAAGACACTGTGCAGCAGGCCGGCCATGAAAGCATCGCCCACACCGGATGCATCGACGACGCCGTTGATATCGTGGATAGGTGCCTTCAGCAGCCGATATGGTCCGTCGGGCGAGTCGGCAGTGTAGAGTAGGGCGGTGAGCAGGTGGCGGCTCGAGGCCACCATGTTGCGCATGCCCATGAGCCACTTCGTGCAGCGTGGAAACTCACGGTGCAGGTCTTCAAACCATTCGCGGTATTCGTCCATCTGCATTTCAAATGTGGTGTTGGTGGCTGTGAAGGGCGGCTGTTTGCGCTGGCAGATCCATTCAAACTCGATGGCATCGCCGAACATCATGTCGCAGCGAGACAGCATGCGCTTCAGTGTTTCTCGGGGGTCAGCCCCATAGCGCCACAAGTTCTTACGATAGTTGATGTCGAACGACACTTTGACCCCCATCTCGTCGGCAATGTCGAGGGCTTCGAAAGTGGCATCGGCCGAACTCTGCGAGATGGCTGTCGTAATGCCCGACACGTGGAGCACGGCAGCATCCTTCAGAATGTTGTGCCAGTCGATCATCCCGGGTTTTAGTTCCGAACATGCCGAATTGGCACGGTCGTAGATGACACGTGAAGCGCGCATTCCTGCTGCCGGTTCTAAATAATAAGTGCCGATACGGGTGCCTCCGAAGAGCACTCGATGACAGTCGACGCCCAGTTGCATCAGGTTCTGCAGACCGGCATGTCCAACAGGGGTGTCCGGCAGGCGGGTGATATACTCCACCTGGTCGCCCAGTGTGGCCAGTGACACTGCTACATTGGCCTCACTACCGCCATACTTGGTGGTGAAATAGTCGCCCTGCGACAGGCGCAAGTGGTCGTTTTTCGAAAAGCGGAGCAGCAATTCTCCGAAAGTCACAATTTTAGTCTTTTGCATTGTCTATCTCAATTTTCAATTCTCAATCATATTCTCTCCACCTGCTTTACGCCCTTGACGGTGCGCAGTTTCTTGATGAGTGCTTCCAGTCGGGTGTTGTCGTTGAGCATGATGGTCAGTGTACCGCGGAAGAGTCCATCGTTGGAGTCGATGTTGATATTGCGTAATACCAGTTTCTCGTCTTTCGAAATGATGCTGGTCAGATTGTTCACGATGCCCAGATCGTCGTTGCCGATGACACGCAGGGTGATGGCATACTGGCTGCTGCCCTTGCCGCTCCATTTGGCTCTGACGATACGGTAGCCGAACCGCCGGCGCATCTCCGGGGCGTTGGGGCAGTCGTAACGGTGAATCTTGATGCCTCCGCTGACCGTGACGAATCCAAATACCTGATCGCCGTAGATGGGATTACAGCAATGGGCCAGTTGATAGTCTACCCCTTTCAGGTCTTGTCCGATGACCAGTACATCGTCATTCTGCATTGGCTTCTGGCCGGCAAAGTCCTCGAGCACGAACTCCTCGGCCGATCGTGCTATATTGTCGCCGGTAACGACCTTGTCGCTCTGCTGCAGTTCGACATACTTGTCAATGACGGTCTGCACGTCGAGTGTGTCGTGGGCGATGTCACGATAGAAATCGCTGGCTTCCTTGTAGCCCAGTTTCTTCATCGTTCGCATCATCAGGCTCTCGTCCTGTTCAATCTTGCGGTTCTTGAATTTCCGTTCCAGCGTCTCCTTGACCATAAGCGCCTCTTTCTGCTGCGTCTCCTTGATGGCCAGCCGGATCTTGGCTTTGGCTCGCGAGGTCTTCACAATGTTGAGCCACTCCTGTTTGGGATACTGTGTCGACGAGGTGATAATCTCCACTTGGTCGCCGGAGTGCAGTTCCTGACGGAAGGTCACCACCTTATTATTAATACGTGCTCCTGTACAAGCCGAACCCACCTTCGAGTGGATATGGTAGGCCATGTCGAGCACGGTGGCACCGGCGGGGAACCGCATCAGGTCGCCTTTCGGGGTGAAGACGTAGACCTCCTCGTCTTTCAGTTCATTGCGGAAGGAGTCCATGGCCTCCATACCGTCATCGGCATTTTCCAGCATCTGCCGGATGCCGTTGAGCCATTCGTCCATGCCGCCGCCCTCTGCCTTGATGCCCTTGTAGCGCCAGTGGGCAGCCACGCCGCGCTCGGCCACCTCGTCCATACGCTCGGTGCGTATCTGCACCTCCACCCATTTGTTCTCGGGTCCCAGTACGGTGATGTGCAGGCTTTCGTAGCCATTAGATTTCGGTACAGTCAGCCAGTCGCGCATTCGCTTGGGGTTCGAGGTGTACATATCGGTGATGATGGCAAAAGTCTGCCAGCACTGCTGCTTCTCCTTTTCCTTAGGGCAGTCGATGATGATACGGATGGCAAACAGGTCGTAGACACCCTCGAACGGACATTTCTGTTTCTTCATCTTCTGCCAGATGGAGTGTATCGACTTCGTGCGTCCTTTCATGTGGAACGTCAGTCCGGCCTCTTTCAGTTTCTGTTCGATAGGGCCGATGAAATTCTTAATATATGTATCGCGAGCCTGTTTGGTGGCGTTCAGTTTTTCCTTGATGTGGTAGTAGGCATCGTGTTCCAGATATTTCAGCGAGAGGTCCTCCAGTTCGCTCTTCAGTTTGTACAGACCGAGTTTGTGAGCCAGTGGGGCATAGAGATAGGCCGCCTCCTCGCTGATCAGCATCTGTTGTTCTTTGTCGGGTGTATCTTTGATTTGCCGCATCAGGTTGACGCGGTCGGCAATCATGATGAGGATGACGCGCATGTCCTCAGCAAACGACAGCAACAGGTTGCGGAAATTCTCGCCCTGCTGGCGTACAAAGGTACTGCGGTCGCTCTCGCTGACAGGATTCCGCTGATAGAGTTCTTGAATATGATGTAAGCCATGCAGAATGCGGCCAACCGCCATACCGTAGTCGGCGGCAGCCTCATTGATGGTCAGCATACCACATTCCACCCCGGGGTTGAGCATGATGGCAATCACAGCATCGCGACGCAGGCCTATCTCGTCGACCACGAGCAGTGCCGTCTGCAGGCTGCTGACAATGGGGTTCAGTCCGAAGGTATCACGATGTATCTGGTTGCTCTCGATGACGATGTGCAGGTGACGGCGCAGTTTGTCCTCGTCGCCATCTTCCAGAGTGGTGGCGATTTTCTCCTTCAGTTCAGCATAGAGCAGCAGGGCTTGTTCGCGCTCTTCGGTGGTAAACTCAAAATGGTCAGTCATATCCTAAAACACCTAAATCGGTGGCAAAAATACCACTTTTTTGTGAGATAACCATCAAAAGTTTTCTTTTTTTTATATCTTTGCACTCAAAAAGTGAAAAGACAGTCAAGAAGATGGAATGGATACTGACTTTAGTGTTGGGCTTGGCCGTTGGAGTGTTGGCAGGTATGTTTCTGGGCATCCGATGGCAACAGAAAGCCCATCAGCACATGGACCGGCAGATGGACCAGCAGATGCGTCTCATCAAGGCCGAGATGACTGCGGCATCGGAGAAGATATTGAAGGAACGTGCACAGGAACTGTCATCGACCAACGAGCAGCAACTGTCGCAGATTCTCAACCCGCTGCGCGAAAACATCCGTCAGATGAAGGATGCCGTTGAGAAGAGCGACCGTGAACAGACGGTGACAATGGAGCGTCTTGATGCCTCTATCAAAGAGAATCTCCGACAGGCGCAGCAGGTGGGCGAACGGGCCGACAAATTGGCCCAGGCACTGACCAGCGAGAACAAGACGCAGGGCAACTTCGGTGAACTGCGCCTGAAGCAACTGCTCGAGGAGATGGGGCTGGAGGAAGGGCTGCAGTTCGAGGAGCAGACGACCCTGCGTGATGAGAACGGACGCACCATTCATGACGATGGTCATCGGCTCGTGCCTGACGTCATACTCCATTTTCCCGACCGGCGCGATGTCGTCATCGACTCGAAGATGTCGTTCACGGCCTTCCAGGACTACTATAACGCCCAGACCGACGAGCAGCGCGAGTCGGCCCTGCGTCGTCATGTGGCCTCTGTGCGACAGCATGTCAACGAACTGTCGCGCAAGAACTACAGCCGCTATATCCGCGAGGGCCACCAGCGGCTCGACTTTGTGATGATGTATGTGTTCAGCGAGAGTGCCCTACAACTGGCCTTGGGCAATGACCCCGGACTGTGGAAGGAGGCCTACGACAAGGGCGTCATCATTGCCGGCAGTCAGAGCCTGTTCATTATGCTCCGTGTGCTGGAGATGTCGTGGAAGCAGATGCGGCAGGTGGAGAATCAACAGGAAATGATGAAGACGGCCAGCCAAATTGTCGACCGTGTGCAGCAGTTCTATGAGCGATTCCTGCGGGTTGACGAGCAACTGCACAAGACGGGCGAGGCTTTCGAAGACCTGAAACGTAGTACATCGGCATCGGGCATGAGCATCACCACGGCCGCCGCCAAACTGTTGAAATATGGTGCCCAGGAGAATCCCAAGCGCCGGCAGCGGCTGCCTCGCACAGAGGGTGACGATGAGTTGCCCCCACTGCCTGATGAGACATAAATGAAAAAAATACGAGAATCATGATGCGGTTCTCGTTTTTTTTGTTTACCTTTGCATCCATAATTATTACGAACTAACTAACTATACTATGCGAAAGTTTATTACAATTGTCATTCTTGCGTTGGCCGTCGCCATCAGTGTGCCGGCTGCTAATCCTTACAAAAAGTACACCGACCATCTGCCCTTTGCCATGCCGGAGGTGAGTGCCCCCACGATTCCCGATCGTCAGGTGCTGCTGAGCGATTTTGGTGCCGACAACACTGGTAGCACGCTGTGCACAGATGCTTTCACCAAGGCTGTCGACGCACTGACACAGAAGGGTGGCGGACATCTGGTGGTGCCCCGTGGCGTGTGGCTCACCGGTCCTGTCGTGCTCAAGTCGAACATCGACCTGCATCTGGAGAAAGGCGCCGTCATCTTGTTTGCTGCCGACGAGCGCCTCTATCCCCTTGTCAGCACCTCGTTTGAGGGACTTGACACCCGTCGGTGCCAGTCGCCGCTAAGTGCTCGTGGTGCTACCAACATCTCTATCACAGGCGACGGCGTTATCGATGGCAATGGTCAGTACTGGCGCCCTGTGAAGAAGTCGAAAGTGACAGAAAGCCACTGGAAACGACTGTTGACCATTCCCGGCAGCCAGGAGATGAAGAAGGGCTACTGGGTGCCCTCCGAGGGCTATGCCAAGGGAGAGCAGGGTGCCAACATGAATGTGCCCAACGCTCAGACGGAAGAGGAGTGGCAGGCCGTGAAGCGCTTCCTGCGTCCTGTGATGATCAGTCTGGTGGAATGCAAGAACGTGCTCCTGCAGGGTGTCATCTTCCAGAATTCGCCCGCTTGGAACCTTCACCCGCTGATGTGTGAAAACATCATTATCGACCAGGTGCTGGTGCGCAATCCGGCCTATGCCCAGAACGGCGATGCCCTCGACCTTGAGTCGTGTAAGAACGCGCTGATTGTCAACTCGCGCTTCGATGCCGGCGACGACGGCATCTGCATCAAGAGCGGTAAAGACAAGGATGGCCGTCGGCGCGGTCGTCCTTGCGAGAACGTGGTGGTCGACGGCTGCACCGTGTTCGCCGGACATGGCGGCTTTGTGGTAGGCTCGGAGATGAGCGGCGGTGTGAAGAACATCAAGGTGGGCAACTGCCAGTTCGTTGGTACCGACGTGGGCCTGCGCTTCAAGTCGACGCGTGGTCGTGGTGGCATCGTAGAGAATATCTTCATCGACGGTGTGTCGATGAGCGACATTGCGACCTATGCCCTTACCTTTAATATGTATTATGGTGGCAAGTCGGTGGCCGAGGCCTTGGCCGACGGCGATGTCAGCAAGGAAGTGCCCGCTATGCCCGTGACCGAGGAGACCCCCATCTTCCGTAACATCGACATCCGCAACGTGGTGTGCCACAATGCCGGTTTCGCCATGGAGTTCAACGGACTGCCGGAGATGCCTATCGACGGCATCACCCTGAAGAATGTCTACATCACATCCCATCACGATGCCACCTTCCAGTACAGCAAGAACATCAAAAAGGATAATGTCAACATCACCATATTAAAATAATATAGGATAATGGGATTCAATTTCAAGACTATCATAAACAGACGATGGAGTAGGGCAGCCGTGGCAGTGCTCACAACACTCTTTGTCCCGTTTGCAGCCCTCTATGCGCAACGTGTTACAACAGACCTTAACTTTGGCTGGCGCTTCCATGCCGGCAACGTGGCCGACGGTGCTGCTGTCAGTCTCGCCGACCAGCAGTGGCGCACGGTCAACGTGCCCCACGACTTCCAGATAGAGCAGCCCTGGGTGGCTCCTGCCGCTGACGAGAAGGCAGACAACGACGACCCTGCCGCCAACATCAAGAGCCGGCTGTCAAGCCGCGGTTTCAAGGAGATGGGCAAGGGATGGTACCGCCTGCATCTCACTCCGGCCGACTCGCTGAAGGGCCGGCGCCTGCTGTTGCAGTTCGACGGCATCATGTACACCGCCGATGTCTACCTGAACGGCGAATGCATCGGAGGGACCGACTATGGCTATGTCGGCTTTGAAATCGATGTGACCGACAAACTGAAGTTCGGCTCTGACAATGTCATCGCCGTCTGTGCCGACACCCGCGAGCCGGGCAACTCACGCTGGTACACCGGCGGCGGACTGTTCCGCAGCGTAAGGCTCGTGGCCACCGACAAAGAGGCTTACTTCGGGCGCCATCCGCTCTACATCACGACACGCGACAACCGGTTTATGAGCCTGAGTGCCGAACTGACCAACCGCACTCGCAAGGCTGTCAGCGTTCAGGTGACCGTCTACGACCCTGACGGACAGCAGGTCTACAGCCAGACCACCTCAGTGGGCCGTCACCCCATGGCCCGTACGGTAGAGGCTCCGCTGATGAAGGATGTTGCCATCGCCAATGTACAACTGTGGAGTTGTGAGTCGCCGAGGCTTTACAAAGCAGTGGTACGGCTGCTGCGCGATGGCAGGACGGTAGACGAGGTCTGTTCCGGCTTCGGTTTCCGCACCGTAGAGATGACGCCCGACCGCGGCCTGCTGCTCAACGGGCAGAAGGTGCTGCTGCAGGGCTATGCCAACCACCACTCGCTGGGGGCTCTGGGGGCTGCCGCCTATCCGAGAGCCATCGAGAAGCGGCTGACCCTGATGAAGCAGTTCGGCATCAACCATGTACGTACCAGCCACAACCCCTATAGCCGCGAGTTCATCGAACTGTGCGATAAATATGGCATCCTGGTGGTCGATGAACTCTACGACAAATGGACGCGCCAGCACACCGGAGGCCGTGTGGCTTTCGAACAACTGTGGCAGTACGACATCCCCGAGTGGATCAAGCGCGACCGCAACTCACCGTCCGTAGTGCTCTGGAGCCTGGGCAACGAACTGCAGCAAGACCCCAACCAGCCGTTCAACGACTTCGGCGTGACCATGTACCGGCTGATGCGCCCGTTGGTCAGCCGCTATGACTCCACACGCCTGGTCACCGTGGCCATGCACCCTCGCTATCGTAACTGGGAGACCGACTCGCTGCCTTGCCACCTGGCCATGCTCACCGACGTGCAGGCTTATAACTATAGGTATATGTACTTCCCCGGCGACGGCCGCCGCTTCCCGTGGATGAAATTCTACCAGAGCGAGGCCTCCGTCTCTGCCATGGGCGAGAACTACTTTGGCATGGACCTCGACCACGTCATCGGACTGGCCTACTGGGGAGCCATCGACTATCTCGGCGAGAGTCAGGGATGGCCTGCCAAGGGCTGGGGACAGGGTGTCTTTGCCATCGACCTGGAGCCAAAGCCCAAGGCCTACTATATGAAATCGTTCTTCAAGGCCGAGGAGCCACTGGTGCACATCGCCGTCATCGACAAGAAGGGCGACCAGATGTGGAACGGTGTGCAGACCGGCAACGACGGTATGAGCGACCACTGGAACAGGGTGGGGGGCCAGAAACTATCGCTCATCACCTATACCAATGCCGACGAGGTGGAACTGGTGCTCAACGGCCGCAGTCTTGGTAAGAAGCAGAACGACGTGAAGAGTGCCAAGATGCGCAACCAGATTCGCTGGAACGACATCGTCTACCAGCCGGGCACCCTCGTAGCCATCGCCCGCAATGGCGGCAAGGAGGTGGCTCGTCATCAGATAACGACCACCGGCGAGGCTGTGCGACTCACAGCCGAGGCTGACAATCCGCAGTGGCAGGCCGACGGCATGGACCTGCAGCACATCCGCATCGTGGCCGTCGACAAGAAGGGCCGGCAGGTGCAGACCGCACTGGGCGAGGTGACCTTCAGCGTCAGTGGGCCGGCCGACATCGTGGGTGTCATCAATGGCGACATCACTAGCGATGAGATGACCGTTGGCAACAAGCGCAGTCTCTACAACGGCGTCTGCACCGTCATTCTGCGCTCTCAGCAGTTGGCGGGGCCTGTCACGCTTACCGCCTCCTGCCCGGGTATGAAGGCCGTCAGCCAGAGACTCCTGACACGATAGTCGCGGGTGTCCGAGATGGTGTTTATCGTTATAGTTGAATTACTATATCTGCAATAAGTATTACAAAAATCCTGCTATCCTGCTTCTCGTTGAGTTAAAGCATTTATAGTCAACGAGTTAAGGGATAGCAGGATTTTTGTTGTTTTTAAACTTGGAGCAACTGTTATTTGGTGAACTTGAGTCGCAGGCTGTTGAGCACGACGCTGACGCTGGAGAAGGCCATGAGGGCAGAGGCCCACATAGGTGTGATCTGCCAGTTGACACCGAAAGCGTAGGGAATACCGGCTGCCAGTGGGATGCACACCACATTGTAGACGAACGCCCAGAAGAGGTTCTGGCGGATGGCAGCCACGGTGCGGCGCGAGAGTCGGATGGCCTCGGCGATGCGTCGCAAGTCGGTGGTCATCAGTGTGACCTGAGCCACATCCATGGCGACATCGGTGCCGCGGCCCATGGCGATGCTTACATCGGCGGTGGCAAGTGCCTGCGAGTCGTTGATGCCGTCGCCAACCATAGCCACGTGGTGGCCTTCGGCCTGAAGAGTCTTCACCAGATTAGCCTTGTCTTGTGGTAGCACCTGCGACCGATAGTGGCTGATATGTGCCTGGCGGGCGATGGGAGCCACGCGGTCTTCGCGGTCGCCGCTCATCAGATGGATGTCGATGCCTTGTGCCTGGAGCATGTCCATGGCCTCGGCGGCATCGGGCTTCAATGTCTCTCCCTGTGGCAGGTCAGGGCAGGGGATGGTCAGCGTGCCGGTCTTGTCGATGACGATGGCATCGACCTGTCGGAGTTGTTCCAGTGCAGTGGCATCTTTGATGAGAATATTCTGCTCGGCAGCCTTGCCGATGCCTACCATCAGGGCTGTGGGAGTGGCCAGTCCCATAGCACAGGGACAGGCGATGACGAGGACGCTGACAGCCGAGAAAATGGCCTGTGGCAGACAGTCGGGGCCTCCGATGAGATACCAGGAAAGACAGGTGACGACCGACAGGGCGACGACCACGGGTACAAAGACGAGGGCCACACGGTCGACGACCCGTTGTACCGGTGCCTTCGAGCCTTGAGCCTCCTGCACTATACGGATCATGTTTGAGAGCACGGTCTTCTGACCTATGGCCTCGGCTTGCATCTGTAGCGTACCTTCTTTCACCAGTGTGCCGGCCAGCACCCGGTCGCCATGCTGCTTGGCGATGGCCACGGCTTCGCCGGTCATCATCGACTCGTCGATGCGGGCGACGCTCTCGCTCGTCATTGTTCCGTCGACAGGGACCTTCTCGCCCGGTCGCACCTCCAGCAGGTCGCCACTTTGTACGGCAGAGATAGGTATGTCGACCGTGGTGCCGTCGCTGACGCAGTGGGCTGTCTTTGGCTGCAGGCCCATCAGTGAACGTATGCTGCCGGCCGTGCTCTGTTTGGCTCGTTCTTCCAGCAGGCGTCCTGTCAGTACGAAGGTGATAATCATCACCGAGGCGTCGAAATAGGTATGGCTGACCAGTCCACGGCTTCCCCAGAAACTGTCTCCCCAGAATGTGTTGAAGGTGCTAAGGAGAAATGAAATGCCTGTCGATAGGGCCACGAGGGTGTCCATATTAGCCGTACCGTGCATGAGTTGGCGTCCGGCGGAGGTATAGAATCCCCATCCGCAGTAGGCCAGGTTGAGGGCGGCGATGATCATGCACACCTGATTGCGACTGGCGGCATCGAGGTTTGTCAGCATGCCGCCCATGCCGATGGCCATTACGGCGATGGCAAAACACCACGATACGACCACCTTGCGTTGCAGCGTACAATAGGATTGGTGCTCGAGGGCCTCCACATTGCGATCCTCCTCGATTACCATGTCGTAGCCGATGGCGCTGAGGGCCTGCTGCATCTGCTCAAGGGTAATCTGTTCTTTGTCGAACTCAACCAATACGCTGCGTCCCGGCAGGTTGACACTAGCAGTGGCGACTCCCTTCAGTGAAGCGAGTCGCCGTTCTACATTGGCCGCACAGCCGGCACACATCATGCCCAGCACGGCGATGGTTTTCTTTTCCATTAATATATAGTATCGTCTTAACTTCTTAACTTCTCAACTCCATCAAATAAGGAATCTATGTATGAATATACACCGGAACATTAAGACTCCAAGGGGGCATTCTTCAGCCGTTCCAAAGCCCGGCAGAGTTGGTCGGGGCACGACGTGTTTTTGGCTCCGCAGCGCACACCGTCAATCTTCTTGATGACATCGTCGATCTTCTGTCCGCGCACCAACTGGCTGATGCCCTGCAAGTTGCCATTGCATCCGCCAAGGAAGAACACTTGCTGGATGATGTCGTTTTCGTCGGCTGTGACATCGATGAGTTTCGAACAGGTGCCCACGGTCTCGTACTGTATATGTTTTGTTGCCATACGTTTATTTAATTTTAAGGGTTAGACTTGCTTGAGGAAGTTGTGAAGCAACCGTGACCTTGGCCGTACCAGCCTTGCGGGCACTGCGCACCACAATGATGGCACGTCCCTTCCAGGTGGTCACCTGGGGCGAGGTGGTAGGTTCAAAGTCCTTCAGGTCGGCACTGGCGGCTGCCATCAGCAGTCCCTGGCCGCTGACTTTCACAGTGCAGGGGATGGCAGCCTCGGGCACGACACGGCCTTCACGGTCTACCACCTCGACGGTGATGAACGACAGGTCCTGACCGTCGGCGGCTATCACGGTGCGGTCGGCCGTCAGTCGTAGACGGGCCGCCTCACCAGCCGTCGTCAGACTGGTGCGACCGTTGTCGGTGACGGCCTCGACCACACCGGCCTCATAGGGAAGGGTGAAGACGGCCTTGAACTGTGTGTCACGGCTGACGTCTTTTTTACCGACGAGGGTGCCATTGCAATAGAGGGCCACCGATGGCTCCTTGGTGTACACCTCCACCTCGATGGGCTTGCCTTCCCAGCCGGGCCAGTTCCAACTCTCCCAGGTGGGCCAGACGCTCCACTGTGTCTCCTTGATGGTGCCGTGGTAGCCGTTGGGCTCTTTCACTGCCATATAGAGTGGTGTGCCGTCGTTCCAGAGCATATCACGATAGTGGCTGATGGGCTTGCGCCAGCCGGTCATGTCGACATCGCCGCAGTAGGCTCCGTGCCACTCTGGCTGTCCGCCCGGCGCATAACTCTCGCCCGGACGGTCACCCTCGTAGTAGTAGCGTCCGATGCCCGACTCGCCAAGGTAGTCGAGTCCCGTCCACACCATGTCGCCGACCACGTAGGGGTTGTCGTTGACCGTAGCCCAGTTGCGGAAGGCATCGCGTGGATAACTCTCCGTCTGCCACATCACCCGTTTCGGGTCACGCTCATGGTCGGTCTTGTGCTTGAAGATCATATAGTTATAGCCTGCCACATCGAGCACTTCGAAGTGGGGGTCGTAGATCTCCCAGTCGCGGTCCCAGGCACAGAGGGCCTCGGTGACGGGGCGTGTGTTGTCCACCTCCTGTATATACTTCTTCAGCATACGGGCGGTGGAGACGACACGGATGTCCTTGCGCTCGATGACCTCGTTGCCTATGCTCCAGGCAATAATGCTGGGATGGTGGCGGTCGCGCATCACCATGGCATGGACATCCTCACGGGCACAGGAGTCGAACATCTCGTGGTAGTCGTGGGCGGTCTTCTCCGTGCGCCAGCCGTCGAACACTTCGCCTATGACCATCATGCCCAGCGAGTCGCAGGCATCAAGGAAGGCTCTGCTGGTGGGATTATGACTGGTGCGGATGAGGTTGAAGCCGGCCTCTTTCATCTGGCGCACCTTGCGAATCTCTGCTGCATCGAAGGCCATCGCCCCGAGCACGCCGTCATCGTGATGCACGCAGGCACCGTTCAGTTTGATGTTTTTCCCGTTAAGCAGGAAACCCTGTTTGGCATCGAAACTGATAGAGCGGATGCCGAAGGTCGCCGTACGCTCTTCGACAATGCGACCTTTCTCCTTGAATCGCACGCGTACCTTATATAAATAGGGGTCTTCGGGTGACCACAGCCTCGGATTCTTGATGGTATAGGCTACTCCCAGGCTACCCTTTGCATGGGGTGGCACATGGCGCAGTTCCTCCATCTTCTGCTGAGACTTGGGCGATGAGTGCACCTCCTGGAAGTCGCCGCCATCGAAGGTCACCTCGATGTCGTCGAGATGTCGCGTCTCTGTGCTCTCATTGGTGAAGGCGACATAGACATCCACACGGGCCTCATCGGCCGACACCTTTGGGGTGGTGACACTGACACCGTTTTCATAGACATGGACGGCGGACAGCGTCTGCAGCCACACATGGCGGTAGATGCCCGAACCGCTGTACCAGCGGCAGTTGGGCTGCGCAGCGTTGTCGACACGCACCACTACCTCATTGTCCTGCTTCTTGTTCTTATATAAATAAGGTGTAATGTCGACGGTGAACGGTGTGTAGCCATAGGCGTGCTGACCGGCCTTCTGTCCGTTGACCCAGACTTCGGCCTGCTGGTAGACACCCTCGAAGTGTAGACGCACCTGTTCGCCGTCGGGGGTCTTGAAGGTCTTGCGATATTCGCCCTTGCCGCCTTGATACCAGCCCCCGCCGGTGCCCGTAGCACCCGTCTGGGCATTGGGAGCAGTATAGATGTCCCAGTCGTGGGGCAGATCCACCGAGATGGTCTTGCCGTTCTGTGTGAACTGCCATCCGAAATCGAAAAGCGTCTGCTTTTGGGCAGACGCTCCGAAAGCCATGACTATTGAAGCCATGACCATCAGTGCTTTTGTTGATTTAAGCATCACTCTTCTTCAGGTTTCATGTTGGTGTAGACAGTCTGCACATCGTCGAAGTCCTCGAGTTTCTCCACCATCTTGTCGATGGCCTCGCGCTGCTCGGGGGTGACGTCCTTCAGGTCGTTGGGGATGCGGGTAAACTCAGCACCCGTCACCTCGAAACCGTTCTCTTCCAGATGCTTCTGTATGGTGGCAAACGACGAGGGGTCGCCATAGATGGTGATGCTGTTCTCCTCTTCGTCCTCGTCGTATTCGTCGTCCACACCATAGTCAATCAGGTCGAGAATCATCTCGTCCATATCCAGTCCATCCTTCTTCTTGAAGGTGAAGACAGCCTTGTGGTCGAAGAGGAACGACAGCGAACCCTGTGTGCCGAGGTTGCCGTTGAACTTGTTGAACACCGAACGTACATCGCCCACGGTACGGGTGGTGTTGTCGGTGAGGGTCTCAACGAAGATGGCCACGCCATGGGGGCCATAGCCCTCGTAGTTCACCTCTTTATAGTCGGCATGATCTTTGCCAAGAGCGTTTTTGATGGCACGCTCGATATTGTCCTTCGGCATGTTCTCGCGCTTGGCGTTGGCAATGCAGGCACGGAGTGCGGGGTTCATGTCGGGCTCGGGACCGCCGGCTTTCACGGCAATGGCAATCTGCTTGCCAATCTTGGTGAATGTCTTGGCCATGTGGCCCCATCTCTTCAGTTTCGTTGCTTTACGATATTCAAATGCTCTTCCCATAATTATTTATTGTTTTTCGATGTTTCGATATTCCGAGGCTTCAATGTTTCGATGCTATTATCTTAGTTCGGCTTGGAGTTGCTTCTTCAGGTTGGCAATGAGTTTCTGCATGATGGCATCAATCTGCTTGTCGTTCATCGTCTTCTCCGTGTCTTGCAGGATGAAGTTGACGGCATACGACTTCTTGCCGGCAGGCAGGTTCTTGCCCTCGTAGACATCGAAGAGTTCGACACGCTTCAGCAATTTCTTCTCTGACTGACGGGCAATCTGCTCAATCTGTGCGAACTCTACGCTCTGGTCAACAAGCAGGGCGAGGTCGCGGCTGACGGCAGGATGCTTCGAAATCTCCTGATAGAGCACCTCGTTCTTCTTCGTGGCCTTCATCAACTGTGTCCAGTTGAGTTCAGCGAAATAGACGGGCTGGGTGAGGTCGAACTGCTTGAGCAGTTTCTTTGTCAGGATACCCATCTCGATGAGTTTCTTGCCCCCACGGCTCTCAATCTGCACGCCGGCAGAGAAGGTGGAACCGACACCCATCCCCTCCCCGAGGGAGGGAAGTTGTTGCGCCTCTATTTTCTTTGTAACCAACTGTCCGCTCTTCAATCCAATGCGGTCGAGAATGTTCTGCACATGGGCAGCCAGTTCGAAGTAGGTCGTCTCCTCATCGGGGTGTGCCCATGAACCTTCCACACGCTTACCGGTAATCCAGAGACCGAGGAAATTTTCCTCCTTATAAGCCTGCATGGGGCTGTCGGGGTTCTCCTTATCTGGGTTGAAGAAATAACAGTTGCCGAATTCGAAGAAAGAGAGGTTCTGGCTCTTGCGCTTCACGTTGTGCTCGATGCTCTCCAGACCACCATAGAGCAGCGTCTGGCGCATCACACCAAGATCCTGAGACAGGGGGTTCATGATGCGAACAATGTCCTGTTTGTCGCCATAATACGACGACTTACTTAACGAGTTGTTGAGAATCTCGTTGAAACCGGCACCGACCAACTGCTCCGCCACGAGGTTCTGCAATTTGTGTTTACGGTCTTCCTCGCCTTTGATGACAAGGCTCGACTTCAGTTGCGTGGGAATTTCCACATTATTATACCCATAGATGCGCAGGATGTCCTCCACCACGTCGCAGGGACGAGTCACGTCGACACGGTAGGCCGGCACTTCGAGCAGCAGGCCCTCGGCCGTCTCGGAGAGAACTTTCATGTCCAGCGTCTTGCAGATGCTCTTGATGGTCTCTACAGGAATCTCCTTGCCCACCAGCGAGTGTACATAATCGTATTTCAAGTCGACGCGAGCGTTCTCTATCTTCTCCGGATAGACATCGCAAATGTCCATCGACACTTTGCCGCCGGCCAACTCCTTACACATGATGGCAGCCTGCTTCAGGGCGTAGATCACGCCATTGGGGTCGATGCCGCGCTCGAAGCGGAACGAGGCATCGGTCGAGAGACCGTGACGGCGTGCCGACTTGCGAATCCACGTAGGATGGAAATAGGCCGACTCGAGCACCACATTCTTCGTGGTCTCGTAGGTGCCGCTGCCCTTGCCGCCAAAGACACCGGCAATGCACATGGGGGCTTCCTCGTTGCAGATGGCCAGGTCGCGTTCGCTCAGTTTGTGCTCTTCACCGTCGAGGGTGACGAAAGGCGTGCCCTCGGGCATGGTCTTCACTACTATCTTGTGGCCTTTCACCATGTCGGCATCGAAGGTGTGCAGGGGCTGGCCATAGGCCATCATCACATAGTTGGTGATGTCGACGATATTGTTGATGGGACGCAGGCCGATGGTGGTCAGTCTGTTCTTCAGCCACTCGGGACTCTCCTTCACCTCGCAGCCGGTGATGCTCACACAAGCATAGCGCTTGCAGGCCTCGCGGTTTTCAATTTCCACCTCGACTGGTAGGTCGTGGTTGTCGACGACCAAGGCATCGTCGGAGGGACGATGGAGACAGGTCTCATAGCCATTTTGCCTGAGCCAGGCATAGAGGTCGCGGGCCACACCCCAGTGAGAGAGGGCATCGGCACGGTTGGCGGTGATGTCCACCTCGATGAGCCAGTCGCTCTCCAGATGGTAGTATTCTGCGGCGGGTGTGCCCACCACGGCGTCGTCGGGCAGCACGATGATACCATCGTGAGAGGTACCCACGCCAATCTCGTCCTCGGCACAGATCATGCCGCACGAGTCAACACCGCGCAGTTTCGACTTTTTGATGACAAACTCCTTGTCGCCGTCGTAGAGCACACAGCCCAGGTCAGCCACGATGACTTTCTGTCCGGCAGCCACATTGGGAGCACCACACACTATCTGACTCGGCTCACCCTTGCCCAGGTCAACTGTCGTTACATGCAAATGGTCACTGTTGGGGTGCGCTTCGCAAGTGAGCACCCTGCCCACATAGAGTCCTTTCAGTCCACCACGTATGGACTGCACTTCCTCCAGAGCGTCCACTTCGAGTCCCGTAGAGGTCAGCGCATCGCAAACTTGCTGCGGCGTCAGGTCGAAGTCGACGTAGTCCTTCAGCCATTTATATGAAATATTCATTCCTTAAAAAACTTGTTAAATTCGAATTTGCGTGCAAAGGTACTATTTTTTCACCACCCCTGCAAATAATCATCGGAAAAAATGAAGTGGGGATGCCCGAATCGAGAGGCATCCCCGCTGTGCTGCTTGGCTTATCGTTTGATTTCGATGTCGCGGCGCACATTGTCGCGAATCTTCTTCAGATAGTTCTTCATGCCGTCGGCATCCTTATGGTCGATGATTTCCAACAGTTCCTTCAGTTCAGTGCGTATCTGGCTGACCTGGTCGTGGGTGTAGGGGTTGAACAGTATTTCCTGCAGCAGGTAGTCGTCCTCGTTGAGCACACCCTTCGCTATCTTCATGTGGCGTTTGAAGGTGGTGCCGGGGGCATCCTGATGCTTCATGACGGCGGCGAAGACAAAGGTGGAGACGAAGGGGATAGAGAGCGAATAGGCCACGGTGCGGTCGTGTTCGTCGAATGAATACTCGTAGATGTTGAGCCCGAGTTTCTGATAGATATCCTTGAAGAAGAGCCTTCCGATGAAGTCGCCCTCGTTGATGATGATGGCATTCTCCTCGGAGAGTTGGTTCAGGTTGGCGAACGTGGGACCGAACATGGGGTGCGACGAGGCGTAGTGCATGCCTGTCGACTCGTAGAACTCTTTCAGGCCGGTCTTCACCGACGAGATATCGGTGATGATGCAATCCTTGGGCAGATAGGGAATCACCTCCTGGAAAGCCGGAATGGTGTACTTCACCGTGACGGCGTTGACAACTAACTCTGGTGCAAACGTCTTCACCTCATCCAGTTTGGTGAGTCGCTGGCAGTTGTAGGTGAACCGCATCCGCATCGGATCTTTCTCGTAAACGGCTACCTCATGGTCGAAACTCAGCAGGTCGATGAAGAAACTTCCCATCTTGCCTGCACCCATTACTAATATCTTCATTTGTTCACAATTTCTATTTGTTGACGCACACTCTCCTCGTGGATGCTTTCAAAGACACGGGCAACAAATTCGGGCGACATGCCGGAGAGGGTGCCCTGCACACCGCGCTTCTCCAGAATCTCGTTATAGCGTGAAGCCTGCAGGACGGTCATGTTGTGTTGCTTCTTGTACTCACCAATCTCACGGCAGACACGCATACGTTTGGACAGCAGTTCCATCAACTGGTTGTCCAGTTCGTCAATCTGCTTACGCAACTGCTGGATGCCTTCTGTCGTGGCGTGCTCGTCGCGGATGATGAGCAGTCCCAGGATGTAGTCGAGCACGTCGGGCGTCACCTGTTGCTTGGCGTCGCTCCATGCCTTGTCAGGGTCGCAGTGGCTCTCTACAATCAGTCCGTCGAAGCCCAGGTCCATGGCCTGCTGGCACAGTGGTGCAATGAGTTCGCGCCGTCCGCCGATGTGCGAGGGGTCGCAGATGATGGGCAGTTCGGGTATGCGGCGATGCAGTTCGATGGGAATCTGCCACATTGGTGCATTGCGGTATATCTTGTTGTCGAAACTGGAGAAGCCGCGATGGATGGCTCCCAAGCGCATGATGCCGGCCTGGTTCAGACGCTGCAGGGCTCCAATCCACAGTTCCAGGTCGGGGTTGACTGGGTTTTTCACAAAGACGGGAATGTCCACACCCTTCAGAGCATCGGCCAGCGCCTGCATGGCAAAGGGATTGGCTGTGGTGCGTGCACCTATCCAGAGGATGTCGATGTCGTATTTCAGGGCCAGTTCTACATGTTCGGGCGTTGCCACTTCGGTGGAGATGAGCATGTGCGTCTCGTCCTTCACCTGTTTCATCCAGGGCAGAGCCTTCTCGCCGTTACCCTCGAAGCCGCCGGGCTTGGTGCGGGGTTTCCAAACGCCGGCACGGAAGTTGTGGCAGCCCTTCATGGCCAGTTGGCGGGCGGTGGTCATCACTTGCTCCTCGGTCTCAGCAGAGCAGGGGCCTGCGATGACGAAGGGGCGTTCGTTGTCACTCGGTAAGTTCAGTGGTTGTAAGTCTAATTCCATAGTTATATTGTTTGTTTGATTCTTTCTAATGCTTCTTTGATTTTCTCTTCTTTGGCGCAGAGCGAGATGCGGATGTAACGCTCGCCGTTGCTGCCGAAGATGAATCCCGGCGTGATGAACACGCGGGCTTCGTGGAGAACTCGTTCGGTGAGTTCCTCCACATGATGGTAGTGTGCGGGAATCTTGCCCCAGAGGAACATGCCCACTTGTTGTTTGTCGTAGACGCAACCGAGCACCTCCATGATTTGCTCCGCATACTGGCGACGACGGCTGTAGGTGGCGATATTGTTCTCGTGGTGCCACGCGTCACTATTGTTGTAGGCCTCGGCAGCGGCGAGTTGGATGCCACGGAAGGTGCCACTCTCGATATTGGACTGCACCTTGAGAATCCATGATATAAACTCAGCATTTGAGGCGCAGAGGCCTACACGCCAGCCTGGCATGTTGTGGCTCTTCGACATGGAGTTGAACTCGATGCAGTGGTCTTTAGCGCCGGGCACCTGAAGTAGCGACATCGGGTGCTCGTTGAGGATGAAACTGTAGGGATTGTCGTTGACCACCACGATGTTGTGGCGAATAGCAAAGTCTACCAAACGCTCGTAGGTCTCGCGGCGGGCATTGCCTCCGGTGGGCATATTGGGATAGTTCGTCCAGAGCAGTTTGCAATTTGACGACGGGCGACGGACAATTTCTTCCAATTCGTCGAAGTCGGGTTGCCAGCCGTTGTCTTCACGTAAGTTGTAGTTCACTATCTTGGCGCCTAGTATCTTCGACAGCGATGTGTATGTGGGGTAGCCGGGGTTAGGCACGAGAACCTCGTCGCCGGGATTGACAAAAGCCAGGGTGACATGCAGGATGCCTTCCTTAGAGCCGATGAGTGGCAGTATCTCGGTCTTCGGGTCGAGGTCGACGTTGTACCAACGCTTGTAGAAGGCGGCCATGGCCTCTCGCAATTCCGGCGTGCCCATCGTGGGCTGGTAGCCGTGAGCATTTGGTTGACGAGCCACTTCACACAGTTTACTGATGGTCTGCTCCGATGGTGGCATGTCCGGACTGCCGATGGCCAGACTGATAATGTCCTTGCCTTCGGCGTTGAGTTGAGCCACTTCCTTCAGTTTTCGACTGAAGTAGTACTCGCTTACTGTGTTTAATCTTTCTGCTGGTTGTATCATCGTATTCATAATTTTCAATTTTCAATTCTTAATTCTCAACTCTCAATTGGCTTCGTATTCTCCTAAAATCTTCAAGTCGCGGGTTAAGGGGATGATGGCATCAATAGCCTGTCGGTAGCGCGTCAGGTCGCTATAGGTGACATCGACATAGAACAGGTACTGCCACTCCTTGCCGATGATAGGCAGCGACTGGATCTTCGTAAGGTTAATCTTATAGAACGACAGGATGGCCAGGACTGCCGATAGCGAGCCCTCCTCGTGGGGCAGTGCAAAGACTATACTGGCTTTGTTGGCTCTGAGGAGCGGACGCAGCAGGTCGGCCTTCTGCGGAACGGAACAGACGAGGAAACGCGTGAAGTTGTGCTTGTTGTCCTCTATTCCGTCCTCCAACACCTTCATACCATAGAGTCGGGCGGCTTCGGCATGACAGATGGCGGCCCAACCGTGGTGCTGTCCCTCAGCAATCATCTTTGCCGAGCCGGCAGTGTCGTCACCCTCGACGATGCGCAACTTGGAGTGTTGCTCCAAATAGTGGCGTGTCTGCATCAGAGCCACGGGATGAGAGTGTACCTCGGTGATGGTGCTCCAGTCGTCGTCGGGCAGACAGCAGATGCAATGGGTGATGTGCAGTTTATGTTCACCGACCACGGTGGTGCCGCTGTCGCGCAACAACTCATAGTTGTGCAGCAGGCTTCCGGCGATGGTATTCTCGATGGCAGCCATGCCGATGACCGTGGGGTCCTGACGGATGCTGTCATAGACCTGCTCGAAAGTGCTGCAGCAGATCAGTTGCAACTGTTCGCCCTTGAAGTACTGGTGGGCGGCAATGTCGTGAAACGACCCTATCTCTCCTTGAATGGCTATTCTCTTCATTTGTCTATTCATTTAAAAGCCCCACTTTCACTCTCGGTGAAGCGGGGCCTTATGGTTTCTCTATTTAGGAATCTAAACGCGACTTACCGCTTCACAATGACTTGCAAAGTAAAAGTAGAAGTAATAAAAAGCGTTCAGACTTGTCATATTGCTTACGTTTTGATGTTTTCGGCTGCAAAAGTATAACAAATCTTTGAATTACGCAAATAAAACGAAAGAAATTTTCATATTTTATTTTTCCTTCTCTCAGATTTGGCCATTTAGAAAATAATGCTTACCTTTGCATTCTGCATAATAATCTGCATAATAATCAGCATAATAATCAGACTATACATATTTATATATAATGGAACTACCCTTAAGAACTTTAGATGTCAAATGTATCGAATGCGGTGCCCACTTTGAGGCAATGACTCGCAAGCGAATGGGCATGATTATGGTGAACTGTCCTCATTGCAAGGCCAGTCAGCAGTATATGGTGAAACCGCCGAAGAAGGGTGGGGAGGACAATGAACCTGTCGGCAAATTCGTCACGCAGATGCCTGTCCGCATTTTGGGCGAAGTGGTCAGCAAGGATGGGCGCTATGTCATCGAGAAGCGTGCCAAGATAGGCATGCAATACGGCTTTATCTGCCCGAAGTGCAACAAGCAGATTGCTATCAAGACCGATCAGGTGGGTGAACAGGGTGCTACTTGTAAGGAATGTGGGGCAAAAGTCTTTTTCCAGGCCTATGACCCTGTAGAAGAAGAACGACTACGCCAAGAGCAGGAGCGACTACGCCAAGAGCGGGAAGCCCAGCAACTGAAGCGCGAGGAGGAACTGCGTCGCCAAGAGCGGGAAGCCCAGCAACTGAAGCGCGAGGAGGAACTGCGTCGCCAACAGGAGGAACTGCGTCGCCAACAGGAGGAACAGCGTCGCCAACAGGAGGAACAGCGTCGCCAACAGGAGGAACAGCGTCGCCAACAGGAGGAAGTACGTCCTTATAAATATGTCGACGACATTCCTGATGTCGAACCGGATGATAGACCATCTCAAGAGACGGTGGTGGCACCCCCCAGGAGGCGGTTGACCAACGGCGAATTGCAATGGGGAGGCGGATTGTTGAGCAGTCCGCAAAAGGTTCGTCTGTATGACGGAACGACCATTGTCGGCCGAAAGGATGCCTATACGCCGTCAGACATATCGTTCATCGACCCGGAAATGAGCCGCCGCTCGGTGCAGATTGATGCTGAACCGCGCAATGGCGTGATGAGTTTCACGCTGACAGTGCTTAAAGACCTGAACCCGGTACTGGTGAATGGTCGCAGAGTACCGCAGGGCATGAGCGTACTGCTGAGAAGTGGAATGAAGATCAAGTTAGGACAGACGACGCTGACCTTTAAACTGGTGTGACAGCCCGACGCTGTCAGATACCGAACGGGTTTATTGCCGAATAAGCCCGTTTTACTTTTTCTTCAATACCCTCTGCCGAGTATTCACCATTGATATCTGCCATCTCTTCCGGATTCATTTCAAGCACTTTCTGCAGGTCTTCCTCTGCCCCTTGCTTGTCGCCGCGGTCGTACTTGATCTTGCCGCGCTCACGGTAGGCATCCACCTGGAAGGGATTCATCTCTATTACATTATTATATATATTAAGGGCTTCGTCGGTCTTGCCAAGAGCGTTCAGTATACGAGCAGCAATCAGCAGAACATCTTCATTTGCCTCTACGTGCTGTATGAGCCACTGCACATCACTCAAAGCACCATTCAGTTCTCCCATGGCGAGTAACGTACGGGCTCGAAGCAGGTAAGCATCTCCGAAATTCTCGTTCAGTGAGATAGCCTTCGTCAAACGCGCAATACCATTGACCTGATCGCCCTGGCCAATGGCAGCCTGGGCGTACTGATAGGTAGCGACAGCATTAGCATCGTCGACGGACAAGGCCTGCTCACAGAGTGCCGTCATCTCTCCGTAGTCTTCCATCATGTAAGCCACATGGGCCGCCTGATTGAGCACAGCAATGTTGTCGGGTGCTGCTGCTGCCATCGTCTTCAGTTCGCTGAGTGCTTCGTCCAGTCGGCCCATACGGGTCAGCACCTGCTGCCTATAGTCGTGTGTCTCAGGGTCATCCTGTATCTTAAGTGCTTCATGAAAGCACTTCTCTGCATAGTCAAACTGGCCCATGCGCATGGCCTTGACACCATCGTATTTCAACAAGTCGAAGTTCTTTGCTTCGGCATTTTTTTTAGCCGTTTCGGGGTTGTCTTCTTCAGCGCCGAATAATGATTTCCAGAATCCCATAATTGTGAAAGTTAAATTTTTGGGTGCAAAGATACGAAAAAAGAATAATATTTTGTAATTTTGCACCCGAGATTTAAATCTATTTCGTATGTTAGGACTAAAAACGATGTTGTCGATCTTCGGGCTTGGCCCCCAGGAATTGTTGTTGATTGCCATAGTGGTGCTCCTGCTCTTTGGCGGTGCCAAGATACCCGAACTGATGCGTGGACTTGGCAAAGGCGTGAAGAGTTTCAAAGAAGGGATGAAGGAAGTGGACAATGAGGTAACGTCGGCTACAGGCGAGAAAACGGCCGATGGAAAGTGAGAGCGGCACATTCTGGCAACACCTCGATGTGCTGAGGTGGGTTATTCTGCGCTCGCTGGGTGTGGCTGTGGGCTTCGGTACAGCGGCCTTCTTCATGAAGGATGGATTGTTTGCCGTTGTGTTGGCACCACGCACAAGTGATTTCATCACCTTCCGTCTGATGGGTACCGATGCCTTCAGCATCCATCTGATGAATACCGGTTTGACGGAACAGTTCATGACCCACATCCGTGTAGCCATGTATGCAGGATTGCTGTGCGCAGCACCTTACATCATCTACGAGTTGTTCCGTTTTGTGTCGCCCGGACTCTATGCCAACGAGCGCCGTGCCGGTCTCTGGATGGTCGTTTCCGGCTACCTGATGTTTGTGTTGGGCACAGCGGTGAACTACCTGCTCATTTTCCCGTTGACGGTCCGATTCCTGGGCACATATCAGGTCAGCCCTGATGTAGACAACATGCTGACGCTTCAGTCGTATGTCGACACGCTCATATCCATGAGCCTAGTGATGGGTGTCATCTTCGAATTGCCTGTGGTGAGTGCCATTTTGGGAAAGATGGGATTCATCAACGGGCGACAGATGTCTCGCTATCGACGCCATGCCATCGTGACCATCTTAGTGGTTGCCGCCATCATCACGCCGACGACGGATGTGTTTACGCTCTGTATCGTGTCGCTACCTATCTGTCTGCTTTACGAGGCGAGTATTGTGATTGTGAAATTAAATAATAGAAAGTCTTTTTAGAATGTTAAAGAAAATAAGAACAACGCTGGCTACAGTGTTCTTTGTAGGACTGACACTAATGTTCCTCGATTTCACGGGTACGCTTCATCTGTGGTTGGGTTGGATGGCCAAAGTGCAAGCCTTGGAGGCTGTGCTGGCTTTGAATGTAGTAGTGATAACAGTCTTAGTGGGCCTGACGCTCATCTTCGGCCGTATCTACTGTTCGGTCGTCTGTCCACTGGGGGTACTGCAGGACCTTTTCGGCAGATTGGGTAAGAAGGCCAAGAAGAACCGCTACACCTACTCCGCAGAGAAACGGTGGGTGCGGTATCCCGTGCTGGTTGTCTTCGTCGTAGCCTTGGTGATGGGCAGTGGCTCGCTGGTACAGTTGCTGGCACCATACTCCGCCTTTGGTCGTATCGTGACAATGGTGCTGCAGCCGCTCTACAAGATGGGCAACAATGTGCTGGCTATCATCGCTGAAGTTCTGGACAGTTATGCGTTCTATCCTGTCGATGTATGGTTGAAATCGATGCCTGTACTGCTCATCGCCGTGGGCACAGTGATTCTGCTCTTTGTCTTGGCGTGGCGCAATGGGCGTACCTATTGTAACACCATTTGTCCTGTTGGTACTGTGTTGTCGCTGCTATCGCGCTTCGCGCTCTATAAGATTCGCTTCCATGCCGACAAATGCAAGCATTGCTCACTATGTACGAAGAATTGCAAGGCTTCCTGTATAGATTTCCGTACTAGTCAGGTGGACTATAGCCGATGTGTGGTGTGTGGCGACTGTCTGGAAGTGTGCAAGTTCGGAGCACTGAGTTATGCCCTCAAGTCGAAGCAGCAAAGTAATAAGGCGGACGACGAGCAGTCTGCCGACCCCTCCAAGCGTACATTCCTGTTGACCACCGCACTGGCCGCCACTGCCGCTTTGGCACAGGAAGCCAAGCATGTGGATGGAGGTTTGGCAGACATTGTAGAGAAGAGTGCACCCGAGCGTATCACGCCGCTGACACCTCCAGGATCGCTGTCTGCAAAAAACATGTCGCAGCATTGTACCGGTTGTCAACTCTGTGTGTCGGAATGTCCCAACGACGTGCTTCGCCCGAGTGTTGACCTGATGAACTTGATGCAGCCGGTGATGTCGTATGAGCATGGCTACTGCCGTCCGGAGTGTACACGCTGTTCCGAGGTTTGTCCGGCTGGTGCCATCAAACCTATTGACCGCGAGGAGAAAACTAGCATCCAGATTGGTCATGCCGTGGTGTCGCCCCACCACTGTTTGTCGGCCCTGGGCGAGACGGAATGTGGTAACTGCGCACGCCACTGTCCTGCGGGTGCCATCACAATGATGCCTACTGACCCTGACGACGAACTGTCGCCCTCGATACCGGCCGTCAACGAAGAGGCGTGCATCGGCTGTGGTGCCTGTGAGCATCTCTGCCCTGTCAGACCGTTGCCTGCCATCTATGTAGAGGGTCATGAAGTACATAGATACATATAAAAACCTAATAGTGACAACGCTTTATGAATAGACGAGACTTTATAAAATATATGGGACTGGGGTCGGCAGCGACATTGGCTGCCTGCGCCGGCAGGAAGAGCCAAGAGGCGGAGGGAAACCCCACTGAGCCCCCCAAGGGACAGATGACATACCGTACGAACACGAGGACAGGCGACCGTGTGTCGCTGTTGGGCTATGGTATGATGCGGTTGCCGACGTTGCCTGACAGCAACGAGTTCGATCAGGAGATGATTAACCGTCAGGTAGATTATGCTATTGAGCATGGGCTGAATTATTTCGATACATCACCTGTCTATTGCCGTGGTCTGTCAGAACATTGTACGGGCATCGCGCTAAGCCGTCACAAGCGTGAGGACTATCTTGTGGCCACCAAACTGTCGAACTTCGGACAGGAGATGCAGACACGTGAGGCAAGCATCGAAATGTATCATAACTCGATGCGAGAACTTCAGGTAGACTATATCGACTACTATCTGTTGCATTCCATCGGAGGCGGTGGCATGGAAGCCTTTCGCCAGCGCTATATGCAAAACGGCATGCTCGACTTCCTGATGGAGGAGCGTCGGGCTGGGCGCATACGCAACCTTGGGTTCTCGTATCATGGCGACATCGACGTGTTCGACTATCTGCTGGCCCAAGACCATGAGTACCACTGGGACTTCGTGCAGATTCAGTTGAACTATCTCGACTGGACCTATGCCAATGAGATGAACGCCAGGAATACCGATGCGTCGTATCTGTACAAGCGTCTGCACGACTTGGGTATCCCTGCCGTCATCATGGAACCGCTGCTAGGCGGCCGACTGGTGAAAGACCTGCCGCAGTATGCCATTGAGCAGATGAAACGTCGTGAACCCCAGCGGTCGGTGGCCTCGTGGGCCTTCCGCTATGCCGGCACTCCGGAGGGCGTGCTGACGGTGCTCAGCGGTATGACCTATATGGAACATCTGAAGGACAACCTTTGCACCTATTGTCCGTTGGACCCCCTTACCGAGGAGGAACAACGCTTTCTTGACAGTGAAATAGCCCGTCAGATGATGGAACTGCCCACTATTCCCTGCAACAACTGCCAGTATTGCATGCCCTGTCCCTACGGCATCGATATCCCTGCCAACTTCCTGCATTACAACAAATGGGTGGTCGAGCATGCGTTGCCTGACGACCAGGGCAGTCCAGACTACCGGCGCAACCGTCGTAACTATTTGATCAGCCTCGACCGCTCGATAGAGCATGACCGTCAGCCCGACCACTGTATCATGTGTAACCATTGCATTGAGGTGAAGAACTGCCCTCAGAAAATACACATCCCTCAGGAACTGAAGCGCATCGCCGACCTGGTGGAGCAATTGAAGCGAGACGAGTGAAACGCTATACCGACATATTCATAGACTTCGATGATACGCTGTACGATACGTATGGCAACGCCGTCATTGCCCTGAAGGAGACCTTTGAGCACTTTGCCCTCGGACGTTATTTCGACCAGCCGCAGGTGTTCTACGATGCATACTGGCAAGCCAACATTGACTTATGGGGACGCTACTCGCGTGGCGAGATTAGCCGCGACTATCTGATTTTAGAGCGATTCCGGCGCCCGCTCTGTGCCAGCGAAGTACTCCGAAAGAAGTACGAAACCATTGCTGCCGACTTTGAAACATATACACTCAAAGTGGGCGATGTGTTTCTGGACTTCTGTTCCAACAAACCGGGTGTCATAGAGGGAGCCCATGAACTGATGTCTTATCTGAAGAAACGGGGCTATCGACTTCACATGTGCAGCAATGGCTTTCATGAGGTACAGTACAAAAAACTGGCAGCCTGTGGCTTGAACGACGCTTTCGACACCATTATTCTTAGCGAGGATGCCGGGGCCAACAAACCGGCATCGGCTTTCTATGACTATGCCTTGCAGCAGTCTGGTGCCCGGAAAAGTTCAACAGTCATGATAGGTGACAATTTTCAGACTGACATTCTGGGTGCCATGCGTGCCGGACTGGACACCATTTTTTTCAACCGATGGCAACAGTCCGTCGCAACAAATCCGCCCACTTATCAGGTAGATAAATTAAAAGAAATCATTCATATACTATAAACGACAACATGGAACAAGAGATTCACAAAGAACAGATATTGGTACGTATCACCGGACAAGACCGTCCGGGATTGACAGCCTCTGTGATGGGCATCTTGGCAAAATATGATGCTCAGATTCTCGACATCGGACAGGCCGACATCCATTCAACGCTTTCGTTGGGCATCCTGATCCGTATGGACGAGGTGCACTCCGGACAGGTGATGAAGGAATTGCTGTTCAAAGCCACCGAACTGGGTGTAAACATCGGTTTCGCGCCCATTACCGACGACGAGTATGAAGACTGGGTGGGGCAGCAGGGCAAGAACCGCTACATACTGATGGTCATGGGGCGCCAACTGGAGGCTCGTCAGATAGAGGCTGCCACGCGTGTCATCGCCGACCAGGGACTCAACATCGACTCTATCATCCGCCTTACTGGTCGAAAGAGTATCAAGAATCCGGGCAAGCACACCCGTGCCTGTATAGAGTTTTCACTACGGGGCGAGCCGCGCAACCGTCAGGAGATGCAGGCCAATTTCCTCCGTCTGTCCAGTGAGATGGAGATCGACTTCTCCTTCCAGCGTGACGATATGTTCCGGCGTATGCGCCGTCTGATATGTTTCGATATGGATTCGACGCTCATACAGACAGAGTGTATTGACGAACTGGCCGAGCGCAACGGAGTGGGCGATCAGGTCAGAGCCATCACTGAGAGTGCCATGCGCGGTGAGATCGACTTCAAGGAGAGTTTCACCCGTCGTGTGGCGTTGTTGAAGGGCCTCGACGTGAGTGTCATGCAGGACATTGCCGACCATCTGCCTATCACTGAGGGTGTCGACCGACTGATGTCTATCCTTAAGAGCAGTGGCTACAAGATTGCCATCCTCAGTGGTGGCTTTACCTTCTTCGGTGAATACCTGCAGCGCAAGTACGGTATCGACTATGTCTATGCCAACGAACTGGAGGTAGGCGAGGACGGCAAACTGACAGGACGCTATGTGGGCGAGATTGTTGATGGGCACCGTAAAGCCGAACTGCTGAAACTTATTGCACAGGTCGAGAAGGTCAACCTCGCCCAGACCATCGCTGTTGGCGATGGTGCCAACGACCTGCCGATGATCTCAGAGGCTGGCCTCGGAATTGCTTTCCATGCAAAGCCGCGTGTGGTGGCCAATGCCAAACAGTCGATTACCACAATCGGTTTGGACGGTGTGCTCTACTTCCTCGGTTTCAAGGATTCCTATCTGGGTGAACAAGGCAAACTATAATACTGGCGAATGATGCGGAAAGGACTATTGGCACTGAGCCCGTTAGTGGTTTTCGTGGTACTTTATCTGGTCACCAGCATTGTTGCGGGCGATTTCTATAAGGTACCCATCACCGTGGCCTTTCTCACGGCGAGTATCTTTGCCGTAGCCATTACACGTGGCAAACTTCGTCGGCGCATCAACGTGTTCAGCCGTGGAGCAGGCACGTCGGAGATGTTACTGATGATATGGATTTTTATACTTGCCGGTGCTTTTGCACACTCTGCCAAGCAGATGGGAGCCATTGATGCAACTGTCAATCTGACGTTGTCGCTCCTGCCCAGTCAAATGCTGTTGGCAGGACTGTTCATCGCTGCATGTTTCATCTCGCTCAGCATAGGTACCAGCGTAGGCACCATTGTTGCGCTGACGCCCATTGCCGCTGGTGTTGCCGTACAGACAGGTGCTGACATTGCAATGGTCATTGCCGTTGTGGTGGGAGGGTCCTTCTTTGGTGACAACCTGTCGTTCATCTCTGATACGACCATCATCGCCACGCAGACACAAGGGTGCCGCACGAGCGACAAGTTTCGTGCCAACTCGTTCATCGTCGTACCTGCTGCCCTGTTGATTCTGGGTCTTTATGTTTTTCTGGGAAAAGACATGGCTGCACCGGCTGCCATTCCTGACGTCAATGTGTGGAAGGTGGCACCCTATCTGGTAGTACTCACGACCGCCGTCTTTGGACTTAACGTGATGGTGGTGCTGTTCATTGGTATTGTGCTTACCGGTATCATTGGCATGGCCGACGGCTCCTTTGGCTTTTACGGCTGGTTGGGAGCGATGGGGACCGGCATTGTGTCGATGGGTGAACTGATTATCGTCACCATGTTGGCAGGCGGACTGTTACAGATAATCAAACATAACGGTGGCATCGACTTCATCATCAAACGGTTGACAAGTCGTATCAGTAGTAAGCGAGGTGCTGAACTGACCATCGCCGGTTTGGTGAGCGTGGTTAATCTTTGTACGGCCAACAACACGGTGGCCATCATCACCGTGGGCGGCATTGCCCGTAGGATAGGGGAGAAGTATGGTCTCGACCCGCGTAAATGTGCTTCGTTGCTCGATACTTTCTCCTGCGCCGTACAGGGACTCATCCCCTATGGTGCACAGGTGCTGATGGCGGCCGGTCTGGCATCGGTCAACCCCATCGCCATCGTGCCCCGTCTCTACTATCCGCTTGCCATCGGCATAGCGGCTCTGCTGGCCATCCTTATCCGCTATCCACGCCGCTATTCATAATTCTTAACTCTCAATTTTCAATTCACCATTCATGCACATCACCACTCGCAATCTCTTCCTACTGCTTCGTGCAGGTGCCTTCGGTCAACAGGATCGCTTAGAGCCCATGTCTGCCTGGAAATGGCGCAAGACTTATCAATTGGCGGTGGCCCATGGCGTGGAGGCAGAGGCTTATGAAGGTCTGGAGGTGGTCAGCGACCAATTTTTCGCACAATTGGTACCTGACGAACTGCGTAGCCGGTGGGCAGAGTGTGCTGCTGAGGCTCGTCGACGCAGTCAGAACCGTTCTACAGAACTGCCTGCTCGTCTGTCCAAGCAATTGGACAACATCGTTGAGTCTTATCCGGAGGCTACGGTAGAACATAGTATGTTGGAAGGCATTATGTTGCTGTCCTATAGCCTGCTGACCGATGACTGCTGGGTGTTGCGTCTGTTGGCATTGGGAGAACAGGTGCGCGAGATGGGCCAGCGTGTCAATCGTGAGTTGTTGCAGAAGTGGCTACGTCAGACTAGACTGGCGCGAATGGCTCAGTTAGAGGGTGCTATGCTGGTGATGCTGATGGGGGTGCAGCCGGAAGAACTGCCGATGGCGATGCCTCGTCGGAAGGATGCCATCAACGCACAAGTTGATGCCATCGCATCGGCTATTCCGCATGGCCGCGAACAGTGGCAGTTCGAGCAGGGCAAGAACATCTTCGTTCATACCACCAACGCATCGGCAATGGTGTGGAATGCCCGTCGTGCCGCGCGTTTCTTCGCCTATTCACCACGCGAGAGCCTGAACCAACTGTTTTCGTCGTTCAGGCTCTCGCTGAAAAATATTGAAGAGTAGTGATTACTTGATGAGGTCGACGCTGCGACGCAGGAACTTATCGAGTGCTTCGCCCTTTAACATTCCGTTCTGCAACAGGGCCAAGTCGATCAGTTGGTGCACGATGTCGTTCTTGGCGGCATAGTCGCTGATGAGTGCCTCCTTTTTGTCCTTCTGCTCGTCGATGGCCTTTTGTGTGTTGGCTTTGTCGTCCTTCTCTTCCTGAGTGATTTCCTCCGGCTTCTTCTTCTCCGTCTGCTGGTTCAGGGCTGCCAGACGGGCTTCTTGACCCTTGATCTCGCCCTCGATGGGCTTCAATTGTTCGGCAAGGGCCGTCTGAGCATCTTCCAGCACTTGCTTCACCAGACGGTGGTCACTGTTGAGCACCAGATTGTAGGAGTCGGGCATTTGTCCGTAGAAACTCATGCCGCTCTGGTAGCGGCTCATCTCCTTCATGCGGCGCATCCACTCGTTCTGTGTGATGACCACGGGGCGCTGCTCTTCGCCAAGGGCATTGACCTCGACAATGAATTCGGCCTTCTCCATCTTTGGCATCTGCGACTGGAAGACGGCTGACAAATTGTCACGCTCCGTGTCAGAAAGGTTACTCTTGGGTTTGTCGTCTTTTTGTATGAGATGGTCCACGGTGTCGGCATCCACACGGGTGAAGCGGCTCTTCTCAAACTTCTGCTCCAGCGTCTGTATGCATGGCACGTCCAATTGACCGTCGAACAGCAGCACTGAGTAGCCCTTGTCCTGGGCAGCACGGATGTAAGAGTACTGCTCGTCCTTGTCGGTGGCATAGAGGTAGATCAGGTTGCCGTCCTTGTCTTTTTGCGAGGCCTCAATGAGGGCCTTATATTCGTCGAAGGTGAAGTATTTTCCCTCGGTGTCCTTGAAGAGCGAGAATTCTTTGGCGCGGTCGTAGAAGTTCTCCTCGGTCAGTATACCGTAGTTGATGAACAGTTTCAGATGGTCCCACTTCTCCTCGTAGGCCTTACGGTCTTCGTTGAAGATAGCCTTCAGGCGGTCGCTCACCTTCTTGGTGATATAGGTGGATATTTTCTTCACCTCGCGGTCGCTCTGCAGG
>OCTX012274633.1_pt1 | contig 64921 bp, 30 predicted proteins | sample 1539691 | NCBI WGS metagenome assembly OCTX01 (sample SAMN02144231, study PRJEB22623) | gut metagenome | biome: sheep rumen | host: Ovis aries | place: New Zealand
TCGAACTTTAGAGATGCGTGATCTATTTTCAGATTTTCCGATGGATTGTTATGTGATAGAATCGGTTGGAATAGACAACGCTGTGATGGTTCAGAAGTCAGACGGAAAGATTTATCAGTTTTTGCATGGACATAATTTGATGCTTGCAGCAGATTCATTAAGCGAATATCTGCTCAATGGAGGTGATTTTCGAAAAGAAAGAGTTGAGTATTGGAAGGCAAGATCAAATGATTGATAAAAATTATTATTAGAGGAGAATCTACAATGTACAATTTGAAATTTATGTTTGATTGGGGTAGTGGCATTTGTGTATGGACTGATAATGAAGCTGCAAGGAGAATATTTAACGGTTATCCCATTGAGGCAGATGATTTGCCTATATCCGACGAATTAAAGGAGACTTTGAATAATCTGATTGATTTGTATGATACATGCTTGAATCGAGAGGAACCAAACGGTGATATATTGTGGAATAAAAATCAAATAGAGGATTTTTTGAGAGTTTCCCGTGATGCGTATGTGAAGTTGTGTGAAGAATTAGGTCCAGAGTATGATGTAAAAATGATTTTGAATGATTTTGATGAGGACCTTTTGAATCTAAAGTAAGGTCAGTTCGATGAGCCTTATTTGTTTTCCTATGTTTCTGTTTTCTCATTATTCCTATTGCGGGCAGGTTTGAAACCAGCCCCTACGATCATGGAATTCTCCTTTTTATCGTGTTAAAATGCCAGAAAAAACATGCCTGCTCAAGAACATTTCTCTTCTTATCTAAATCTTTTGTCTTTTCCTTGCAGATCTCCAAGATTTTATGAATCTTTGTGTAAAAGGTTGTGCATGCTTTTATTGTGAATTTTATTAATTTTATGTTGCGTTTTGCAATTTTATTGACGTGCATGACTTTTTGTTTTTATTTATCAGCCAACTGACAAAAACATGGAACAATTTATCAAGCCTCCTGTAGAAGTGCGCTATTCGGAAGAACTCAGTGCCCTTGAAAAAAATGACAAAGCAAGAAGACCTGCAAACTGGATACTCTCTCCATCTGCGGTGAGAACATTCATTCTTGGTGGAGACGTCGATACTCCTGACGGTAAAGTGAAAATCAAACGTAAGTTCTATGGCAACGATGCTCTTGTGGAGAGGGCGATCATAACACTTGCCGGAAACCGTGGCCTTATGCTTGTGGGTGAACCTGGCACTGCTAAGACTATGCTTTCTGAACTTTTGTCCGCTGCGTGCTGTGGCATTTCAACAAATACTGTCCAGGGCACAGCCGGCACCACCGAGGATATGATAAAGTACAGCTGGAACTATGCGTTGCTTCTTTCAAAAGGTCCTTGTCGTGAGGCTTTAGTACCGTCTCCTTTGCTTATCGGAATGGAGAAGGGCATATTCGCCAGGTTTGAGGAGATCACACGTACTCCGGCAGAAATACAGGACAGCTTGATTTCTGTCATGTCTGACCAGATTCTGAACATACCTGAAATGGGCGATGAGGGTCTTGTCCTTGCCAAACCAGGTTTCAATATAATCGGAACTGCCAATACGAGAGACAAGGGAGTCAACGAGATGTCCGGTGCTTTGAAACGTCGCTTTAATTTTGAGACGGTAGAGCCTGTGAGAGATGTAAGACTTGAAAAGGAAATCATAGTCCGCGAGGCTTCCGAACTTGCTAAAACGGCAAATATCAGCTGCCCTGTTGATACTGATGTGGCTGAACTTCTTGCTGTGACATATCATGAGTTGCGTGAGGGAATCACCTCTGATGGCACTGTGATTGAACGTCCTAACGCTGTGATGAGCACGGCAGAGGCAGTGTCTGTGTATTATCAGGCTCTGTGTCATTCTTGGTATTACGGCAATGGGCGTATAGAGCCGGCGTTGCTTACTGAGGGGCTTCTTGGAGCGGTGTGCAAGGAAAACAAAGATGATTTAGAAAAACTTAGGGCTTATTTCAGAACCGTATCAAAAGAAAAAAGCAAGGCTGGCGATTTATGGAAAGAGTACATCAAAACAGCGGATCTGCTGAGATGATTAGGTTTGATCTTTCAGCTCCTGTGTTGTTTTTCCCCGTCAGACATCACAGCCCTGTCTGTTCTTACCAGCTTCTCCGCACAATAGAACTTTACAGTCCGGAAATAATTCTGATTGAAGGACCGGAGAATGCTTGCGACTTGATTCCTGTACTGACCGATGACAAGACTGTGTTGCCGGCGGCAATATACTATTATTACAAGGATAAGAAAAAACTTGTTGACGACGATGGTGAGGATTATCGTTGTTACTATCCGTTTTTATATTCGTCGCCAGAATACAATGCGATGCTTGAAGCCAAACAACTTGGAATTCCGTCGCTGTTTATCGACCTCCCGTATAGTGAGATCTTAATCAACACCGAGGGTGGAAAGGGTTTGCGAAAATATGAAAAGCAGAATTATGCCGACGACGGGAAATTTACAATAGGTGATTATTATAAACGTCTGTGTGAAAAAACTAAGGTGCAGAGTTTTGACGAGTTCTGGGAAAAGTATTTTGAAATCTCCGGCTTGGAACTTACTCCTGAGAAATTTATACACAACATGTACACCTATTGCTCGCTCATACGCAGAGATACAACTGAGGAAGACCTGTCTGCCGACGGTACGCTTGTCAGAGAACATTATATGGCGGCAAATATTCGTAAGGCTATGGGCACATATAAACGGGTGCTTGTCGTGACTGGTGGATTTCATACACCCGGTCTGATAAAGCTTCTCGAAGGAGAAATCCCGACGGTGGAGCTGCACAAAATTCCAAATGATTGCACGGGATGCTTTCCTGCCGCTTATTCCTATGAGGCAGCGGACGCTTTGCATGGGTATGCTTCCGGAATGAAATGGCCTTATTTTTACGACTGCATATTCAAAAATCTGAAGAGCAGAAAAGATTACGGTGGTGTGTATGATGACGAAACACTAAGTCTGCTGATTAAAACCAGCAAGGAGGCGGCTAAAAAAAATATTCAGGTGTCGATAGCTGATGTCACCGCCGCAAAAATGTTGATGAGTGGTCTTGCTTCGTTGAGGGGCGTGCGTGAGTGTGGAATGACTGAACTTATCGACGGCGTGACGGGAGCTATGATAAAAGGTGAGAAAACCATATCTTCTGCTATGCCGCTTGATATATTGAATAAACTTGCGACAGGCGATAAAATGGGGCATATAGGTGATAAAAACCATATTCCTCCTCTGATTGCGGATCTGGAAGAGCAGTGTCGCAGATTCCGACTGAAAACGGATATCGTTACTGCTCAGCATGTGGAATGTGCACTGTTTTCTTCAGAGAAAGGTCTGCAACTTAGCAGATTGTTCCACAGACTCTGTTTCCTTGAAACTGGGTTCTGCGAGAGAGAAAAAGGTCCGGATCTTCACAACGATTGTGACCGCAGCCGAGTGCGTGAGGTATGGAAATATCGCAGATCACCTTCTGTAGATTCCATTCTTATCGACCGCACTACTGACGGCTTTACGATAGAGGATGCCTGCACAAACGTCGCCATACGTCTGTTCCGAAACGAACAACGTTGTGAGAATGCGGCTCATCTGGCAGTGGATTGCTTCCTTATGGGAATAAGCATTGATGGCGAAAGCGACACTCTTCAGAGACTCGTCGTCTCGGATGGCGATTTCTTCTCGGTGGGCAATGCTCTTTCTTATTTTCGGACGCTGTTTGAACTTAAACGTCTGTATGAATATGACGATAAAAGCATTCTGCCTCTGATGACAAAATGCTTTGACAAACTTGTTATGCTTTTGCCGACGATGGCATCTGTGACTGATGATAACGCTGATGAACTTTGCTCGTTGATGAAACAGTTTTTCTCGTTGACAGAAAGTGTTCTGCCTAATCGAAGAGATTCGCTCATCGCGGCGCTCCAACAGCTAATTAGAGCAAATGACAAGAATCCTGCCGTATACGGCGCGGCAATGGGACTCCTCTGTACTGGAGACCCGGCTTGTCAAAAAGATGCTGAGGCGGCGATGTACGGATACCTTAATGGAACGATTGCTGTCAAGAAACAGGGTGCTGATTATCTTAAAGGTCTTTTCCTTACTGCAAGAGACATCGTTTTTGAGGAAAATGACTTTCTTGTTATGACGGATCAACTCCTGACTTCGATGGAAACCGATGATTTTATGGAGATCCTCCCGTCGCTACGACTCGCATTCAGTTATTTCACGCCTCAGGAGATAAGTGAGACGGCAGAGACTATAGCTGGTCTGTATAAAACAAATGCTGTCTCTCTCTTGTATGAAGAGATTAAGGATGAGTCGCTATGGAATTGCGGACGTGAATTCGACAGTGTGATAATGAAAGAACTCTTAAATGGAGGATCCGAATATGCTTGATAGAGATCTTGCTTTAAATCGTTGGAGACTAGTGCTCGGTAGTATGTCAGACAATAGTCTTTCTTTCAGTGGAAGTGATCGAGAGATTCTGTCTTTTGAGGATATGGAGCAGTTGCTTGATTATCTTTATAGTCATGCTCAGGGAGACGATGTCCGTGGCGAATCCATATCCGACCGTAGTGGTGGACTTGGAGAGTCGCAACTGACTGCGGCAAAATGGATAACAAAAGTGAGAGAGTTGTTCCCCAAGCAGACAGCTGAGGTGCTCGAACGGCATGCTCTTGATGAATTCAAGATGACGGAGTTGCTGACTGATAAGAAAGTGCTGGAGCAGATGAAACCAGATATGTCGCTGCTAAAAACTGTGCTCCAGCTTAAACATCTGATGAAAGGCGAGGTGCTAGAGACAGCAAAGAAGATTGCCCGCTCTGTGGCTGAAGAACTGAGTGAGAAATTGGCTCAAAGCACAAGGCAGGCTCTCACGGGACGACTAGACCGCAACTCCAGAAGCCCTGTGCGTTCGGCACGCAATATAGATATTCATAAGACTATAAGGCGTAACCTGAAAAATTATGACAAAGAAAACGAAACACTTGTGCTGAAGGATGTATACTTCTCAAGCAGAGTGAAAAAATATAACAAGAAGACGGTTATTATTGCCGTCGACGAGAGTGGATCGATGCTTGGTTCTGTGATATACAGTGCTGTCATGGCTCAGATAATATCTAAATTGCCGTTTGCCGAGATCAAACTTGTGATATTCGACACAGAGATTGTTGACTTGTCTGGCATGGTGGAGGATCCTGTTGAAGTTATGATGAGCGTACAGCTTGGTGGTGGCACGGATATTGGAAAAGCTCTGTCTTATTGTGAATCGCTGATACAAACCCCTTCCGATACATGTGTGTTGTGCGTGACTGATCTTTGTGAAGGTGGTTATCCGCATATTTTGCTCAACACGGCTCAAAATATCATGACAAGTGGAGCGAAACTCAGTTTCCTTACTGCTCTTGATGAATGTGCCAATCCCGTATACGACAAGAATATGGGTCAACTTCTAGCTGATATGGGAGCGTTTGTCGGTGCATTGACACCCGATCAGTTGGGTGATTATATAGGTAGAATATTTAGTTGACGGAGGTGATGATATGATACAGAACGAAACACTTGCAGCCCAACTCTCTGCGGCAAACGAGGATACTCTGACTGCTCTTGCAAACAAGGGTCTCTACAAGCGTGCTGTGAAAGATACTGAAGGTCTAACTGCGGAATATGTTGAAACGGAAGACACGATACAGATCTCCGTCGGTGGTGAACAGTGTGTCATTAGATTTCCGTTTGAAAAAAGCACTTGCTCATGTCCGTCAAGGACAGTGTGCAGACATATCCTTGGAGCATTATTGCTTCTGAAAAAGGAAGTCCCGGAAGGCTTGGCTAACCCTCAGACTGAAGAATCTGAGGCTTCTGAGTCCAGCAAAGAATCTCATGACTTGGAGCCAGTTGAAGAATCGCCTAAGAAAAAGCCTTTAGAAGTAGTAGCCGACGACGCTTTGACATCTGAGGAAATATCCGAAATAAAAAGTTGTGCCAAACATAGTCTTTCGCTTCTCGGCACATTGCTTGCGAGGGGACTTGTCCGTGCGGACAGTTCGGTGGCTGATGCTTTAGAACTTGCGGCTGTCAGTGCCCACACCGCCAAGATGGCTGATGCAGAACGAAAACTTCGTGCATTGTCTGGCAGACTCTCAGACTGTATAGACCGCAGGGCGTCGTTCGATATACATATCTTTACAAAGTCGCTCTGTTCGTGCGTCTCAATGTTAGCAGACCTTGAACAGAATGATGTGACTTCAAAAAAACTTGGCGTTTTCCGTGACACTTATGAATCATATCCCGGGAATCTTGAATTGTTGCCGATTGGTCATAAAGAGGTAGTGAGAGGCGAATATCAGGGAAGTGTGTATTATTTTTTGAATCTTGACGAGAGTGTACAGCCTCGTTTCCTTATTTATTCCGACCTTCGTCCTACATTTTATTCCCAAGATTCACATAAAAGACCGACACAAACCATTGTCTGGAGCTTGAATACATCTCTTACAAGCATGATGTATTCAAAACTATTGTTGAAAAATGCCAAACTTAGTGGCGAAAAGATTTCAGGATCTTCTGCGACGGAGGTCGTCTTTACAAGTAAGGCGGAACTGAATTGTCCGCAGTTGAGAAAACTCGTGATAACAGACTTTCGTGAACTTGCGGAGTCTGCCGACTACAATAGAGAAAAATTGTTTCTTATTCGTGTCCACACTCTTGACGACTATGGTTTTGACAAACATACGCAGATTCTTTTTATGAAGATCTCCGACCGTGGTGGCAGAACTGTGACTGCAGAGGTGAAGTATTTTGCCGAGAATAAGGAGTTGGTGGAGAAAATAGAAGAGATATGCGGACGAATAAAAGATACTGAAGATGTGTGGACATTGCTTGTCTCAGCAAGAATAAAAGACGGGGTTGTTGTGCTTAATCCGATAGAATTCTACGATTTTATAGAAGATATGGATTCCCATAGTTTCTCACCGTCTACAGAAATCACCACCGTCGATCCTCAATATGCTCATGTGCTTTTGAAACTTATATCAGAAGTGGAAAATAGCGTTGTGAGGTGTGTCAGAAGCGGATTAAGTTCGACTACAGAAAATCATGCTCCACTTATAGAAAAGATCAAACGATGTGGCTTGTCTGGACTTGCCGAATTAGCTGAACAATTTTTCGCGTCGGCTGACAGTTACCGGCATAATCTTGACAAAGATGCGGAAAAAGTTCTTTTTGACGCGTCGAAACTAATGAAATATATTATTTTAGCAGAAAATAAACTGGGAAAAATCTCAGCCTTATATAATATGGATAACGAATTAATGGAGGAATAACAATGCTTTACGAAAAGAAAACATCAGCGTTTGAGAATTTTATAAACGACTTTAGAGAACAATTGAAAGATGCAATTTCAGAGGAGGAACTCAATACCGTATGCGAGTATCTTGATATAACTCAGCCGAGGAATAACGCTTTGCTGGGCAAAATCGAAAAGAAGTGTAGGGATACTTTTCATGTACATAGATATGATCTCAATACGATCGTTAAAAAGGAGATAATCAGGAAAGATAATACTGAACTCGCTGAAAGATTCATACTGGCTATTTATACGCTGTTCGGTTGTGAATGCTACGAACTTTTTGATAGTTTCGTAGATCACAGTAGTATGATAGAAAATTCTGAGAAGTATAAATCCCGTATTATAAAACCAATCTCGGATAATCTTGGTATAGATCCAGAGGTTTTATATTATGCGATGTGTTTTGACGATGCTTCCTACCGTCATATGCCTAAGACGACTAACACATCCGTTCTTAGAGGTGTATATGATCTTTATGACAGTCGATATTTATATAGGTTTATTTTTGTCAAAGCTAATCTTCTTTGTTATTTGTTGGAGCAGGAAGGTAAAAATCTTTCAGAGGATGGAAAATGGGCAGTTGTGGCTGCAGAAAAGCTTTGGAAAGAATATTATGACAGTGTTTTGAAGGAGTACGAAAATGCTGCCAATGACGATGAAAAAAAATCGTTTTCGAGACTATTGGCTTATTTGACTTGTGCATTGGGTGAGGCTGCTCCATATTCAAGCAAGGCATGCGAATACTTCAAGGAAGGATATGATAAGGTCTCTTTTAATATCGTAGAAGTTGCAATAAATGTTCCGAATCCATTTGTTAAATTATTTAAATATATTGAAGGTGATGGCGTCGCAAGTGAAACGGAAAAAGGTAATGTCCTGGATAAATTTGCAAAGCTTTTCAAATCAGCCAAACCTGACGACTGTTTGGTTACGCCGGAATATATAAGTTCTGTAGTCTACGAAACTGGTTCCTTAGTCTACATAACTAAAAGAGAGTCCGATTCCATAAATAAGGAGGTTCTGCCGGATAGAGATGAGTGGACAGAACGTCTTGCCAAAACTTATCCGGAACAATACAAATCGGCTATCTCACTTCTTGGAGATGAACTCAAACTCGTTAAATATATGAGTGAGATACTCCAACGAGTAGACCCGGATTCAGCCACTATTGTTGAAGATCTTAGAGATACGAGCCGTAGAAAGCTTGCGGATGTTGTGAGAAGAAGTTTTTCTAAATCAATAAAAGGAAACCCTTATTGTAGGGAAGTCGCAAAATACATACTTGGAGAAGCTACTCTAGATGATGTTCGCCCATTGATCGATGGTAGCTGGAATATGGAGGTCGATGGCATTTGCGACTATTACAGTGCTTTTGGTATTGACGAATATCTTGCACGTGCAGTTACCGTATTGTCTCTTTGCTCCTATGATGATTCGTGGAACAGAAGGTATTACGTTCGTAAATTAACAGGTATTTATCTGTATGAACATATAAAGGAGACTTTTGATGTCCTTCGAGACTGTGGATTATCCTTTGGGGAGACTGTAAATATTATCGGTCTTGTCTTTGGGGAAAGATATAGCAATATGAAGGATTTAATGAAAGCTGTGGAAATCATATCTTCCCATCCTGACGAACTTATTGCTACGGATTTTTCTCAGCTTTCCGATGGGGCAAGGATACTAGCAATAAATGCAATGGGCAACGATGCTGAAAGATTCAAGACGAAACTCCTTTCATGTGTCAATGATAGCAGCAAAATGGTCCGTAATGAACTCGCGTCGGTGCTGGTGAAGCAGGAGTGGCATGATGATATTGCGTCTTTGCTCAAAGATAAGAAGGGCGCTGTAAGAGAGCTGGCATTGGAGGTTATCGGCAGACAGGGTGCGAATGCGTATGCCAATGAGCTGAACGCAGCATTAGAAGTGGAGAAATCCGATAAGATCAGAACATATATCGGTGTGCTTCTCGACTCGGCTCCTTCAAATACTGGGTTCTCACAACTTGATATTGACAAGCAGGTTTCAAAACTTGCTAAAAGTGCAAAGAACAGCAAACTTAGATTCCTGTTTGAGGATACTCTTAAAACCGTTCATAAACTTGATGGTACGGAAGCAACAGAAGAGCCTGTCGCTCTTGTTATGTGTTATGCAGGAATGACATCTCCGGCGAGAAGTGTGCTTGCCGACAGCATCGCTGCAAATCTGAATCAGAGGGATTTGGAAGAGTTTTCCGCAGATATTTTTGCGCGTTGGTATGACGACGGTGCTCAGACAAAGTTTAAGTCTGCACTCTATTTCTGTGCTATCCATGGCGGACAGAAAATGGTGGATACGCTGATTCGCAACATCAAGGAGTGGTCGGAGGCTATGCGTAGTGCTATAGCAGCCGAAACGGTTTTTGCTCTGGCACTCAATGGCAGCAATGAGGCATTGATGAACGTTGATAATATGTCAAGGAAATTCAAGAACAAGAGGGTGCGTGCCGCAGCTGTAGAGGCTATGGCCGCCGCTGCCGATACTTTAGGAATCACCTCAGAAGAACTTGCAGACAGAATTGTGCCAGACTTAGGATTTGACAGGAATCTCTGCCGTGTGTTCGATTATGGAAAGAGACAGTTCAATGTGTATCTTAAGCCTTCTCTTGAAATGGAGGTGTTCTCTGGAGACAAACAGATAAAGACTCTCCCTAAACCAGGAACTACCGATGACAAAGAGATCGCTGAAGCCGCATTCAACGAGTTCAAGGAAGTGAAGAAACAGCTTAAAAATGTTGTGGCAGCACAACGTTCGAGACTTGAATATGTCCTTATGTGTGATCGCAAATGGACAAGCGAAAACTGGGAAAAATTGTTTGTTGGTAATGCCGTCATGCACTGTTTTGCGGTTGGATTGATTTGGGGAATTTATGAGAAAGGTTCGCTCAAAGATACTTTCCGCTATATGGATGACGGAAGTTTCACCACCGCCGACGGAGATGAGTTCACATTGCCGAATGATGTTCAGATAGGACTTGTTCATCCGCTTGAACTAACTGAAGAACAGATTGCCGTTTGGAAAGAGCAACTTTCTGATTACGAGCTTACCCAACCATTCGATCAACTTGGAAGAATGGTGTTCCGACCTGAAGATAAAGAGTTGCCATGTAATTCTCTCACTCGTTTTGAGGATACCACAGTCAACAGCGTGGCAATGATAAACAAAATGACTAAGAATGGATGGTATAAGGGCGACGCTGAAGACGCTGGTTATTTCTACTATTTCTATCGAGAAGATGTGAAGAGCCGAACTCTTAACGCGGACGGTTCAACAACTTATGAAGGTTGGGGCTCACTTCTGGTTCATTCCGGAGCATCAACGGTCATTTATGATTTTGATGGAGAAGAGGTGACACTTAAAGAAGTCGTTTTTTTTAAGGCTGGTCATATTCCTAACTATTGTGGAAATCATGACGGTTGGGTGAAAATATCGGATGTGGATCCACGTTATTTCAGCGAAACAATGCTCCTCCTTTATTCTCTTGCTCCTCGTGAGAATGAGTAAAATAAATAGATGAAGAGACGTCGCATTGCGGCGTCTCTTCGTTTATTATTTACGGGTCTTGGCGAGTACAAGGAATCGCCCCTATGGCTAAAATCAATGCTGCAGATTTAATTCGCAATAATTACGAATTTATTTTGATGTGTTCTTTCTATATTGGAGTGGGGTAGTCCCGGTCATTTTTTTGAACATACGGTTGAAATGGTTTGGGTAATTGAACCCAAGTTCCTGGGCAATCTCGTTGACCGGCATCTCTGTTGTGTCGAGAAGATATTTGGCAGTCTCCACCACTTTGTTGTGTATGTAATCCTGTGCTGACATGTGTAGCTCCTTTTTGACCAAATCACCGAAATAGTTTGGCGAGAGGTTGAATTGCTTCGCACACCATGATACTTTAAGCTGTCCTAATTGTTGGGCTGAACCACTTGACAGGTAGTTGTCTATTATGGTCTCCAATTTTTTTTGGAATTGGTTGTCACAACGCACTCTGTCGGCAAACTGACGTTCGAAGAATCGTTTGTAGTAGGATAGCAGTTGTCCGATGCCTAGACGTAGCAGGTGACCAGTCAAGTAGTCTGGCTTAGTAATGAGTTCGGAGTAGATGTTGGAAAAACAGTTTAATAGAATACCACGCTCCGACTTACTCAGTTCAAGCGCGTCATTAACATCGTGGTTGAAATAGTCAAACATATAGAAGTCTCGTCCTAATCCCGTCTTCTCGGTCAACTCTTCCCTAAACGCAAGTATCCATCCGCGTGGCTTCACGTTGTAGTTGAGATTCACCTGCATCACCTGGCCTGGACGTAAAGTGAACAATGTGCCTGGCTTGTAGTTGATGACTTCGCCCGACCTTATCAGTTCGCCAAAATGGTTGTCCATCAGCACCACGCAGTACATATTGAAGTTTAGAGGATCAAACAGTGTCAAATCAGCACGCGAAAGGTCACCAACAGCGATATGCTGGTGCTTAGTCCCTTGATTGAAATAATCATTGAATTCGTCTATGCTTTTTATGATTCCTGCCATTTAACCAATCTCTTTTAGTTTATCCTTCACGAATTGAATTTTTTCTTCTGTCGGCATTGCATAGTCGATCCACTCAATATGTATTCCACGTCGTTCCATTCCACGGAACCATGTCATCTGTCGTTTGGCAAATTGGTGGATTGCTATTTCCAGTGTGCTCACCATTTCGTCGTAGCTGATATTACCTATAAGGAAGTTTGTCACGAACTTATATTCCAGACCGTAGTAGATCAGGTCTTCAGGTGCTATTCCTCTGTCGAGCAATGCCTTTACCTCAGCGATCATTCCTTCGTCAAGACGGGCTTTCAACCTGCGTGAAATCTTTTCACGTCTTGCCTCACGGTCGATGTCCACACCAATGATGAGGCTGTGGAGTGGGGTGGTGGTTTTCTCCTTCACTTCATCCGGATGCTCGGCATAGTATTGCTGGATCTCGATAGCACGGATTGCACGTTTGGCGGTGTCGACGTCGGTAGTGTTGTGGAGAGTCTTGTATTGTTTTAGAATCTCTGTCAGCTCTTCCAAACTCTTGTCACTCAATTTCTCTCTCAATTCTTTGTTCTCTGGCACTGGAAGCAAACAGTAACCTTTCAACACAGATTCGATATAGAGTCCGGTTCCGCCGCAAAGAATAGGCAATTTGCCACGGCTTTTGATGTCGTTGAAAGCCGCGTTGAAATCTCTTTGATATTCGTGCAGATTATATTTGTAGCCAGCGTCCTGGATGTCGATCAGATGGTATGGGATGACGGTGCCGTCGATAGTGTAGTCCGACAGGTCTTTGCCGGTCCCGATATCCATGTTGCGATATATCTGGCGGGAGTCGGCACTGATGATTTCGGTGTCGAGAGCCTTTGCCAAATGCGCGGCAAAAGTGGTTTTTCCCGACGCGGTAGGTCCAAGAATTGTGATTAGTTCTATCTTTTGCATGGTTTGTATCCTATATTCCAGCGGTTGAAATGTTTTGACGTGTAAGCAGCAAACAATATGACTGCAGTGAGATTAAGTAATGTTCCAATGATGTAGAACGAAGAGATCTGCATATATTCGGTGATCGCCCCACCACAGAAGATGCCGATGCCGGCTCCTATCTCCCAAGATGTGAGGTATGTCGACGTCGCGCTTCCACGCTGGTCGTTTCGTCCGAGTGCTACAAACAAAGTGTTGTAGGCAGGGAAGATTGTGCCATAACCACAACCGAGAATCATTGCACTTGCGATGAAAATCACTGATTTGCCATCGATGTTGAGATATGGTAGCGTCGCCAACAAGAAGAATGCGATAGTCGCTATTGCTGCCCCTATTATGATGACGCGGTTGAGATAGCCTCTGTCCACCATTTTGCCTGAGAATATTCTGCTAGATGCGATGCCGACTGCCATACAGCTATAAAATGCTCCCGGTGTGATTCCGATGCTGGTCTCTTGCGCGTAGATATAGATGTAGTTCATCGTCACTGCGTATGTTATGGAGAGCAGCAACAGGTTTATGCCGGCAGGAATACCTTTGATTAGGAAAAATCTGTCAAGCGAGATAGCTGGCCGTTCCACAGGCGGACGATACTTCGTGTGGATTTGTGAGGCTGCCACGACTGCCAATATGCTTAATGCGAATGCCACACTGAAGATGGTGATGTATCGCGTCTCCTCGGGAAGAGAGTCATGCAATGAGACACCGGCGATCGGACCTAGTGCCATGGCAAAATTGTTTGACAAACCGAAATATCCCAACCCTTCTCCACGGTATTTGGATGGCACCACATCGATGACGATGGTGTTGGAGCCAATCGTCGTCGCACCGAATGATAATCCATGAAGAGCTCTCAGAATGACGAACATCCCTATTGTGGATGCAAAATTATAACTCATGAAAATCGTTGCGAAAATGGCGAGTGCACCTACAAAGAAAGGTTTTCTGGGAAATGTGTCGATGATATAAGCCGAAAAAGGTCGGATTATCATGGCTGAAATCACATAGACGGAAAGGACAAACCCCACTTCCGCACCGTTGGATTCGTAAGTCTCTTTAAGGTATAGTGCAAGAATCGGGATGACGATAAAAAAACTAAAATTCAGCAGAAAATTTGATAGACAGCAGAATATATAGTTTTTGTTGAATAGCTTTTCCTGTTCGTTTGCCATTGTCTGTCGCTTTTATTCAGGCTTTTTTTCGTAGAAGGCAAAAGCTACGGCTAACAACATTAGTATGAATGCAACAATATGGTTCCAGTGCAATTCTTGTCCTTTGAACACATGTGTCGCTATAAGTGTAAATACAGTAAGAGAAATTGCTTCCTGTATGATTTTCAACTGCATAAGATTAAAAGGACCTCCATTTATATCGGAACCTATTCTGTTCGCTGGAATCATGAAGCAATATTCGAAAAGAGCCAATCCCCAAGAGCACAGGATGACAAGGTATAGAGGCCAATCCTTATCAGGATTCATCTCCTTTAATTTAAGATTACCATACCATGCAAATGTCATAACAACATTTGAACAAAGCAACAATAGAATTGTAAGAAATGCTTTCATATTAGTTTATTTAAATCATAAAACGATTTCCTAATCACTTAGAAAATCGTTCATCCCCCCAAAAAAATATTACAAGTGGCTCGCTTGGGGCTCGAACCCAAGACCCCATCCTTAAAAGGGATGTGCTCTACCAGCTGAGCTAGCGAACCTCCCGATTTTTCAATCGTGATGCAAAAGTAGTTCTTTTTATTTAAACTGCAAATTTTTTTGTGCGATTTTATCGGATTATTGAAAAAAAAGACGGAATTAATCCGTCTTTATAAAATTTATTGCTCTTGTTTTTCCTGAGTCTTGAATTTTACAGATGAAATCATGGCTTCTAATTGTCTGTAAGCTGAGCGTTTGCTCTTGTTTGGACGGTAGACAAAAGCTTCCACGGTGATGATGTTTTTATTTTCTGGATCCAAGTAGCTTCTGCTGACGAACGGTCCGCCCATGATGTCGCCTTCGATTCTCCAAAGACCACGTATTTCAACGCTGTATTTGCCATCCACTGTCGGAAGCACTGTAGACACAGGAGGCATGATCTCATAACGTGTCGTCATGTATGATCCTTCTGACGGACCACCTACGTATGCCTTCATCACAGAATCTCTGTAGTAGAGTAGGTTGTCTTTCATGAAATCACTTTCATCATTGTATGGAATTCTATAAATCACGATGTTCTCAGTGAAATCAGGATTGCCGTTTGAGAACCATGCGAAGTCTTTTTCAAAGCGGGCTTGAGTCAAAGAAGACGGAATGATCAGTTCGGCGTCGAACCTTTTTCTTACACTGTCGCAATAGTCCACATGCCTGAATTTGCCAAAGAATCGAACGACTCTTTCATTTTCTGCGTTGATGTAGAATCGACGTATTAATTCTATATTCTTGTTGAAGAATGCTTCAAGAGAGTCTTTGCTTGGCGTTGTGATGCGCAGGACTGCTTGCGTTTCCGCCCAATTGTCGCGACTTGCTCCTATTTTAGACTGCGTGTACATTGTTGGATCAATCTCGTAGAAGAGAATATTGCGAACTGGCTTTAGAATTCCTGTGAATCCTTCTGTTGGTGTGTATGAAACGTCAAAAAACTTTTCTAACTGTGGCATACATGGCATTTCATGTGTCAGAGAATCTTTCATTCGTATGCCGACGGAATCTTTCCAAACCTTTTGATCGCCTACTACCAATAGTTCGTAGCTTTGACCAGTCACAGTAGGCTTATATCCGACAGTGCCAGCGGAGTCGCAGCTGCTCATAAATAATGTGATAATTGATGCTGCTATGGAAACAATACTTTTTGCTCTCTTCATATTTTTTGCTTTTTAGGTGGTTCCTAATTATAAGTTTTAATTTTAGGATGGTTAGATGCATCCTTTATTTCGTTCTGAAGATAATAGTCCGCATGCTGCGAATATATCTTCTCCTCTAGATTTCCTGATTGTTGCGTTCAAACCATTTTTTCTCAGCAGACTCTCGAATGCGAGCATTTCAGCATCTGTTGCTCCTTCAAGATCTACGTTTGGAATGGTGTGGAAACGGATAAGGTTGATTCTGCATTCCAAGCCTTGGAGTAGGGTGGCGAGCATTTTTGCGTGACGCGGAAGATTGTTGTTGCCTTTGAATACTGTATATTCAAACGACACTCGTCTTTGACCGGTGAAGTCGTATTTTTTTATCTCATCAATCACCTTTTCCAGTTTGAATGCTTTCTCCACTGGCATCATTGCCAATCGTTCTTCCGAGAATGGGTTGTGCAGACTTACTGCCAAATGACACTTTGACTCTTTCAGAAATCTCTGTAATCCTGGAATCAAACCGACCGTTGAGACGGTGATTCGTTTTGGACTCCATGCATAACCGTAGTCGGATGTCATAATTTCTAGTGATTTTAGTATGTTGTCCACGTTGTCCATTGGCTCTCCCATGCCCATGTAGACAATGTTTGTAAGAGACTCAAACTCAGGAATTGACTGTATTTGGTTTAGAATTTCGTTTGTTGTCAGGTGTTGAGTGAAGCCTTGTTTACCTGTCATGCAGAATTTGCAATTCATCTTGCATCCCACCTGGCAAGATACACAGAGAGTTGCTCTGTCTTTGTCTGGAATATAGACAGTCTCTATATATTTTTCGCCGATCTGGTAAAGATATTTCTTTGTCCCGTCAGACGATGTTACACTTGAAAATGGAGCACGTCTGCCTATTTCATAATGTTCTGACAAAAGTGCTTTGTTTTTTGCAGACAGGTTTGTTATCTGCTCTATGCTTTCTGCTCCTTTTTTGTATATCCAGTCTGCAATTTGTGTGGCTGTGAATTTTGGCATGGCAAGCTCTGTCACGGCATTTCGCAACTCTTCAATTGTCATTCCAAACAGTCTTTTCTTTTCCATCTTCTTTTAAGTAAAAAAAGGAGGCGAACAATTATCCGCCTCCATTATTAGTCAAAGTATTATTGATTAATAGAAGTTTGATCTATTATCGCTAACATCAGCGTCTTTACGTAGAGACTCATACATACGGTTTGCTACCATACCCTTAAGGTCTCTGTTAAGCATCTGAATGTTTGCCTTTGAGTTAGAAGGGTTTTCGTTAAGAACCTTAACCTTGTAAACTCCCATTTCACCAACGATAGCGTCGCTTACTGCGTCTACAGGAAGAGCTGAGATAGCTGCCACCAATTTAGGCTCACGGCCGATACCAGGAACACCATCTCTCATGAAGTTTATATTTACTGTGTCTGCATTAGAAAAATTGTCTTCTTTAGCAAGCTCTTCTGTAAACTTCTTAGCACATGCTTCGTTCTTAGCTCTTCTTAAAACCTGATTTGATACATACTCTTCAGATAGTGGAGCGTACTCACCGTCAACAGCATTGACAAGAGTTCCAACGATGTAAGAGTCGCCTACCTCAAATACTCCTGAAACATCACCAACTTCGTGGCTCCATGCCCATTTGATAATGTCACGAGTGTTGCTCTGACCTAGGAATTGGATATATGGGTCATTCTCGCCAAGTGGAGTTAGGTGTGTGATGTCCAAGCCCTGAGAGTCAGCGTTAGCAATGAATTTATCTTTTGTATTGTTGTCGATGATAAACTTATTTGCTGCGTTATACATATCTGTATATGTGTCTGTGCTTGGCTCAAGCTTTGATCCGTAAACAAGGATCTTTGCCTTTCTGACAGGTGTAGTCAAATTGTTTACCTTAACGATAAATGTCATTTGGTTTTCTGGCATATCGAATGTGAAGATATCACCTTTCTTTGCACCACCAAATACCTTTGCGTCAAAGTCGTCAGTTCCCAATGGGAATCCTTCCTTCACCCAACCGATTTCGCCACCTTTCTCTGCTGTGTTCTTGTCAAGAGAGTGTTTTGCAGCCAAATCCTCGAATTTTTCACCGTTGCTCAAACATTTGTTGATGCTGTCTGCCTTTTGTTTTACCTCATCTTTAGTGGCAGCTGCCAAGACAATCAAACTGATGTTTGCAGAGTCTGGAGCCATCTTAACGTCGTCCATTTTTCTTGCGACCATGAAATCGCCTCCTTCAAAGATCACGTCTGATACTGAATCTTTCTTTGCGTTGAACGCGAAAGCTTGGAATGCAGACTCAATGTCTTTTTCAGAGCGGAAGAAATTGTTGTATGTGAAAACTGAAGATGGATCAGAGAAAATGATTTTTAGATCTGCTTCGTCAGCATTCTTGATTTGCTCTTTCATCTCTTCCATTCCTGCTTTTGCATCTTCATAGTCCTGCTGAGAAGGTTTTACGTTGAAAATGATAGCGTCCACTGCTCTATAACCACCGTTGTTCAAAGCGAAGAATTGTTTCTTCATCTTCTCGTACATGTTTTTCTTCTCTGTGTCTGAAACCTCGATGTCGTTGCTTGCAGGTGAGTAAGACTTCTTGATCACAACAGCACTTTTGTCGTTTGCAGAGATGCTGTCCATTAGGTTTACTATTGTAGTTGGGTATGATACAGCACTGCTTACAAGGTTTGCAAGTTTGTCGTTTGCAAGCTGAGACTTAATCTGTCCTTCCCAATATGCCCACTGTGCTTTCAACTGCTGCTGCTGAGCTTTCTGGTTTTCATCCAAAGATTCCTCTGGCATGCTGATATATTGAAGAAATGCCGAAACCTGTGATGGGTTGAATCTTCCACTCTGATCTCTGAACAATGGAATGCTCATTAGCATTGGATGGTTTGCTGAAGAAACTAACTCGCTGACTTCTTCGTTTGTCACTGCCATTCCAATCTCCTCCATCTCACTCTCAATAAGAGCGTCGTTGATGAACTTGTTCCATACGAAGTTGCGAATGTCACCCTCGTGTGGAGCTTGCTGTCCAGCGTATTGCTGCTTGATGATTTCGCTGAACTGTTTTTCTTTTTCGTTGAAATCCACTATGGAAATTTCTTTTCCATTAACGCTTCCGACGATGCTTCTCTCTCTTCCTATGATAGATGATGTGCTTGTTAGCAAGTCTCCTACCACGAAAGCCGCCAATGCCACTGCCACAATTCCAATAAGTAGAGTGGCGTGGTTTCTTATGTTCTGTAAAGCTGCCATTTAAGTTTTATAGTTTTTTTATTATTATTCGTACAAAAAACGACGCAAATATAATAAATAATATTCTTTAATTTGCGTTTGACACTCTCAATTTTACTAAATCTATCTTTGTTGTCTCAACTTTGATCACTTCAAAGCTGTAATTTTTGCCTATTTTGATGATTTCTCCTTTTTTAGGCAAGATGTTATGATGGGTAAGAATCAGTCCGGCTATTGTCTCGTAGTCTGGTGATGTCGGTAGTTCCAATCCGAACTTTTCGTTTGTTTCTTCTACTTCAAGCCTGCCGGAAATCAAATATTCCTCGTTGCTGATTTTCTTTTGGACATACTCATCTTCGTTGTCGTACTCATCCTCGATCTCTCCGAAAATCTCTTCCATCAGATCCTCCATTGTGATGATTCCTGCGGTTCCTCCGAATTCGTCCACAACTAAAGCCAGACTTTTTTTCTGTTTCTGTAGGACTTTTAGAAGTTTGTTGGCTGCCATCTCTTCCGACACTACAATGATTGGATTCAGAATGTCTGATATCTCTGATGGTTTGTCGAAAATGTCTGATGAGTGGACATATCCAATGATGCAGTCGATATTGTCTTTGTAAACCAGAATTCTGGAATAGTTGGTCGAAATAAATAGTTTTTTTAGCTCGTCGACGCTGCTTCCAACTTCTATCGCTGTTATTTCTGTGCGTGGAACTATACAGTTTTTCAGTTTTAGTGAAGACAGATCCAACGCGTTTTGAAATATTTCGACTTCATTTTCAGCCTTGTCGTAGGATCCTGTCGCACAGTTGTTTAGCTCGTAACTCCTGTCAACACTGATTTCATATTCTGAATTTTTGAAGAGTCTTGCGATAGGGTAGGCTGCCAGATGAAATACTCCGGAAAATGATTCTATAGCTTCGTTTGGTAGTTTTGCAATATTGCTCAATCGAAGGATTATCTCTGATGCCACGAATATTCCTAGAAATGTCAGAAATGTTATATATATATTGTATTCGCTGGCTGTCACGTATGCGCAACATATGGCTGCTGCGAGATTTGTGATACGTAGTCCGGCTTTGAATGTCCTTACTTTTGTCGCAGAATAACTTGCAAACCCGGATTTTGCCTGGTCGTCACTAAATTCAATTTTGTTTTTGTATGCACTTATAAAATTGAACTCTATAAGGTATGTCGCAAATAATATGAGTGCTATTATGCCTGTCCACATAATTATTCTTTTTCTTTTTGAGGCTCGTCGTTCTGTTTCTCTTCAATAGGGAATATTCCCTCTGGTTTTTTGATAGTGTAGTTTGTGAACGACTGATTTGATTCAAAACCACGTCCAGTGATGATTCTCTTGTCTTGTGTGATTTTGATTTTTTCTTTTGAATAGACTCTTTTTTCCTTCTGATCCCAGAACAGTTGGTCTGTCTCAAAATATTCCCCTTTGATGTTCTTGGATTTCACGCTGTCTCTTAAATCCCATAATTCCAAATCTGTATAGTATTTGGCATATTTGGATGTGATCGACGCATCTGTTCCCATAGTGTCGTTAAGAGTCTCGAAGAACAGTCCTTGAGGGAAGTACCAGTATGGTGTGTCTACTCTGTCGAATATGTACCACTCTTTTGTCTCCATTCTGTATTTTACAATTCCGGAGTCTGAGATTAGTGTATACACATCTTTCGCATATTGTCCTGCTACAGAATCTCTTTCTATGGCGTCGGTTGTCTCAAGCTTGTCGTTATCGCATGAGACGAAAAATGAAAAAAAAGACACGATTGCCAAAGCAAATGCTTTGACAACCATGCCTTTATGATTATGATTTACAATTTCTTGCATTATCTAACATTTGTTGTCTCTCCAATCCAACCTGGAACTTTGTAAGAACCGCCCTTGATACCTCTCATAAACAATTCAGACTTGTCTGGGAATTGTTTCTTGTAAGAAGCGATCAAACTGTTTGCCTGGCTTGCCAATGATGAATCAACAGCCTTTGCTTTCTCTAGCTTGTCTACTGCAGCCCAGAATGCTGTCTTCTGGATAACTGGATCGTCGTCGATCGATGTGTAACCATATGCATATGCGTATGCAATCATTATGTATGCCTGTCCAGCAGTTGGATCCATAGCAAGTGCCGACTGTGCGTTAGAACGGCAAGCCTGGTAATTCTTCTGAGACAAGTAGATGTTTGCGATATTTAAATAATAGTCGCTTTTCACACTTTTGCTAGTCTCAAGTTTGATGGCCTCCTGAAGGTACTGGATAGCCTTGCTGTTGTCTTTCTTTGATATAGCCTGTGCAGCCATACCTGCTGCAGATGCTGCAGTCGGTTCGATAGCGTGCAAATAAGCAGATCCTTTGAAGTATACAGCAGACTCTTTACAGTCAGCAATACGATAAAGCTTCAATACGTCGTTCAAGAATGCCTTGTCGTTCTTGTTTGCCTCAATCTTAGAAGCGTATGCCTTGTCAAGAGTTCCACACTCTGCGGCTCCAGAACGTGCGAATACTCTGTTCACAACACCGATAGATGCGTCGAATGTAGAGTCGTTGGCAGCAGCTGCTGTCATCATAGGCATGATCTTCATGTAGTCGGCGATATACAAATCTCTGTTTACATTCGGATTTGCTTTGTATATACCGTCAGACAAAATGAAGTACTGCTGGAATACCTGTGGCTCATTTTTCTCTCCACCTTTCTCTATAGCTTCCTTCAACCATCCGTATGCTTTCTGCTTTGTGGCATCGTTAGTCAATGTTGGAGCATAGTTGATGTAGTCGAACGACTTACGTCCAAGAATGTAATAAGTAGGATATTTCTTTACGTTTCCAAAATACTTGATTCTCAAATCGTAAAGATTCATCAGTTCCTCAAACAATGCTTTCTTCTTGTTGACATCCTTCTCGTTTTCGATCTCCCACTTCAACATGAATGCACCGTCTGTATAAGCACGCTGAGTAGCTCTTGGACACTCCGTTGTGATTGTCTTCCAAGACTCATGCATATCTTTGTAGTTTTTCTGTTTAGCAAAGTTCTGGAACAATGATACGCTTGACACACATCTTACACTGTCCTCTCCTGTTCCAAACTTTGAATTTGGAGTGTTCACTCCTAACTCTGCCATCGTTGGCACACTCATTGCTATGCCTAATGAAGCTAGAATTAATGATTTTGTATTCATTTCCCTAATTTTTTGTTGTTTCTACTTGTTTTCGTCGCTTATTCAAGTCTGCGACGTACGAACCATTTTTCATTAAGAGTTGCATTTAGCACGAATCTTAAGAATCTGTCACTCATCATATCTTTGTTGCTGAGTGAAGTGAATCCATATTCTACAGTGAAGTTGATCACTGTCGGATTTAGACCTCGTTTAAGTGGAAAACCGAAACCAGCAGTGATCAGGTTTTCTCTGTTTGTGTCGCCATGCACCTTATAATATGTGTTGGCTGTTGAGAATCCCCATCTGTAAGCTACTCTGTTAAAGTATTTCTTACTCATGCTGTTTGGACGAAGTTCAGCTCCTAAATTCAGCTTTGTTCGGTCTTCTAACACTTTCTCTCCAAAATACTCCGCGTCGCTCCATTTTTGAATTTTATAGTCGACGCCAAAAGTCCATCTGTTTTTTATTTTATATGATGCTCCGAATCCCAGTGTGAATGGCAACTCAAAAGCACTGTCATATTCATTAGTTAATGTGTCAATGCCAGTCGTTACGATAGTTTTGCTTGCTTCTGCATTTAATTTGTTTTTTGGCTCAAACGTCGCACCTAGCACTAACGATTTGTCTTCTCCGGTCTCAATCTCATATTGAGCACCAAAACTAATGGCGAAGTCATGAATGTCTATCAGGTTAGATTGCAAAGTCGGATGGTAGAAATTCTTGTTTTGGGAGTTGTTAAATGAGACCTGACTTTGTGTCGTTATGTCTCCAAACAAGAATTTAAGATTGCATCCGAATGAGAATGGCTTCCATGGTCTGAATCCTAGGCCGACAATCACTTGGTTGATTCCGCCTTCTCCATAATAAGTGTCAACAGATTTGTCGTTGTTGTTGACCTTTATCTCTTTTTCCGAATCAGAGTAGTTGTAGCCAACGATAGAGTAGGGTTCCATACCTACTGCTATGCCCATCCAATTTTTGATTGGAATCTGCAATCCGATCCTTTCCAAATTTCCTGAGAAATCACTGCTCTTTGAATCCCCGCTGGAATAGAAAGATGATCTTAGTGACGCTCCGACTTCAAATCTGAAATTGAGTGAATCGATAGCTGTATATGTCGCAGGATTGCCGAAGTTTGTGTGTTGGTTGTCTCGAAGTCCGATTGACAAACCTCCCATTCCTCGTCCTTGTGCAGACGTTCCATCTACCAGTGATCCGTATCCATATCTGGAGTAGGGTGAACTGGTGTTATTCTGACCTGTAGCGGCTATTGCTGTACCAAGACAAAGCAGCGTGCTTATGATTATTCCTTTTGACATTTATCGTTTAATATTCTATTCAATCCAATCCTTAACAGATTTTCTTTTGCAAATATCTTAATTTTTATGTTGCTTTCAAAGTATTTTGAGCCTCCACCCGTTAAAAAAACTAAAAGTTTTGGAAATTTTTTGCTAAATCTGCGGTATGACCCCTCTATTTCATGCAAAATGCCACTGTAGCAGCCTGAGTATATGGCTGTCTGTGTGTCGTCTCCAATCTCTTTCCACTCGGTGTTTATATCCACTTGTGGTAGTTTTGCGGTGAATGTGTGGAGTGCGTTGAGTCGCATCTGCATTCCTGGCGCTATATTGCCTCCGAGATATTCTCCTTTGCTGACGATGTCGTATGTGATGGCTGTGCCGACGTCGATCACTAAAATGTTTGCATCTTTCCCAGCGATCGAATATGCTCCCACACATGCTGCGAGTCTGTCCATTCCTAGGGTGTTGGGCGTGCGGTATTTGTTTATCAGAGGAACTTCCGTTTCATGTGTCAGCTGAATGAAGTCGACGGAATGACTCACGTCTGCTATCAAATCTTCATTCCCTCCTCTTACACTGCTATAAATTGTGTGTCTGACATTATGTCTCTTGATGATTTCTGCAACTTCTTTGGCATCGTAGTCTTTGCTTTCATATAGCGCGACTTCGTTGTTGCTTCCTTCTTCAAACACTCCATATTTAATATGTGTGTTGCCTTCGTCGATAATCAGATTCATCTTTTCTGATTTTTGCCTGATTGCGGATTAACTATAAAAAAATGACAGACTATTTCTAATCTGTCATTTTTTTGACATTTGTTGTTTTTGCTTTTTAATATTTCACTACGCCGTATTTGTCATTTTTCAATACGACTGCTGACTTGTCTTTCACACCTGTTATCTTGCCGTAGTTAGTGTAAAGTTTGATGTATCCATTCTTGTCGACCAATCCGAATTTGTTGTTTTTCTTGTTCTTGAATACACCGCTCTCATACAACTCAGAATTCTTTGGTAGGAATGGCACTCCGCTTTTGCTGAAGCACATCTTGTCTCCGTTAAGCTCTGCCTCCACAACCTTGCCGTCAAATGATGTGATCGACTGTGCGAATGGCACCACCACTTCTGAACCTGCCTTGTCCAAAACTCCACATTTTCCGTTTGCGTCCTTACATACGAAATAGTCGTTTGAAAGTTCTGTGATCTGGCGGTAGTATGGCTCAACCACAATTTTGCCGTCAGGGTTGATCAAACCAGTTTTTGCTGCGTTGAAAATTCCCATCTCAGCTGTTTCGAACGCTGTGAATTTATTGGCGAATTTTTTCAAGCGTACTTCATCTTTAGTGGTTGTGACGATCTTGCCTGCTTTTACAATGACTCTTGTTGAAACTCCATTTTCAAATACGTTCAGTAGAATCACATCTGAAACCTTGCCTGAAAGAAGTTCATCGCAGTCACCATCGATTGCATGGTTTGGATCAAGTATCTTTTCGTATTTAGCCTCCAACACTACCTGACCATAGTATAGAAGTCCTTTTTTGTCTCCACTTGTCACAACTGAATATCCGTTGCAGTATTTTGTCATGTCGTCGTAAGTTGGAGTGACACACTCTTTACCTCCTTGCAATGCGCATGCCTGACCTCCCTTGTTTACGATCAACATTCCGTTTGAAACTTCTTTGTCGATGCTTGAGAAGCCTGATATAGTTCCGATTTTTCCAGTCTTGTCATACATATCGTAGCTTGATCCGTTAGCGTAGTAGATGATTCCACCGGCGCGAGTCACTTTGCTATCTTGACTTTCAGGAACACTTACGATTTCTTCTCCGGCTTTGTTGATATAAATCCATTTGCCAGCTTTCTTTACTTTTGCGATTCCCTCAGAGAAACATTCACCAAGTTCTTCATACTGAAGTTTGATGTTGGCGTGAGCTGGAGTCTTGTCTAGGAATCCCCAGTTGCTTCCGACTTTGTAGGCAATCATTTTGTCTTCACCACCGCAATCTTTGTATTCGCTTAGTGCAGCACAGTATAGGAAAGCTCCTGTTGTGTCCATCCATCCTTCTGTAGAAGGGGATGTCTTGATGATCGCGATTCCATTCTGATCGTAGTAAGGCATCATGTCGTGGTTGATGCTTCCGATCAGCTCTCCGTCTGGATTGTAGATTCCGTATTTTTTCCCTTGGCGAACTTTGATGTATTTGCTGTCGATATCGTCAGCGTTACGCCATTGGACCTGGTCAAACTTTTCGTCGACTTTTGTGTTACCCTCTGGATCAACAATCACTAGTTTGCCTGCATCTGTCATCGCAACACCACCGTTTCTCAATACTTTGAATTTGAAAGGAGTTAATGATCCGGAAACGAATGGTTGGATCGCTGTCTTCTCTCCCTTGTAGCTCAATCCCCAAGAATTGCCTTGCTTGAACGCAATGAAATTTTTTGAGATGATGTCGATGTCGGATGCTGAAGTGGCTACGAAATCGAGGATTGTCGAACCGTTTGCTGGATTGATCACTCCCCATTTTCCGCCTTTCTTTGCAATCAACTTGCCGTCTGCTATGTCTGAGAAGTCATCGAACGAAGGTGCTACCAACTCTTTTCCTGTGAAATCCATGATTCCCCATTTGCCGAAATCATTCACAAGATAGTAGTTCTTCTTTGCAATTGAATCTTCCGCCAAACGGATGTTCTTGTATTTTGGCTCAACTTTCCAAGTCAGGTATTTTTGCAATTCTTCGATCTTACCCTCAAACTCTTTCACCTTCTTCTCCTCGTTTGGATACAGACCGATGAATTTTGCATACGAGTTGATGTTGTCGTTCGCCTTAGCTTCGTCGTAGCTCATCTGAAGCAAACCGCTTTGGATCTCAGACGCATATTTCGAGTTAGGATATTTTTCCATGTACGACGCGTATGCATCCGCTGATTTGGGCAATTTCACGAATGCGATTGAATCTCGCATGTTGATAGCTTTGTCTCTGTTAGGCGAATTTGGGTAGTCGAGAATGAATTTCTCCACGTCGCGCAAAGTTGCCCCTTTTAACGTTTTCTTGAAGATTATATCCTCCTTGCCTTTTTTAGCTTCTTCTAGGTAAGAACATGATTCACAAGTGTTTATGATTTTGTCGTACGCATCGACAGTCCCTTTGGACCTCGCATAGTCAAGCAAATTGGCTTCCACTTCCATACGCACCGTCTCCAAATCAAATTCAGCTTCACGCATGCAGTTCATAACTCGTTGATTTGTAACGTAATCACTGTATGAGATTCGCTTGTAAAAGTCGTACGCTTTTAGTGGATTATACTGTGGATTTTTCTTGCTATTATATGCTAAACATTCACTCAGCTGATACAAAAACTGGTCTGGCGAAGATGTTATTTTTATCTTCGAACGAGTCTTTAACGCACTTTCAATCTTGCCTTTTCTTAGCGTTTTGATCACATCAGTGATGTCTGATGCGGCATTTGCAACACTTAAGGTAAAAATGCTCAACATTAATGAAATCAACACTCTTTTCATCATAATTCTGTTCATTTTTCAGTCAAAATTTAGACAAATATAAATTTTCAATATTGTTTTGGCAAAGCTCTTTTTCTATTTTTATGATATTGTTGATAAAAGAATGAGTTATCAACATTTTGTTTGCCGGCTTATTGTTGTGGATGCCGCTATGATCGGATAAACTATAAGAAAAATTCAGCGATTGCGCCTCTTAGTTTTTCAGCTTTGTTGGCTTTCAACACTTTTTTTCGGTTGCGTTTTTCAATGTCTGGAAGAAGATATTCAAAGTAAGCCTTCACATGTGCGACACTTTGCTCTTCTCCATTCATCAATTCTTCACACTGGGTGAAAAGCTTTTTAATCAATTGTTTAGACTTGTCTTTCTTTTCCTTGTCAGACATTATCACTCCATTTTTGTATTCCGACGCGAGTGCTGGATTCATTAGCAGACCACGGCCGATCATGATGCCTTTAAGGGTAGGGTAGACGGTGCTGATCTTGTTGATGTCGTCGAGAGTAGTCACGTCGCCATTATAGATAAGAGGGTGCTTGCAGACTTTTGCAAATTCAGCGAATTTTTGATGGTTTATATCTCCAGAATACTGGTCTTTTGCGATTCTTGGATGCATTGTCACCTCGGTAAAAGGAAAACTGTTGATGATGTCGGTCATCTCAAATATTTGATTTTCATTGTCGTAGCCAAGACGTGTTTTCAGCGAAAATTTCATAGACGGGTGGGCTTCCAACACTTTTATCATTGCTTTTACAGCCTCTTTGTCTGCCAACAGACCTGAGCCCATACCATGTTTGGCGATCATAGGAAACGGACATCCCATGTTGATATTCACCTCTTTATATCCTTTCTCCTCAAGCATTGCGACCATCTTCTCTATGTCTTCTGGCTTGGTAGACGCAATTATTTGCGGAATAGTGCACAATTCCGTCTCATCGGGCAATTCACGTATGTCTTTTTTACGGAAGTCACCACGTTCCACACGAATGAAAGGAGTGTAATATTTGTCGACACCACCAAAAATTTCGGCGTGTAGCTTTCTAAAAATTGAATCTGTATAGCCTTGTAATGGGGCAAAATGAATCTCCATGTAATTGATTTTGATTATTTATTGGCAAATATACGGATTTTTTAATTTGATTTAATCCATGTTGGCATATAATACGACATCATTATTATTATGAAAACATTAATTGGTGATTGTCAATTATTGATTATTTATATCAATCATCAATCATTAAACGTCAATCATTAATCATCAATGCGATTCACATTATCGTCATTAATGTGGTCCAAAAATGTCATCGGTTGATGATCGACCATAAAATGTCATCATTAATCCGACCCCAAAATGCAGTCGATCTTTGACCGACTGCATTTTGGGGTCGGCTACCGTTGCCTGCGGCAATATAGGGTCTACGACCCTAGAGGAGTAGGGGCAATTCATCCACCAGGGTAGTAGACCCTGTTTCGCAACGCGACGGTGGCCGATTCCAAAAATGGAAATCGTGCAACGATTTTCATTTTTGGTGTCGGATAAAAAAGAGAAATTGTGCAACGATTTTTCTTGTGATGTCGAATGCATTAAATAAAATTGTGCAATGAATTATTTATATGATTGAAAATCAGATGTTGTTTTCTATGAATTCATCATATAAGATTCTATTTTCATCAAACAAATTTTTCATTTCTTCAATGAAAGTTTTTTGTTTGTGATGTTTTTTTTGATTCATGATATACCTCTTTATTGTCTCCAATTCTGATTTACAATAAGAAAAAGATCCAAAACTTTTTTGCCAACCTCTGAATAATGGAAAATTGGGATTGTTTTTCAGCATACGTGAACTGCTTTGTTTCACCACTTGTACAAAATCAGATACGGATATGTCGGGCTTTAGTTCCACAAGAATGTGTAAATGGTCAGGCATTCCTCCTATCCTATGAAGATAATGCCCGTTGTTTTGGCAATATCCCCAGATAAATGAATATAATTCCTTTTCATGCTCTTCGTTGATGGCGTAATCGTTTTTATATGTGCGAAAAACGATGTGGTAAATGTGACGGTAATAACTCATTTTTTTGTGTGTTACTATGTTTATTTGATTTTGCTTTTGCAAAATTATGAAAATAATTTGAATTTCAAAAAAATTACTATGTTTTTTGAAATCGTTAATTGTCATCCATTAATCATTAATCCGACCCCAAAATGCAGTCGGTCTTTGACCGACTGCATTTTGGGGTCGGCTACCGTTGCCTGCGGCAATATAGGGTCTACGACCCTAAAGGCACAGGGGCAAATCATTCATCATGGTCGTAGACATTTCCCTAAACTCATCGTGCGTTACTGCAAGCAGTCTACGACCCTAGAGGAGCATGTACAGATTGCCCATCAGGGTCGTAGACCCTGTTTCGCAACGCGACGGTAGCCGATTCCAAAAAATGAAATCGTGCAACGATTTCGTTTTTTGGTGTCGGATTCATGAAATATCGCAACACGACGTTGTCGGATTAATGAAATATCGATGTGCGATTTGTGACATCGAAATCGCATATCGATTTTCATTTATATTTTTTATTTGTTTTTGTGTTCAAAATCGTTCAAATTGTTGATAACTTTTACTTTTCCTTCAATTTTATTAGTATTGATTTATTTAACTTTGTTAGCAATTATACTATGGTTTGAAGTGTAGTGTAATGAGTTTTAGAGTTAATAAATTGATTGATAGTTCTATAGATGGTTTGTGAATAGTTGCGAATGCAACGTCATCATGATTAAAAACCTATTTTATAGGAATATTAGGATATTAATAATTTATAAAAGGATAAATAAAAGGATGAAAGAAATTGAAATAGGTGCTTATATAAATATGTATAGACGGTGGTGTTATTGACACTCATATTTAAATATGTATATATATGTAGCAACGGATTTATATTAGAAACGTGAGATACAAATGGGAAATAATAAAAAAAATAATATAATCATGAGAGAATTTCTACAGAAATTTGTTGATTGGATAGCGATGCTTCTGCGTTGGCTTTACGCTGCGCCGAACGATGCCGTCCAATGCCAGCATGATACCCGAGTGGAAAAACTACGGGATGTCAGTGTGCGGCATGTGGGAAGAGGATTGAATTCCTCCGAGTTGGTGAAGGGCAGGATGCTCTTAGCCGAGTGTAAATCATTTATCCGACAGCGGCTAAAAAGGATGACCGTTGGGGTAGTGCTGGTTGGTGCAGCGTTGTCTGCGAGTGGACAGGATCAGCGAAACCTTGGTTTTGCCCATGGCTTGGATGGCTGGCGTTTGTACTATGGTGCAGTGTTGTATCACAAAGCAAATCAGCAAAGAACTACAGATTGTAGTCAGATTGGAAATGTCAATAATGCTGCTACTTTTGATTATTATTGGGATTATCAGGAATTCCTTGATGGATATAGATTAAGAACTAATACAGAATGTCCATTTAAGGATAATCAAAATGCAAAAGGACAACCTTTTAAGAATTATTTTTCTTCAATCGAAGAAAATGGAGATGGTTATGCTACTACTTCTGGTGAATATTATGAGATAAGTGCTGAGGATGCAGTTAAGCAACAGTTTTATGACAATGGCGCAATTTACCAGGATGAAAGTGAACAATATCGATATTGTGTTATTGGAAAAAGTGGTATTGATGCTGGAGATGGAATTTATTCTGATCCTAATGTAAATCATTATTACAGTAAATTAAGCAAAACAATACATAATGAAAATATAAAACTTCCTAGAGTTTATCCTGGAGCTGAACATTCATGTCGAATCGGTGCTTGTGGCTCTAGAAATGACCAAATGACAGTTGGTTCTTCTAATAGCAAAAAATCAAATAACCCGTTATCTACAGAATTAGCTGTGCCATCTTGGGGCATGGATTTCCCTCATACGGCTGCTGCTGAGCAGATGTTGTATGAGTTCACAAAAGATGATGATGATGATTTTTTGATGATTCATTTTCTTGCTATGGCAGAAGCTCCTGAGAAAGTACACTACGGATCAGGTGCACCTGAGTTTACAATTGGCGCATATTCGACAAGTAATAAAAATATTGATCTTGGTGAAGTTGGTATAGATGGGTCAGGATGGACTAAACTGACATGTGGAGACTCTAAAATGAGTTCTTTCGATATGACATGTAGCCAGGGACATAACTTCGAATGTCAAAGAGGTGAAGGTATAGGAAAATGTACTGATCCGGGTTTGCAATCAGGTCGGTCAATGTACAACACAGGTTGGTTTTCTACTGGTTCAGCTCCTGCTATTAGAAATTCAGAATCTAAGGGATGGCGAACTTTGATCTATCCGCTAGATGCATTGAAGAAGGGTGATCGTATTGGGTTGCAGTTTATTACTCGTGACTGTAATTATTCTGGAACTAATTTTAGTAATGGTTATAAGGCAGGAGGACATTCATGTTATATGTACTTCACATGTGAGGTGAAGAAAAAATCATTGATTGCAACTCTTTGTGATGCGGTCAATGGCCCTTTGAATGCTACTGCAACTAAAGGTTATAATGCATATATATATGGTATAAAAACAGAAAGAGGTTTCCAAAGATTACATGATGGAGTCCTGACCAGCAATGAGTTTGAAATAAGTATGACCAATGAAAATAGTGCATATTGGCGTTATGTTACGTCAAACGGTTCAGAAGGAACTCTTGTTTGTTATATGGCCTCTACTGTTGGAGAATTAAACAAGAAGACAGATTCGGAATTAAGTAATAACACTGATAATTGTATTATAAAGGCAGAAACTCACTTTGGTGCCACTGCTGTTGAAGGTACGATTAAGGACAAATGGACTTGTCCTACAGGTTCTGATCAGGCTGATGGTTTGAGTATAGAAGCTCTTAATCTAAATTATACTCGAAATAATTTTGAGACAGACCCAATTACCGATATTCAATTCTTCGTGAAAAAGAAAAATGGAGGGGCTTATGCTACTGTGCCAGATTGGACAATAGGAGCTTCTTCATGTAGTCAGCAGGTTGATGGAAAGAAGGTTTCTCTATTATTTAATGCACACAGATTTATAGAAGCTGAGAATTATACAGAAACTTATACTATCAAGGCTATTTTAACTTCGTCAGCTGGTTGTGAAAGTATAATTGAGCAAGATTTTACTCCTTCTACAGCTTTGGATCCGAAGTTCGATATTACAGGAACTTGTCAGTATGGAGATATCCGTATTACAAATGAGAGCCATAATTCCTTGGGTTCTACTAGATATACTGCCACTTATTATTTAAATGGAAACCGTCTTGAAGATAAGACGGATTTGCCAGCATTGCTTCTGTCTAACGAGGTCGTTACAGAAAGTGCTAATATGGCAGGTGTGAATGAGGTGTATGTGATTGCGAAAGATGAAAATGGATGTACTTACACATCTCCTACCGCTAGTGAGACATTGACGTCGTCTCCTGTTGTTGATCTATATATCAATCCAGATTCATACAAGCAAGAGATTGAGGTCAAGAATAATATAACAAGAACAGTTACTTTGGAGGTTTGTCCAGGAGGTAAGGTGAAAGTTACACCATTCTCTACAGATCCGGCGTCTGCGGCTGCAAATTATAAGTTCCAATGGTATGATGCTACTAATTCTATAACAGATCCTGCTGTTACAGCTACCGTAGGTAATGCAGGAACTAATAGTGGCGTTTATACTTCTGGAGAGAAGAAACTTGGTAAAGGTGTCCATACTCTTACTGTAACTGCAGCTGGTGGATGTAAGACAACTTGGACAGTGTACGTTCAGGAGTCTGCAGGAAAAATCATTTTAGGAGATATTGCCAAGGTTTGTCCTGGAGATCCGCTCACAATAGATGTTGAGGGTGCGAAATCAGTCTTGGCAGTGAATTTTGTGGTAGAAGAATCACAAGGTGCTACACCAGTTAAAACTGTAGCAGATTTCTCATGGAAAACTTCTTCTAATCAGTTGGTTATTTCTAAGGTGGCGGATGTCTCACTTTATACAAGTGCATATCAGTACTATTATGAAATAGAATTTACTAACGATGACAATTGTTCGGAAAAGAAGTCATTCATTCCAAAGAATCTTGCTGCTCCGTTGGTGACATACTCAATAAAGAATGGAAGCACGGAGATTGGAAAGACATCTTCTATTGATCCAACAGATAATGTTACTCTATGGACTGCTGAACCAGTTTGTCCGGGTACGGTATTGACTATCATTCTTACCAATGCGTCATCTGATATGACTAACTATTATGTCATTAAGGATGCGGAAGGAAATAGTTATGGTCCGACAACGTCTGGAAGATTCAGTAGGTCTGACCTATTCTCATTCCAATATACTGTGCCAGCAGTTGCGGCTGGTGGAGAGGTAATCAGATTCACTGTCAAGACTGATGGTATGAATGGTAACGTCGCTCAGTGTGCTATCACAGAAAAACTTGCTATTCAGGTTAAGCCTACAGTTCAGTTTGATATGGCTGCCACTGGATCAAAGTTAGATAATGTGACTTCTGCTTCACTTGCAAACAATGAGAAGAACACATATTGTAGTGGAGATACATTCTATTTCTATGTTCGTCCTTTCAATGAGAATGGTGAGTTGGCAAATGCCGGAATTAAGGTTCAAAATACAGCATTGTTGAGCCAGGCGTCTACTCAGAGAGAAACATCCTTTGAAGGAGTCTTGGGTTATGGAATGTCAGGAGCACAGTCTGATGTTTTAGGCCAGTATCAAACTTTGAAAGTATCTGTTACTGATGGTGGATGTACTTCTAACGGAGATTATAAGGTATATGTTAAGCCGCTTCCTGTAGTGAAGACGTCTCCTGTATCTGCATGCCCATCTTCTTCTTTTGAGGTTCAATTGGTAGATAATGGTACAGCTAACGCTACTGTAAATGAGGATAATACGATAGCGAAGGTTAATTATGCATTCTATACAAAGACAAGTTCTTCAGATTCAACAGCTTCTCAGGAATCTGAAGTGTCTTCATTGACTCAGAGTTTCACTGCTCCAGTATCTGCTGGATCAACTACTTATAGTGTAGGAGGTGTGGCAACTGCGAAAGATGGATGTACGGTTGATTTTTCAATACCGGTCGATCTTTATCCAACACCTGATTTCGTTGCCACTGTTGTAAATCCTGATGGATCTGATGTTGATGGTGTCGTTTGTCAGGGTGCATCATACGCAATCAAGTTGACAAATCAATCGACTGTATTATCTAAGTTCATCATAAAAGATAACACAGGTAATCAGGTTGGTGATATGATTTATATCAATCCAGGAAGCAGTTACACATCGAGTCAATTAATTGCTCCAAATGAGAAAATTGATTTGATTTATACTGTGTCTTGTGAGACAGACAATGGATGTAAGACAGATGATAAGAATCTTACAGTTAAAATAGGAGTTAAACCAACATTTAATTTCCAACCAATTTCTGCTGTATGTTCAGATCCGTCTGCTTCTCCACTTTCAGTAAAAGTGATAGCTGTTATTGGACTAACTAATACAGCGAATAGCGGAAAAATTGTATTTGACAATTTTGAGTCTGCGTTTAATGGAGTTGATAATACATTAGAAATCACTAACAATCTGCTTTCTCTTTATCCAGGAGATGTCACTCGTGACTATTCTGCAAAATATGTAGATAACGCTGGTTGTGAAAGTGATCCTGTTGTTGCGACTTTGAGTCAGATACCTACACCTATTGTTGGTGTCAATGTAGAGAAAGCAAGCGTTTGTCCTAATGATGAAAACAATGTTATTATCGATGATGTTACAAATGATTTCTCTAAGGGTTACAGCTATAGATTGTGTAATGTCACTCTGAATGCACAAAATAAAAAGGTTGCATCAGATGTTATCACATCATATAGTGGTAAGACAATAGTCGAGGGTACTCGTACAAAGGGTGTTATTGCTCTACCAAAAAATTCAACACCTGGCACATACGAATATGCCGTTGTGTCTGAAAACAGAGTAGGAACTATATTATGTTCAGACACTACATTTATTTCTTATGTTGTGAATAAAAATCCTGCAATCTCATTAAAGGTTTATAAGAACAGTGTCGCTGCTGAAAATGAGATTACAGAAGATATGTCTGTTTGTCCAGAGACTCCATTGATATTAGTAGTCGCAAATTCAGATTACAACGATCCGACAACAAACTGGTCTTTGGTTTCAAATAAACAAAATGGTTCAGAAATAAATGCATCTCAGCAAGGCAACTCTGCAGAGTTACGTTGGAATGCTATGGGTGTCGCTGGTACGGAGACATTGACAATAACAGCGGAGAATTCAAGTTGTTCTGCTACAAAGACATTCAGATTTGTAGTAAGTTCTCCAGCTGCTCTTCGAATTACATCTAGTGAGACCAGACTTTCTAATGATGGTGTGACATTGTTCTGTGAGAATGATAATGAGAAGAAAAAATTGACAGCTTCTTCTGGATTCTCTAATTATAAATGGATTCAGGAAGGTTCTACAAATATACTTTCTTCTACTGCAGAATTACTGGTATCTCGTGGTAATGATGTGACATATATTGTTACTGCTGAAGATGCGAATGGATGTAAGGCTACTGCAAGTGAGATTGTAAAGACAATGGATCTTCCTAATGTTTCATTGTCAGTGGATCCGACTGTAGTATGTGTAGGTGAGACAGTAGAACTTACTGCACAGAAGACAAATGCATCTTTTGCTAAGTATGGAGATACTTATAAGTTCTCTGTCAAATATGATACAGATGGTGTGGTTGAAAATGCAGAAGATCAGAAAGCATTCTCAAATGATATTACTACTCTTTCTGATAAAGCAACCCTTGCCGTTCCAGTAGCCAACCTACAAAATGGAAAGGCTTACGCATTTGCACAGGTAAAGATTGATAATGGAGATTTATGTGTCGGAACTCCAGTTGATGTTTCGGTAAATATACTTGGTAAACCTTCAATTATTGCCAAAGTAAAGGTAAATGGATCTTATATTAATCCTATTGAGATTGAAAATAAGAAGAAATATAAGATTTGTCCTTCTACAGAATATGCTTTGGAAGTAAATGTAGATGTTACTGGTTCTTCATACACTTCAGCTACAGAGTTTGAGATTTCTGTAGATGGTCAGACAAAGAAAGTGAGAGGAGTAAACGTTGCTAATTTTGCAATGGAAGGCTTGAATTCAGCTATGACTCATAACATTTCGATTATTCCGATTGTAGGAGAAAAGCGTAGCGCTTGTATGGCTGATAGTGTACTTTCGGTTGATGTATATACAAATCCAACAGTCAAACTATATACTTCGGATGCTCAGCACACAACAAATGTTGATGCAGCATCGAATGATGGTTTGGCAGGAGCTTATCTATGTGCTTCATCAGGTTCGCCTGTAGGTTCTGTTTGGATTAACTCTTATATGATTTTTGACGCTTCAGCGTCTATGAAATCGATAGAGTGGGCTGCAGACAACTATTCGGTTCCTGCAGGCAACACTCAGACTTCTGTTGAGATTAGTCGTGCAGTAAGTGGATTGAAAGCAAGAATCACAGATAATAATGGATGTGTCAGTGATTGGTCGGCTCCTTTGGCAGTTGAACTTTGTGAAATCGCTACTCCACGTGTTTCTGTGGCTAAAGGATGTGAGGGTGAAGCTGTTTCTGTAGTATTGGGAGATGCAAATTCCGATGTCACTACAAACAATTCATTGATGAACAGTATATTTACAGAATATACATTGTCTTATAATACTACATCTAAGAAGTTTAATCTTCCAGATGATCTTGCTGGTACTGATGCTCAAGGTCGATCTTACTATTCAATACCTGTTGCTGGTGTTACTTCTGGTACAGTATTTGAAGCATCGGCTATCAACAATTGTGGTTCGACTGCTGGATATTTGAAATCTGAATGTGCATCTTCAAACACAGCAACTGCTACTTATAATGTGTCTAAGGCTCCGCAGTTGAAGATCACTTTCGAATCTTTGGATAACACTGAAATCACTAAGGTTTGTCCTAATACATCATTTAAGGTATATGTTGAAGCTGAAAACTTCTCTTCTTCAGCAAACTTGACTGATTCAGAGAAGGTTCTCGACTTGGAGTTGTCTTACGTTGACAACGGTCAGGTAAAGACACAAAGAGGATCAATCTCATATAATTCGAGTGATGATAATACGAAGAAGACATTCTTCGAGATTCGTGGCGGTATGGATTATATCGCTGGATCAAGCTCAATTCCATTTACTGTAACAGCTAAGAATTATGATGGCTGTGAGGCTTCAAAGACAGAAACAATAGATATTTTGTCTCGTCCAACAGTCAAGCTGGTCGCAACCAAGTATACAAGAGTTGATGGTAATGATGTTTACTATTGTCCTGGAGTTGAATGTATAATTGAAGCTCAGTCAACTTCTGCGTTGAAAGAAAACTCTTACACATGGTATAATGCGACAAATAATGTATCTGATGTGCATACATTTGGTACTAATAAAGAGTTGGTTCCAACAGCATTGACTGATTATATTGATGCAAATGGAAATTCTTCATACTATGTGACTGCTGTTTCTGAGGCGACAGGATGTACTTCTCTTCCTTCAAACACTTTGAACTTGAAGAAGATTCCTGTTCCAGCATTCAGTGCTTATGCGGATCCTAATACTGTATGCTCTGGAGACCAGACATCAATTAAGATTGGTACACTTTCTGATCCTTCAGCTTACAAATTCAATATCATTACTAAATTGGGTGTTCAAACAGAGGTTAAGGATAACGATGGTAATGTGATGACAGGAGCGGATGGTAAACCTTTGATGAAGGATACTGTAAGAGTAGGTGCGATGTTCTCTACAACAACAGGAGAGCCTGTTTACAATATTGCGAACTATGCTTCAAATGCTCCTTACGGTGTGAGATTGACAACACCTGATGGATGTGTTTCTGATATTGCGGTGTCTGTTACTCCAACAGATGGTCCGATCATCGACTGGGAGCTTTACAACGCTTCAAAGGGTAAGGTTGTTGCAGCTCATATTCATGAAATGGTTGCCGACAATGTCACAGGAGTTTTGGTTCCTAAGAAAAATGCAGATGGTACATATGTAGTACATACTAATGCTGATTACGCATACGCTAATGCTAATCACAGAAATAATGTATCTTACTATATTTATGCTGATGATGACAATCAAAAAGAACATCCTCAATTTGGCCATTTCTGTGTAGGTGACGTTTATTATCTATATGTAAGAAATGTCCGTTCAAGTCAGCCAAATGAACCTGCTATTCTTGCTGATACATTCAGCGTAAATGTTAAGGGTGTCAAGAAACGCAACGGTAAGTTGTTTAATTCTAATTTGGCAAATCGTTGGGTTGCTCTTGAGTATGGACATGGTCCGACAAAGAATACTCATTTCCCTTCAGTCTCTACAGATGGAATCCATATCTCAATTACAGATTCTTGCTATTATGCTGATGGTTCTACTATTTGTCCATCTATCACAACAATCGATCTGGATGTTCAACAGTTGAACCCTACAGTAAGTGTGATAGGAGTTCCTAATTACATCTGTAAGGGTGAGGAATTCTCATTCCAAGTTATCGGTCGTGCAAGTCAGGGTTCTCATATCGTAGATGCTAAGGTATATACGACAGGAACAATATATCAGGCATTGGATTACGTTTCTGGACCTGCTGGCTCTGCAGATAAGTTCAAGGCTAATGTCATTACAAATCCAGGACCATCTAATAATTTCCCTGTTACGGATAATTATGTATGGAATGCTCGTCGTAAGAATAATGGAGTTACTGTTAATGGCAATGATGGCTTGATATTTTCCCCTGATGCAAATACAACATATTATGCTCGTGTTTGGGATAACTATGGATGTGTGTCAAATCAGTGGGGTAGAACAGTCAATGTCTATGAAGTTCCATCCATTACACTAGACTATGCGGATCCTGCATGTGAGAATTCTGCGATCAGAGTTTTGGTAAATCCTAACAACTATTCATCTTACTATTTCCGTGAGTACAAGAAAAACGAGGATGGTAAATTGATAGATAGGGATAGCAACCTTATAAATAGTAAGAGTCAGGTTATTGATCCGAGTGGCAATTTGGTTTATATCCTTGACGCAGATGGAAACAAGATTCCAGATGAAGAGACGGATGATCCTAATGACTTTAAGTTGAAGTCTCCTCATCCTTTCAAAGAGGGTTATGGTACTTCTAATACCGGTAATATCTATGGTGCACTTACAAATCAGTTCTACAACTATAGATATTTCAATTCATCAGCTAACTATAAAAATGGTGATGAGATAGTTTATCAGGTATATGCTACAATCCAGAGAACAAACAGTGATGATGGTTCTATTATTACTTGTCCTTCTGAGATTAAACAGGTTGAGTTCACACCGGATCAGAATCCTAAGATTAAGGCTGCATTCTATAATGAGGATGGTGAGCCAAAGACTACATTCTGCCCTGGTGAGAAGGTTACTGTCAAGGTTGGTCTTGCTAATGGTGAATATTTCTTAGATAAGGCTCAACAGAAGAACGCAACCTACAAGAATCATTCTGTGACATATTATTCAAATTACTCTAAGATCCCAGCAATCAATTTCAATAATATTGTCCATACTACTACTGTTCCTTTGAATGCGACAATGGCTCCATTTGCAGGAGAAACAGAACCTTATCATTTGCTTGACGATCAGTTCTCATTTATAGCTCCTGAAACACCAGGAACTTATACTATTAAAGTTACTGATAAGGTGACACAATCATATAGCTGTCCTAAAGACACTAACATTGTGTTTACAATTGCAGCTCGTCCTTCTGTATCACTTGTTGCAATCAAGGGTAATGTTGATCCAAATGACCCTAACCACGTTTACATTTGTGAGGGTGATTCTGCAATTTTGCAGGCAAACTCAACTACATCTAACTGTACGTACATGTGGTATGCAATGCAGAATGGAAACCAATTGGATGATCTTAAGAATGATAAAGACACAGTTAAATTTGGATCGTCTGAGAAATCAACAACAAGATTGGTTAAGATTGTAGATGGTCAAGGATGTGAGTCTGATTTCAGTAATGAAATTAAAGTTGAGGTAGCTCCTCGTCCTGAAATCACGATCGATAAGGAATTTGATTATGTTTGTCCTGATGTTCCTGCTACGGTTGATATTATAGCTTCAGGAGCGAACAACTGGCAATTCTTCACTACAAACCAAGATCATTCTGATTATGGTCGTCTTGGTAGTGGTGAGACAACAAACCCTAAATTTTCTTTGTCTAAGACTATCGCAGAATTCAACAATGGTGTTTATACTGGATATGTAGGTGTTGAGAATCGAGACGCGGAAAGTATCTCATTTGGATGTAGAAATTATACTGAATACAAATTTAAAGAAGCTAAGACTCCAGTGCTTAAACTTCAAGCTATGAGAAAAAATTCAGATAATTCTTATACAGAAATCTCAAATCCATGTGAGGGTGAGGAATATTATGTTAAGGTTGTCGATGAGTCTGCAAATGATTCTGAGGCTACATTGAAGGCAACTTTTGTTTTGAAGGGTACTGACGGTGCTGCTGACGAAGAGGTTTCGTTGAATTCAGACTTGATATCTGTGTCATCGTTTACAGCTGATAAGAGAAAGAGATTCTCTGTCATTGGTTATAATAAGTATGATGATGGTACATCTTGTCCTTCTAATGAAGTGACTCTTGATGTCAAGGTCAACAAACGTCCAACATTCAGTTTGACAGCAACTGCTGCTTGTGAAAAGACCAAACGTACATACCCAGCTAATAATGAAGGTGGTAATTATGGTGGAGGAAATGGAAAAACTAAATTCTCTGTTTCAAATCTAGTGTTGGATAAAACAACGAACAATAGCAATAAGGTGATCTCATATACTTGGGAAATTCAGGGTGACCCAATTACACACAATTCATCTTCATATGAGCATCCTTATACTGATGGAAAAACGGAGGCTGTTGCTCGTGTAATTATTACAGACGCTAATGGTTGTTCAAGTGTGCCAGTAGAGAAGATATCTCCATTAATGAAACGTCCTCGTCAGATAGTAGCTGCTGAAGCTAAGTGTATTGGAGATAATCAGGTGAAGATCACTAACACTTTGGATCCTACTTGTGGATTCTCTACTAATGAGGTTGATTTCTGGTATCGTTTATACAGAGCTGATAAGGCAAATGAGAATGATACAATAAATGTGTTGAAAAAATCTTTGACACAATGGATGGAAGGTCAATCTTCAACTCCTCGTCTTCAGGAATTCTCTGGTTGGAGAAATGCTTATCCTGAGCATATATTCTCTACAACAGTGACAGGACCAATGTGGGCATGTTCACGAATGAGATCCGTAAAATCTGATAATATTTGTGAAAGTGAGGTAGAGTGTGTATTGGTAGAACCAAGCGATAAACCAATATTCTCTGTTTATTTGAGGAAAAATGGTTCTTCAGATTATCTTCCTACTACTAATAACACTGCTGAGGTATGTAATTTAACATCATGTGTTATTGATGTAAAAGTTGAAAGCTTTGGTGCTAATTGTAAAGAGGCAACAATTACTATTAAGGAAGCGAATGCTTCAGGCAATGTGATCGGAACTAAAACTGTGAATTCTTCTACAACTGAGACAATCAGTCTAGGAGAGATTACTAGAAACATTGACTTTATTGTTGAAGTTTCTTCTTCATGTGGATGTCTTTCTTCCAACAGATATAGAATCAATGTGCTACCAACTCCAACAGTATCTTTGGTTGCTGAGGGAAGCCGAATAGAGAATGGTTATATCTATATATGTCCAGATAGTACAGCTAATTTGAAGGCGGTAACAAGTTCTTCTGCGAATATTGTCAAGTATAATTGGTATAGAGATGACATGTCTACTAATGAGTCTGATTCGCTACGTCTAGTGAAACAGAGCTCAGGTTCATACAATGTCAGTGTCGTTGATGCAAAAGGATGTGAATCAGCTTTGTCTAATACAATTGTGATAGAGAGAGTTGATGTTCCTAGTGTTACTGCTTCTGCACCAGAAGTTGTGTGTGAGAATACTCCATTTAATATTGATATCAATAATCCTCAGAATGGAATCACTTATGTGGTTTATAATCCTGGTGATAATGGAGTTGAAGCTCAGACTACCGCACGTGCTACAATTAAGAAAACTGATGCGATTTCGTCTGTTTCTGTTGCAATTCCGTCAACATACAATTTCCATGGTGATACTGATAATTTCACAGTTATTGCTAAAAATGATAGAGGTTGTGTATCTAAGAAGTATGTTGTCAGTGTAGACAAGGCAGAGAAACCACAAATAAAGATTACTGCTAGAAAGGATGGCACTTCTAAAGAATTTGTCGGTAATTTGAAAGTTTGTCCAAATGATATGGTAGAGTTTTCTATGGAAAACAATGCCCATTTGCATAATGACAATATTTCTTACACGTTGACTCCTTCTAATGCTGATGTGAATGTCTATGGAATTGGAACAGATCATCCAACTGCTCAGATGTTGGATAAAAAGACTGTGTTCTCATTTGAATTTGAGTCTGAAGCAGGATGTGTAAGCCAAGGAACTTATACAGTGAATGTGTATTCTCCTAAGACATTACGTATTACTGATGATGTAGTCAATCGTTACGACAATAAACCGATTGTTTGTTCTGGTGGTCAGACACCTGTGACATTGACTGCTACTAATGGTATTTATGTCGATTGGGGTAATGCATTGAATGGTGCAAGTTCAGTAATCACAAATGATCAGCATGATCCTGCTGTCGCAGCTCAAATCACATTCAATCCATCTGCTGCACAGACATATGTGTTCAATGGTACAGATGTTAACGGATGTGCGGTATCTGCGTCATATGATATCTTGATCGCAAATCTTGTAAACATGCAGAGTGTCGCTGTCACATTACAGCCAGATGATACTCCTGTTGCTGATTTGGCAGTATGTGAGAATTCTACAATTACGCTTACAGCTTCAGGTTACATTTCGAATGCTAAGGATGGTGAGGTTATTAGAAATTATGAATGGTTTGCTGATGAACAACTGACAAAAGCTATTGGTTCAGGTTCTTCAATCAGTGATTTCATGACAATTGCTGATACAACTACTTACGTAGATACTGATAATAACAGATTCTACAACGTCAATAGAGATTCTAAATCTTATTGGGTTCGTGCTACATCTAATTTCGGATGTGTTTCTGACAAGATTAAGACAGCTGTTACGGTTGATAGAACTCCTGTTATTAAGTTCAAAAATAGTTCTGAACCATGTATTGATTCTGAGATTGAGATCATACCTAATACCGGTTCTTCAAATCAGTATTTCACTATTACTAATTTGACTACTGGTGATGTTTATAAGGATGTTCAGAAAGCTCCATTTGTTCCTGAAAAGGCTGGTCAGTCATACAACTTCAAGGTAGAGGCACAGCGTGGTGCATGTAAGGCTGTTGAGTACACTACTATTAATGCAAAACCATTGCCAATTATCAAGTTGTTTGATGCAGAGACTGGTTTGGGCTTCATGGAAGCATGTCCTGATGTTGACAAGGTTATTTCTGTACATTATTTGAAGTTTACTGTTGATGGCGGTAAAGTTGAAGCAACTCCAACAGTTGACGGTGCGTCTTTGGCGTCGGTAACTCCATTTAGTATTGGAGCTAATAATTATGATGGTTCTGAAACAGATGCTTACTATGCTAAGTATGATCGTCCAACTGCTTTGAACAGTGCTATTAAAGTTACTGCAAAGGGTTCTAATGGATGTGAAACAACAGCTTCGTTCCCAATCACAATTAAGCCAACTCCTAATGCACCAGAAGTAACTGTGTTGCGTAATGGTGAAGTTTTGCCAAAAGACAACCAAAATCCGGTTTTTGGCGTCTGTGATGGAGACAAGGTGACAATCATTGCTAAGTCAACAAATGAAAATGACAAGAGCGTTTCCTTCAATAATGAGGGCATTGCTTTTGATCCTCAGTCAGGAACAGCATTGTATGAGTTTATAGCATCTAAATCAAAAGGAGATAAAGGCACAATAAATGTATCTTCTGTAAATTCAGATGACTGTAAATCACCTATGGTTTCTGTTGATTATAATGTTCAGGGAATAACAGTTTGCATCAATGTAAAAGAAGGTTCGGAACAATCTACTGTTAATTCAGGATCTTCAATTAAAGCATGTGTCGGTTCTTCTTTAGAATTGAAGCCTTTTGACTGTTCGGGACCAGCAATTAAACCAGATGAGTATGTTATAGAATGGTATGCTTCTGATAAGTCAACTTTATTAAGTAGAGATCCTATTTATGTGGTTGAGCCAGATCCTGTTTACTCAAAGACAATCTGGGTTAAGGTTAAGTCGAAGGATGCTCTTGGATGTGAAGATTGGTCTAACATAACAGTAGCTCCAGTTGGTATTCCTTCAATTACAATCGTCGCTGAGAATACTAATACAGGTAAGCGTGTGACAAGTACTTCACCTGAGAATGACAAGATTGTTTATTGTAAAGATGATGTTAAACCGCTTAATCTTTCTGTTATAGCACCTGGCAATGTCAAATATAAATGGGATGGAGTTGCTGAAGGAGAAGATCTTCAGTTATCTGGTGTTCCATCTAGTCAGACAAATACTTTGTATGTGACTTACGAGGTTAATGGAAAGACTTGTACAACTGAGCGTAAGTTTGAGACTATTGTTAAGGAAAAGCCTAAGTTTGATGAAAGTAAGCCATATTTCTTGACTTCAATAGCTGCTGATGGTTCTGTTTCTACTGATCCAAGTAAGTGTGTGGGTGAGAAGGTTGTTTTGAATCCTAATGTTAGTGGCGATGTTGTTTCTTATTTGTGGCATAACGGATCAACAACTCCTACACTTGAAGTGAATATCACATCAAATGCTAGATATGATTTTAAGGTCGTAGCTACTACCGCTGATGGTTGTAGTAGTGAGTTGAGTGATTATTTCACACCAAGTTATGTGCCTTCATTCACTTTGCCTACAGTTTATGCATGTGTAGGAACACCTGCTACAATCAAACCAAATGCTCCTTCTGGTATTTCTTTCACTTACTATGATGAAGCTGGAACAACTTGGTTAGGTGAGGGTGACCCTGCTGATGGATCATACACAATTCCTCAGTTGAATCAGACAAAACGTTATACAGTAGTTGCTACATCTAATGGATGTACTACAACTAGGAGAGTCGGAGCATACATTTTGTCTTATCCTGCTCTTCAGGTAAATGAAAATGTTGAGGTTTGTGCTGGACAAAATGCAGTGTTGTCTGTTCAGAATCCAGTTTCTGGTGTTGATTATTATTGGAACAGTATCGGAAGTACAGACAATGAACCTTCATTTACGTTAAGTGTAGGTAATCAAACTAAGACGGTAAAGGTATTTGCAGTTAAGGATTACAGTTTGAGTTATGATGCGGCACCAAAATGTACTACATCTAAGGTTGTTACTGTTGTGCCAAAGTCTGTTCCTAATTTTGCAATTTCTTCAAGTGCTGAACGTTTGTGTCCTGATGGCAGAATGTCTTTCACTATCAATGATGCAACTTCTACTAACACTTACATATGGAAAGCATATGAGTATGATTCAACAAACCACGCTCGTGTAGGAACTGCAATTTCTGGATTTACACAGACAGTCGCAGCAGATAAGCCATACAATGTAAATGGACTAACGACTTCAACAGGTTATGTTGAGATTGTTGCGGAGGGTTCTTCTGAGAATGGTTGTGCATACACAACTTCTATTAAATTGGCTCAGACAGAGCAACAGAAGTTGAAATTGGTTACTGTTGATCGAATGAATCATACAGAAGGTACTGCAATCAACTTGTGTAGTAATACAGATGCTGAACTTGCATTCACAGAAGGTTACAAAACATATGAATTCAATGGCATACCAATGTCAGGCAATGTGTATACTTATAATGAGAGTGTAAATCAAAACAAATCGTTTAGGTATACAGTTACCGCAAAAGACCAATTTGGATGTCCTACAACAACTGCTACAGTTGATGTAAATCTAAATGTTGCTCCTCAGGTATTGGCACAGGATGTCGTATCTGTCTGCGACGGAGCTTTGGCAGAAGTTCAGGCAAGTTCGGATAAACAGTTGAATTGGTACTACGCAACTTCTAAGAATCCAACTTCTTGGGGTGATGCTTTTGTAGAGAATGCTAATGTGGCAGTTAAACATGATATCAATGTTGAAAGTGCTGGTTCATACATTTTGATTAAGGGTGAATATCCTGATCTTAAGGGTGTATGTGCTACAGTTAAACAGATCAGCATGAATGTCATTAACAAGCCAGATGTAGAGTTGAGTGCTACAGGAAGTGTTTGCCCAGGTGAACCATTCAAACTTGCTACTAAGTCTGAGGCTGGTGTCGCTGGTGCAGATTATTATGCAAAGAATTGGTTTACTGTAGACAAAGATCCTTCTAGTACAGATCAAAAGCCTAAGTACATCAACTTCAATCCTACAGCTACTTCTAATCAAGTATTATATTCTGAATCTGGAAAAGTAGCTGAAAGATATTATGCTTTGGTTGCCTCTTCAAATGAATTGTCTACTTGTCGTGATACATTCTATATTAAGTATACGGCTGTTGATGTTCCTCAGTTCACTGATGCAAACATTAATGCCGATGAAAACTTGAAGAATGATAAAGGTGAGTTGATTTCATTCCAAAAACGATTCTGTCTTGGTGATGACGGTATTGAATTGAGGGTTGATAATCAGTCAACAATCAACTGGAATGAGGTTCGCTGGTATGCAGGTCTTAACTCTAATGGTGAAATGATCACTGAGGGAGGCAGCCCTGTATATGGAGATCATATTACAGTTTCTCCTCGTGCTACTTCAAACTACTATGTTGAGGGTACTGGTGAGAACGGATGTAAAGTATCTGCTTTGTTTACAGTCAAGGTTAACGAGGCTCCTAATTATGTTCTTTCTAGTTCTGCTTTGAATGGTAAGGTATGTAGCGGTGCTGATTTGATTGTAAATGCTGTCAATTTGAACTCGGCAATTCCAGGAGTGTCATTCGATTGGACTGGTACAGGTACTGGAAATGGAACTCAATTTGTAAGTAATACGGTTGTCGGATCTACTGAAGTTGGTTTGAAGGTGACAACTGAAGCAGGCTGTTCACAGACATTGAAGGCGACTTATGGAGTAATCGAGGCTCCTACATTCAAGATTGATGTTCCAAAGAATGTATGTGCTAATGGTGACGTGATCGCAACTGCTACTGTAAATGGTTCAGTTGATCCTTCTGACTATGTTTATTCTTGGTCTGTGGATGAGAATATGACATCTGATGTCAAGAATGGTCAGACTTATTCATTTGATAATGTTGTTGCTAACAACGGTGCTAATGGATTCAAGTTCTATGCTACTGTTAAAGATAGAAATTACGGATGTACTAGTGAAATCGTTGAGACTTCAGTAAATGTGGTGACTCCTGGAACTCCAGTAATCAATTATGTTGATAGAGTTTGTGAAGGTGAACCAGCAGAGATTGAACTTACTGGTACTTCAAGTGGTTCTGACTTGACTGGATATACATTCTGGATCAAGACGCCAGAGTTGACAGAGTTTGTTAATGAGGCTTCAATGAAGCATGTTACAGGTCCTATTACAAGCGCAAGACGTTATGAATACTATGTTCAGTTGTCTCAGGGCGAGGCTGTTTGTAAGTCTGCTCCGTCTTCAATAATAATCAATGTTGAGACAAAACCTAATATTCAGGTTCAGGAATATGGTTCTCCATGTTCTAATCAGGAGCTTACATTGAAAGCATCTGCTTATGGTGTTGAGCCTGGTAATATTAAGTGGGAAGCAAATACAACAAATGGTCCTGATTTGACATTCACTAATGAACAGGGAATTCTTAAGGTTACTGAGAATTCTCAGAATGTGACTGCAGACAAGAAATTCATCCAGAAACAATATGTTGGAGGTGTTTCAACTGATGTCGAGCTAACTTGTAGCCAGACGTTGAATTATAAGTATAATACTTATCCATTGCCTCTAATCAATGTTGTTGAGAATAAGGATAAATCTTCTCATTGTCCAGGAAACAGTGTTTACTTTGATGCTGAGGCTTTAACAGAAAACTTGAAGAATATCACATGGTCTGGAACAGGGGTGTTTGCATACCAGACTGCCGGTGATACAATTTCAAGCCAGCATGTATATGTCACAGTTCCTAAGGATGAGAACATTGATCCTAACAATATGTTCTTAGAGTTGTCTTACACAGTTTCAAATGATCGTTGTACTAATTCTGGTACTAAGAAGTTTGAAATTTATTCTACTCCAAAATTCTATTTGGAGGAGATCGAACCTATTGCTTCAAACCATGGTGATAACAAGACAGGTTTGACTGGTTCTATTAAATTCTGTGAGGGCAGCAAAGTTGTCCTTGAGGCTAGACCAGAAGAAACAGATGGTAGTCAGTTCACATGGAGAGGAGGCTCGGTAGAAACTGGAAATAAGACAGAGTATACTCAGCCAGGCACATATGAGGTTTCTGTTGTAAATGATAAGGGATGTAAGTCTAATATGATATTTACAATAGAAATGGAGTTGCTTCCTTCTCTAAGTATTGGTGTTAAGGGTGTTAATTCTAAGAACAATTACTGTTATGTAGATGGCAACTATAATGGCTTAGTTGTAGATGTGGCTACTTCTGACAATGCTTATTGTTATGTAAGTTTGGATGAACCTGATGTTCCGCCTTTTGATGATGCACATATGAAGACTGATGAAAAACAAGAAGGATGGAGACTAAAGAATAATCGTCTTGAAGGAACTGAGGAACACCCTGTAAATCCAGAGAAAGACTCATGGGTTTATGCATACGCTATGTCTAAGTCAGATTTGCATTGTGTAAACAAGAATCACAAATGGGTAGAGGTTCATAAGTCTCCAATTGTTTCAATCATTGGTGATAAGGTTGCATGTAGTGGTAATCCTTTGAATTTGGAAGCTACTTATAGTTCTCCAGAATATGCAGAAGATGTAAATTATTCATGGATTGGAGAGGCTATTTCAGGCATGTCTGGAAAGCAAATCTCTGCAGAGGGTATGAGTGCTGGATCTAAGACTGTTTCTGTAATTGTGACAGATGAAAACCAATGTCAGGGGCAGGCTACTGCAGAAGTTAAGGTCTTGAGCAGACCTACAATTGGCCTTTCTGTTGACGGAGGTGCTCCTAATCGTAAATTGAAAGAATTGAAGTTCTGTGACGGTGAGTCTAAGACTGTTGTCCCTCAATGTATGGGTTGTGATCCTGAATACCAAATGAATGATTTCAGTTGGGTATTTAATGAGGAAGACGTGGTTGACGCTAATGGAAATTACACTCAGAACGTCACAGTAAGCAAACGTGGTAATTATACAGTTTATGGTTCGTTAGTTGATCCAGAAGGCAATATGTTGTGTGAGACTTATGCAGGTTTCGTAGCTACACCAATTGACAAACCAACTATAAATGTGACTGGTAATACTACAATCTGTGCTAATGATAAGATTGTATTGGAGGGTGCGAATATTACTGATTATGTTTACACATGGAGTGGTAACACAGTTGTGGGATATGTTGGTAATAAGTTTGAATGTGATCCTTCTGCAAATGGTACAACTACGGTTTCTTTGTCGGTTACTGATAATAGTACTACATGTACTAATTCAACCACATTTGAGATCAACACAATTTCTGCACCAAGTCCTAATGTGACAGTTCCTGAAATTGTTTGTGAGAATGGTTCTTCTGAATTTGTGATTAAGGATTACTTGAACGAAAACAATGATCCAAAGTACACAAATATTAAATGGACTGTTTGGAATAATGAGCAGACTGAGTCATTGCCTCAGACTGCTGAGGGAACTCCTAAGTTCAATCTACAAATGACAGATCAGCCATTGACTGTACGTTTGGATTTAAAGTCAAGTGATATGCAGTACCCTTGTGCATCTACAATCGTTTATCCTGTAGAAGTACAGAAGCATCAGGCTCTTGAGTATCAGGGTGATCCTGTAGCTTGTCAGAATTCTGATGTCACTTTGGAGGTTTCAAAAGAAGGAACTAGTCATATCAAACCAGATGCTAATGTCTCTGGTCAGAGTAATCCATACACATGGTATTTGCCTGACGGTAGTGAGGTTAAGACTCCTACTAACCAGTACACATTCCATCCAGAGGCTTCTGGTAACTACATGGTTGATGTGGAGAGCGGTGTCTGTGTAGATCGTCTACAGTTCCGTCTTGAGGTTAAGAGCGCTCCACAGGCTTATCCTTCATATGATAAGGCTGTATGTAGCGGAGGAAGCACTACATTGAATGTGACTCCAAACAACGAGTCTGGAAATATGACTTATGTATGGAGCAATGTAGATCCTGATGATCCTACTAAGACTGTCACTACTACAATCCCTACTTATACTGTTAATCCTCAGGGTGAGAAAACAGTTTACTCGGTTGTGATCACTAGTGACGCTACTAAGTGTAGTAGTGTTTATGAGATGCCAGTTGAGGTTCGTCCTGCACCTAGAATTTTGGTTGATAAGACTTTGGGTGAGCTTGAACCTTGTGCAAATTCTTATGGTGAAGCTGTAGCTGATGGAGCCGTGAAATATGAGTGGTTTGATATTTCAAAGGACCTAGACAAAAAAATGGGTCAGCTGATCGGTTATGGTACATCAAGAAAGATATATGTTGGAAACGATCCTGTCACTGTTAAAGTGTTTGGTTATGATTCTATTGGATGTAAGAGTGATTCAATAATTGAAACATTGACACCTACTCCAGATCCAGAATTTAAGATTACAGTTAAGGGACAGGAAGGTCCGATCTGTGCTGGTCAGAGTGTGACATTGCTTGCTAACCCTACTGTATCAGGAACTCTTTACCAATATAGTTGGTATGATCCGATCAGAGATTTGACTGTAGATGCTGCGGAACTTACTAATTATACTTTGGAGAAGACAACTCAGTTTGAGGTTACAGGAACAAGCGTCACAAAACATGGCACAGAGTGCTCCGTTAAGAAGGCTTATGTACAGGAGGTTGACCAATTGCCAGAGTTGACTATCTATGGTACACAGAATGTATGTGATGGAACTGAATACACATTTACTGCTACTGGTGCTGAAACTTATGTATGGCAGCACAATGATCAGAATAATGAAGCTTCATTTACAACATCATTTAAGTATGATGCAGGTTCTGTAGCTCCAGTTGTTGTGATTGGTTCGAACGGTAAGTGTTCTTCTGTACCGACTACATACTATGTAAATGTTCGTCGTTCTCCAAACTTGACATTCACAGGTGATTCAGTGGTTTGTGGAAACAATCAGGCTACTATCACTGCTCACTCAACTGTACCTAATGTCACTTATTACTGGTCTACAGAATCAATATCTGCTCAGACAATCAAACCTATAGTTCAGCCTGCTTACCAGGTGTTCCCTTGTACAGTGACTGACCCTTATGGTTGTACAACTACAGATTCATTCAAGGTAAATGTTGTGGCTGCTCCTAAGTTGCTTTTGAACGCAAGCTACTATGATTCTCCACTTTTGGGTGGAAATATCCCTTATGATTCTGCAAGCAGTAAGTTTAGAGTTCCATTCTGTGACGGTGATTCTATATCACTTCGTCTAACTGGTGCTTCTACATTTGATTGGGTGACATTATCTAATGATACATTGTCTAAGGAGGATGTTTACAAGATCCGTCCTAACGGTCCTATGACATTCACTGCTACTGGTTATTTGAGCGGATGTCAGACTCAGGTTGATTTTGTTCTTGATATGAACCAGAAACCAACATTGTTCTTGTTGTCTGACACAGTCCCTTGTCGCGGTGAGGCTCAAGATATGGTTGTCGCTGCAAGTGGATATGGAACTTTGTTGTACAACTGGTCGATGAAGGAACATAACAATCGTGGATTTATTGAAAATGCAGACTCTCTACATAATGTTATCGCAGAGCGTCCAATTGAGGATTCTTTGAATAATATTTATAGCGTCGCTGTTAAGATCCAAGAAACAGGATGTACAACAACTAAGGATTTCCATTTCGGATATGTGAAGAGTCCTGAGTTCCAGATCGACGGTGAACGTGCTGCTTGTGTTGGAAATTCATTGTTGTTGAAGGCTGTTCCTGATAATCCAGACGACAAGTACAGCTATACTTGGACAAGTGCGGATGGCTTGATCAATAGAACCGGTGATTCGTTGTCATATACATTCCGTACTGAAGGACAGCAGTCTAAGATTAAGGTTTCTGCTTACGACGGTGGTTGTCGCGTCTTCCAGGATGTTGATCTTGTAGGTTGGGCAGCTCCAGGATTGAAGGCATTTGCTCTCGGTAAGGATGTTGAAGGTCAGGTTGTGGTTTGTGAAAATGTTCCATTCAACATTAGTATAATGGATACGACTACAGCAATGATCAAGAACTGGTGGATGAAGGCTAATGATACTGTATCTAGAACTAGTGCATTGCATGTTGTAGCTACTGAGGCTGAAACTTATCTTGGTTATGCAAGAAACACTAACGGATGTGAGTCTGTTATCGCTGTTCCAGTTGTTGTAGAGTATGCTCCAATAGCTACTAACAGAATGGGTGGAGATACAGCAAGCATCTGTAAACTTGATACTGCGGTATTCGACCTTCAGGCTGTAAATGTGGCAGAGTATACTTGGGATGATGCTGAACGTACAGTTGGAAATGTTTTGAAAGTTAGCCCTGCGGTGACTACAAGATATCTTGTTAATGTCAAGGGTACTAACGGTTGTGAACGTGGACAGTATTTCACTGTTGCTGTTAACAATCTTCCAAGTGTTCAGTTCAACACTATCGGTGGAGTCAAGGGTGATAATGAGGCTGCTTGTCTTGGTAGTGACTATAAGGTAGTCGTTTCTCCTCGTTTGGAGGGTGATTACAGTTACATGTGGGATACTAAGTCTGGTCTTGACACATTGTTCTTGAGAGCTAATGATATGGATCCTGAGAAACATGTGGTTAATATCACAGATAGAGTTACTGGATGTAAGAGTAAGGATTCTATCACTATTCGTACTCAGGCTCTTCCTGAAATTACAGTTGGAGGTGTGACTGCGGTTTGTCGTGGTGAACATATGGTTCTTAATGCAGGAGGTGCTGCGAACTACTTCTGGATGCGTGGTACTGATACATTGTCTAAGTCGGCTACATTGCAGATCGATGAGGTCACTTCTGCTGGTATCTATACTGCATACGGTGATGACAGAGGTTGTGTCGGTAAGACTGAAGTTCCTGTTACTGTTCGTGAAACTCCAAATGTTTACTTGAACTCAGCTTCATCTGGTGTCGTAAACGGCAATACAGTAAGCTTGTGTGATGGCACTAATAACCTTGAACTTGAGGTCGCATCTTCGTTCGTCGGTGGTGTTGACAATTCAGATTTGAAGTACACTTGGATGAATCTAAGTCCTGAGGATAAGGCTGTCGACCAAACTTTGACAATTCCTTCTGTAACTCAGAATAAGGATTACATGGTTAAGGTTTCAAGAATCAGTGCTCCTGAGGCTTGTCCTGGTAACATTACGGTTTCTGTACGTGTGTTGAACACTCCAAGAATCTATATCAAGGGTGATCGCAACGTCTGTGATAATGACTATGCAGAGTTGGTACCTTATGGTGACTTTGAGGATTCATTCGACAACTATGTATGGAAGGATAATAAGGGTAATTCTTATGGTATGGAGGATACTTTGAAGGTTCTTGTGACTGACACTGTAACTTATATAGTAACTGGTTACAATACTCATACTGGATGTTCTAACTCAATTTCTCATACTGTCAATAAGATTAATGCTCCTGAGGTATCTCTTGATATCCGTGGTCAACAAGGCACTTATGTATGTTCTGGCAAACAGTTTGTTGTTCAGGCTCACGGTGCATTCTCTTACTTGTGGATGAGAGGTAAGGATACATTATCTACTCAGGACGCTTATGGCGACACTGCTAAGACTCAGACTACTTACTATGTTGAGGGTTACGATGCTAACGGATGTAAGAACAACGCTACTATTACAGTGGATGTTCGTCCTACTCCTGTTATCTGGACTGATGGTAACAAGCCAATCTGTTTGGGTGAAACTCTTGACCTTGAGGCTAAGGGTGCTCAGAAGTACAACTGGACAATGGGCGATGTCTCTGGTGAGAACAACCAGTTCATGTCTTCAAAACCTAAGTATAGCACAACTATATTCTTGACAGGTTATGACGAGTATGGATGTTCGGCATCTGAGCCAATCGAAATCACAGTCCGTGATACTCCGATGGTATTCATTGATTGCCCTAACACTTATGTCTGTGAGGGTGATATCGCAACTCTAACCGCTACTGGTGCAGTTAACTATCAGTGGACTAAGGGTGTTCAGAGCTTGAGTGATGTCGTAACTCAAATGATCACTGAGGATCAGACATTGTTTGAGGTTGTCGGTACTGATATCAATGGATGTATATCAACAGCGAGAAGAGTTGTCAAGATGCAGGCTGCTCCTGTTCTTACAGTCACTGGTGATACTGTAATTTGTGAGGGTGATAAGCTTTCTCTAAATGTCGCTGGTGTCGGTGCTAAGACATTCCAATGGGGTGACGGTTCTGTCGGTAACAAGTTTATTGACAAACCTAAGCATGATACTATTTACTTTGTATCTGGAACATCACTTTACGGATGTACTTCTACGAAGTCAGTTCCTGTGATTGTTAATCCACTTCCAAGTATCAGTATCTATGGTAATGACAATATCTGTCAGGGTGATTCTACAACTCTATATGTACTTGGTGCTAAGAACTATGTATGGAGTTCTGGTGATAAGACAGATACGATTACAGTAAAACCTCGTAAGAATGCAGTTTACCAGGTTACTGGTACTGATGAGAACGGATGTCAGGCTATGGAGAAGATTAATATCAATGTGTTTGATATGCCAGAATTGTATGTTCAGTCTTCTGCAGGTATCGTTTGCGAGGGTGACTCTGTACAGTTGATTGCAAATGTATCTAATGGAGAGTTTGATCAGTTCTATTGGAGCTCAAAGAATGGTATCATGGGTAACACTTACGGTGATACAATTACTGCTCATGTGATGAAGGCTGACACATTCTATGTTACAGCTAAGAACGAGGTATGTACAAACAAGGCTATGGGCGTTGTTGCTACTTATCCAAATCCAACTTTGAGTTACATTGGTGATTCTGTCGTATGTCAGGGTGCTCGTTTGCAGATGATTGCTCAAGGTGCTTCTACTTATGAGTGGGTATTGCCTGATTCAACAGTGGTTCCTAATTCGATCCTTGCATTTATTCCAACAGAACCAACAGTGTTGCCTATCAAGTTGATAGGTCACTCTAACTCTTGTAGTACTGAAAAGATATTCCCAGTAACGGTTAATCCTTCTCCTGTAATGTCAGTTTCAATTACTGGTGGTGAAGGTTCTTCTGCTACTGAAGGATATGTATGTAAGGGTAGTGATTATTCAGTTGTGGCGTCAGGTGCAGACTCTTATTTGTGGAACACTGGAGATACTGTAGGTGAGATAAGGGGCACAAATCTTGAGACTCCTATGGCTTACACAGTTACTGGTTATAACTTCTACAACTGTGAAACGAAGGTTAATGTTACTGTACCTTTGATGACATTGCCTAAGGTTAGAATAAAAGCAAGCAAAACTGCTGTTTGTCCTAATCAGGGTGATACAATACATTTCGCAGCTACAGGTGCTGAGACTTATTCTTGGAGTTCTTATCCTGCTATTTCTGATGTCAACAATAATCCTGATTTAACAGAACTTGCTGCTTCAGTAAGTGATAGCGGTTGGGTTTATGTTTCTGGTGTTGATTCAAACATGTGTGTTGGTCATGATTCAATCTGGATTAAGGTTCACACTCTTGAGCCAATCAAGTATGTGATTAATCCAACTTTGATTGACGAGAACTACAATACAGTTAGCTTGTCAGGACGTACTCCTTCAAGCGAGCTTTACAATGTAGATTGGACTTGGGAGATCAGCGATGGCACTAGATTGAATGGTAAGGCTGTTAAGCATACATTCGATGTGCTTGAGGATTCATTCCTTGTTACAGTTCATGCTAGAGACTGGAACGGATGTGCTTACGATAGCTCAAGCCACATCTACAAGTGGAAGGATGTTTGGGCTCCAGACAAGTTTACTCCTGATGGCAACGGCTTAAATGATAAGTTCCAGTTCGAGGGCGGTGATTGGATTTCTGAATTCGACTTCATCATCTACAACCGTCTTGGTGAGGTTGTGTTCGAAGGTCACAGCTTGCGCGATGCTTGGGATGGAACATTCAAAGGCAAGTTATGTTCTCCTGGAGTATACGGATGGACTTGCACATATAAGTCGACTGTAGGCTCTTACACTAAGAGCGGTGAGGAAAGAGGTAAGATTACACTAATTAGATAATGGAGGTTTTTGCAATGAGAAAGTTAAGTGTTTTAATGTTGATGGCATCATTTGCCACTACAATTTTGGCTAACGAACCAGCTCAGGAAATGGATTATACATTGAGTGGTCATGCAACTTCTCCATTCTCTCTAAATCCATGCTTCGTAGGCGAATCAAACGCCTACAGAGCTGGCCTCAACTATCGTATGCAGTGGCCTAAACTTGAGAATGAGTATAGGACAATGCGTATCACATACGACCAGAACTTCTATAAGTTGGTCAGCTCTGTCGGTGTGCACTATGTGTATGATGGTCAGGCTCAGGATTATAAGAGCCACGAGATTGGTCTTACTTACAGCCATAACATCAGAGTGACTGAAGGCCATTACGTACGTCTTGGTTTGACTGCCGCTGTCTTCATCAAGAAAGTTGGTGAGGACGGTGCTTATGGCGACCAATGGCAAAACGGATCTCTACTTGACAACTCTTTGGAGGATGACAACATGAAAGATAAGGCAGTGTTCCCTGACTTTACTTTCGGTGCTGCTTATGTGATGGAGAATACATTAAGTGTAGGTGCTGCTATCTACCATATCTCCGCTCCAAGATACGGTTTCGTTGATGACGATGCTATAGAGTTGTCTCGTCGATATAGCTTCCACGCTCGTTACATGCACAACCTTGAATCTTCTGCAGGTTTGTGGGGTAACAGAGGTAAGGCTGAGAACTATGTCATGGGTACGTTGAATTTCCAACATCAGGGTGATTACAACATCGGTAGTGTCAATGTCGGTGCGTTCGTAAGCCACATGATGCTTGGTGTCGCTTATCGCCATGATTTCCGAAATATGGAGGTCGACGGTGTCAAGTATGCAAAACTAAACACAGTCTCTTTCATGATCGGCGGTAGCTATAAGGGCCTTCAGGCATACTATACTTACGACTTGTTTACATCTCGTAAGACAAACGGCTCATGGTCGCATGAATTCTCTATCGTGTATGCTATGGCTCCTAAACATTATCGTTACTCTTGTCCGGTTGTTTACTGGTAATCTAGAGTTTCGAACCTTTATAAAAAGCAGTCGGGGTTTCCTGACTGCTTTTTGTTTTATTTGCATTTGCTTTTGGCGTAATTATTCTTTATTTTTGTGCCACTTAATGATTATTTATGAAAGATGGAAAGATAGTTGTTGGTATTACTCAAGGTGATATCAACGGTGTTGGATACGAAGTGATAATAAAAACTTTAGTAGATACAAGAATCAATGATTTTTGTATTCCTATTGTTTATGGCTCTTCTAAGGTCGCGGCTTTTCACAGGAAAGCTCTTGGAATTGAAAACTTTAGCCTTAATGCTATCAATTCGCCGCTTGAGGCAAATGATAAACGTTCTAATGTTATAAATTGTATCTCAGAAGACGTTAAGGTGGAATTGGCTAAAGAATCTGAGGAAGCAGGCGATGCTGCTATTCTTGCTTTGGAACGTGCGACAGAAGATTTGAAAAACGGTTTGATTGATGTTCTTGTCACAGCTCCTATCAACAAGAAAAATCTTAACGCTGAAAGATTCAAATTCCCTGGCCATACTGAGTATCTTGAACAAAAATTTGCCCCTGAAGATAAGGGCGTGATGCTGATGGTCAGTGATGTGCTTCGTGTGGCAATCCTCACGTCTCACTGCCCTTTGAGCAAGGTTTCTTCTTTGATCACTGAGGATGCGATCGTGTCAAAGCTTCAGATATTGAACAAAACTTTGATTCAGGATTTCGGCATTGTCCGTCCTCGTATTGCTGTTTTAGGTCTGAATCCACATGCTGGAGACAATGGTACTCTTGGACTAGAGGAACAGGAGATTATTATCCCGGCTCTTCGTCAGGCTAATAGTAATGGTGTTTTGGCTTTTGGCCCTTATCCAGCTGACGGTTTCTTCGGAGCTGGCAATTTTGCCAATTTCGATGCTGTGTTGGCAATGTATCATGATCAGGGATTGACTCCATTCAAAGCCATTGCTCAGGATATGGGTGTGAGCTTCACTGCTGGCTTGCCAATCATCCGTACTGCTCCTATTCATGGCACAGCTTATGATAAGGCAGGTGTTGGAGAAGTGAGGGAAGATTCATTCCGTTCGGCTCTTTATTTGGCTTGCGATATATTCAAGAAAAGAAATAATTATGCTGAGTTTTCGGCAAACCCTCTTCGTAAACAGATGAAGAAGGAAACTCATAATCCAGAAAAAGAATAGTTTTTTGCATCATGTCTCCAGAAGATATACAAGACATTAAAAATAGATTTGGTATCATCGGTAACGATGATCGTCTGAATCGTGCAGTTGAGGTCGCATATAAAGTGGCTTCAACAGACCTTTCTGTTTTGGTTACTGGAGAGAGTGGAGTGGGAAAGGAGTTTTTCCCTAAAATCATCCACCAGTTTAGTGATAGAAAACACGGTCCTTATATTCCAGTCAATTGTGGTGCGATTCCAGAAGGTACGGTAGATTCTGAACTTTTTGGACATGAAAAAGGATCTTTCACTGGTGCAGTTTCTGAAAGAAAGGGCTTTTTTGAAGTGGCTAACGGAGGAACAATATTTCTTGATGAGGTCGGTGAACTGCCATTGACTACTCAGGTCAGATTGCTTCGTGTCTTGGAGACGGGAGAATTTTTACGTGTTGGCTCTTCAAAACCGATTAAGACTAATGTTCGCGTCGTCGCCGCTACAAATCTAAATATGGAAAAGGCGGTGAAGAATGGCACGTTCAGAGAGGATTTGTACTACCGTCTTAATACAATCTCTATTCAATTGCCATCTTTGAGAGAAAGAGGAGAGGATGCCGCTTTCTTATTCAGAAAATTCGCACTTAATTTTGCTGAAAAATATTCTACAAAACCTGTCCGCCTGACTGAGGATGCTGTTATCACATTGTTGCAATATCATTGGCCTGGTAATGTTCGTCAGTTGCGTAATATTGTGGATCAGATTTCAATCCTGGAAAAGGATAACAAACTGATATCGAGAGAGACTTTGTTGAATTATATTCCTGTAGAGGAACATCATAATAATATGCCGATTTTGTCTCCTACTCAGGAGTCGGGTGGGCATTCTTATGCTCAGGAGAGGGAGTTCCTTTATTCTGTTCTGTTTGACTTGCAGAAGCAGGTGACCAATTTGAAACATGTGATTAATGAGCTTGTTTCTAAAGGTCATGTGAAAATTGATGATGTTGATCTGGAATCTGGAGAGCTGAAAAAGCCTTTCGACAATGTGATCCGTCAGTCTTCTGGCTCGTCTGTCCCTGTTGTGCATGATGTGCATTCCGATGATGGTCCGAAGACGTCTATGATAGATAAGGGAGACTCTAGCATTCAGGATGTTGAGGTGATTGACGATAGCGCATTGCGTTGGGATTCTTTGCAGAAGGATGCTATTCGTCGTGCGTTGGAAAAACATGGAAATCAACGTCGTGCTGCGGCTAAAGAACTGAATATTTCCGAGCGTACGTTATATAGAAAGATTAAGGAATATGGACTTGAGTAAATTAAAATATTTTTTGATTTTAATTCTGGCTTTGTCGCTTTTGCCGGCTTGCACGGTGTCGTATAGTTTTACGGGATCTTCTCTTGATTATACCAAGGTTAAAACTATTTCGATCGCGAATTTCCCGAACAGGGCGACGTTGGTGTATCCAGCTCTTGCTCCTACATTCACAGAACAATTAAAGGAGACATTCTCGTCGAAGACAAGTCTTAATCAGGTTCCTAAAAATGGAGATCTTCAGATATCTGGAGAAATAACAGGCTATTCTTTGTCTCCAAGTGCTATCAACTCTTCTGGTTCTTCAACAATGACCCGTCTGACTGTGGTCGTTAAAGTCGTTTTTGTGAACAGGTCTAACTCATCAGAAAATTTTGAACGTAGTTTTAGCTCATATCAGGAATTTTCAAATACTCAGACAATCAATCAGGTTCAGGAAGAGTTGTGTGAGACGATCATAAATGAACTTATAGATCAGATTTTTAACGCTACCGTCGCAAATTGGTAATGACATATGAGTGATTTTAAGGAATTCTTTGCAGGATCTAAATATGCGGCCGCCGACTTCCATGATTTGGAGATGTTGACGGTGGAATATCCTTTTGTATCATCATTTCGTTTGCTTTATCTTCAAGAGTTGAAGCGACGTGTGGATGTGCGATATTTGCAGGAGTTGAAAAACTCTTCTTTTTCAATCTTTGACAGACGGCTGTTGTTCCAAACACTTTCAAAGGTTGGTGGAGATAGGCAAACAAATGTACCAGAGCCTGAAATTCCATCTAAAACTGTTCGTGAAGCGACGCAGACACCCCAAACTGTAGATATTTTGCAGGAATTGAAACAACGTCCAGATATAGATGAGAATACAGGAGATCTGATAGGCTCGGATACTTTGGAATCATTGATGAAAGGAGCGTCGTCTTTACGAAAAGGTCCTAAAATTAATCTCGGTGATTTTGCACCGTCTTCCCAACTGCATGATTCTGATGTGAAAGATGATGGATCAGAACAGGTCTTGTTTCAACCTGCAGAAGAACTTTTTTCTGAAACTTTGGCAAAAATTTATGTAAAACAACATAAATATGAGAAGGCAATCAAAACTTTTCGCAAGTTAATGGATAAAAATCCAGAAAAAAGTGTTTACTTTGCAGACCAAATTGCATTTTTGGAGAAATTGATAAAAAATTTGTAACATAATATGGAATACGTAGCTATTATTATCTTTATTTTGATTATTTCAGTTTTGCTGATTTGTGTTGTTCTTGTTCAGAACTCAAAAGGTGGTGGACTTTTGTCTGGCTTTGGAGGGGCAAATCAGATTGCTGGTGTTCAAAAAACTACTGATTTTATCGAAAAATTGACTTGGTCATTGTGGGGTGCTTTGGTTGTATTGTCAGTATTGGCAACTCACTTTGTAGGAAGCAAAGGTGGTGAGGCAGTAGAGGAAATCGACTATCAGTCAAAAGTAGAGACTCCATCAGCTCCTGTTGAGGAGGCTCCATCTTTCGGTGCAGAGCAGGAATAAATAGTGAGATATGATATTTTAGCCACTCCGAGAGATCGTTGAGTGGCTTTTGTTTTTTATACTTATGATAAATTTCGGAGATCAACTTGCGGTGTTTTGTGCAGCTACATTCTGGTCTGAACTTGATGTGCCGCAGGAAAAAGAAGACTTGGTGGAGAAAATCGCCGCTGATTTTGCCCAGCAACCTGATGTCTTCAGACGTGCTGTTGACAAACAGATTGCGAAGCAGGCACCAATGGAAGATGATGAAGTGACGAGTTATATTGCCTCTGTCGGTGAACAGGTGCCAGAAGACAGCCGTCGTGATGTGTTGAAAATGGTGATTGAGATGATGCTGACTACAGCTGATTTGAATGAAGATTCTTCAGCTACAATACTTTTCCTTTGCGAGGCTCTTGGACTGCCACTAGAAATTGCAATGGTAGAAACAATGGCTTTTGTTAAAGGTAATGATGTGGCTGTCGACAATAAAGAGGATATTGTTGTCGTCGACAGATTGAGTGATATACCAACAGACAATTGATTTTTAATAAGAGGAGATGTATTTGATCGTCTCCTTTTGTGTTTAATGACATGTTTTGTCTTCTTTTATGGTTATCTTTTTTTTGAATTGTGGACTTGTATTATAATTTTGTCCTTTAATAGGGTAATTTTATAATAGGGTGTATAAATATGTTGAAAACGTTGAAAATTATGGGAAAGGATATATTCGGTCTTAGATTTCTATCTTTGACTACTTTGTGCGGATTATTCTTGTCTGCACAGGGACAGGATTGCGATAGTAATCTAGGAAGTACTAGTTTTAAGGCAACAGGAGATGCTGCTACATGGCAATATTATGATTTTGCAGATGCTTTTACTAATGGGCCAAGTGGAATATCATTGTCTTCTGATTTACAATTCACAAAAGATTTGACGGATTTTGAATCTCCTAATCTGAATTACGCATTGACATCAAATCCATTTAAGTTGAATGCTCAGGTTGCTGATGAAACATTGAAAAGTGGCAAAGATTATGACCCTGATACTTTGATGTTTAAGGATATGGATGGGGATATGTTGGTTGTTAATCATCTTGGTAACAAACAAGCTGGAGCAAATAAGAAGTTATTTACTATAAAAGTCCCTAATGCAAAAGAAAAAACTGAATTTACGGTCAAATATACTTTGTGTAATGTTCTAAATCCAGATTGGCCTGGAATAAAAAAATATGATTTATATAATTCAGGTATTGATAAGATAACGCTTAATGATATTTCTATTGGCGTTAATCCTAATGAATATGGGCAGTTTGAAGATGGAGGAACACAAAGTTCACACGATTATAGTCAAAAAGGTGCAAAATTGACAGTGATGGATGGGTGTGTGACTTATACATATACAAGCACAGTGCCAGCGGGATCGAAGTCATTGAGCGTGTCATTGATTACAGGATACAATGCTACAATTCCTTTTGCCATAAAGGATGTTGAAGTTACAGGATGCTTTAGCCCTCGTGCATTTTCTCCATCTGGAGATGAGATTTGTACTGGGGAACAGGTATCTTTGACTCTAGATAGAAATTATGGTAATGTGTCTGTCAAATGGGAAAAATCGACAGATGGCGGAAATAAATGGGAGACTTTATCAACTACTGCGGCGGCCAGAGAAGAGATTACGAAATCGACTATGTATCGCGCTTTTGTAGATGGACAAGAAAGTAATACATTGTCTATTAAAACAATTGATTGCTGTGTAGTGAATGGTGCACCTGCTTCTCGTAAGGTCGTTTACGAAGAAAATTATGGATACTTTACAGCACCTTATACACATGTCGATACGAAGGGAAATGTTCATCAATTGACTAAAGGAGATCATAAAGCACATCGTACTAGTCTTGATTATGATTTGCCTTACCATGATATGGATTGGACAGGTAGTGTGGAAGATGGTTCTTATGCTGTACTAGTTCCTAATATTAACGGATTTAGTATGGGACAAGGTGAGTATGATATTAACTCTTCTGCTAATTGGTTTACGGGAGTTACTAATGATCATACAAGTATTTTGTCTGGAATTGAGAATAGCGCTTGTCTGTTTATTAATGTCAATAATACGGTGGCGGTAGGAGGTGGACAGGGTTATAAAGGTCCTGTTTTTGAATATGAGGTTAAAAATCTTTGTGAGGATAAAGAGCTGAATTTTGAGTGCTATATTGCAAATCTGGATGATCCTAATAGACCGGATTCTAAACCAGAGAACTCACCATTGGTGACTATCAATCTTCTTTCTGCTACTACAAAAGAAATCATTGCGTCGCAACCGAATGTGCAAGCATCTCTTGGAGGTGGCTGGATAAAATGTGAAATAAAAGATTTCAAATTAAAAAACGAAACTTCTGTTATAATGCAGATTGTGGCGGATTGTGGAAACAGATGTGATGTTATGGATTTTTGGAAACATGGAAATGACCTTTTGATTGATGATATAAAATTCATGACATGTTCTCCTCCAGAAATTTCTGCATATTATAAAATTGGAGATTTGACTTCAGATACTACAGTTTGTAGTGGAGCTGACTTGATCGCTAAGGTTCCTGTCACAAATCTTCTTTGGGATTTCTTTATGAATGAACCTTATTTTGTCCTTCAATATAGTATAGATAAAGAAAATTGGAAGCATCTTAAGAAAATGGGATATGATCAGATTGAAATTGAAAAAATTGAAGGTAAGGATAATAAGATCATAAATTTCAATTTTAATTCTGATGATATAACAAAAGACTTCAATGATCCTGAAAAAATTTATATGAGAGTTATTGTTGCTCAGGATGCAACAGCAGAAAAGTTTGTGAATGATCCAGGATTGGTATCTACGGACGATAACTGTGTAAATTATTCAATTTCTGAGATATTTACGGTTACCATAGATTGTCCTACTTGTACTGCAAGCGAGGATGTCGAGATTATATCATCGGAGAAAGCTGTCGTTGAAAACAAGAAGAAAACTATACATCTTTGTAAAGGTGAAAGTGTCACTTTGAATTCCAATGATGTGACTTCTACTACGGAAAAGGGAGATCCTTATTCTAATTTCTTGATGACGTGGTCTCTTGATGGAGTAGGAAAGACTCCTGCCCTTGGCCCTGTGGCAGATGAATTGGTGATTTCTTGGGAAGACGCTACAGAAAAAGGCCTTTCTGTCAAACTTACATCTGAGGATGCGGACTATCCAGGTCAGAAAGATTGTATGAAGGAAGCTGAGATAATTATCATTGCTGATCCAGTTCCCAATGCGGCATTCAGCGACTCAAGCAAAAAATTCTGTGAGGGCGAAGGAACTGGCTTGTTTGACATGAGACTGAACAAGGGCGATTTGTCAG
>OCTX012272952.1_pt1 | contig 64789 bp, 48 predicted proteins | sample 1539691 | NCBI WGS metagenome assembly OCTX01 (sample SAMN02144231, study PRJEB22623) | gut metagenome | biome: sheep rumen | host: Ovis aries | place: New Zealand
GTATATCGCGAAAAAGCAGTAATTTTGCACTGTCTTTCAATCAGATAGGATAATGAGTCTATTGGAGCGTCTATCGCCTTATCCTCAGTTTCATAGACTCAAAAAGGGATAGATTGAAAGGCTGCGCGCATACCCCCCCAATCCCTTCTCCATCCCGTGTGGGGAGGGTTGGGGAGAGGTTCATAACCTAAACCTTAACCCCTCTCATTCGGCATAGAGGATTCCCGACACGGTTTACCATGGAGAGAAAACGGGGCCCCCAACGGCTAACGCCAACGGCCAAAACCACGGTTATCGGTTATTGGTTCTGGGTTCTCGGGAGAGACGGCAAGGAATGCCGTCTCTACAGGTGACCCTCGCGTTCGGCAATCGGGTCGCAAAGGCTGACGACCCTGTCGTCAGCGGGCGACCGATGCCTCCGCTTTCCCCACCGCAGCAAAGCTACGTTGGGGGCCCCGATGTGGTCGGTTCTCGGAGCGGACTAGAACACTAGGACACTAGAGCACTAGAACACTAGAACCGAGAACCCAGAACCGAGAACCCAGAACCGATAAAAAATCGCCAATTCACACAAAATTGGCGACTTTTTTGATGTAGCTTCATATCCGTATCTGTTCTGCTACCCAGTCTTCCAGGTCGCTGCCATTGGCCAGACCAAGATGCTTCTTGATGCGCTGACGGCGACTCCATATGGTGCGTTTGGTCTGATTGAGCAGGAGGCAAATATCCGCTACATCCAATCCCAGTGTTATCAGCGCTATCATCTTCAGATCCATCGGCGTGAGGGAGGGGTGCTGCTCCTTGATATGTACCAGCATGTCGTTGTACAGCGAGTTGAATTCTTTCTCCAGATCTTCCCATTCCGTCAGCAGATTATCCGCCAATACATTCTTCAGCCATACCGGCATTTCATCCCGGTTCTTCTGATAGCGCTTGCTCAGATGAATATTCTGGGTCAGATGTACCCGATGCTTTAGAATCCGGCTCAGACTGTCGCGTTTGATGCGTAAGTCGCGTTGCGTAGCCTCCAATGCCGATTGGGTGCGTTTTCTGTGGGCATTGAGGTATAAAATGACGATGAGTAGCAGCAGGAATCCGATAATCAGCAGACCGATGATGAGGTAGTCTTGTTGCTGACGGATGGTCAGCCTGAGGTTTTGTTGCTGCACCAGGTTCAGGTCATATCGTTCCGTTATCGCATACGTGCGCGTCTTGCCTGTCTCGGAGATCAGCCGCATCTCGCCATCGTACAACGCTGTCATTTCCGCCAATCCCTCTGCTGCCTTATGCCCGGCTGCCAACAGCTGTGCATGCAGATAATGCCAGCGATTGCGGCTCCAGGCTACATGGGCTGTGTCGTTTGCCAGAAGCGAGAGGTAATATCCGGCTTTCTCCAGGTCGTTCTCTTCCAGGGCTTTTGCGGCCGGGATATGCGCATAGCGATACTGCTGAAGTGAGTCCACCAACAGCATGCAATACCGCATCGCCTCCTCTTCATTCCCTTTCTCGGAAGCATACTTATAGCGCAGCTCGTTGATGAAGACGGGATTATCCGTCCGTGCGGCGTAGTACGAGGCACTATCAAACAGCCGTTCTCGTTCCCGTGCATCCTCGCTCAAGCGTGCCAGGTCGCGGTAGGTGCATGCCAGGAACAGGTCCAGGCTGCTGCCTTGCAGGTGATCCAGAGCTTTGCCGTAATAGACTTGAGCTTGTTCGTTGAGTCGTTCCCTTTCAGAGATAGCCCCCATCTTATAGTATGTCACTCCGAGCCATACAGCCGGTGCATCACCTTCTGTCAACAGATGCTCGGCATGCTTGAGACTGAGGATGGCGGAATAGACCTTACCTTCCAACTCCTCAGATGCACCGATGATATAATAGGCTTCCCCGGCCCAGGCTTTCTTGCCGGCGGCCTCAAAGATATCCGGTAGCGGAGCCACTTCTTCCGACACACGGTGCGGATGCCTGCGAAACGCAATATGCGTCTTCATCAGCCGGTAGTAGTTGCGCTCGGTCGATGACAAGGACACCGTATCCATGCTGCTCATCAGTTCCCCGGCTGCCTGCAAATCTTCCCAACACAGGGTCTCTAACCGGCTTAACTCGCAGGACTCATTATACCCGTTTTTACACCCCCAAAGGACCAAAACCAGGCTCCAAATGACGGCCTGCTGTAGTCTGAAAAATTTTTGCATCACTAACGGTGTTTTCATAGAAGTCATAACTATTTGATAATCAAATTCTTATTTTATCGCAAAAAAATACACTGCATCACTAAAAAATTTGCGTATGTCAAAAAAAAGCAGTACTTTTGCAGCGCAAAATTACAACAAAAAAATGACATGCGCAAATTATGAAGAGAAAAAATGTTTTTTTATTGCTCATAGCCGCATTTTTACTATCTGCATGTAAAAAAGCAGCAGATTACCCTGCGGGTGACGCCGGTGAGGGTGATGGTACGTGGGCGAATGGAGTACCCGTCACGATGCACTATAAAACAGGCAAACCGGGTATCGCCTTCGGCCCTAACGGCGGGTTAATCTATCGCTATGCCGAGAACCCTGCTAATGTCAGCAACGATGACAACGACGATACACCGCCTGTTCAGCCCTATGCTCCGCCCAGAACCAAAAGATGACCCTATACCTTAATAAATAATATAGTTGCCCTATGAGAAAAATCTGTCAACATATCCTCGTATGCCTGTCGCTGGGTGCGATAGCGCTGCTGACGGCCTGCGGAGGCGATCAACCTTCGGAACTCAAGCCTGCCAAGCCCCGCACGGATTCCCTGCTCCACGGCGTGTGGATGGCCGAGAAAGTAAATTATGTTCTCTATGATATGGAGGAGATAGAGAACCCCAACAGCTACGGATTTGATTATCAGCCGGATTCCAATGTGTGGATTATCGACATGCATGCCGGACGAATCTACGGTTGGAAGGATGGCAAGGCTGCCGACTACTATACTGATTTTCAGCTCTTAGCCCCATCCTCCAAGACCCGTGGCATGTATGGCCTCGATATCAACTACGGTCGCGAGCGGGCGACATGGTACGTGAGCCGCTGTACGGAAGAGACGCTGGTGCTGAATGCTGCCGTGGAGGTAGAGACACCCGACTCGGTACTGATAGACTCACTTGTCACCGTGCCGAAAACCTATCGTCTGGAGACATCCTTACGATTTACGAAGCGAGACTAACGTTCAACCTTATAAATAGAAATAGTATGAAAAAGTCCTTGTTAACCGGCACCAATGCTGTGATTACCTTTCTGATGGCCCTTTTAGGGTTCGGCACTACCGGTTGCTTCAAGAAGTACGGCGTACCGGACGAGCCGATGTTGGAAAAATACGGCGTTCCGCACGCGACATTCGAAGCCGCGGGAAAAGTCACCGATGAGGCGGCGCAACCCGTGGAAAATATCCGCGTAACGATGAAGACAAAAAGGGAAAACGGGTATTTGTCAGATCAATATACCAATGAAGACGGTGAATACTATGTTTCCCTGGTGGACAATTGGCCTATCGATTCCGTAGATATTATCGTCACGGATACAGCCGATGTATATGAAGGCGATTCGGTGCGCGTCAAGGTGGATTACGACCGTTCCGGCGTCTCTAAAGATGATAACTGGAATAACGGTAAAGGTATTGTTCGTCACGATTTCCAACTGAAGAAGAAATGAATATCCGTCTTCGAATAGCATTATGGCTGGAACGTCTGCGGCGCAATAATCTCAAGCAGCTCCATCCGCTTCGCCAGCTCTTCTGGGAATCGACGCTCCGCTGCAATGTCCACTGCCTGCATTGCGGCAGCGACTGCGTAGCGTCCGTCGCCACACCCGATATGCCGGCAGCGGATTTCCTGAAAGTATTAGACACCGAGGTGACGCCGCATGTCAATCCGCACGAGGTGCTCATCATCATCTCCGGCGGTGAGCCCCTGATGCGCAAGGACCTTGCGGATGTCGGTCGTGCCCTGTACCAACGCGGCTATCCCTGGGGTATGGTGACCAACGGTCTGGCCCTTACGGAGCAGAAATTCCGCGAGTTGCGTCAGGCGGGTTTGCGCTCCATTACCGTTTCCTGCGACGGACTCGAATCCGACCACGTATGGCTTCGCCAACATCCGTTGGCCTATGAGGGTGCGACGCGTGCCATCCGTCTCTGCGCTGCCGAGAAAAACCTGGTATGGGATGTCGTCACCTGCGCTAACCAACGCAACATCGATCATCTCCCCGCTATCCGCGAGATGCTTTGGGCGCTGGGTGTTCACGACTGGCGCGTGTTCGGCATCGACCCCATGGGACGAGCCGCAGAGAACCCCGAACTGATCCTGACGGACGAGCAGTTCCGCCGTCTCATGGATTTCATCGTCGCCGAACGCGAGGCCGGACGCCATGTGTCCTATTCCTGTGAAGGCTATCTGGGCGAATACGAAGGCCGCGTGCGCGACCATCTGTACCACTGCTCAGCCGGAATATCTGTAGCCTCTATCCTCATCGACGGTTCTATCTCTGCCTGTACCTCCATTCGCGGCAAGTACTACCAGGGTAATATCTACCGCGACTCGTTCTGGGAGGTTTGGGAACATGGTTTTAAACCCTATCGCGACCGCTCGTGGATGCGCCAACTCGAACCCTGCAAAGACTGCAAAGCCTTCTCCTTCTGCGAAGGAAACGGCATGCATCTCCGCCGCGAAGACGGCTCACTGATGCTCTGCCATCTCCATCGTCTGACGGGTGTATAATCATGGAATTATCAAATAATACAAACCCTATAAATCGAAACAGTATGAAAAAGTCATTATTTATCGGGCTCTGCGCCCTGATGGCAGCTGTGATGAGTAGCTGTAACGATTTGAGTCTATCAACGTATGAGAACGGACCGGAAATAGCCGAACATGTACTGGGCATGACTGTAAATGGAGCTATCAAGTACCTCAATGAGCAACACTATTGCTACAAAGGTGCGCCGGAAGAGTACAACGGCGTGGAATATGTTTTTTCCAGGGACAAAAACAAATCGTCGTTTACATACGAAGCCGGAGAGATGTTTTGTTTCTTTGCACCCCATGATACCGTAATCGGAGCACAAGTTCTTCAACGAATGTCGTCCGAACAATCAGCCCTTAAACTATATCTTCAATGGACCAGATATACAGCCAAAGAAGTATTGACCGACCCGACTTATTGGCATGGTTATATCAGATATAATAGTCATGAGTATTTCCGATATTCGTTGACCAATACATATAACGAACCGGAATGGAAAGGGAGAGACGCATTTTGGGAAGATTTAAATGGTACTATCACACGTGCCCACGAAGAGTATCACAGGGAATCCGCTCCCAAAGAAATCGAACTTGGCGTAGATATGAATAATGGCGGAGAGATAGAGTTGCATTACGAAACGCGTAATTTTATATTGCAACAGGAGTAAACCTTAAAAACAATAATAAGTATGAAAAAGTCATTCTTTATCGGGCTCTGCGCCCTGATGGCAGCTGTGATGAGTAGCTGCGGACCGAAAGAGCCGACTCCCGGTAATGAAAACAAGAATTGGGAGCCGCTGGATATTAAGATGGCAGAACTGCCCAAACTCTGCCAATCGCTCCTGCAACATGACACCGCAGAAGTGTTGTGGCAAATGAGTAATGCTGGTTTCAAAGTGGATTTTAAGCGGTATGGCGAAGTAGAATTATCAAAGGGCGCACTCAGAATGATATTCTATTCCGAAGGAGGGAAGATGATCGAGACCGGTTTTTCGGTACAGGCTCTTTATAATGATTCGCTTATTAGCTATTGGCGTGATTGGGAAGAACAAGCCTATACCTATTCCACTTGGATTGAATGGATGGTCATGGGATATTACAATGACCCGGATAAGGGACCCCAACATATACAGACCCCATACAGGGACGAATGGTTGGAAATTGTGGAAAAGACCCGTGGAGATGAATCCGTTTTGATGTTCGAAATCGTAGGGCAAAACAAAACGAAATACTACGGATTAATGCTGGATATCGACAAGACGACCAATGAGACAGCCATCACGTATCAGGTAGGTGAAGAGAAGTGATATGTTATGAAACGAATGAATGCAGCTAAATTTCTAATCAGCCTGCTGTTAGTCGGCGGACTGACCGCGTGTGACCGGCATGGGAATAACACTCCGGTAGAGTATGATGACAATTGCTTAGGTTTTGTGGAATTGGGACGTTATGTTTGTGCCTTCTATGTGGGTAACTATGGCTCCGATTTCCAGACCGCTCTTGATTCCGTGGTAAAAGTCGAACAGAGAATGGTTGATGCGTATGTGAAAGCAAATGAGAGTGCTGCGCACAAGTACTATCCCGACAAAACGTATCTCAGACTTGATACAGTTCATGTTCGTGAAGATGATGTTACCTTAGACCGAAGCCGAACATACATTAGGGTGTGGCTGTACATGATGGAAGAGTGGACGAGTAAAGCATCTTATCCGATAGCACCGTGGTATACACCAATCTACGACTATGGTATTATAGACAACAAGGGCGATCGATATTTCCATGATGATTTGCCGGATTAAACATGAATAGTATTTATTTCATAACGATAACCAATATGAAAAAGTCATTTTTTATCGGGCTCTGCGCCCTGATGGCAGCTATGATGGGCAGCTGCGGACCGAAAGAGCCGACTCCGAACAATGAGAACCCCGAACCATTGGATATCAATATGCAAGAGTTGCCGACCTTGTGTCAGTCATTACTCAAGCAGGACACCGCAGTAGTCTTTGCTCAACTGCGACAGGCGGGATTTACGTATAGTGAATATAATCGCTACAGCAATTCCTATGACTTCCTGAAGGATGACTACTTAACTTTTTCCATATCCTGTGATAAAAACATCATCAATATGGTTATGATAAGTTATGAGTTAAACGGCGAAGAAGCGTTAGAAACGATAGATTGGCTGCATTGGGAGGAGTTGGCCTATGATTATGCTATCTGGGAGGCTTGGGCCGGAATGGCTATGTATGCGGATGCCGTTAAAGACGAGTATGACGACTTGGAAACATATGATCGAGAGGAGTTTAACGACTTTATCCATGCGAATGCCACAAAGGACGAATTGATTTTCTCGGAATTAGGGCAAGGCGTAAAAGGAGCATTCCAATTCGGGGGCGAATTCATGAGGAGCGAGGATGGTATAATAGGTGATATAGGCTACGCAGTAACGACAGAACAACCGTTTAGTGACGAGGACTTAGATGAATTGTGGTAGGGGATTCATTTAAAAAACAAAAAATCGCCCGAAAGGGCGATTTTTTGTTGTACTTCGACATACTACCCCATGACTTATTAGGAGTTCTATGTTTTGGCAGTGAGGGACTGCCGAAACTCGCGCGCCGCACTTACTCCTCATACTTGCCACCGGCAACTATTCGGTGCGGCTCAATCGCTTCACCTATTTTGCCATGTATGAAGGCGTCGTTATGCAAGCATAAACGCCCTCATCCACGTCAAAATATAGAGTTTTTACTCTATTTTTGCAAAAAAGTTTCCGAAAATTTGCGTATGTGCAATTTTTGTTGTACCTTTGCAGGCTAAATGTGCGCGCGAGTGGATGCGCGAGCGCACTCGGGAGAACGACAAAAATAACAAAAATAACAATAAAAACAACAAACAGAAATGAAAAAAATGAGTTTATTGGTACTGGCTGCACTGGCTATGGTGTCGTGCGGCAATACGTATCAGGCAAAGACCGTGGTGCTGAGCACAACGGCAGACAGTTTGAACTACGCATGGGGTCACGGTTATGGTGACTACCTCAAGAACCGCTATCTGGCAAGCGACAGCACGAATGCGTATGTGGACGAGATGATGGAAGCCCTGGAGCGCGGCTACAAAGGTGAGGTTGAGAAACTGGACGACGTGGCAAGCGTGGGTAAGAGCATCGGCGAGGCTGTAAAAGCCAGCGAGAAAACAGGCTTGGCTGATAATAAAGCCTGGACGCTCAATGAGAAAATGTTCCTGCAAGGTCTGGTAAACGGTATGGATGGCGATTCGACGGTGATGACACTGGAGGCTGCTACGAATTTCTTCCAGGCCGAGTGGGCTAAATACCAGTCGGGTCACACCAATACCGAGGCCGGCAAACCCATCAAGGCTAAATGCCCCGATAAAGCCGCAACGGTTAAGTTGACGAACTATACTGACAGTTTGAACTATGCCTTCGGTTTCTACCAGGGTAACCAAATCAAGACCTATGTGCTGAAGGAGGACGAAGACGGCAGCAAACGCAAGGAGTTCATCGAATACCTGAACGAGGCGCTGAAGAGCAAGAAACAGTATCCGCAGATGGTGGATATGGCTGAGCAGATTGGTTCGGACATCCACGAAAATGAGAAAGACGGTTTCATGGGTATTGAGACCATCGACTTTGATTTCAAGCTGATTCAGCAGGGCATGATAAACGGTTTGACCCGTTTTGAGGAAGTGATGTCGGCTCCCGAAGCCAACGAATACCTGCAGACCACGATGGATCGCCTGCGTTATGGCGACGTGAAGGGTCAGGGCGAGGCGTTCCTGAAAGAGAATGCTCAGAAAGAAGGTATTCATGTGACCGAGAGCGGTCTGCAATACGAGGTGCTGACGATGGGCAAGGGTCCGAAGCCGAGTGCTACCGACCGCGTGAAGGTGCACTACCACGGTACGCTGATGGACGGAACGGTATTCGACAGCAGCTACGAAAGAGGCGAGCCGATTGTGTTTGGTCTGAACCAAGTCATCAAAGGCTGGACGGAAGGCGTGCAGCTGATGCCGGTGGGCAGTAAGTTCCGCTTCTTCATCCCCTATGACCTCGCATACGGCGAGCGCGGCGCAGGCGAACAGATCCCGCCCTACAGCATGCTGATATTTGAGGTAGAACTTATTTCAATTGAAAATTGAAAATTTAAGATTTAAAATTTAAGATTTAAGATTGATGGGCGTCATTGCAAAACAGAGTATTAAGGGCACTATCGTCACGTATATGGGCGTGGCGATAGGTGCCTTGACGACCCTGTTTGTGCAGACGCGTTTCCTGACGACCGAAGAGGTGGGACTGGTGGGCGCGATGATCGATGCCGCCACGTTCTTCATCAGTCTGGCGCAGTTGGGAACGAGCAATTCAATCATTCGTTTCTTTCCCTATTTCAAGAATGAAAGAGGCCATCACGGTTTCTTCTTCTGGACAATCGTGGTGCCGCTGGTGGGTTTTGCCTTTTTCGGTCTGCTGTTTTGGCTGTGCCGGACGCCGATAGGTGCCTGGTTTGGGCAGAAGTCGCCGCTCTTTGTGCACTACTATTATTTGCTGCTGCCGTTGTCGTTCTTCATGCTGTATATGGGCATCTTTGAGACGAACGCCAATGTGCTGATGCATATCGTGGTGCCGCGTGCGGTGCGGGAGATCGGGGTGCGGGTCGGGCTGTTAATAATCTATCTGCTGTATGCCTTTGGGGTGCTGTCGATAGACGGGTTCATGGTGTCGATATGCGGCGTGTATGCTGTGGCTTCGCTTATCAACTTGGTCTATCTCTTTCGTTTGGAACCACTGGAACTGAAACCCGATTGGGCTTTTCTCAGGGAGAACAAACCGGTGGTGAAGCAATATGTGCACTATTCGCTGTTGCTGCTGCTCACGGCCCTCGCCAACGGCATGGCGCCAATAGCGTCGGCATTCTTCATCACGGCGAAGATGGGTCTTTCGTTCACCGGTATCTTCAAGATAGCCACGAATATCGCGGTGGTGGTATCCATACCGTATCGCAGCATGACCGCCATCGCAGCGCCGCAACTGGCGGCGGCGATGAAACAGGACGACCGAGCCCAGTGTTCGCACCTGATGCAGCAATGTTGCAGCAACCTGCTGTTAGTGGGCAGTTTTATCTTTCTGTTGGTGTGGCTGAATGTGGATTTGATATACCATGTTATTCCCAACGGGGAGGTCTATGGCACAGCGCGGTTGACGGTACTGATACTGATGCTGGCGCACCTGATGATGGCGGTGTTCAACATCACAATATCGACGCTGAGTTATTCGCGTTACTATGCTTTCTCGCTGTTGTTCTCGTTCCTGCTGACGGTGGGGTTGATTGTGTCGAACACGTATTTCATTCCCCGTTGGGGTATGAATGGTGCCGCGTTGAGCACGCTGGTATGCTATTTCGGCTATTTTACGCTGGTGGTACTAACGGTGGTTCTGGCAACGAAGACTTCGCCTTTTGCCCGCCGGCAGATAGGCATGGTGGCGCTGGCCGTAGGGTTATTTGTGCTGAACGAGTTATGGCTCAAGGTGATGCCGGATATGAATATCTGGCTGAGTAGTGTGGTACGAACCGTCGTGTTGCTCGGCGGGGGAATGGTGATTGCATATAAAGCACGTATGTCGGAGGAGATCAATGCGTTACTTCATTCAGTTTTCGTATCGCGGAAGTGATTTTCACGGTTCGCAGATTCAGCCCAACGGGGTGACGGTGCAGGAGGTGTTGGAGGGAGCCATGCGCACACTATTGCGCCATGAGGTACCGCTGACCTTTGCGGGTAGGACGGATGCGGGTGTTCATGCGCTGAAGATGGTAGCGCATTTTGACGAAGACGCCGTTTGGGATGCCGAGGCATGTCGGACGTTGTGCCACAGGCTGAATGGTCTGTTGCCGGCGTCGATAGCCGTACGGGAAGTATGGCCGGTGCGCTCCGATGCCCATGCGCGGTATTCGGCTACGAGTCGGACATACCGTTACTTTTTGAGTACGCGCAAAGAGCCTTTTCTGAGCGACCGTACAGCCCGCGTGACGGATACGTTGGATTTTGAGGCGATGAACCGTGCTGCCGCCCGAATGATAGGAACGCATGATTTTCAGTCCTTCTGCCGCTCGCATGCGGCGAGCAAGACGACCATCTGTACGGTGACCAAGGCCCAATGGAGCCAGCGGCTGGCCGAGGATGAAGGACTGGAATACACGTATGTGTTTACCATACGCGCCGACCGTTTCCTGAGAAATATGGTGCGTGCGGTAGTCGGAACGTTGCTGGACGTAGGTCGCGGCAAGATGACGGAGGAGGATTTTCAGGCGGTAGTGGATGCCCGTAACCGCTGTGCGGCGGGGCAGTCGGCACCCGCAGAAGGATTGTTCCTTTCGGATATTGAATATCCGAAATTTAAAATTTAAAATTTAAAATTTAAAATTTAAAATTAAGAATTAAGAATTAAGAATTAATTGAAGCGTGTAGGTGTCATAGTAGGTGTGTTGTTGCTGTGCCTGGTAGGGACGGTGGGCAGTCTGTGGCTGTCGCTGCGTTCCAGTAAGGTGCAGACAGCTCTGGTGGGCTACATGACCGAGGTGCTGTCAGACGGCTTGGGGGCAGATGTCAGCGTTGGGCAGGTGGAGATTGCCTTCTTCAACCGTCTGAGGCTGACCGACATCTATTTAGGCGACCGTACGGGTGACACCTTAGCCTATGTGCCGCAAATAGAAGTGCGCTTCAATCCTATAGCCATACAAGACAACAGGTTGGACTTCCCGTTGGTGGATATTGATCGGCCGTATTTCAATCTGAAGCAGGACTCGACGGGCACGAATATGGATTTCCTCATCCGTGCCTTTCAGCAGGAGGATACCGTGCATCGCGAGTTTCCCTTCATGCTCAATATTGACGATATTCGTCTGACGGATGCACGTATTCGCTACCGGCATGCACCATCGGGAACGGATGTGCTGTTGAGCCGTATGAGTGCGCGGATGGCCTTGCCGCAGCTGAGCAGCGACACGCTGGAGGCGGAATTGTTAGGGCTGCGCCTCCGAGCCGATTGGCTCAATAAAGACATTAGTTTCGACGGCGCTTTTCGCGGTTCGCGCGACTCGGTGGTAGCCGAAGACCTCTTGGTGCGTTTCCGCGGCGAACAGTTACTATCGGGCGATGTGGCCATATGGCACCCGTTAGAGAAGGATAAGATGCGTTTGCGTGCCGACCTGAAGGACTTGTACGCAACGCATTCGTTGCTGCAAGACCTGATAGCCGGTCTGACGATGCAACCCATTACCTTGCCACGCGAGATAGCCCGATTGGGCGAGATGCATTATCAAGGGCTGGTGGACGGAGGTCTGGACAGCCTGACGCTGCATGGCGCTTTCCGGACACGATTGGGCACGGTGACAACGAACGGTGGTCTGCAAGTAAGCGAAGATTTCAGACGGCTCTGCTTCAACGGCGAGGTGCAGACACGCCGCTTCAATGTAGGGCGGATGGCGGGCACCAGCGAGTTGGGCTATGTGAGCCTCAATGCCTATGCCAACGGTATGTGGCAAAGCGGTGAGCCCCTGCAACTCACCACGCGTGCCAAAATCATAGCAGCAGATGTGCACCATTATACCTACCATAATATCCGTATCGATGGTTCCTTAGCGGATAGTGTATTTACGGGTGAGATTGTGGCGCGCGATCCGGCGTTGAGTTTCGACTTTAGCGGAATTATGGATTTCTCGTCGGTAGATCCCGCTCATAATTTGCGCCTGGTAGTAGAGCATATGAAACTGGCGGAAATGGGCGTACTGAGCAAGGATAAGTACAAGCATCAGGATCTCAGTTTTATAGTAGATATGTCGCTCAATACCGATGGCGATGAGAAACTGGCGGTGGACCGCCTGAACGGCTACCTGATCATCGACTCGTTGCTTTTTGCCGCCAACGGCTTGGACTACAATTTGAAGCAGTTCAAACTGCTGTTTGAAACAGGTTCGGACTTTGATAATGTGCGTATTTCGTCGGATGTAATGACAGCCGGTATGAGCGGTTCGTGGCGGTGGAGTACCTTAGGGCGTACGTTGCAAGGCTTTGGTCATAGTTTGTTGCCGGAGTTTGTGGAACCTGTGCCGGAAGTGAATGAGGAACCCAACAACCTGGACTTCTACGCTTATTTTCATGACTTGGATCCCATCATGGAGGTGGTATTGCTGTCTAATGTCATCATCAATGATAATCAGATTCTCAAGGGCTTCATCCACGAGACGGACGGAACCTTCGGGCTGCAGGCTTTTGTGCCGTCGGTGGAGAATGGCAATTCGGAGTACCAGGATCTGACTTTCTCGGTGAGCAATGTGCCGGGCGAGGCAGACCTATCGCTCAAGGTACGCTCGCATACCATCAATCCCGATTCAACGCAACTGATGATAGGCGATGTAGATATGCATCTATCGGTTCAGGCGAGAAACGACTCGCTGCTGCTGGGTCTGTTCTTTGGCAATCAAGTGGAACCGGCAGTTAGGATTCATACCCATCTGACACGCTATGCGAGCAAACCGCATATAGACGTACACATGCTGCCTACCACGTTCCAACTGAACGATACGACTTGGTATATCGGCGACGGGCATGTGGAGTATAATGCCTATCATCACCAACTGAGTGTGCAGAATGTGTCGCTCTATTCGCTCAATCAGCATATTCGCGCCAATGGTACTGCCGGTCTGTCAGACGATGACTCGCTCAGAATAGATCTCCGCAATATTGAGTTGAACTACTTGCTGCAGTTTGTGGGTGTGAGCCGTTCGCTATCGGTAGTAGGTCAAGTGACGGGATGGATGACGCTCTATTCGCTCTTTACCGACCCCTATTTTGAGGCGAATGTGAACATCCCGCATGCGGTGCTGAACCATACGGATATGGGGGCACTGGCGGCACAGGCGACCATAGACCGCGAGACTAAACATGTGCTCATCAACGGCGATTTGGTGGAGAATAACCGCTTGGTAGGTCACGTGGACGGTAATGTGATACCCAGCGAGAAGTACTGGGAATTGTATATCACGACCGACTCGGCTAATATAGCGATGATTAACTTCTGGACGAAAGGCATGATTGAGCAGATACAGGGTCGTGCGTTTGGTCAGATTCATGTCTTTGGCCGCAAGATGGATACATGGGTAACCGCCAAAGCGTTGGCCAAGGATGCGTCGCTCGTCATACCCTATACGGGTGTGCGATATTACCTGAGTGACTCGGTGATAATGGACACGACGTATATCAGTTTCCCGCATGTAGTCATCCGTGATGAAGATGGACACGAAGGCATGGTGACAGGTATGTTGGAGCACGACCGATTCAATGATTTTAAGTTCCATATCACCGGTGTTATAGATAACATTCAGGCTATCAATCTGGCTCCCGACCCCGAGACCATGTACTATGGTAAGGCCTATGCTTCCGGCCGTATTGACATCAGCGGCGATGACGATAATGTGCTGATTGATATCTCAGCCATCACGCGTCGTAATACAGATTTCTACCTGTCGATAGCAACGGCTTCGAGTGCGTCGGACAATGGTTTTATTCGTTTTGTTACCCCCGAACCGAATCGTGTGGTAGTGAGCAATCGTAGCCGGCGTCAACAGCAGCAGAAGAAAGTAGTGAAGCGTGGTGCGAAGTTAACACTCAATATGGCCATGGAGGCAACACCTGATGCTCGCCTGCATCTGTTGCTGTCGGATCACTCGTCGGATGGTATCGTATGTCGCGGTGAGGGTAACCTGAAGTTGTCCTTCTCGGGCGACGAGGATATACGGCTCATCGGTACCTATACGCTGCTATCGGGTACGTTCTCGTATTCGTTAGGAAATATCGTGCATCGTGACTTTGTCATAGCCGAAGGCTCATCCATCACCTGGAATAACGCTCCGGAGGAACCCATTCTGAATGTGACGGCGCGTTACCGTACGACCGCTTCGCTCAAGGATCTCTTTGGTGAAGAGGCTGCGATGATTACCTCCCGCTCGTCGGTACCGGTTAACTGTGTGTTGATGCTGAGCGGCAAACTCAGCGACCCGATCCTGCGTTTCGCCATCGAGCTGCCGCAGTCCGATGAGTCGGTCGAGGCACAAGTACGGGCAGCCATCAATACCGAAGAGATGCTGATGCGACAGGTCATCTATCTGCTCGTATTCAATCGCTTCTTCACGCCGGAGTATCTGGCTACGAATGCTACCGGTACCGGACTGAATGCGACCTATTCGCTACTATCGTCCACCGTAACGGGACAAATCAACGCCTGGCTCAGCCGCCTGACAGATGTCTTTACCGTGGGCTTCAACTTCCGTACCGATGGTGAGGGGTCGAATGCCACGCAGGAGTACGAGGCGCAGTTCCAACTCAACCCCGTGGAACGCCTGACCATCAATGGTAATATCGGATACCGCTACAATGATATATCCGCCCGTTCGCCTGTATTCGGCGATGTGGATGTGGAGTACGGACTGATTCCGAGCGGCAAGCTGCGTGCCAAGGCGTTCACGCATACCGTGGATAAGTATTCGCTACGCGAAGCCAACACCGTGCAGGGTGTGGGACTCATCTTCAGGCACGACTACAACTGGGGTGATGCCCGCAAGCATGCCATGATGCGCAAGGCGCGTAAGGCACGCGAGAAACAGAAAGCCAATACATCCGGCATACAGGCGGTACAGACCGATTCGGTACCGCCCGTACCCGAAACACCAGACAAACCATGACGGACCATTTTGTACTAACATCGGATTTCAAGCCCACGGGTGACCAGCCCGAGGCTATACGTCAGCTCGTAGAGGGTGTCAGAGCCGGCATGCCTGCGCAGACCCTACTCGGCGTGACGGGGTCGGGTAAGACATTTACGATAGCGAATGTTATTGCGCAGTTGAACCGTCCGACGCTGATTCTGAGCCACAATAAGACGCTGGCGGCGCAACTCTATACCGAGATGAAAGCATTCTTTCCGAAGAATGCCGTGGAGTATTTCGTATCCTACTACGACTACTACCAGCCCGAGGCGTATATCCCATCGACCGATACCTATATAGAGAAAGACCTGAGTATCAATGAGGAGATCGACCGTCTGCGTCTGAGTGCGACGGCTGCGCTATTGAGCGGGCGGAGGGATGTCATCGTGGTGTCGTCGGTAAGCTGCCTGTACGGAATAGGCAACCCGCAGGACTTCTCCTGCTCGTGTCTGTCGGTAATGAAGGGTGAGAACCGCACCATAGAAAGCCTGCTAAAAGGGCTGGTTGATGCGCAGTATGTGCGTAACGATATGGAACTAAGCCGCGGACGTTTCCGCGTGAAGGGCGATACGGTGGATGTCTGCCTGGCGTATGCCGATGAGATAATCCGCATTGAGTTCTTCGGCAATGAGGTGGATGAGATTCTGCAATTAGACCCCGTGACGCTATCCGAACGCGACCGTTTTGATCATATAAACATCTATCCGGCTACTATATTCTGTACCTCGTCCGATCGTGTGCAGACGGCTATGGAACAGATAAAACTGGATTTGGCTAATCAAGTGCTGCATTTTCAGGAGATAGGCGAGCCACTCTATGCCAAGCGTATCGAGGAACGCGTGAAATACGACCTGGAGATGATACAGGAGTTAGGATACTGCTCGGGCGTAGAGAACTACAGCCGTTATTTTGATGGTCGTGCTGAAGGAACGCCGCCATATTGCCTGCTGGATTATTTTGGTATGTCCGGCGGACCGGAAGGGGGCGGCGATATGCTGGTCATCGTTGACGAGAGTCACGTTACCGTGCCGCAGATACATGGCATGTATGGTGGTGATCGTTCGCGTAAGGAGAATCTGGTAAACTACGGTTTTCGCTTGCCTGCCGCCAAAGATAACCGGCCTCTGCGCTTTGAGGAATGGGAGGAGAAGGTAGGGCTGCGGCCCGCAGAGACGACAGAGGGTAATGCGCCGGATAGTAATGTCAGGAAGAATGTCATCTTCCTATCCGCTACGCCTGCGGAATACGAGCTGCAGATGAGTGAGGGTGTGGTGGTGGATCAATTGATTCGGCCTACCGGCCTGTTGGACCCCGAGATAGAAGTGCGTCCGACCAAGAACCAGGTCGATGACCTTATGGAGGAGATTCAACAACGCGTGGAAAAGGAACAACGTGTGCTGGTGACCACGCTTACCAAACGCATGGCGGAGGAGATGGATGAGTACCTGCGCAAATATGGCATCCGCTCGGCGTATATCCATTCTGATATTGATACCATCGAACGTGTGCAGATTATGACCGACCTGCGCAAGGGCTTATACGACGTATTGGTGGGCGTTAACCTGCTGCGTGAGGGATTGGATTTACCAGAGGTAAGCCTGGTAGCCATTCTGGATGCCGATAAGGAAGGCTTCCTGCGTGACCATCGCAGTCTGACACAGACCGCAGGACGAGCAGCCAGGCATGTGGAGGGCAAGGTGATCATGTACGGCGACCGTATAACGCGCTCGATGCAACTTACCATCGACGAGACCAACCGCCGTAGGCAAAAGCAACAGGAATACAACCGCGAGCATGGTATTGTACCGACGCCGGTCAAGAAGTCGATGGACAATAACCCCTTAGCTGCGCTCTACCATAATGCTGAGGATGAGAAGAAACGCCTGCAGGAAGCAATACGCAAGTCGTGGAAAGAAGCCGACTGGCAACGCTACGACTACAAGCAATTGGATAAAGCCGCAGAACAAAAAAGACGGCAGATGCTTGCGGCCGCCAAGGAATTGGACTTCAATACCGCAGCCATGTTGCGTGATGAGTTATTGGAGATGGAGAATAAGCTGCAAGCTATGCGGGGGTAATTTTCTTTCACCTTTAGCCTTTCACCTATTCTTTTAATGCTCGTTTGGCAGACTCGTAGTACTCTTTCAGGTCTTCCTTATTGAGGTACCAGGTGTCTTTTTCGAAGAATTGGATATTTACATCTTCTTTGCCCTCGCGTTTGAGGTCGCGAGCTGTACTATCGGTCTCGACGGTAGGGTGATTGCTGATATCCTCGGTAGCATCGTGTTCGCGCATGGAGGCAATCTCTTGTTGCACAGTCTTGCGCGTACCGTCCGCTTTCTGTCGTGCCTCGGAGCGAATGGATTGTATCTCTTGCCGGAGGTCTTGCTTGAGATCCTCCGGTACCCAGTAATGCCATGCTACCCAGCCTAAGATACCGAGCAATAGTATTCTACGAATCAATTTTCTCATGTTGGTCATTAGTTGAATCCCCCCGCCCCCCTTTCAAAGGGGGTGACGAGATGTTGGTCATTAGTTGAATCCCCCCCTCCCCCTTTCAAAGGGGGTGATGAGATGTTGGTCATTAGTCTTCTTCGAGGGCATCCAATAGGATAAAGGCTGCCCAATAGACGGGTTCTTCAAAACGTTCGCGTACGACGTGTTGTGCCTGGCGTAGCGCCTCGCGTTTGGAGCTACCGTTTTTCCAGCGGCGGTAGAACTCCGTCATCAGCAGTTGGGTAGCACTATCGCTAACGGGCCAGAGTGACATCATCAGGGTCTTTACCCCCGCCTGTTTGAAGCCGCGTTGTAGTCCGGCGACGCCGTCGCCGGTGATGTCGCCGTTACCGGTCTCGCAGGCGGAGAGGACAGCACAGTCCACCGTGCGGAGGTCGAGGCCGGCTATCTCCTTGGCCGTCAGAATGCCATCTTCTGAGCCTTCGGGTACTTTTTGTCCGCTCCAAGCCAATTGGCACCCCGCCATCAGCAGACCTGTACGCGACATGGAGTAGTCTATGCGGTTCTGCGACTCGCTGTCGCCTAACTGCAGTCCGCCGCTCTTCTCGTTCTTACGGGGCGGCAGGTAGAAACCGTGTGTACCGATATGCAGCAGACCCGGGCAACGGCCCGACAGGGCTTTGAAGCTCTCCTCGTTGCCGTCTTTGCCGATATAGACGCGGTCGTCGGGGTTGTTGAGGATGGCGCGTATGGCCTCAACCTCCTTGAGTGTGCCTGCCAGATAGGATATACCGCCGCGGGTGCTGTCGCTAAGCAGTTGACCGATGTTGTCATCGCTTGCGGAAGTAGGTTGGGCGGAACGGAAGGACTGACTGCTGCGGGAAATATCGTCGCGGGTGAGGTCGTACTGCAGTCCGCCATAGAGAACGGCATCTTGTATGCGTATGCGCGAGTGCGTACTACGCGCGTAAAAACATAGTTCGCGCGTAGAGGATAGTCGGTACATGTTATAGACGTCGGCAAAGGTGTGCTCGGCATCCAAAGGCAGGTATTCTATGGCTACTTGGTAGAGCGCGCCGTCGGGCGAGAAGAAGACCTTGCCGCCCTGCTTCATGTAGGGCTGCAGATGTCCCCAGATGAGGTTGCTGAGGTTGCGTGTGTCCTCCAGGAAGTCCGGGTCGTAGGCTGCAGACGGTTGCCCTTTGGGGACGAGGTCCATCAGGTCGCTCTCCTGGCAGAGGTCTATCATCTCGGGGTAGCGACTCTTCTTCTGCAGGACGAGGGCGCAGTAGCATATGGTATCGTTGGAGAAGGGGATACGCAGAAACTCGATGGCTACATCGTCGTCGCCTAACTGTTTCTGAACCTCGCGCCAGTCAGCCGATTTGTGTTTCTCCACCTCGCGGTAGGCTGCGCTACCAGCCAGAAGGTTTTTCTCCATCTCTTCTTCTCGTTGGTACATATCTTGCAGTTCAGCCGAGCCGGGTCTCTCGTTTTGTGCGCGTTGGATCTCTTGTCGCAGGGCGATGAGTGCTTTCCAGTTGCTGATGAGTTGTTGGTCGCCGCTGGAGAGGATGGCTTGCTGTACGGTATTACTGGTGGAGAGCAGCAGGCCTTTGACGAAGAGTGTGTTGTCGTAGGCAAAGGCCGTTACCGCCGGATTGGTCTGGCGATACCGATGTGCGAACAGGGGGTAGATACGTTCGAAGGGGTAGCGAATAGCCGACCAATAGTCACTTCGCTGGCGTTCGGAGAGGTAATCGGCTGCGGAGAGAAACTGTTGGCGTGTTAATTCCGAGCTGCGGGTGATGTAACTATCGGCTTTGGCATATTTGCCTCGGTTGGCATAGAAGACGCCGAGATTGGTCATCGTCGCAGCATAGGTGGGGTGTTGTTCGCCTAAGGTTGCTTTGCGCACGCGCAAGGCTTCCAAGAGGTATTTCTCCTCTTCGTCGTAGCGCCCCAGGCGTTCGTAGAGCGAACCGATATTTCCTAAAGTTACAGCATAGTCGGGATGCTGTTCGCCGATGGTATTCTTCTGTATCTGCAGGGCTTCCAGTAGGCATTGTTCCTGTTCGCGGTATCGGTTTAACTGCCCATATACCTGCGCCAGATTCATTAGCACCATGGCGTAGTCGGCATTATTGGTTCCCTGTAGCGCCTTGCGGATGCGCATGGCTTCGTAGAGCACTTTGACGGCCTCTTTGTTGCGTTTCTGCCCCATATAGAGCACGCCTAAGTTATTGAGCGTGGTGGCATAGTCGGCTGTCATGCCGTCTCGAATCTGCTTTTGGATATCCGCGGCTTGCAGGAAATACTGTTCGGCCTGTTTGTCGTTGCCTAAGGTGCGGCTCAGAACGCCTAAGTTGCTGAGTGTTAAGGCATATTTATCCCCGCCGGTAGCGCCTATCTTCTTGTAAATCTGCACGGCTTCCTTCAGGCACTTCTCCTCGGCAGAATAGTCACCTGTATTGTGGTAGAATGCGCTGAGGTTGCTGAGCATGGTGGCATAGGCTTCGGTATCTTTGCCGAGGGTCTTAGCCAGTAGTTCCAGGCTGTTTTTGGTGAGGCGGATGGCCTCTTCGTATTTGCCGCGTTGGAAATAGATGGTGCAGAGGTTATTGAGGATGAGGGCGTAGTCGCTTTCGGATTGCCGGCCGTTGGATTCGAGTACGGCAAGGGCTTCTTTGAGCACTTTCTCCTCCTCGTCGTAGCGCCCCAAGTCGCCATATATCATGGCTGCGTTATTCATCAGTACCGGCAGGGAGGCATGCGTTGGCCAGTTGGCCTTCATGAGCGTGATGCAGGTGTTGTAGTGCTGCAGGGCTTGCTCATAATTGCCGGCAGCCGAAGCTTGTAGAGCCTCGGCTTGCGCCTGATTGAATTGTTCGACAGGCGAACCCTGGGCGGATGCCGTAAGTATAGCCATCCAGCCCAGGGTTAGTAGGATAAATATTTTCTTCATTCGGACTAATACCATTCGCTCCGCTTCTCTTTATGGGCGAGGGCGGGGGAGATTCTAAACAATTAGTTCGTAGCCAAGGTGAACTCCTTGGACTCGTTGCCGTTGTTCACCACGCGGATGTAGTAACGACCGGTGTAGGTGGGAACCCAGCTGATGTGGCAGTTGTAGTCGCAGCCGCAGTCTTGTGCTACGAGGTTCATGTCTTCATCGTAGATGTAGGCATCCAGGTCGGGCTCGCCCATACCCATCACAACAACTACGGCGGGTTGGTCAGCCTGGAAATCCTGGTAGATAACCTGGTCGCTGTTGCCATAGATGATTTCATCGGATACCACAGCTCCGCCTACGGCGCCACGGGTGCCTTCCATTTGCGAGATGAGTGCTGCACGGCTCTTGACCGACTCTATACGGTTCATCAGGGCATCGTCGTTCGAAAGGGTGATAGCGTCAGCCAGGAGACGATCCACGGTATTGAGTTTGCCAACGGGTTTTTGGTCCACGGGGTTCTTCTTCTCGCGTTCGCAAACGATGACGGGCACACCCACCAGGATGTCGGCGGCCTCTACAAGGGCGGTTGCCGATTTGTTTACATAGCCGTAAACAGCGAGGTTTTGTGCCAACTCCCAGGTGTCAACGGCGGGAATAACCAGCGCGGACTTACCGTTCTCAGCAACCTGCGTGGTTTGTTGAGCTGATTTCTGGCATGCTACCAGACTCAGGATAGCGAGTGCCAATACAAGTGACTTCTTCATGTTTTTATGAATTTTTAAGTTAATACTGCTAAGTTAATGAATAATGATTAATGAATAATGAATATCTTGATTAATGAATAATGATTAATGAATAATGAATATTGAATAATGAATATTGAATAATGAATATTTTTTTAGAAGAACGTTACGTCTTTTCGCGTATCGGGGCAGTCGATCTGTGGGTTCTGGTTGAAGGGGATGATCTGGCAGATGATGCCTTTGGCTTTGATACGGATTTGTTTGTTGGTAAGGTTGGTGAGGTCGCTTTTGAGTTGCGACAAGGCATAGGTCAGACTGCCGGTACCCTTGTATTCGTAGTTGGTCTCGTTGCTCTTGCAGGCAGAGATGAGCACCCAGTCGCCGGCTTGCTGCGAGACGCCCGTGTAGGCGGTATGTGCGCCCGGAATGATAAAGGTGTCTGATGTACCGCGTGCTACCCAGCCTTCTTCCTCTTCGTCCCCTACGGCGCGTGTGCTGCCACCACTATGGCAGGCGTCGGCTACCACAACGATCTTACCGTTATCGCCTACTTTGCTGCGCATTTCGGACAGCCATTTGTTCAGTTGGTCGTCCAAGAGGTGGTTTTGTCCCTCGTATTTGCCTTTTTGATAGGTCAGGCAGGCGTCGTAAGGCACCCAAGCCTCGTCGAGGCCGTCGTCCTCATCGCCGTCAAGGTCGGTAATCTGCTGTCCGTGACCGGAGAAATGGATGAATACGAAGTCACCGGCTTTGCATTTAGCCACCAGGTTCTTCATCTCGCTGGTGATGCGTGCGCAGGTAGCTTGTTCGTTCTTGAGGGTCACGATATCCTGCGACTGAAAGCCGTTATCGCTCAGCATGGCGGTTACCACGGGTATGTCCTTATCGCCGTTGATGGCTTTCCAGCCGGAGCTCTCGGGGTAAGCGCCTACGCCGATAACCAGGGCGCGTTTCGTGGCGTGCATGCTCGGTACTACGAAGCAAAGTGCCAATACCAAAAGTGTGATGTTACGTTTCATATCTTTAGTCGTTTGTCGTTTTAATGAATAATGATTAATGAATAATGATTATCCTTTTTTCTCAACTTTCAATTATCATGTCTTTTGCCCCCTGAAAGGTAACCGCGACGGATGATTTTTTTTGATTTTTCGCGTCTATTATCAGTCGGAGGCACGCGAATTGCGTGCAAAGGTACAACAAAAAAATGATATATGCAAATTTTTTTGATGAATAATGCTGAAAGAATGAAGAATATCTTCATTTTAGGTCTTTTGGCGGACTGTTAGGCAATCATGGGTTCGATAAGTTGTGTTCGGCGGGATGCCAAGTATGGTCTGATTGCATATTTTTTCTTGGGATGAACGGGCGAGAGATAGAGTTGATAGACAGGATGATCTTTATAGACGGTATGTTTCTTTTTGGTTTGCTGCCTGCAGATAATCCAGTACCCCCATTTTTCGGCTTCCGGAAGGGTGTTGAGTCGGCCTGTGGGTACAACTAATTCGTCACAATAGAAGATGACTTCAATGGACATGGTAGCGGTTCGTTTGCGGCGATGAACGATCTCTGCTCCGAGTGTGTCTTTGAGGCGGAGGTAGTAATTGTATAATATGGGGTGTATTTTGCAGTTCATGTCGGGTTTTTACGTAAAAATAGTCAAGTTCACGGAATAATATACTTATAGTATATTATAGGTACGGGTATGATGCGAGATTGGTTCGATAAACCTCGGGAATCGACCCGTAATGCTCTCGATTCACTCCCGGCGTGCGTGCTGCTTTTGAGCATGTTTTGAACATTAAACTGCACAAAATCTGTTAGGTCGAAGGAAGAAAGATTATTGTTGCTCGAGATTATATTAGGGTTCTCGTTTAGGCACGTGGATGTTACTATTACATCATCCCAGCAGTTCGGATAGAGGAGTCGCAAGGTGATAGCATAGTTTTGAAAAGGCTCGTTTGATAAATATATGGTATCAGGGTGATAACAGAGGGAAGTTACCGTAAAATATGCAGCATTTGCCGAAAGCGGAATGCTTAAATTGAATCTATTATCATCATCCACGAAATCAAAAAAGTTTTTAAGTTCTTGCCTGTTGCTATCATGCGCTAAGATAAGAACGTTAAGCATATAATCTCCATTTTCCGAAGAAATGGTACCGGAGATATGAATAGGGTCCTGCGTTTGTGCCAGTGCGAAGAAAGGCAGGCAGGCAAGGAGGAGGATGTGGGTGAGGTGTTTCATAGGGGTTAATATGTTATTTTGAAATAGTCCAACAAAGCTTTGTAATGGTCTTGTGCGGTGAGGCAGGTATCACGTAGGTAGCCGTTGGTATCGCCCCAGTTTTGGAGGCCGCGGTAGTAGAAGAGGCGTAATTCTTCGGTAATGATAAACGGCACTTGGGCGTTTTGCAAACATTGCCAGAAGAGAAGCAGGCGCCCAACACGGCCGTTACCGTCCTGGAACGGATGGATGCGCTCAAAACGCACGTGGAAATCCAGAATGTCATCGAACGTCACTTGTTTGAGTGCGTTATAGTCCGAGAGCAGCGTTTTCATGTGGCGATGAACATCTTTTGGTGCAACCGTCTCTTGTTCGCCTACTTCGTTGGCAAGGCGTTTGTAGTCGCCTACAGCAAACCAATCCTTACGGCTGTCTGAAGTATTGGTTTTGAGAATGGCGTGAAGTGCTTTGATATGTGCCTCGGTTATTTTATCCGTCGCATGTTCGATGATATAATCGATACAGCGGAAGTGGTTCACCGTTTCCATGATATCATCAACGGAGGTGTTTTCGGTCGTGAGGCCGAGCGTATTGGTTTCGAAGATATAGCGCGTTTGCTCTTTGGTCAGTTTGTTGCCTTCGATATGATTGGAGTTGTAGGTAAGGTCAATCTGCGTACGATGGTAGATACCACCTTTGAGTTTTGACTCTTTTTCTTCGCGAAGACGGGTAAGGAGCTCAGAGAGTTTCTTCTTACCTTTCTTGGGCAACTCAGCATCCGCGGGAATATTCCATGTTTTGCCTGTCAGAAAGGCACCATCTATCTTTCCTTCCGCACAATAATTACGTGCGGTACGTTCGCTAATGCCGTACTTCTCGGCAAACTGAATAACGGATATATATTCCATATCGGCAAACTATTTATTCAAATTCCGCTGCAAAGGTACTAATTTTTGCCGATATCGGCAAGTTTTTGGGTGAAAAAATGTGATTTTCTTTACTTCGTACGATTATTACTGCATTTTTTTGTAGATATCATTCATCGAAACGAAGGAGCGACTACGGATGTTTGAAATCAATCGGCAGTGTGTATCTCATTGGAGCATATTTTCCTGGGTCGCTATTCCAAACCCATTTGGGCATTTCGGAAATCACGCGTATCGCTTCTTTGTCAAACTCAGGATAGCCCAGCGATCGAACGACCTCAATATCCGTAATGGTTCCATCTGTCTGAATTGAAAATTGGCATATAACGCGATCTTCAAGACTATCTTTGAGGGCCTGTTCCGGATAATGCACATTGTTTGACACATATTCGAATAGCGCTTTCTGTCCACCGGGGAACTCGGGTACAGGTGCAAATACCATTATGCAGAGACCTTCTGTAGAATCAGCAGGGATAGTGTCTTGTGCTTGGGCCATAACGGGCAGGAGGCAGGCGAGGAGGATGTGGGTGAGGGGTTTCATCGTTTTTAGAAACAAAATCGTGAGACATTCCATTCGACGTAATAGCCGTGTTTGTTTTCATCAAAAAGGGACGTTCTATACCACATTGTCACAGAAGGCGAATCGTATTCACCAAGAGGTTCATTATCTGAGGATAGAGTTATTGTCGTATAATTCCCGGAAGGAGTAAGAATTCCCAAATCTTGGTATTCCGACCATGTTTGCATGACTTCAGCATCCATGGTGATATATATGTTCAAAATGGAATCACCGAGATGTAAATACGCCATATATTGAGGATTGTCGTATTGATAACAATTTAGTTCAGCATCATCCGGAAAAAACTCTATGGATAGTTTTTTATCTGCTTTTTCATTCAGTATTCCCGGCGGACGCTTCATGGAAAGATGAAGGATATTGTCCTTGCTAAAAGAGTCATTGTAATCACATTCGTGCGTATATTCAAGAAACGGAATAATGATACCAACAAGTTTGCGGTCCAACTCCACGATTTCAATGGAGCGGGTGAACTCTGTTGCATGCAGGATTGTCGCAAGCCAACAGCAAAAGATTATAAAAGAGAGGCGTTTCATGGGGGTATAGTTTCTATAAATCTCAATATTTTTTTCATTTCTGCTGGAGTCGATTCATTCTAATACTGCTGCAAAATTACAACATTTTTGGAATATATGCAAGTTTTTGGGCAAAAAAAGTGATTTTCTTTACTTCGTACGATTATTACTGCATTTATTCGTTATTTCCACCAAAGTGCATCAAGTTGGTTAATGGAATCGTAATAGGCGTGATCGGGTTCATTGTAAGAGCCGAGATGTTTTGCATCATAGAGGATATTCCAGCCGTAGTCGTAGTATTTCTTATTAACATGGAAGCATCCCCAGCCTTGATTCAAGTCTCCGCTGTCAGGAATGCGAAAATCTCCCCAATTACAAGTAAGTGTGTCGTTGGTACGTAAATCTATCCAGACGCCACGATGTTTTCTGCCGCATTGTGCATCGTCGACAAAATCGGTAGAATAGAATATAGAGTCGTTTCCCGTAATGAAATAGTATATGGCTTCTCCTTGAATCTTGCCCACCAATGAATCATTTTGCAAAGCAATCAAGGCGTACTGCCCCTGAATCTCATTACCCCACCAACGAAAAAACTCGAGATTCTGAATAGCCGTTATTCCATATACGTTGCAATATTGGTCTTTGCATCGGGTGCGTCCTTCCAAGCGATATATGCGCGGGGATTGTTTGTAGATGGTGTCCCAATGGATATAAAAACGCTGGTAGTTATCTCCGCAGAAACCTAAGGGTTCGGGTGCTTCTACGTAGTTTTGTCGAATGTGATATGACGGCTTTTTGTACAACACCGTTTGCGACAGATCGTTACAAGCCAGAAAAGATGACGCCGAATCCGAAAGAATGAGCGAGGTGTCTATTTCTGTCAGCATCTGTGCTACCAGCGAATCGATATTCAGTTCTGCACGTTCGTTGGAATGATGCACACAAGCCGTCAGGCAGAGGCAGGCGAGGAGGATGTGGGTGAGGTGTTTCATCTATTTCGTGTAAAGGGAGTCGGTAGTGGTGTGGGCGGTGAACTCCGGTGCGAGTTCAGAGACGATGGAAGCCAGACCGGCAAGGGTAGTGCCGGAAGCCGTAACGTAGCACTCGTAGGAGAGGACGGCAGTTCCACGGCTGAGGTGCTCGATGTAGAAACGCTCTTCGGTGTTGCGGATATCCCGGTAATAGAAGGCGTTATTCGTCCAGCTATATGCAGAAACGCCTATGGGTTCCAGGAGTGCGGCGCGATGATCGGTGAGGATGAGGTTGTCCATCTCGCGATCGGTTGTGATGGTAAGGATGACACGGATTTTTTCGCCTTTTGCGAGAGGTACGGAAGTTGCTACAGTGGAGTCGGAGCGTTCGAAACGGCGTTCTATTTGGACCGCCTTGGTGGCGAATGCGTGTAATTGGTCAGCCGGAGCATCGAAGGAGGTCATGATGGCACCCCATGCCGGTGTACCGGTGGTATGACGGATGGTATAACGGGTGGTGGTGTCCGGCAGAACAAGTGTCTCCAGTGCGGCATCCTCTTGTGCCTGAACGGATGGCATGCCGTTCATCAGCGCGTAGGTGACATAGGCATTGAGCGACGATTGTCCCCAATCGGTAGTGCGGTTGTTGAGGATAATCCATTGACGGAGGGCATCCAGTTCCTGCGTCTGCGGGTCGATACGCGCGAAAGCGAGCAGGAACGAGGCCTGCAGATCCACCTGCCTGTACCACCACCAGCGATCCGGCAGGTTGTTCCAGTACATGCCGTGGTCATGATCGATGGTAGCATACCGGCGTAGTCCGTTGATAAGCGTGAGCGCACGATCGTGTTGTCCTGCACGCTCGAAGGTAAGAGCGAGAAGCGGCCATGAGGTAAGTTCGGAGCTGCTGATATGCGCATATAGGGAATCGAGCGTGGCGGTATAAATCCGCTTGGAATCATCTGTAAAATCCTCACTAAACCTCGCTCTAACACAGGCATATAGCGCGTAGTCCGCGTAGTCGGGTAGGGAGTCATGATGCGCCTCGCGATACCATTTCTCCCGTAGAACGATTTCCTTGTCGATATACCTGACGGCTTGGCTTTTGGCGTACGACAATTGTTGATCCAAAGCGTCGGCTTCTTGCAGTTCGCCTAAGAGAGCAAGGATACGCAGGGTAAGGTAATAGGAAGCGGTACTACGGTTGTTCTTAAGCCATGAGAAGGCACCGTTGGCGCGTCGGTACGCAAGCAGTTTGGTAGGGAGCGACGAGATATCCACGGGTGCGACAGCCGGATGGTCTTTGGCGAGTTTGTTACGCAGCGCGAGAGCGTAGTAGTTATGAATCAGTTCGGTTGCCGTGACCGCCGACGAGTCGATGACCTGCGGCAGTTGGGCGGCTATGTAGGCCAAAGGATCGTTGCAGCGTATGAGCGTGACAAGGCGGTTGGAGGCATGGGGCGGTGTCGGCAGGGTGAGCATGAGCAGACTGTCGTCCGCATGCAGATAGAACGGCATGCTTTCCGAGACGGGTTCTACAATCGGCAGCACGGCTAAGCGGCGTTGTTCGCCGTCGGAAGTGCCGTCGGCATCCCGAACTTCGGCACGCACGATGATGTCATGTGCGAAGGATGCTGTATAGGGGAAGAATAGCGTCTCGGAAGCGGAAGGAGCGACGGATAGATCTTCGGTAAAGGTTGCCAGCAACGAGTCGGTGACGGCATCGCGTATCTGCAAGATAACTTGCGTGTGACGGGTGGTATCTGCCGTGTTGCTGATGATGCAGGGCAGAGAGAGCCTGTCGCCCTGACGCATAAAGCGCGGCATCTGGAGGCGGAGCATAAGTGTGCGACGTGCCATCAGGGTACGAGTCATATAGTCGGAGGCGCCGTCTTTGTTCCAAGCCACCGCTTGCATGATCCATTCGGTATTGTCGGGCGGTGTAAGAAAACGGATATGAATCTCGCCGGCTGTGTCGGTTTGCAAATCCGGCAAATAGAACGCAAGTCGTGTGTCACCTTGGCGGAGAACGGGAGCTGCAGTCGGCTCATCGGGCAAATCGACAGAACGATCTGAACTCAATTCAATCTCCTCTTCATCGTATTCCTCCTCGAAAACAAAATCGGATATACCAAATGAAGCAGTCTTCTGATTGCCGGTGAATCCTCCTCTCCGTCTGACGCCATTTACTATTCCATACCCCGTGGTAACTATTTCTTGGAGGATTTGATCACTCTCTTCCAACACGATATACATATTACTATAAGGTTGGCAGGATACTCTCTTCATACCGAAATACGTACATTCGATAATCGCATCCGGACTGACTGCCAGACTGAAATATCCGTTATAGTCGCTAATCGTACCCCGTTCAGTGCCTTGCTCCAGAATACTGGCACCGATAATCGGTTCTCCTAGGGTATCAACGACTTGACCATAGATGACCATCAGGCGGGTCGAATCGGTGCGGTAAGGTTCATAGAGGCGAGGGGGAAGATCACACAAGCCATGTTGCATGAGCGGTATATGCGAAGTGAAATTGGCCGACACGCGGGATAGGTCAGGAATATAAAATGCGGTAAACGGATGCTGCCAAATCGGCATCAGGCGTTCGTACCAGAGTGAAGAGCTAACGGATTCCAAGGCTTGGTCGGTCATCGTAATAATCATTCGGCCTTGTACCGCGTTGCCTTGCTGATCCGTCAGGCGGAGTGTCCATGTTTCATTCGCGTCAGGCGTAAGGTAATCACGCATTGTTACGGGAATGATGTGGAGTTCGGTTTCGTTAACCCTCTGTTGGTGATGATGACATTTGATGAACGATCCGTCCGGCAGCGTAGTGATGAACCGTACATCCAGATAATCATCTGTCTTTTCGGGCAGTAAGAACGAATAAGTATGCATTCCCGCTTCGAGTAGTTGCCATGAATGCGAGAGGATGCGGTTGCGCGACGATGTCACACGATACACCCAAGATGCTTGAGGTACGCCGAGGCGAAGGGTGAGAGCCCGTCCCTGTAAGGTCATACTATCCGCCGGCAACCACAATAGTGAATCTTGCGGCACGCCGCACACTACGGGAAGCGTGTCGGTGGAAGGCACTTCCTCCTGCAGGGAAATACATATAGACGCAGTCTGCGTTTCGCCGTCGACAGCGGTAGCAGAAGCATTGAGGTACAGAGATTTATGAGTCTTGAGCGAGTCTGCCAAGCAATCCGGCAGGCGGAATCGGAATGTACCGTCCTCATCCGTTGTGATGGTATCCAAGGCTTGCTGCTGCGAGTAATAGGAGGAGCCGTATAGGATATAGGTAGCACTAACTTGTGCTCCCGCCATCGGCAGACCATTGGTGCGAAGCGTCTTGCCCGTAACGGGGGAGAGTTTTCCGCGTTTCATCGTCCGGCACGAATCATCAAAAGCCAATGAGAAAGTAGGTAAGCGGTAGTCCTCCAGTCGGAAGAACATATGTACATATGAATTGGAATAACAAGCTTGTATCGAATATGAACCACGTCGCATTTCGTCCGTGAAGGGAATATCAATCGTCGCTTCGCCGTACTCGTCAAGTACTACTGTTGTGTCCGTCTTTTGCCATTGGGGATTATAGATACTCACTTCCACGCTTTTTTTCCGTAGCAGCGAGGAAATGAACTTGCGTCGTTGTTGTCCGATGATGGCGAGATGTAGCGTATCGCCCGGACGGAAGACGGTAGCATTGGGCAGGATTGTCAGTTTTTGGTCACGTTTGGTATATCTTGCACTATTTAACAATAGGGTTTGGTTGTATTTGTCATCCCCTGATATGAGTTTGTATTTGCGGTAGTATGAGAACCATCTCGGGGTCTTTGCTTCTCCGTCATGGTTGGTATATCGTGTAAAAGCAAAATCGGGTTTGACTCTCACATGTTGAACCGGCTTTCCGGTGTGTACATCCGTAACGATAATCCAGGGTTTAGAGGTATTCATCTGCCCTTCCCGCAACATAAAACACCGCAGGTTGCTTACGCAGAAAGTACGATCGGTAATGAGTCGGGATGTCAGACTATCGACCGGTATCTGCGTGGAATCCTCCGGCAGACGAGTATATACGAAGTACCTGCCGAAAGGCTGCGGCGCCATTACGCATTGTAGGTTGCTGTGGCGGAAGACAAGCGGCGAATCCGTTCGCACACGCAGCGAATCCACCTTTACTACTAATCCGGCAAGCGGTTTCTTTTTGGGCATCTTATCCGGCAAACGGTAGAGTTCGAAGATTATCTCACGGGCATTGGTATTACTGTAGGTGATCGTCAGCGAATCCGTGGTAGAAAGCAGTTGCGGATACGAGTAATCGAGTTCTATCTGTTCGCAGACCTGCTTGCGATGAAGCAATTCCGGCACAAAGGGTGAGGAGGGGAATTGCTCCAGATAGTCGCACAGATAGCGGTAAAACGTCTCATCGTTGCGATAGGGTTTGTACCGCGTGAGGACATATCCGCGTTCCCACCCTGCGGGGAGCGAAGAATAGAGTTGCGCGTATTCTTCCGGAGGTATGTATGTCCCCCGGTTGAGCTGTATATACAATCGCGGTAACGGTGATTCGTCATCTGCATGGAAAGCCTGCCAAGCCGATAGCACAGAGTCAGGGTTCTTCCCGAATTGGTCGTAATACTTATCTGCGATGAGGTCGTATAACGTCGGCATTAGTTGCATACTGATGGTATCGGTAGAGATGAGGTTCAACTCCTCGTACCATTGTGCGGTAGTGATTGAGCGTGTGAGGGAGTCATGCGTGATAGCCATTTCGACAAACTCCTTGTGCTCCATCGTATTCGACAGATGATGGAGCGAACGGATATCCAGGTCTTCTGCACATACAGCCAACAGGGGAAAGAGACTTATTATAAGTAAAGTAAATCGTTTCATAAGGCGACTGTTCTCAAATACGCTGCAAAGATACAACTTTTTGGGGATATATGCAAGTTTTTGAGCGAAATAATGCAAAAATTATGCAAAAAAGTTTCTCCGACTTCACCGAGCCGTTCTCGAGGAAACCTCGATGAAATCTCGAACCAATTCCGATGGAATCAGTACTCTCATCCGCGCTAAAATATAGAGTAAATACTCTATTTTGAGCAAAAAATGCAGATATTCCTAAAAAAAATTTGCGTATCTCATTTTTTTTTCGTACTTTTGCAGGCTATTTTGGCAAAATGGGCTTTATGTCGCATAAAATTGAACGTAATAGACTAATAATAGATAATGAAACATTTCAACGAGTACAAACAACTGAACCTGCCTGAGGTGAGCAACGAGGTGCTCAAACTATGGGAGCAGGAACACCTGTTCGAACAAAGTATCACGACCCGTGAGGGCCATCGTCCGTTCTTATTCTTCGAGGGTCCGCCTTCGGCGAACGGCAAACCCGGTATTCACCATGTGTTGGCACGTACCATCAAAGATACCTTCTGCCGCTTCAAGACGATGCAGGGCTTCCAGGTACGCCGTAAAGCCGGCTGGGACACCCACGGCCTGCCTGTGGAGTTAGGCGTGGAGGAGAAATTGGGCATCAAAAAGGAAGATATAGGCAAGAAAATCAGCGTGGACGAATACAACGCCGCCTGCCGTAAAGAGGTCATGAAATATACCGCCGAATGGGAGGCTCTGACCAAGCAGATGGGCTACTGGGTGGATATGAAAGACCCCTATATCACGTATGATAACAAGTATATCGAGACCTTGTGGTACCTGCTGAAGGAGCTCTACAAGAAGGGTTATCTGTACAAGGGTTACACCATTCAGCCCTATTCGCCGATGGCAGGTACGGGTCTGAGTAGCCACGAGCTGAACCAGCCCGGCGGTTACCGCGACGAGAAGGATACGACGTGTACGGCGAGGTTCCGGGTACTCGGTTCTGGGTTATCGGTTCTCGGTGATCGGTTCTCGGGTATGGGGGATGCTCCGGTTTATTTCCTGGCGTGGACGACGACGCCGTGGACCTTACCCAGTAATACCGCCTTGTGCGTGGGTCCGAAGATAGACTACGTGGCTGTACGTCAGACGCCTACAGAGGACTGCCCGGAGCCGAAGGAGATTTATATCCTGGCAGAGGCGCGTCTGGGTGCGTATCAGAAAGAGCTTGGCGAAGCGCCCGAAGTACTCGCCCGCATGAAAGGTGCTGACCTGATTGGCATGCGTTACGAGCAGCTCTTCCCGTGGGTGAAGCCCGTGGATTACAACAAGGATACCGATACTATTATCGACCGCACGGCGGATGCCTTCCGCGTCATCGGCGGCGACTATGTAACAACGGAAGACGGTACGGGTATCGTGCATATCGCTCCGACCTTTGGTGCCGACGATAAGAAGGTGGCTGAGGCCGCCGGCGTGCCTGCTCTCTATATGGTGACCAAGAACCGTGAGACGCGTCCGATGGTGGACTTCACGGGTAAGTACTGGCTGGTAGATGAACTGGATGAGCATTTCGTGCAGGGGTATCTCAATAGCGAACTCTACAGCCCCTGGGCAGGACAATATGTCAAGAACGGCTACGATAAGGAGAACTTCTGGAACGGCAACCACTACGACGAACTCAAGGCCCAGAAGGCCGAGACTATCGACGTGCGCCTGTGTGTATATATGAAACAACAGGGGACAGTCTTCAAAATCGAGAAGCACGTTCACTCGTATCCGCATTGCTGGCGAACCGATACGCCGATTATCTACTACCCGCTTGACTCGTGGTTTATCCGTTCGACGCAAGCGCGAGAGAAGATGATTAGCCTGAATAACACCATCAATTGGCAACCCGAGTCGACCGGTACGGGACGTTTTGGCAAATGGCTGGAGAACCTGAACGACTGGAATCTATCCCGTTCGCGTTACTGGGGCACTCCGTTGCCGATTTGGCGCACGGAGGATGGGCAGGAGGAGATCTGCATCGGTTCGATAGCCGAACTGTTTGAAGAGATTGAGAAATCCGTGAAGGCGGGCTTTATGCAGGCTAATCCTTGGCCGAAACACAAGGTGGGCGACTACAGCAAGGCGAATTACGACCCGTCGATTATTGACCTGCATCGTCCTTATGTAGATAGCATCATATTGGTTTCGCCCAGCGGCAAACCGATGAAGCGCGAGTTGGACCTCATCGATGTATGGTTTGACTCGGGTGCGATGCCCTATGCGCAGAATCACTATCCCTTCGAGAACGCCGATGCCCCGCGTACGGCTGACTTTATCTCGGAGGGTGTGGACCAGACGCGCGGTTGGTTCTTTACCCTGCATGCCATCCATACGATGATCGAGGGCACGGTAGCCTACCGCAACGTCATCTCGAATGGTCTGGTGCTGGATAAGAAGGGTGCTAAGATGTCGAAGCGCCTGGGTAACGCGGTTGATCCGTTTGGCGCGCTGGCGCAGTACGGCGCGGATGCCGTACGTTGGTACATGCTTACCAACTCGAGTCCGTGGGAGAACCTGAAGTTCGACCCCGAAGGCGTGGACGAGATACGCCGTAAGTTCTTCGGAACGTTGTATAATACGTATGGTTTCTTCGCCCTCTATGCCAATGTGGATGGATGGAATCCGGAGAATCCGATTCAGCCGGAATATCAGGAGATAGACAAATGGGTGTTGTCGAAGCTGAACAGCCTGGTACAGGAGGTGACTGCTAACTACGAGGCTTACGAGCCTACGAAGGCAGGCCGACTCATCTCGGATTTTGTGCAGGATGACCTCAGTAACTGGTACGTTCGCCTGAACCGCAAGCGTTTCTGGGGCGGCGAGATGAATGCCGACAAACAGGCGGCTTACCTGACGCTCTATACATGCCTCAAGACCGTAGCCCAACTGATGGCACCCAATGCTCCGTTCTACGCCGACCGCCTCTATCGTGACCTGACGGGTGCTGCCGGCGAGCAAGGCGAACAGAGCGTGCACCTGAGCCAATGGCCGGTAGCCAACGCTGATGCCATCGACAAGACCCTTGAGCGTCAGATGGCCTTGGCACAACAGGCTACTTCGATGATTCTCAGCCTGCGCAAACGTGCCGAGAAGAACGTCCGTCAGCCTCTGCAGAAAGCCGTTATCCCTGTGCAAGACCAAGATACTAAGGCTGCCCTGCTGCACGTGGCAGAACTCATCCGCAGCGAGGTGAACGTCAAGGAACTGGAGGTTGTGCTCGCCGAAGAGAGCGAGGTGAGACTGGTGAAGCGCATTAAACCCAACTTTAAGGTTCTGGGTAAGAAACTTGGCGGACAGATGAAAGCCGCTGCGGCTGAGATTACCGCCATGAGCCAGGACCAGATTGCGCAGATGGAGTCCGCAGGCGAATATCAATTATCAACTGTCAATTATCAATTGGTTCCTGAGGATGTGGAGATAGCTACGGAAGATATGCCGGGCTGGCTGGTGATGAACGAAGGCCAGTTGACCATCGCCCTGGATATCGAACTGTCTGACGCCCTCATTCAGGAGGGTATCGCCCGCGAACTGGTGAACCGTATTCAGAACCTGCGTAAGTCTTCCGGTCTGGAGATAACCGACCGCATCGCTGTGCAGATTGAGGATCGCGACGAGGTGCGCGAAGCTGTTCGGAATTGCGGTGAATATATCGCTTCGCAGGTATTAGCAACCGCAGTTACCCTGACGCCTGCGGCCGAGATGAAAGAGGCCGAAGATGTGGAGATGGGGAGCTATAGGCTTAAATTAAAAATTAAGAATTAAAAATTAAGAATTATAGCGATGAAGAAATCATTGAAATGGGCACTCCTGTGCGGAGTGGTAATGGTATTGGCATCGTGCCAACAGACCGTTGACAACTTTCAGAAAAGCGACCTCTACGGCACCTGGCAGGCCGTGGGGACACAAGAGTATGTTTGTTTCCTGAGTGCCGAGAAAGACACCATTGACGGTGACTACCTCTACGGCTACGAGTGGGATGAGGCAGACGAGACCGAGGAAAGCGATATGTGGAATCCCAGCTCTTATCACGGCAACGGCTGGTTCAAGTGGATGCTGCAACAGGCCGAGCTGACGGAAATTATCCTCATGTCCAACAAAGGGGCGGAGTTCAAGGAAATCTATACGGTCAATGTGCTGAATTCTACGGAATTGAAATATACCGACAAGTACAAACGTCAGCATTCGTTTAACAAAGTGGTTTTGACCAAATGAAACGTTTTCTGAAAATAGTAGCCATAACTCTCGCGAGCCTCATCGCGGTTGTCATCATCGCTGCGGCGGTGGCGGTGTGGTGGGTCTTTACGCCCAAACGCCTCACGCCTATCGTGCGGGATTTAGCCAAGGAATATATCCTGTGCGAGCATGAGATAGGCGATGTGGAGTTGACCTTTTTCTCCACTTTCCCGGAGTTTGGCCTGAAGACGGGTACACTATGCCTCATCAACCCCATGGAGGGTGCCCCGAGTGACACGTTGCTGTATGCGCCGCAGGTTATCGCCCGCGTGAACGTGACGGCATTCCTGAACGACAAGGCGCTGATAGTCAATGAACTGCGTCTGGAAGATATGCAGGCTTGCGTGTATATCAACGCTTTGGGCGAGAATAACTTCTCGGTCTTCCGAACCTCCGATAGTACTGAAGCGGATACCTCGGCCTTCCAATTGCCCTTTGAGACGCTGGAGATAAAGGGTCTTTCGTTCTCCGCCAACAAGTTGACTTTCCTGGACGAGAAAGATACCATCGATGCCGTGCTTAGCAATATGTCCATTCGTGCGCAAGCGGGTAGCTGGGATGATATGCGCATTCGCCTTGCGGCGCCGGATGTTACCCTTGCGATGCAGGGTACGCAGTATGCCGAGCACCTGGCTCTCAATCTGGATTTGCCGATGGCTCTGGACCTTAATAATATGGCTGTCACTTTGCGCGAAGCAAAACTGGCGCTTAATGAGTTTGGGTTCCAGCTGGACGGCGCTGCGGCTCTGAAGCCGGAGATGACGGTTGATATGCGTCTTGCTACAGGCGAGTGGGGTATTCAACCGCTGCTGAGCCTGGTGCCCGCTAAGTTTACCGAGGGGCTGAAGGACCTTAGCTTTGACGGCCTTATCCGTCTTACGGCGCATGCCAAGGGAATGGTCAAAGACGGCATTCTGCCGGTGGTGGATGCTGACGTCGTTCTCAAGAACGCGCAGGGTAAGTACAAACCGCTGCCTTATACGCTACGCGATGTAGAGGCTGATCTCTCGGCGCACCTGGACCTCAATGACGGGAACGCCTCGTCGGCCCGCATTCGGAGCCTGAGTGCCAAGACGCGTGACACGAAGTTAGGCGCAACGGGTCAGGTGGACCACTTGATGGGCGATATGTTCCTGGATATCCAAGCTAATGCGGATGTGAACCTGAAGGATGTAGCCTATTTCCTGCCCAAGACGATGGTTGTAGATGGGCGTACGAAAGGAACGGTCGGTCTGAAGATGCGTCTGGAAGACCTGACGGCTATGCGCTTGGAGAAAGGACTTATCACGGGCAATCTGACCCTGACAGACCTTAGTTATCATACTGATAGTATGGAGGCTGTCTTGCCGGGCACAACCGCTCTTAAGTTTACGCTGCCCAATACCGATCAGGCTGTGCCGATGCTCCGTTGGCTCAAAGCCGATATACAAACCGAGGCGTTGCAGTTCCGTATGTCACCGGCTATGCAGGCTAATTTGGCGGCTTCGACCATCAGCCTTGAGACCGGCAACATGCTTTCCAATGACCCCAAGATTTACGCGTCAGCGTACGTGGAGTCAAAAGGAGAACTGCTGGCGGACTACGATACGATACACGCTTACCTCCGTGCGCCGGCCGTCTCTGCCTATGTGGAGTATGATACCAAGGCGGAAAAAGCTCTTCCCTCGTTCCGCGCGTCTATTGGAGCTGATGTCCTCCGGGCTGACTATGGTCAGACCATCCATGCCGAGACTGAACGCATCGACGTAAAAGCCGCTTCGCGTTATAACCCCAGGGGACAGAATATTCTGCTGCAACTTAATCCGAAGATAGGCGTAGATTTGCACACCGCACTCATTCGCACCGCTTATTTCGACCGTGATATTAGTATTCCGCAGATCACCTTTGACTACTCCAACCGTCGCTTCACGATTGAGACCTCGCAGTTCCACATTGGTAACTCCGACTTCGCGCTGGTGGGCGAGGTGACCAATATGGGTCAGTGGATGCAGCACAAGGGAGTGCTGACGGGTGAGTTGAACTTCACGTCGCAATATACGGATATCAACGAGTTGATGGCACTCTTCTCAGCCGATAGCGGTAGTGAAGAAGAACCGACGCAGACGGCGCAACCGACGCAGACAACGGAACCTACTGAAACGAAGGAACCTGAGCTAACAACGGAACCATTCTTGGTTCCGACCTCGGTGGACCTCGCCCTCAATACGCATATCTACGAGGCAGATGTATTCAATCAGCGTGTTCGTAACATGGGCGGAAAACTCTATGTTAAGGACGGAACCCTGGTGTTAGAGGAAATGGGTTTCGTATGCAAAGCCGCCAAGATGCAGCTGACCGCTATGTACCGTACGCCGCGTAAGAACCATCTGTATGTGGGCCTTGACTACCATATGTTAGATGTCAATATTGAGGAGCTCATCAGCATGATTCCGCAGATTGACACGATGCTGCCCATGCTGAAGTCCTTCCGCGGCGAAGCGGAGTTCCACCTGGCGGCCGAGACCTATATGAAGCAGGACTACTCCATCAAACCCTCCACGCTGCGTGGCGCTTGTTCCATCTTCGGCAAAGACCTGGTGGTGCTGGATAGCGAGACGTTCTCGCAGATAGCCAAGTTGCTGATGTTCTCGAAGAAGACCGAGAACAAGGTGGACAGCCTATCGGCGGAGATAACGCTGTACAAGAAAGAGGTGGATATCTACCCCTTCTGTGTGTCGATGGATAACTACATGGTGGCCCTCGGCGGACGGCATAATCTGGATATGACCTTTGATTATCATATCAATGTACTATCGCCTATCTACTTGGGTGTGGATGTGGGCGGTACGTTCGACGACCTTGATATACGTCTGGCTCCCTGCCGTTACGCCAAGGATTTCAAGCCCCTCTTCCACGGCAAGGTGGATACTCAGTCGGCAGAACTGCGCGCGCTGATTCGCGAGTCGATGCGACGCAACGTGAAACCGCAAGCTGATGAACAAACAACAGAAAACCCACAATAATAACCATTAAATCACTACTCCATGAAACGAGTACTTATTCTAACATTTGCAGCATTAAGTATGATAGCCTGCAGCAAACAGCAAAGCGTCAAGACCACGTATCAGGTACCGGCCTTTGACCAAATGAACATTGACACCTATCTGCCCACCTTCGAGGCGGCGATAGCAGAGAACAAGGCGGAGATAGACGCCATTGTATCCAACCCCGAGGCTCCTACCTTTGAGAACACGCTGGTAGCCCTTGACCGCAGCGGTATGCGCCTGGATAGCATCTCGGCCATCTTCTTCAACGTACTGGAAGCCGACGGCAACGAACAGATGGATGCCCTTGCCGAACAGATTCAACCGATGCTCTCCGAACTGAGCGACGGTATTATCCTCAACGAAGGTCTGTTCCAGCGTGTGAAAGCCGTGTATGACCAGCGCGAAGAACTGGGTCTGAATGCCGAAGACATGCGCCTCCTGACCGAGACCTACAAGCGTTTTGACCAGAACGGTGCCAACCTGCCGGAGGCCGACAAGGAAAGACTGAAAGAGATCAACCAGGAACTGGCGATGTTGTCCCTCAAGTTCGGTCAGAATGTGGTAAACGAGACCAACTCCATTCAGATCTTCGTGACCGATGAAAACGAGCTGAAGGGCCTTCCTGAGAGCGCCAAGTCGGCTGCTAAGGAAGAGGCTACGGCTGCCGGTCGCCCCGAAGCATGGCTCTTCACACCCAAGCGTACCAGCTTCACCCCCGTGCTGCAGTACTGCGAGAACCGCGCCCTGCGTGAGCAACTCTTGATGGCCTATACCACCCGCGGAAACCGCGACAACATGTATGACAACAAGGCCATTATCTGCCGCACGATGGCTCTGCGTATTGAGAAAGCCAAACTCTTCGGCTACGACAACCCCGCCGACTACATCCTGCAAGACTGCATGGCGCACAACGCCAAGACGGTGGATGCCTTCCTGCTCAGCGTATGGGAACCCAGCCTCGCGGCTGCCAAGAGAGAAGCTGCTGCCCTGCAGGAGATGATGGACCGCGACCTGCCCGGTGAGAAACTCATGCCCTGGGATTGGTGGTATTATGCCGAGAAACTCCGTCAGGAGAAATATGCGCTTGATGAAGAAGCTATCAAGCCTTACTTTGAGCTCTCGAACGTACGCCGCGGCGCTTTTGGCGTAGCTACCAAGCTCTATGGCATTCAGTTCGAGCAGGTGTACGATATGCCGGTTTATAACCCCGAAGTGGAAGTGTTCCGCGTGACGGAGAAGGACGGAAGCCTGGTAGGTTACCTCTATACCGACTATTTCCCCCGTGCGGGCAAACGTCCGGGTGCATGGATGAACAACATCTCATCGCAGTATATCGATGCCAACGGCGTGGACCATCGTCCGGTCATCATCAACGTGGGTAACTTCAATAAGCCCACGCAGGGCAATCCCTCGCTGCTGTCGATGGACGATGTAGAAACGCTCTTCCACGAGTTCGGTCACGCTCTGCACGGACTGCTCTCGAAGGCTCACTACCGCAGCCTGAGCGGCACCAATACGCCGCGCGACTTCGTCGAGCTGCCCTCGCAGTTTATGGAGAACTACTGCTACGAGCCCGAGGTGCTCAAGACCTATGCCCTGCATTACGAGACGGGCGAAGTCATCCCCGCTGAGTTGATCGAAAAGATTAATGCCGCCTCTAAATTCAACCAGGGATTCGTAGAGACCGAGCTGCTCAGCGCCTCGATCCTGGATATGGATTATCACGAGCTGACTACTGCCGAAGGGCTTGAACCGAATGCTTTTGAGGCCTCTTCGATGGAGAAAATGCACATGATTCCTGAGATCATCGTGCGCTACCGCTCGACGTTCTACAACCACATCTTCACCACGGGCTACGAGGCCGGCTACTACAGCTACACCTGGTCGGCGGTGCTGGATGCCGACGCCTTTGCGGCCTTCAAGGAGACCGGTAATATCTTCAATCCGACTACGGCTAAGGCTTTCCGTCATCTCTTGGAGCAGGGTGGTACGCGTGATGCACAGGAGTTGTACCTCGAGTTCCGCGGTAAGGAAGCTGACCCGCAGTATCTGCTCCGCCGCAAAGGTTTCATCGACTAATGCAACCTACACAAATTACGTAAAACATAAACTACGAGAACTACCCATAAGGAAAATATCATCAAGTCCCTGCCAATAGCCCTACCGCTGTTGGCAGGGGGCTTGTACCTTGTTGCCGTCTTGTTGGTACCCGCCGATGGCCGTCACGCGCTACTGATCGGGCTGATACCGGCGGTGTTAATTGCGTTGGCAATTCGTGTATTGTTCTCGGTCGAGAAGCATCAGGATTCTGCCCCCGAAGAGGCATTCATGGCCTCTCTATTAGGCGGTGTAGCCTCATGGTGGTTGCCCTCGCTGCTATTTTTGCTGCCCTTCGAGTACTTGTTTTTGCTCCGTCGCCGCGCTTTGGACGGTCGTACTTTTTCGGGCTCGTTGATGGCTCTATTGGTTGTGGCGATATATGCTGCTATAGCCATATGGCAAGAATGGATACCCCTTTCCTGGTACCCATTCTTTCGTTTGTCGGACCTCTGGACGATGGTTCCGATACTGCTTATCTTAATCGTGATATTCGTTGTTACCAACGTACAACAAAACCGCCGTGTACGTTGATGCCCGCCTGCGGGAAATACCATACGTAGGTACCGTCGGTACCACCGTTACTCTCGTATTTGGTGTCAAAGATATTGTTAAGCTGGCATTTTAGCGTGATGTCAGGCAGGTAGCGTGCGTGCTTGGATTTGTGTAGCGGCAGTAGGTAGCTGAGTTGCACATTGGTTACCGTGTAGGCTTTCAGCATGGCTTTCGTGTCCTCCATATTGCCCAAGTATTGCTGACTGACGACCTGTGTCTGGATGTCGCCCGTGAAGCCGGCAGCATGGAAGCGGAAGCTGTTGGAGGCGGTCCAGTCGGGCGAGAAGGAGATGGTACGCCATGCGCTGCTATCTTTCCATTTATTGCGGCTCCAGGTCAGGTTGCCGTGCCAGCCGAACCACTTGGTCCATTCCACGCCGAACTGGAATTCCACGCCTGTGCGATAGGATTTCTTCACATTGGTGGTGATCAGGTAACCCACGCTGGTCACATCGCCGGTAGTGATGAGCTGATTGTCGTAGTCCATGAAATACAGGTTCAGTCCGATCGTCCACGGCATCGCGTAGCCGCTTTTTAGCAGGCCTGCGCCGCTGTAGGTGTAGCCTAACTCGTAGTCATAGAGTCGTTCCGGAAGCGGGTCTTGGGGCGCGGTGTTGGTCACAAAGTTATTGCGCGTCGGTTCGCGGTGCGCCATGGCAAAGGTAGCCGAGAGGCAGTGGCCCGCATTGAGATAGGTGAGGCCGGCTTTGGGGTTGAAGAAGTGCCATGTCTTGTGCCAATCGGCTGCTACAGGTATTCCGGGCATCGTAGCTTCCTCGTTGTCGCCCCATATGCGGTAATCCACCAAGCGGTATTGCAGGTCGCCGTATAGCGTTAGCTTCTCCTTGGCGCGATGCAGCACACGCCAGTTGGCTTTGGCATAGACGTTGCCGTCAATCTTATTGCCGTAGCCCTCCATATATTGGGTGAAGTTCTTGCCGACAAAGAGCGGGTCTATATTGCCGTATTGCAGGCCTTGGTAGCGGTTGAGCGCTACGCCAATCTGCAGGTCGGCTTTCTCGTGGATGTATTTGGTGCTGAGAATCCCGCCGTAGAAATGGTTGCGCAGTCCGCGTTGCACAATGCCGCCCATAGTCCACTGGTCGTACATCTCAAAATAGCCGGTTCCGAAGGTATAATGTCCCGTGGCGGATAGTGACCAATGGTTGTTGAAACGGTGCCCGACATGCAGATGAACGTGGTGTTGCTGGTAGTTGTCGGTCTGGTTATCGTAGTAGGCGGTGTTTCCGTTCGCGTCAATATACTCGCCCGCAGGGTTGTAGCGGCGGTTGATTTTGAGCATATCGGCATCAATGCCGTACCACGCCATGTAGGTCTTCTCTTTGCCGCCGAAGGCCGTCAGCATCACAGCTGTTTTTTGGTTCTGCCAGCCGACCTCACCTTGGTAACTCAGCAGGTCTGACTTAGCCCGCTCAATGTAGCCGTCGGAGTTGACCTTTGAGAATCGTCCGCCTATATGCCATAGGCCTTTTTTCGACTGTTTGTCACCCAGATAGACGTCGGCTTTTACCATCTCGCGGAAGGTGTTGTACATACCGCCGTTGAAATCCAGCTCCGCCCGAACAGGTCCGGGATGCGGACTCTGGACCACCTGCGTGTCGAAGGTGCGGAGGTTGACGCTTGCACCGAAACTACTACCGCCGTTGGCGCTGGTTCCGACGCCGCGTTGTAGCTGCAGGCTGCTCGTACCGCTCGACATGTCGGTCAGGTTGACCCAGAAGAGTGACTGACTCTCGGCATCATTGAGTGGCACCTCATTGAGCGTCACGTTGATACGCGTCTGGTCGGTACCGCGCACGTGGAAATAGGTATAGCCGATACCCAAGCCATCGTCCGAAGTCACTACCATCGACGGCATCGTCTGCAATAAGTAGGGTAGGTTCTGTCCGGCGTTGTGGGCATTCAGTTCCTCGCGCTTGGTTTCCTCGCGGTTGTTAGCTACCTGAATGACGGGCGCACTTACCTCGATGACATCCAGCGTCTTCATCTCGATGGTCAGCGTGTCTTCTTGCGCACGTAGCATCCCCCAGGGTGCAAGGCATACGGTTAAAACTGCGGCAGCGAATCGTGCCGATTTCTTTCTTCGTGCTGTCTGAACAGCAGTTTGAGCTCCGAACATGGAGCAATTGTTAGATGTTTTCATTTCCCTTAACAGCATTATCTGTTCAGGTTCAGAGGGTATATTCTCAGCCGCGAAGCAGCACCCCTAAATCTGGAACGATGTTATTATTTTCGGTTGTTCGGATTAGAACCGATACGCAAAGCGCACAAACCAACTCCATTCCCACATGTGTTGGTCCGACGTACTCTTGCGCCGCACACGGTTATTGAGCCCGAAATCGTATCCGGCCTCCAGGCGATAGGCATCCCACTCAAATCCGCCGCCCACACCCATCTGTATATTGAAGCGATTGAGCTCGTTGCTATAGAGGTCGTGTGCATCCACCTCTTTGCCGTTCGTGCGGAACCATTGCTCCGTCATCGGGGTCAACTTGTTATCCGTCTTATCCCATGCGGAGAGGCCAATCTGCAGCTGCGGCCCGCCGAAGAAGAACATGTTGAACTTCTTTATCAGCGGAATGGTGTAGTATGCCCGAATGGGAATAGTCAAGTCGTGCTCATAGAGGCGGTGTTTCAGGTAATTGGTGCTGCCGTAGATATCAGCGGCATCAATCTGCGCCCAGTGTTCCTCACGCGTGCCGTAGGTCAGACTGTAAAGCAGACCCGTCTGCATGCTGAAATGCAGGGGAAGCAGAAAATCAAAGGTGACACCTATCTGCCCGCCATGCAGGTACATGTTGGGGTAGTTGGTGCGTAGCGAGCGGTGGTTTTGCTGCAGGTACCCGCCCGTCAGGCGATAGTGCACAGCGAACTCGTACACCTCGGTCTGCTTCTGCTCACGCGTCGGGTCAAAGATATCCCCCTCTGCCGTCTGCAAATCCGGACGCTTTGTGCTGCTGTTGCTCTGCGCATAGATCGGCTCGCATAGCACAAAACATGCTGCCACTACGCCCACAAGACACCTTATTATATATTTACGCTTCATTGGCATTCTCATTTCCGCCTGCAAAATTACTCTTTTTTTTTCATATACGCAAAAAAAACCGCCCAAAAGTTGTATTTTATACCAATTCTGCCCATAAAAGTGTGATAATTCGTAAAAAAATGATGTTTTTTTCGTGTTTTTGCTTGCATATATCAAAAAAAATCTGTATCTTTGCAGCTTGAAAACAGAAAAGATGAAAGGGTTCGGGATAATGAGATAAAATAGTATAATAGAAAGTATAATTATAACTAAAAACTAATCGTATGAACAAAAACACTTTGGTTGAAGCAGTTGCCGCAAAGGCTAATGTTTCCAAGAAAGTTGTAGCTGAAGTTATCAACGCAGCTATTGAAGCCACCACCGAGGCTATCAAGAGAGGTGAAGGTATGCAACTGGCAGGTTTTGCCACCATTAGCGTTGTGGAGAAAGCTGCCCGCAAGGCTCGCAATCCCCGCACCGGTGAGACGGTTGAACTGCCTGCTCGCAAGCAAGTGAAGATCAAACCCGGCAAAAGCCTGGTTTTCTAAATTGCTTCATGTCGCAAACAAAACGGGTTGCCCAATCGGGTAATCCGTTTTGTTTTCTATATCATCTGTCCGGATGGTAAGACCTATAATGCTCAAGGCGCTGAAGTGCGCTAAAACCCTTAAGCCAGGCAGGGCTGACTACCCTGCATGGTTACTAAAACTGCATGCTGATGGCTTTTTTTGCAAAAAAAAGTAACGAAAATTTGCATATGTGCATTTTTTGTTGTATCTTTGCAGCCGAAACGGTTTTCGGTTATCGGTTCTGGGTTCTCGGTTCTGGGTTCTTATCTCGGTAAGCCTCGAACGATTATTACTCGGTTCTCGGTTATCGGGCGACAAACGACAAACAATATGACACGCAAAAATGTTTTTGCTTATGCAATCGGCTCGCTCTGTGCAGCCATCATGATCATCTGTTCGGCATGTTCCAAGAATCAGAACCAGCCTGATGATCCTACTCCCACACCTACCCCGCAGGTGGAGGAAACCCTGAAGGGGAACATTAGCCGTCCTACCACCTGGACGGTGAGCGATGCGTATGACTATACCTCGTCGATGACGTCCATCGTCAAGGTTGACTTGCTCAAACAGTATCCCGAGCTCGCCCAGGACTTCCGCCTGACGAACGATGACCTGCTGGGCGCATTCACCGAAAACGGTGATTGTATCGGGGTGGTTTCTCCGGAAGATGACGGTTTGTTCTTCTTGTTCATCAATGGCGTAGAGGGTAATGTGACCTTGCGCTATTGGTCGGGCTACTACACCAATATCTTCAACGGCGAATCTTTCCCCTTTGTCAACGACGGCCAACAAGGCACCTATGCCGAACCCTATGTGCCCTCATTTACGGTAGCCAAGTAGCCGCTCAAGAAAGGTATGGCAGACTATTCTGAGGAGAATATAATCCATCTGGATGACATGGATCATATCCGGCGCCGTCCGGGTATGTACATCGGTAAGTTGGGTGACGGTAGCCACTCCGACGATGGCATCTATGTCCTCATCAAGGAGACTATCGACAATAGTATTGATGAGTATCGCATGGGCGAGGGTAAGGTCATCGAGGTCAACATCGTTGACGGTCGTGTGCGTGTGCGAGATTACGGACGCGGCATACCCCTGGGCAAGATGGTCGAGGCTGTCTCCATGCTCAATACCGGCGGTAAGTATGATACCAAGGCCTTCAAGAAGTCTGTCGGTCTGAACGGCGTTGGTCTGAAGGCTGTCAATGCTGTCTCAGAAGAATTCGTGGTGCAGTCATTCCGTGATGGCAAGACTCGCCGCGTCGTGTTCAGCCAAGGGCGCATCGTTAGCGACAGCGACGTGCAGGAATACAGCGGGCCGGAGAAACGGGGTACAATCATCGAGTTCCGCCCCGATGGCTCGAAGGGGCTGTTTGAAAACTACCAGTTCCGCGACGACTATGTGGAGACCATGCTCCGCAACTATGCCTACCTCAATACAGGGCTGACCCTGGTCTATAACGGCCGCAAGTTCGCATCTAAGAACGGTCTGTTGGATCTACTGACGGAGAATATGACCGTCGATCCTCTCTATCCGATTATTCACCTAAAGGGCGAGGATATTGAGATAGCCCTGACGCATACCAACCAGAATAACGACGAGTATTTCTCCTTTGTCAACGGCCAACACACCATACAGGGCGGTACGCACCAGCAGGCCTACAAAGAAGCCATCGGTCGTACCATCAAGGAGTTCTTCAATAAGAACCAAGAACTGGTGGATATCCGCAACGGCGTCGTGGGAGCGATAGCCATCAATGTGGAGGAACCCGTCTTTGAGTCGCAGACCAAGGTTAAGTTAGGCTCAAAAGATATGTCGCCCTCAGGCGGTATAAGCGTCAATAAGTTCGTCAACGATTTCGTTAAGCAGCAACTCGATAACTACCTCCATAAGAATCCCGAGACAGCTGATATCATGCTGCAGAAGATACAGGACAGCGAGAAGGAACGCAAAGCCATTGCAGCTGTATCGAAGGTAGCACGCGAACGCGCCAAGAAGAACTTGCTCAATAACCCCAAGCTGCGCGACTGCCAGGTGCATTACAACGATCCGAAACCGGTTCGTTCATCCAAGGAAAGCGACGATGACCTGCGTCAGGAGAGTTCGCTCTTCATCACTGAGGGTCTCTCCGCCTCCGGTAGTATCACCAAAAGCCGCGACGTACGCACCCAGGCGGTGTTCTCGCTGCGCGGTAAGCCGCTTAACTGCTACGGGCTGACCAAGCAGGTTGTCTATGAGAATGAAGAGTTCGCCTGTCTGCAGTCGGCACTCAATATCGAGGACGGACTCGATGAGTTGCGCTACAACAAGGTCATCATCGCCACCGATGCCGATGTTGACGGTATGCACATCCGCCTCCTGATGCTCACGTTCTTCCTCCAGTTCTTCCCCGACCTCGTGAAAAAAGGCCACGTCTATATCCTCCAGACGCCACTTTTCCGCGTGAAGAACAAGCAGGAAATACGTTATTGCTATAGCGAAGACGAACGCCTCAAAGCGCTCAAGGAACTCAAGAGCCCTGAGATTACCCGATTCAAAGGCCTGGGTGAAATATCACCCGACGAGTTTAAGGGCTTTATCGGGCAGGAGATTCGCCTCGACCAAGTCACGCTGCGCAAGGAAGATGCCGTCAAGGATCTATTGGCATACTATATGGGCAAGAACACCATGGAACGCCAGAACTTCATCATTAACAACCTCGTCATCGAAGAGGACGAGGTTTAGTTGACAATTGATAATTGATAGTTGATATTTGTGGTTGAGTTAGCTTTATTTGTCGGATTAGGACTTCTGATCTTGATACTCTTTGAGGTTAGGGCACGTCGCGAAAGTCGCGACGAGGAGGCGCGTCTCAAGGCTGAACAGGAGGCCAAGGAACGCGAACGGCAGAATCTCGAAGGGGAGTGCTGCGGTCAGCACTTGGTATGCGAACGTGAGACCCTGCTGCAGACCAATGCCGAGGTCGTCTATTACGACGATGAGGAGTTGGATAAACTTGCCGGAATAGATGCGAATAGTTATACCGACGAAGAAGCAGACCGGATTCGCGAGGTCTTCCATACTCTACAAGAGAATGATGTGACAGGCTGGGTGCGCAGCATGCAGCTACGCGGCATTCAGCTGCCCGACGATGTGCGTGAAGAAGCGTTGCTCATTGTTAGGGAGCGCCGGAACAGATAAATCCCGACTACCGATACGATAATACTAAGGATGCCCAACCAGAGGGTATCCCCGCTGCCAATCGCATCCAGCGTAGCGGTGTCATATCCTCCGCGTAGGCAGATGAAGTATAGTATGGTCACGATGGCATTGTTCGTAAAGTGCATCAGCATCGCTATCCACAGACTGCCTGTCCAGCAGAGCATGTAACCTAACAAAGCTCCCATCAGCATGCGCGGTACAAAACCGTAGAACTGAAAATGCACGAACGAGAAGATAATCGCCGTTACCCAAATGGCGAGGTGGGGTGTTCGGTTCTGGGTTCCGGGTTCTGGGTTCTGGGTTCTGGGGGCGAGGGTATGCAGCAGTACGCCGCGGAAGGTCAGTTCTTCGCCTATAGCCGGCAGTAGAGCCATAAGACCCAAATTGACCAAAAAGCCTGCGAAGGAGGTTGTGTTCATAAATTGGCGAAGTAATTCGGCACTCTTTTCCTCCAACAACTTCATCTGTTCCTCCACGCCGCTGAGGCAGGCTGGTAGGCTTAACTGCTGATTCCAATACGAGAGCAGATTGATGCCGGGCACCATGACGAGCATCAGTAGGAAGGCATAGAGCCATACTTTCGGTGCGGGAAAGGTGGTTAGACCCAGCCATTGGGCGGGTCTCTCCTGAAAGAGCCATGCTACAGCCAAGGCGGGTAAGATGAATAGGAAGAGAACCTGCATGGCTTGCAGGGCTTTCAGGCTACTCACAGCGTTTCGGTCGGGTAATATAGTCCACAGAAAATAGGCTATCGTAGTGCCCAATGCCATGAGCAGCACCCAGACGAAGAGAATAAAAAAGGCAGATCGTTCGCGTCGCATGTGCTGAAGATTTAAATGTCTATTCTATATATTGTTATATTCTAATTTGCTATTTGAGCTGCAAAATTACAACAAAAAAATGACATGAACAAACTAAAATCAGCATTTTTAGCCGAAAATATAAAAAAGCTTCGCAAAATATTCGTCCATATGGAAAAAAAGTAGTAATTTTGCACCCGCATTTGAAGAATGCACATAGAATGCAGCAGCATAAAATAGAATAAACTGTATAAATCATCCAACTGTATGGCAATTAAGTATCTTGCGGCCTTGTTGCCGCCCATACTGCTCCTCCTCTTTGTATGGCACAAAGATGCGACAAAGGAGCCATTCCTCCGGTTGTTAAAGGCCGTCATATTCGGTGCGCTCATCTGCATACCGGCAGTTTTCTGGGAGAGCTTCATGGGCACCTTGCTCTTCAACGGCGAGGAACCCACTACCATCATTGGCACCACGCTCAATGCTTTCCTCTGCGCTGCTGTGCCCGAGGAGACGCTTAAACTCATCGCCCTATGGCTGGTGCTGCGTCGCAATCCCAATTTCGACGAGCACTTTGATGGTATCGTTTATGCCGTATGTGTCAGTCTGGGCTTCGCTGCGGTAGAAAATGTGGGTTATGTCCTGAATCATGAAGAGGCCTGGGTTTCAGTAGCAGTTACCCGTGCCCTCATGGCAGTACCGGGGCATTATGCTTTTGCGGTATTCATGGGGTACTACTATTCAATGTATCATTTTGTGCGTCGTGATACTACAACGGCTATTTCTATCCTCTTGGTGCCTGTTTTGGCGCATGGCATCTATGATTCATTGGCAATGAGTAGTATGGTGAACCCGCTGATCGGAGGTCTTGGGTTTGTATTTCTCATTTTCTTTTGTATCAAGATGCAGCGTGTCGCCTATGACCGCCTCACGCAGATGATTGGGTTAGACCGCGCTTAGTGCCTTTGGTTAGGACTCTTTTATTAACAAATAAGTTAAAAAAATGCATAAGATAGTGTTTATATTGCTATTTTTGCCGCTTCTTTTAGCCGGTTGTTCTTGTCCTCAGCATAAGTATCATATCGCTGTGAGCCAGTGTCTGGATGATGCCTGGCGTGCGAAGATGAATAACGAGATGAGCCGCGAGTTGCTGCTTTATCCCGATATGACGTTGCACACGCGCATTGCCTATGGCAGCAACGAGTTGCAGTGCGCCCAGATTGACAGCTTCATCAGCGAGCACGTGGATTTGCTCATCGTATCCCCCAATGAAACGGAGGAGGTCAAACCGGCCGTCAGCCGTGCGTATCAGGCGGGCATACCGGTCATCGTTGCAGACCGGCGCGTGTCGGGCGACGAATGGACTGCCTTCGTCGGTGGTGACAATGTGCGAGTAGGTGAACTGATGGCTGATTGGATACTGCAGAAACAGCGTGCCATGCAGCGCCCGATACACGTGTTAGAGGTAACGGGTCTGCCCAACTCTGCCCCGACCATTCTTCGCCACCAAGGGATGATGGCCCAACTGCAGACGTACGCCGAACAAGAGATGATGCCTGTGATGGACTCGGTGATGGGCAGTTGGATGAAAGACGATGCCTATCGGGCGGTATCGGCCTATCTCTGTACGCATCCTGATGTAGATATCATCGTGGCGCAGAACGACCTGATGGCTATCGGTTCCGCCGAGGCGGTGCGTGACTGCGAAACTTATCCCGAGGGTAGTGTACCCATTATGGGCGTTGATGGCATTGTAGTAGGCCTGCAGGCTATCGTCAATGGTACAATCGAATGTACGGCTGCATACCCTTCGCGCGGCGATATGATTATTGAGACGGCTGCACGGATTCTGGCTAACGAGCCCTTTGTGCGTGATACCATTCTGGAAACACTGCTTATTGATGCCGGTATCGCCAATCCGATGTTAGCGCAATACCGCGCACGCCTGCACGACTTGGAGACGCTGCATATCGTACAACTGCAATCCGAGTCTCGTTGGCAGCAGATACAAAGCGGCCGAACAATTCTTATCGTCTCACTGGTGCTTGTCGGTATATTCTTCTTCCTTGCCTTGGGGTTCCTGATTTATTCGCAGCGCAACATCAAGAAGGAAATCAATCGCGAGATATTACCCCAGCTCGAGGAAGTGCAGGAGGCTATCCAACTCAGTCAGCGCGATGTGGCGTTTGGTGAGCGGATGAAGCAGATTGTAGAGGATCACTTGACAGACCCGAATCTTAATGTTGAGTTCCTGGGTAGCCAGTTGGCACTGAGTCGCACGCAGATATTTCGCCGCGTGAAAGCCATTACCGGTAAGGGCCCCTTAGACTACATCCGCGAGCGACGTCTCATACGGGCTGACGAACTACTCCGTACAACCGATATGACGATACAACAGGTAGCCATGCAGTTGTGCTTCTCCTCGCCCGGTTATTTCACCAAGTGCTACAAGGACTACTTCGGTAAGCTGCCCAGTGCACGTTAATTTTTACTACCAGAAATGTTGCAAAATATGTCGCAAATGTTGCAGCGCAACGTGAGTGGCATATTTTGCAACATATATATTTGTACATATGCGTGTAAAGCAGTACTTTTGCAGCGTAAATCGAAAAGACAAACGCTAAAATAGTTGCATACCATGAAACAAATCACCATTACATTGCTCTCTGTGACGCTCTTGGTACTGACTGCTTGTCAGCCGAAAGCCACTCTTGTTCACCAAACTGACGAACCTTTCCGTTCGGTCTATCATCACACGCCCGAAGCGAACTGGATGAATGACCCGAACGGTATGTTCTACGACGAAGCTTCTCAACTTTGGCATCTCTATTACCAACATAACCCCTTTGGTACCACTTGGGGACCGATGCACTGGGCGCATGCTACTTCTTCGGATCTTGTTCATTGGGAGCAGCACCCGATAGCCCTTGAGCCGGACTCTATTGGGACCATTTTCTCCGGTTCTATCGTTATTGACCGTCACAATACCGCCGGGTTTGGCGAGAATGCTATCGTAGCTATATTCACACAGTCGGAGGTATGTGGTCAGCATCAGTCTATCGCCTATAGTTTGGATGGAGGTATGACCTTTACCAAGTATGCCGGCAACCCGGTATTGAAAGGCAATATAGCTGATTTTCGCGATCCGAAAGTAACATGGGACGAACTGGCCGGCAAATGGATTATGACTCTTGCTTGCCAGCAGGAGATTCGTTTCTATTCTTCGGCTGACCTCAAGTCGTGGGAGTATGAGTCATCATTTGGAACCGGTCTTGGTGCGCATGGTGGCGTTTGGGAATGCCCTGAACTTTTGAAATTACAGGTGACCGATGCTCAATCGCAAATGGCTACTGAAAAATACGTTCTCTTGGTTTCCATTAACCCTGGTGGTCCGTTCGGCGGTAGTGCTACGCAGTATTTCGTAGGCGAGTGGGATGGTCATTGCTTTACATGCACTGATACACCGGATGAGACCAAATGGCTGGATTACGGCAAGGATAACTACAGCACTTTTACTTGGCATAATGCTCCCAACGGTCGTATCGTGTCCTTAGGCTGGATGTCCAACTGGCAGTATGCCGAGGTGCTACCGACTGTGACTTTCCGTTCGCAGAACACCATTGCTCGTGAGCTCTCCTTATATACAGATGACGCAGGCGCGTATCGCGTGCGCGTAATTCCTTCGCCGGAGTTTATGGCGCTGAAGGGAGCGAAGGCCCTTCGTCTTGCAGATGTAGCTATCGTAGAATTGACGCTGAGCGGTACGGAATCCAGCGTGGTTACCTTATCCAATGACAAGGGTGAGAAAGTAATGATGAATTTGGATGTGCATCGCCGTACGTTCTCGATGGACAGAACGGCTTCGGGCGACTGCTCGTTCTCTACCGAGTTTGCTGCGCATACCACCACGCCGCTGTTCGTCAAGCAGGATACCTACCGCGTGATTCTGTTTATCGACCATTGTTCCATCGAAGCCTTCGATGCCAATGGCTATTGGGCGATGACCAACCTCGTCTTCCCCTCCGAACCGTACAATAAGGTCGAGGTTGAAGGCGGAAATGCTATCATCTATGATGTAAATTACTAAATTGTTAAATAACTAAATAAATAAGCAAATGGCAAATGACAATAAGGTAAATAAACTGGCTTTTTTGCCAGTGATGCTGACCTTCTTCACGATGGGATTCGTGGATTTGGTGGGTGCTGCCAGTAATCACGTACAGGCCGACCTTCACCTGACGGAGGCAGAGACGTACTTTATACCCAGTCTGGTGTTCTTCTGGTTCCTGATTTTCTCGGTGCCGACTTCGGCGCTGATGAACCGTATCGGTCGCAAGAACACGGTGTTGGTATCGCTGGTGGTAACACTGTTATCACTTATCCTACCCCTGTTTGGTAACGGGTACTGGCTGATGTTGGTAGCTTTCTCGTTGTTGGGAATCGGTAATGCTATCATGCAGACCAGTCTGAACCCCTTGGTTACCAACCTTATTAGTGGTGATAAACTGGCTGCCACGCTGACTTTCGGTCAGTTTGTCAAGGCAATAGCCTCGTTTATGGCACCGATTATCATGACTTGGGGTGCCGTAGGGGCTATTCAGCTCTTTGACCTCAGTTGGCGCGTGGTGTTCGTTATCTACGGCATCATCGGGGTGCTGGCGATGCTGTTCCTGTATCTTACTAAGATTGAAGAGCAACCCCTGGATGGCAAGAGTTCCGGCTTTGCGGAGTGCTTCAAGCTGTTAGGTCACCCCTTTGTGTTGCTTTGCTTCATCGGTATCATGTGCCACGTAGGTATTGATGTCGGCACGAACACGACGGCTCCGAAGCTGCTGATGGAACGCCTGGGCTGGACGCTGGATCAGGCAGCCTTTGCTACCTCGCTCTATTTCATCTTCCGTACCATCGGCTGTTTCAGTGGCTCGTTTATTCTGCGCTATGTGCCCTCTAAGATTTTCTTTGCTATCTCAGCGCTGATGATTGTAGCGGCTATGGTTCTCATGGGTATGGGTCAGAGTCAGGCTATGCTCTACACCGGCATCGCCCTGGTGGGATTCGGTAACTCCAATATCTTCTCTATCATCTTTGCTGAGGCTCTAAAGGCAGAACCCGATAAGCAAAATGAGGTCAGCGGACTGATGATTATGGGTCTGTTCGGCGGTACAATTTTCCCGTTCTTTATGGGCTTTGCCAGTCAGGCTGTTGGTACGGTAGGTGCTGTGCTCGTCATGGCTGTCGGTGCCCTCTACCTCACAGGCTACACACTCAAAATTAAGAAGTAAATCGGCATCCTAAATTTTAAATCTTAAATCTTAAATCTCATATGAAGTATGTAGTAGGAATAGGTGAGGCACTCTTTGACTGCCTGCCTGAAGGACGCAAGTTAGGAGGCGCTCCCGCTAATTTTGCGTACCATGTAAGCCAATTCGGCCTGAACGGATGTGCTATCTCAGCCATCGGTGATGACGAGTTGGGCGAAGAGATCGTTGAAACCTTTGAAAAGGTCGATTTGCGTTATGTACTACCCCGTGTGGAGCAACCGACGGGTACAGTGATGGTAACACTTGATGACAAGGGCATACCCCAGTACGATATTTGTCTGGGTGTAGCGTGGGATAATATCCCCCTGACGGACGAGATGCTGGATATCGCCCGCAACGCAGAGGCTATCTGTTTCGGTTCGCTGGCGCAACGTAGCGAGACCAGTCGCCGGACCATTCATGCCTTCCTGGACGCTGCTCCCCGCACGGCGATGAAGGTGTTTGACATCAACCTCCGTCAGCGTTGGTACACCGCTGATGTGATTGCCGAGTCGCTGAACCGTGCCAACGTGCTCAAGATTAACGATGAGGAACTGGATGTAGTGGCGACTATGCTGCTGGGTGTTCCAACCATCCCCGGTAAACTCATAGCAGAAGACCCCGAGAAGACACGTCTGGTATGCCGCGACCTTATTGCCAAATACAACCTGAAAATGCTTATTCTCACCTGTGGCGCTATTGGCTCGTACGTCTTTACCGAAGACGAGGAGAGCTACATATCGACTCCTAAGGTTGTAGTAGCTGATACCGTAGGCGCCGGTGATAGCTTCACGGCTACGTTTGTAGCACGCATGCTGCAGGGCAAATCCATTCGCGAGGCGCACGAGAACGCCGTACAGGTCAGCGCCTTCGTCTGCACGCAGAATGGTGCGATGCCCGAATTACCTGATAATTTAAAATAATCCTAAATAACAAACATCATGAGAAAAACATTTTTCACATGGTTACTGGTGGTGCTCTTTGCGTTGCCCGTGATAGCCCATCCGGCTTCGGGTGTGGTTATTGATAAGGCTACAGGCGAGCCAATCATCGGTGCCAGTGTCTTGGAAAAAGGTACCACCAATGGTACAATTACCGATTTTGACGGTAACTTTTCTTTGGAGGTAACCGAAGGAGCAACGCTGGAAATTAGCTATGTAGGTTATGCTACGCAGACGATTGCTGCCGCAGAAAACCTCCAAGTCCAGTTGGCTGAAGACAGCGAGTTGCTTGAAGAAGTGGTGGTTACCGGTTATACCACTCAGCGTAAAGCAGACCTCACAGGTGCCGTTACGGCAGTCAGTGCATCGGATCTGGAAAAACAGCAGGAGAACAACCCGATGAAAGCCCTGCAGGGTAAAGTGCCTGGTATGAACATCGCTGCCGATGGTAACCCCTCCGGTGCAGCTACCGTTCGTATCCGTGGTATCGGTACACTCAACAACAACGACCCGCTCTACATCATCGATGGTGTGCCTACCAAATCCGGTATGCACGAGCTCAATCCGAACGATATTGAGTCGATTCAAATTCTTAAAGATGCTGCCTCCGCTTCCATCTACGGTTCGCGCGCAGCCAATGGTGTCATTATCATTACTACCAAGAAGGGGGCCGAGGGCAAACTCAGTGTATCGCTTGACGCTTCGGTAGCCGTGCAGAACTATGTCAACCGAATGAAAGTGCTCAATGCCGAGCAGTTCGGTCAAGTCATGTGGCAGGCGTACGTGAATGATAATATGAACCCCAATAGTAACGCCCTTGGCTATCATTACGACTGGGGGTACAATACCCAAGGCTACCCGGTTCTTAACGGTATTACGATGAACAAATACCTTGATGAAGCCGGTACAACTCCCGCCGCCAACACCGATTGGTACCGTGAGACAACTCGTCCGGGCGTTATACAGAGCTACAATGCCTCTGTATCCCATGGCGGTCAGAAGGGTAGCAGTTTCTTCTCACTCGGTTACTACAAGAATGACGGTGTGATCAAATACACCGATTTCGACCGTTTCTCCGCACGTATGAATAGTGACTACCGATTCTTCAACGACAAGCTCACTATCGGCGAGAACTTCACACTCAGCCGCACTTCCGAAGTGGCTTCCCCTGATGGGTTCCTGCAGAATGTACTCCAATTCAACCCCTCGTTACCTGTTTATACCAAGGATGGTGACTTTGCCGGCCCGGTAGGTGGTTATCCCGACCGCGAGAACCCGCTGGCACGTCTCACTCGTAACAAAGATAACCGCTATACATATTGGCGTATTTTCGGTAATGCCTTCGTGGATATCAGTCCCGTCAAAGGTCTGCATATCCGTACGACAGCCGGTATTGACTACGCGCAGAAGAAACAGCGTATCTTCACGTACCCCGTTACCGAAGGAACTGTAGCTAACGATAACAATGGTGTTGAAGCTAAACAGGAGCATTGGCTGAAGTGGATGTGGAATGCCGTCATCACCTACAACCTCGATAAAGGCAAACATCGTGCGGATTTCCTCGTTGGTACCGAGTTGAACAAAGAGAAGAATGAGTATTTCTCCGGTTACAAAGAGGATTACCTGGTACTCACACCCGATTACATGTGGCCCGATGCCGGTGTAGGCAAAGCACAGGCGTATGGTAGTGCAGGCAGTTACTCTCTCGTTTCCTTCTTTGCCAAAGCCAACTATACCTACGACAACCGCTATCTATTCTCCATTACGGCACGTTGTGATGGTTCGAGCCGCTTCGGTAAGAACAACCGTTTCGCATTCTTCCCCTCCGTCTCAGCCGGTTGGCGTATCTCGCAAGAGAAATTCATGAGTGGTGCTTCTTCTTGGCTCGATGACCTCAAACTGCGTGTGTCTTGGGGACAAACCGGTAACCAGGATATTTCCTCCATAGCCCGTTATACCATTTATGTATCCAACTACGGTGTGAACGAAAGCGGCGGACAGTCCTATGGCACCTCGTACGATATATACGGAACAAATGGTGGTCAGACGCTCCCCTCCGGCTTCAAACGCAACCAGATAGGCAATGACGACATCAAGTGGGAAACAACATCCCAGACCAACGCGGGTCTTGATTTCGCATTCTTCAAGCAGACGTTCTATGGCACCTTTGATTGGTTCTATAAGAAAACCAAAGACATTCTTGTGCTCATGGATGGTATCAGCGCCATGGGTGAGGGTTCGTCGCAATGGGTAAATGCCGGTGCGGTGGATAATATGGGTGTCGAACTAAGCCTCGGTTATCGCAACCAGACCAAGGGTGGCTTCAAATACGACATATCTGCCAACCTCTCGCATTATAGCAATAAGGTAACCAAACTGCCCGAAACGATAGCCGCCAAGGGAACCTTCGGTGGTAATGGTGTCAAATCTGTCGTTGGGCACGCTATCGGTTCGCAGGTGGGCTACATAGCTGATGGTATTTTCAAAAGCCAGGAAGAGATTGATAATCATGCTTATCAGGAGGGGGCTGCTCTCGGACGTATTCGCTACCGTGACCTCAATGGCGATGGTGTCATCAACGAAGCAGATCAAGACTGGATATACAGCCCCGTTCCCGCCGTTTCCTTCGGCGCGAACTTCTATTTCGAGTACAAAGGTTTCGACCTCACTATCTTCTTCCAGGGGGTAGGTAAGGTGGATGTCATCACGGACCTTAAGCGTGAGACGGATATATGGGCAGGACTCAATATTGGTTTCCTGAACAAAGGAACCCGTCTGCTTGATGCCTGGAGCCCCACCAACCCCGATAGTAATATCCCGGCTTTGTCGCTCTCGGACAACAACAATGAGAAGCGTGTCTCTACCTATTGGGTGGAAGATGGCTCGTTCCTCAAACTGCGCAACATCCAGTTAGGTTACAACCTGCCTAAATCTGCATTGGAGAAGATGAAGATGCAGAACTGGCGTTGGTATATCTCCGCACAGAATGTCTTCACTATCCATAGCAAATCTTTCACCGGTGTGGATCCGGAGAACCCCAACTACGGGTATCCTATCCCACTGACGGTAACACTCGGTACAAAAGTAACCTTCTAAACGATAACAAGTATGAAAACAATAATAACTAATTGCGCTGTAAAGCGCGGTCTAACAGCAGTGGCGGTCTGCCTTATGACTGCATGGGCTGTCTCGTCTTGCAGTTTCCTTGACGGTAACGTACCGCAAGCTACGCTGAGCGAAGAACAGGTACGCGACCCGAAGCAAGTGGAGAATATGGTTATTTCAGCCTATGCTATCTTCATATCTGCCGAGGATATCAACTCTTCATTCTCTATGTGGAACTTCGATGTCCGTTCTGACGATGCGTACAAGGGCGGTAACGGAACCTCCGATGGTGACGTCTTCCATCAACTGGAGATTTCGCAGGGTATCCTCACTACCAACTGGAACATCAATGATATGTGGATTCGTCTCTACAACGCTCTCGGTCGTGTCAACGCCGCTATTGATGTGCTGCTTGCTATGGACGATTCGTATGAACTCAAAGAACAGCGGCTCGGTGAGATGTATTTTCTGCGTGCGTATGGGCATTTCCTGCTGAAACGTCTGTACAAGAACATCCCCTTCGTTGTCAAACCTAACATGACACAAGAGGACTATAATGAACTCACCAACACCGAGTACACCAACGACCAAGGATGGCAACTCATCGCCAATGACCTGGAGTACGCCTTCAAAGTCTTGCCGCAAAAGCAGGCCGAGAAAGGGCGCCCGACACAGGCTTCTGCGGCTGCTTTGCTCGCTAAGGTCTATCTTTACAAGGCCTATCGGCAAGATGACCCCAATACTCATGCCGTCACCTCTATTGACCAGGAAGACCTCAAGTTAGTCATCAAATATACCGACCCAGCTATCTATGCCGGGTATGACCTCGAGCCCGACTTCCATAATAATTTCCGGCCTGAACCCCAATATGAGAATGGCGTTGAGAGTATCTGGGCACTCCAGTACTCCATGAACGACGGTACCAAGAATGGTAATCTCAATTGGTCGTATGGACTGATTGTTCCCAATATACCGGGCGTTACGGATGGCGGTTGCGACTTCTACAAACCCAGTCAGAACCTCGTCAACGCTTTCCATACCGATGATGCCGGTCTGCCGCTGCTCGACAACTACAACCAGACCGATTGGAAGGCAAATACCGACAATGCAGACACCCGTCTATGGCTGACCGTTGGCGTACCCGGTTTCCCCTATATGTTCAACGCGAACTATATGATGGCCAAAACCATGACTTGGAGCCGCTCCAACGGCCTATACGGCTACTACGTTTCGCTCAAGCATAACGTTGACCCCGACTCTGAGTTCCTGATTAAAGGTGCTTGGTGGGGTAGCCCGATGAACCGTATTGTATTGCGTTATGCCGATGTATTGCTCATGCGTGCTGAAGCCGAAGCACAACTGGGTACCGACCTCTCGGATGCTATCGGTATTGTCAACCGTCTGCGTTCGCGTGCTGCACAAAGCACCGGTATGCTCGCCGGCTACGACATCAACTATGGCGCCAAGATGCTCGTCAAACCTTATCCGGCTACCTATGGCAAAGAGGAAACGCTTGCACGCGTTAAGATGGAACGTAGGCTCGAACTGGCTATGGAGTCGGAGCGTTTCTTTGACCTCGTGCGCTGGGGAGAAGCTGAACCCGTCATCAATAAGTACTACGCTGAAGAAGCAGACAACTGTGCAATCTATACCGCTGCTCACTTCACCGCCAACAAGAACGAGTATCTGCCTATCCCGTACGAGCAGATAGCTGCTTCTAACGGACATTATAAACAAAATATAGGAGGATGGTAATATGACAACGAAATCTAACAACGGCTGGAACCGCTCTATAACAGCTATAGCTCTCGTACTGCTAACTGCCCTTTGCTCGCTCTTTTGCGCTTGCAGCAAGAAGGACAACTCTTTCAACTTGGAAGGCGACTGCAATATCGTTGCCATCACGCTTGATGAACACTATCAGGGAACCATTAATCTGGCCAAAAAGACCGTGGTTGTCGGCATCCCCGAAACCTATGACGAGCAACTGATGACCGTCACCGCACTGCAACTTTCAGCCGGTGCTACCGCTGACCTGCAGGTGGGAGATAAACTTAACCTCATCGCTCCCAGACGCGTTCGCGTCACCAACGGTAGTGTCTTTCAGGAGTTCACACTCGCTGTTAAGCACGACGAGGCACGTATCCTGGCATTCGTCATCAATGGTGACTACGTGGGCGTCATCAACGAGTCCACACATACCATCACCGTACAGGTGCCTGAGGGAACGGACCGCTCTGTACTCATTCCTACCGTTACCACCACCGACGGCGCTACCGTCACACCGGCTAACGGCGTTGCTTGTGACTTTACCAATCCTGTCACGTTCACCGTCACCTTCAACACGGCTTCTGCTTCCTACGTAGTCACCGTCAAGGAGATGGGAAAACCCAAAGCTCTCTATGCCGGTCTGGCAGCTACACAGCAGCAACTCAATATTGAGGAACAAACAGCCTGCGCCTGGCTGCTAAGTACTGTGGAGGATGCACAATACGCTTCGTTCGCAGATATAGCTGCCGGTAATGTTGATCTCAGTGAGTGTAAGGTTATCTGGTGGCATCTGCATAAGGATGGAGGTATTGATGGCAAAGCTCAGTTTGAGACCAACGCCGCTGATGCGCTGCCTGCTATTGAGAAACTCACAGCCTATTATAACAATGGTGGATCGTTCCTCTTGACCCGTTATGCTACCTATCTGCCTGCATATCTGGGTGAAGCTGACTGCGTGCCCAATAACTGCTGGGGACAGGTAGAAGACAATGCCGAGACTATCAATGACCCATGGAGTTTTGGCATACAGGGTAAGACAGATCATGCTATCTGGCAGAACCTCGTCATGAAACCCGATGAACTCGACCGCGTCTTCACATGCGACAAAGGCTACCGCATCACCAACTCTACCGCTCAGTATCATATCGGTACCGACTGGGGTGGGTATGACAACGAGGATGACTGGCGCAACAAGACCGGTGCAGTGGACATAGCCTATGGCGACAAGGCTATCGTAGCCTGGGAATATCCGGCCAATGCGAATCACGGTGGTATTATCTGTATCGGATCCGGTTGCTACGACTGGTACACGGTTGCCGAAGGAGTCACCGAATACTACCATGCCAACGTAGCCAAAATGACGGAAAATGCGATTAACTATTTATCGAAATAATAGATTATGAAAGCCAATAATTATAATAGTGGCGTAAACCATGGTTTTACAATGGTAACGCTCGCACTGCTAATTGCGATCTGTTCGATTTGTTCCGGTTGTGAGAAAGCCGTCGAACCCGAGCAAAAAGACTGGAACGGCACAACCACCTTCTATGCCTCCTCTGACGAGAAGACATCCACTACCTACTATGCTCCCTATTCGGGTTTCGTAGGTGACCCTATGCCGTTCTTCGACCCCAATACTGCTTCCTTCAAGGTGCTCTACCTGCAAGAGTTCCGGCCTAACCAGGCTACTTTCCATCCCTTCTGGGGCTTGGAAACTACGGACGCTGCACACTACGACAACCTGAGCCAAGTCCTGCCTACCGGCTCTGCAGCCGAGCAGGATGCGCACCTCGGTACGGGGTGTGTGGTATGGAGCGAAGCGGATAAACTCTATTATATCTACTACACCGGCGAACGCGAGATGCCCAAAGCCGGCGAAGATATGCAAGTTATCATGCGCGCTACTTCACCCGACTTCAAGACTTGGACCAAAGACCCGCTCTTCCGGCTGCGTGGTATCGCCAATGGCTATAGTTCGCAAGACTTCCGTGACCCATGTATCTTTTTTGCGGACGATATTTGGCATATGGTCGTCTCTACCAAGGTGGGTGGCAAAGGCAACCTCGTCGAATATACTTCGACCAACCTCAAGGACTGGACGCATGTCGGCATCTTCATGCCCATGATGTGGGACCGCTTCTACGAGTGCCCTGACATCTTCCAAATGGGCGACTATTGGTATCTGGTCTATAGCGAATTATCTTCCGGTACGGATAAGGATTGGGGACGCCATGTGCAGTATTTCAAGGGACAAACACTTGCTGACCTCAAAGCTTGTACCGTTGGTGATGCCCCTAAATGGCCCGATGATCACGAGGGATTCCTCGACTGCCGTGGCTTCTATGCCGGCAAAACGGCTACGAATGGTACCGACCGGTATATCTGGGGATGGTGCCCCACACGCGAAGGTAATGATAATACCAAGACCAACGCCGGCGGTGAACCACAATGGGCCGGCTCACTCGTAGCGCATCGGCTCATCCAACATGCTGACGGTAGTCTCACGCTGGGTGAAATACCGGGTATCGAAGACAAATACACGACGACATCCGAGGTCAAAGCTATGATAACCGAAGACAACTACACGCTCTACAGCCGTCTTGGCTACCATAACCACCTCTCCCTTACTGTTGAGGCGGCGGGTAAGTTTGGTATCTCACTCGTTCGCGGTTCCGATAGCCGCAAGTGGTACACAATAGTCGTCAACCCCGAGGACGGCGGAGCAAAACGTAAGGTTAACTTCGAACAGGAAGGACCCGATGGAGCCGGTTTTATCGGTGCTATTGACAGCTACAAGTTCAACAAACCGGCTGACGACATGTACCATATTGATATCTATACGGACAACTCCGTTGTGGTTATGTATATTAACGACTGTCTGTGTTGGACCAACCGTATCTACGGCGTTGCACGTAACTGCTGGTCTGTCAATAATTACGGTAATGAAATTACAGTATCAGATATTCAATTAACCCAATATTAACCTCTTTAAAAAAAACAAAAAGTTATGAGAAAGATTTTTCTTCTTGTTGCAGTTGTTGCCATGAGCATCGCTGCATCGGCTACGAATCTTTTTACAGGTTCGCAACATGTTTCATGGACTGATGGTGGTCTGAACATCGCTGCTGAGCAGTTTGCAGACGCTGTCCCCGGTCAGAAAATCGTTGTTACCTACACCGACGCTACCGATGGTCTGGAGTTCAAAGTGATGAACGCCAACTTCGACCACCTCGCAGGCTCGCGTCAATCCGTATGGATCAACGGTAATGGCTCTTACGAGCAGTTCCTTACCGCCACCGCAGTGGATAGCATCAAGCTCCATGGTCTTCAAATCATCGGTGCTAACTTCACTGTAACGAATGTTGACCTGCTCGAAGGTAAAGACCTGAAGGAAGGCTATACCGTTTGGACCGGCTTCTACTGGGCTGACCAGTGGAGCACCCTGGAACTTTATCGCGATGGTTATAGCAACGTTGACTTCAGCCGTGTTGAAGCTATCCGTTTCTATACTGAGGCTGCCGGTACGGAATACGTACTCAACTTCAAGGAGAGTTTTGACGAAGGCGGACACTTCGCTGACCAGACCAATATGACCGATGGCGTAGGCTATAAGGAACTCGTACTCACCGATGACCTCCGCTTACGCGTTGCTAACGCTTCACATTGGCTGATTCAGTTCAACAAAGAAGAGCTCCAACCTTTTAACGTAACCGACGTTGTCCTCGTCCTCGCGCCGAGCACCACCGCTAAGTACTATGTAGTAGGTGATATGACCAACTGGACTGTTAATGCTGACTACGAGATGACTCCCAACAACGTTAGCGTTGATACCGATGAGGAGTATATGTTCAATATCACGCTGACCACCAGCAACCAGTTCAAGGTTGTCAAGGTCGAGGGTGAGACCCAGACCTGGTATCCCGACGGCATGGGCAATAACTACGGTGAGCACGGCGAGATTGAGCACGATGGCGAATATACCATCTATTTCCGTCCCGCTATGGATGGTGACGAAGATTGGTTCCACGGCTGTATCCTGGCTGTCGCTGTTACCGATGGCCTCGAAGATGTTCAGAGCGAGAAGGCAGAGAGCCGCAAGGTTATGCTGAACGGTATGCTCTACATCGTTCGCGATGGTAAGATGTACAACGTGCTGGGCACGGAGATGAAATAAATCCCCCCGTTCCTCGCGTTCGGTCCTCGGATCGCTATGGTCGATACCGCTACACTAAATCGACGGGCGACCGAGACAGTCTCGGTCGGCTTGGGCTCCCCGCCCGCC
>OCTX012217409.1_pt1 | contig 64780 bp, 53 predicted proteins | sample 1539691 | NCBI WGS metagenome assembly OCTX01 (sample SAMN02144231, study PRJEB22623) | gut metagenome | biome: sheep rumen | host: Ovis aries | place: New Zealand
ACAGCTCGCGGGTGTGGCATCCGCATAGCTCGTGCTCACCGTCTCAGACTCGATATGACTCGGATCGTTTGCGCAGATGCGGGTCGCCGTGACCTCGCTGTTGTCCTCCGCCCATGTATAGCTGACCTCACCCCAGGCGTGGCCGAGTGCCTCTTCATTGGTCAGGATCTTTTGCTGCGTCTCAAAGGCTTCGTTTTCAAAGACTGCGGTATAGGTCGTCGTGCCGGGCTCCGTGCAGCTCGCCTCTGTGGTAACAGCGGTGGTCTCTGCCGTTTCCGTTTCAAAGTGGGATTCGTTGTTTCCGCAGACGCGCGTCGCCGTCACGCTGCTGTTGTCCTCCGCCCACTCGTAAGTCGGCGCGTCCCAGTCATGGCCGGTGGCCGGGATCGTCTTGGTCTCACGGCTCAGCTCCTCGCGGCAGACCGTGCAGTAGATGACCTCGTCGTAGCTGCCGTCCGTCTCGCAGGTCGCAGCCACTTCGTTTTCGATCACCGCTTCGCCCGGGTTATGCCCGGTGGCGGGGATCGTCTTCGTCTCACGGCTCAGCTCCTTGTGGCAGACCGTGCAGTAGATGACCTCGTCGTAGCTGCCCGCTTCCGTGCAGATTGCCGCGACTTCATTCTCGATCACAGGCTCACCCGGAGTATGCCCGGTGGCGGGGATCGTCTTCGTCTCACGGCTCACTTCTTCGTGGCAGACCGTGCAATATACAACCTCGTCGTAGCTGCCCGCTTCCGTGCAGGTTGCCGCGACTTCATTCTCGATCACAGGCTCACCCGGGGTATGGCCAAGCGCCGGGATGACCACGTTTTTCTGATAATCGTCGTAGTAGTCGGCGTTCGTCCCGCTGCACACGCAGAAGCGATAGCCCAGTCCGGGCGCTGTACAAGTGGGCTCATGGCCCTCATAGGCCACATAAGTATAGGTGTGGGCATGGGCAGGCCGTCCGCCCGCAGCGCCGTTTGCCGTATAATACGGCAGGGTATGGAACCTCGCCCCGGGGTCTCCGGCGCTGTTGATCTGAGCCTGGATCACGGAATAGGTGTCCATAAAGTGCGGCTCGGTAAGTTTGTTGGCGTAGCTGATCAAACTCTGCTTGTCAAAGTCAAACTTTTCGGCCAGTTTGTTGGATGTTATATAATTCAAGCTGCCGCTCAGTGCATTCCCCTGGGCTACCTGCACCAGCAGCTCCACCAGCACCTGCAGATCGTAGGCCGGGGTCTGGCAAATGCCGCCGTTCCAGTAGCTGTATTTTCTCATTCGGGTTGCATAGCCGTTATAATCGCTCTCAGTCAGCGCGCCGATCCCCAGGAAACCGCCGCCCTTCTCCCGGAACGTTGTCGACTGATAGTTGCCTACCGTCTCACCCTCGTGGGTATGACCGCAGTGGAACACATACACTTCCCGCCAGCCCAGGATCTTACCGGGGTTGTTGCGGTCAGCGTTCTCACCGGTGATGCAGATGAACTTGCCCAGCAGCGTACTCATTTCGCTGGCAGTCAGGTATTTTCCGCTGTAGGTCTCGCCGGTTGCCGTTGCGATTTGGGAGGAATAGGCGGAGGCGTCCACTGAGGCGGTCTTTCCGTAGCGGGTGAAGCCCCACTCCGGCATGGGCATCATGGGGATGAAGTCGTTGCTGTTGACCAGGTTGAAGATGCAGTCGTACTTTTCCGCCGAGGCTTCGGTGTTAGCAGTGTTGTACGGAGCGGCAAAGGTATAGGCGAAGACCTGGTTATCCTCATCGATCAGATAAGTGGCCATCAGGTTCGCCACGGCTGCGCCGCGGGAATGACCCGTGAGCCAGTAGGCCAGCGTGGCATCAGCGGCAGCGTCCAGCGCAGGCTGTACATAGGGATCAAAATAATAGTCTTTCAGATAGCTCAGCAGACGGGTTGCACACACGTCGAATCCCCGGTGATTGGTTTTGCGGGTCCAGTCACTGTTGCTCTGACGCGGCGACTTCCCTGCCACGGAGTCGTACTGGTCAAAGAAGCGTACCAGATCTCCCATGTGAAAGTTGGAGCTCCATTCCTCCACGGATTTGGAGTCGGTGCCCCGAACCCAGATGGCCACGATCACCTTGGTTTCGCCGTTGTAGGTCACGGTGCGATGACCGAAGATGGCTTCACACAGATCGTCGTCGTTATAAACGGTGTCCAGGGAGAAGTCGACCACGTCCTCAAAGCCCAGCACCTGCATCAGCTCCACGCCGTTCACCCGGGAAGCCGTGCCGCCCTCCCAGGTCTGGGGCACGTCAAACGTGAAGTATGCGTTGGAGTAGTCCGCCGCATAATAGGCCAAAGCCGCGCCCATCACAGACACTGTGCCAAGATCCGGGGAGTATACCGTGTTCTCGCCGAAGAAGGCGCGGTAGTCCATCGTATAGCTGATCGTGGTCGTGCCGTCATGGCCGCTTTTCAGCCTGCCGGTAAACACATTGCTGTCGGGCGCCGTATCATAGGCGTCCGGAATGCCGTCATAATCACTGTCCAGCAGGTTGGGATCATTGGCGTACATGACATCGTGCTCGATGTCGATGGCAAAGGCCTGCTGTGTCATGCCCACGGAGAAGAGCATCAGCACAGCCAGCAGCGCAACGATCCATTTTTTCAAGTTACTCACGCAGTTCACCTCATCTTCAGATTTGATCCCGGATGTTCAAGCGATTGATAAATACATGTTGTAATTACTATACTATACGGCAAAATACCGCGTCAAGAACGATTCTGCATTTGTGCGCGAAATGCTGCCCATGCGCTGTCGGATCCCGACGCAGCTATGCCCCGCTCTCTTTCCCGCGCCTGCCGATCGGCGGGAGGTGCGGGATGAGGGAGGGCAGCCTCGCTTTATTTACATAACTCACTTTACATATTTATATTTACATAATATTTCTGCTCTTCTGCCCTGTCTTTCCCGTTCCAATGCTGCTTCACCCTGCGGCGGCAACGAATGATTATGAACTGCGCTGCGAAAGCTGGAACGACAGCGTAAACTGCGTGCTGCAGATTCCGGCAGGTGAAGATCGAGCGACTGGGCATCTCGCTGCACACGCGCAAAAGCACCCTTCTCGGTCTCGCCCATGCGCTGCACTGCACAGTCGATGATATGCTGGAGCTGCGCGGCAAGGCCGAGCTGCGGCCCGGCGACCGCTCCTCGATGTGCTGCCGCAGTCTGCGCGAAACCAACATCGTCGACAATTACCGCGTCGCCAATAATCTCAGCTTCCGCGCGCTGGCCGCCCTGCTCGGGCTCAGCTATCAGGGGGCTTACAACAACTGCCTCCGCTCTCCCGCCAGCATGAAATACGTGCGCATCCTGTGCGCGCACGAGGGGCTCTCCCTCGCCGACTTCCTGGACAAGTACCGCAGCAGCGGTCTGCCCCGCACGCGCAGCGCCTGAACCCAAATCCCGGCATAGAACAGAGCCGCTTTTCACGGAGCGGCTCTGTTTTTGTCCTTATTTGATTTCTTGCTGCGCCTGCGGCAGCGGGCTTGCCAATACGCCGCCGCGCAGGAACGTTTTGAGCGGCCAGAGATAGCTCTTGGCGATGATCCCGATGCGCTTGTGTCCGAGAGCCAGGCTCGCAATTTCCATTGCCGCGCGGTCCAAAATGATACCTTTATAGTCTTTGCGGCAAATATACTTTTCCTTGGGTTCGAGCGTATTTACATCGCGCGCATGGAGCAGATAGATTTGGCAGGCGTACATGGCGCGGTGAACATGGAGATCTGCGTTGGCCGGGAGCGCCGGGAACACCCGCTTCTCCCCTGCCTCCCGGCAGAGGCGGGCAACCAGTTCCGCGGCCTCGGCGTCGCCGACGACCGGCGCGTCGCGGAGAAGGCCGCCCTTGCCCACCACGGTGATCGCCGCTCCATCCTGAGCTTCATGATAGTCCGTTCCGTAAATGCGGGCCATCTCCTTGTACTTGCGAAAACCGGTCGCCAGACAGAAGCTGATCAACATGGGGTATTTTTTGGCCATCTCGCAGAAATCGGCCAGTCCGCTGCGGTGCGCGACCGTGCCCGCCCGGCAGCGCGGGGGGTATTGATAGTCTTCCATATTCAGCCCCATGGTTTTGCAGATCTGAGAAGCGTAAGTATGGACCGTGTCCGCCGCGCATCCCTTTCTTTTTTCGTCCAGATAGGGCTGGATCAGGGGCTCCAGATCGGCCAGCTTCATGCCCTCCCTCAGCCTTCCGCTGTTGAGCGCCCAGCCGATAAACGCATGCATTATCTGATACTGGCCGAGCGCCGTGCTCTCCGAGTAGGTCACCTCTTTATCCGGCTTTCCCTTGTGCGTTTTCTTGTACGCGTGTTTGCTCTGGCCACGGCCCAGGGCCAACATCCTGTTCACCACGCGGAGCACGGCGTTGTCCAGCTTGACCGCCGTGGCCAGCAGCGCTTCGGCGGCCTCCGACTCGGGGTGATAACTCATTTTTTTGATTTTGTAGTGCTGATCCGGATCATCGGGGAGCGCGTTTGCAGCCTTTGTCCGTTCGGGCAGGGCGGCCGCCGCTGCGCGGGGATCGCCCGGAGCGGTTTTTCTGTCCTTGTTTTTTGACATTGGTAGTTCCTCCTGTTTTTGATTTATAGTGGGGCCGCCCTTGTTAAACGGACTTTTACGCGCTCCGTTTCCGGCGCGCAGAAGCTTCAAGCGGCAGCTGCGGATGGCTGCGGCGAAGCTTCCGATGAGAAGTCTAACTCATCTGTTAGGGAGGAGAATCACGCGCATGCCGGACGGGCGGCCGCCCCTGAATCCGGCTATACGCAAATCTGCCTCCCGTGGGTAGAGGCCGGCGAACCCGGCGCCCTGCGGGGTCAGATGTTTGTTTTCTTCGCGCGGCGCGGACGATGCCGCGCCGATGGTTTGCATGATTCTGATTTGCTTTCATTGTTTTCTCCTTTCTTCCGCTGCCGTCCGGCTGGGTCGGGGACGTCTTCCGCACGGCGCTCACTCCCGATCGTTCCCGACCGGGAAGGCGCGCCGACGCCCCCCCTCCCGCCTGCTGCCGCAGCGGTTTTCTGATTGATATGTAAAAAAGGCAGAGTCCTCCCGCGATGGGGTATGACTCTGCCTTACAAACCGGGTATATGTTATTAAAAAGCAACGAACGCTTGATGCCACTTTGGGTCTTCATCGTTCGTTGCTGTCTTCTATGTTATGCTATTATCTTACGTGCATGGGGAAAATGTGTCAAGGAATATGAGTTGTGGGCGGCAAAGAAAAATGATGGTGTGATTTCTTTGCAAATTATTTCTCCAAATTCTCTTTCAGATATTTTTTCGCGTCTTTGATAAAACTCGCTATGATTAAAACAATCACCATGCCAATCGGGAAAGCCGCAATAATGGAAACTGTCTGCAGATTGTTCATGCTGCCCTCGCTGAAAATCAACGCAATCGGGAGCAGGATCAGAAGAATTGCCCAAAAGAGCTTCATGCGCGGCGTTGCGTCTTCGTCTCCACGCAGCTGACGGTAGCTGTACTGGCTGGCTACCAGCGTAATGCTGTCAAAGCTGGTCGCGTAAAAAGCAATCATCGATAACACGAGGATTACAAGAACAATTTGATATGCCGGCAGTGTCTCGATAATGGCAATTACCGTTTGATAGAGATCTCCGCATTTCTGATAAAAGCCGATCGCATCAAATTCGCCCATCATCTGCTTTCCCAGTCCATAGTTGCCGAGAATGATGAAGGAGACCAAGGTGCTCGAAAGGCCGAATACGTAGGTTCCGAGTATCGTCTGCTTTACAGTTCTTCCCCTGCTGATGCTACCCATGAAGAAGGGGCTCGCCACACACCATACTAGCCAATAAGCCCAATAGAACACCGTCCAGTCCTGTACAAAGGATGTGGTTCTCAGCGGATCGGTGTATGTACTGAGCAGAATGAAATTCTGTGTCATATTGCCGAGCGCCGCAAATCCCGTCTCAAGAATATAACGCGCCTTTCCGCCCAAAACGAGGACATACATCAACAGCAGCCCAAACAAGTACATACAGAGCTTGGCCAGCCCGGATACGCCGTGGATTCCTTTCATAACAGCGATCGTATAGACAACGCAGGTGAACGCCAGGATCCCGATCGTCACGAACTTCGAATTGTCTAGTCCGAGCAGTTTTGTCAATGCCGATGCCAGCAGCGGTGTCGCGACAGAGAAGGTCGTTGCGGTTCCGGCAATCAGTGCGAAGACAGCCAATACATCAATCAGCTTTCCGGCAGCACCATCCGTATGTTTTCCCAAAATGGGACGGCAGGCCTCGGAGTATTTCTGCTTCTTTACCCCGCGAACATGAAGCATGAACCCAAAGCAGGCAGCCAACGTCGCATAAAAGCTCCAAACCGTCGGCCCCCAATGAAACAGCGGGTAGGTGGACGCCCAATCCTGAACCGAGCCCAACTCCGCCACGCGCTGCTCCTGCGCATAATAGATCCACTCGCAGAACGAGTAAAACAGAATATCTGCAGCCAGGCCGCAGGTGAACACCATAGATCCCCAGGTCCAGAAGCTGTATTTCGGTTTCTCTCCGGGCATACCAAGCGTAATCTTTCCGATATCAGAAAAGGCGATCCACAGGCTGACCGCAAAAATACCGAGGCCGATCAACAGATAATAGGTACTGAAGGTATCTCCGAGGAACGCCCGGATCGCTGTCAGCGCATTGGTTGACGAAGTCGGCTCAATGACAAAGAATGCGCAAAGAACAAGGATAATGCCGAACGGAATGATTGTTGTCGCCGGATCAATTCTTCTTTTCTCCATTTCGTTTTTCCTCTGACTCTTTCTACATCAGCAGTGTATAGTTTGAATCTGCGGCACTTAGTTCCTCGAGGCTGTCTATCTCCAGCACATCGCCGCGCTGCATTTCTCTGATTCCCAGTTGATACTCTTCATGATAGCAGAACAGGGCAACATCATCCCAGTAGATGTTTCTGTTTTTCTTTTCTTCAAACTCTTTTTCCAGATGATGTCTTAATTTTTTCCCGTCTTCTCGACTCCAACGTGAAATGCTGTATAGCTGCCAGCCTCGCTTTCCACCGGTTCGGCTGCATGATCGAACGATGCCATCCTCAACCGTCAAAAGCCACTCGTTGGTTTCATTCTCTGTCCAAACAGCGTTATACCCAGATCTTTCAAACTCAGGTGAAAGGATTTCTGTATTAAAAACGATCTGATCGCCATCCAGAATCATCGCTTCTTCGACGTACTCACGGGCAACATATAAAGAAGATATGTTATTGCAGCCAGCGTACCAGGGGTTTTCAATCAGATGAAGGCCTGGATACTCCTGCTCCAGAGGCAGAAACTGTTCTTTCCGATAGCCCACAACAACATAGATCTCATTGATGCCGTTTGCATGTAGCGCACAGATCACCGTATCGATCATTCGAACGCCGTTGACTTTGACCAGCGGCTTTGGCACGCTGTCCGTCACAGGACGCATCCTCTCTCCCCGGCCAGCCGCCATAATAATGGCTCGCTTTACCCTGTTCATTTGAGTTTCTCCATCTCCTCCAGAGCAAGTCTGCTGTAATCCTTGGCATATCGATATTGGCGAAGAGAATACTCGCCGAATTCCACACCTAAAGCCCGTTTGTATTCGCACCAGTTGCTCCACAGCAAGCCGCAGACCGCGATGTAACAGTAGATTTTTACTCTTGTCGCCTCCGGGCAGCTGTTTTCAAAATACAGATCAATAAAATGATCAATCTGGTCTCTCCCATAAAGGGCATAAATGCAAAACATCGCGATGTCGACATGCGGGTCCTGCATGCCGGCATATTCCCAGTCGATCAGGTACAGATCGTCACCGGAAAACAGGAAATTGTCCGGCACCGCGTCGATATGCGTCAGGACGAATGGTTCGGCGTGCTCATCAATATATGCTTTCAGGGAATAGACCTGCTTTTTCGTATTGGCATAATCCCGATAAGCGGACGGCGCTTTACCCCAGAGGCTTTCATAGAATTCGATTTGCCCAAACAGGTCAAACTCATGGCCGACTTTCAGGCCGAGCCGATGGAAATCCCGAAGTTTTCTCACACACGCGATTAGATCCGTCTCGTTTTCCGCATCGCAGACTCGGGCGTTTTCCAGCATAGCGGTGATTTTGTAGCCTTTGTCCGGATCAATATAAATCACCCGGTCACAGATCCCGCGCCCTTCCAGCAGGCGATAGACTTCCGCCTCCTGCCGCCGGTTGATCAGCTGATCCGTTCCCTCGCCGGGGATGCGCATGATATACTTCTTGCCCTGATATGAGAAAGAGAACGAACGATTGGTCATTCCTTTTTTCAGAACAGCAATATCTTTAATATCTTCCTCTTCAGCGTGAAAGACGCTGGCAATCGTTTGAATAACCCGATGGTGCAGCTGGTTGGAATGACTGTCCAGTTCGCGCAGCTGCTCATAGGTGTTGATCTCAACCGCATCGTTTTCTGAAAAGACACGAGCAGGAATGCGCATATGATCTTCGTCCAGCAAGGCGCTTTCCCAATAATCATTGTCATATCTGTGATCCGCGCATAAAGTCTCAACATTTTGACGCAAAGCTGCCGCATCCTCTTTCGTAATGTAGGCGATGCCCAGCATCTTGTCGCCGCTTTCCATTGTGCCGGTCGATACGATCTCCATCTTCCGATTGACGCGGAATGAGCTGTCCCGATCCCGCGACTCGGACATCATGTACCAGGAATACAGTTCATAGCGTCGAAACGGATTGTTTCTGCACCAGATATCACAGGGAATAATGTAGGTATTTGAAATGCGATCTATCACCTTGTGCAGAGAATGAAGATTATTCTTCTCCGCATACCTGCTGTTAACAGCAAGAGTGACTCCGTATTGGTCGATCAGATAATCGAACTGCTCCTTCAAATACCCGACGATAATCGTAATATCTTTGATTCCGACCTCATGGAGCTGCTGAATCTGTCGTTCGATCAGCGGAACTCCGTCGATCTCGAGCAAAGCTTTCGGCGTATCTGTATTAATCGGCACCATTCTGGCCGCGAAGCCCGCCGCCAGAATAACTGCGTTATTAGGAGACCGCTCTCCTGCATATCCACGTGCCATTTCCGTCGCCTGCCCGTCTTTATTCAAATAACCTTTTTCCGTCAAACTGCGCAGCGATCGATTAACTATGCCTAGCGAATGCCCGGTTTTTTCAGCCAGTTGTCGCTGATTTTCAAAGGGGCAGCGCAGCAATTCGTTCAGGATATCGGCTTCTTGAATGTTCATGTACTTTTTCTCCGGATATTTCGTGAACAATTGCAGAATAAAAAAGAACTGCGACTGTGATTATATACTCTCAGTCGCAGGATGTCAAGCTGCTGAACTCATTCTAAGATTTATCTCTTCCCGTACATCCGCTCGTAATAGTGCACATACTCTCCGCTGATGAGGGTCTTCCAAGATGGGTACTGAATCTACAATCATTTCTGAATAATATCATAAAGGACGATTCGATATATTATTCCCTGTCGATTATCCTCCGCTGTAACTTCACTTACTCAGGTCAGCGAATCCGTTTAGCCGGGATGCCCACAAGCAGGTGGCCGGGCTCTCTCTCTGAGCAGTTAACAAAGGCATTCGCCCCTATGGTCGTATTGTCGGCGATCTCGATATCCCCGACGACCACCGCCCCAAAGCCGATATCCACGTTGCTGCCTAGAACAGGAGTTCCGCTGCCTGTTCCCTTGTTTCCGATGCAGATTGACCCGTGCAGCGTGCAGTTCTCCCCCACTCTGACCTTGGGATTGACGACGATGCCGCCGGCATGCCAAAGCTTCAATCCTTTTCCGAAGCAGTTGGGATAAATCTCGATCCCAAGCTTCTGGCCGAGGCGGTTCTTTTTCCCCTCATAGTACCAGTACAGATATGTGTGATGTCTGCTGCCGGTAGCGTTGTTCAGGTGATACTCCGAATTTCTCAGAAGAACCAAGTATCTTTTGAGCACGCGGTACGGGGAACTCGTCAGCGCATCAATTAGTTTGTTCTTGAATCCCTTCGGCAGATACCAGTCGTTGTCCGCAGCAATATAAGCTTTTAAATCGTCTTTTGTCCGGATCAAAATGCATACCCCTCCGCAACAACGTTCTTATTTCAGTCTGCGCGCTGGGACTCCGCCCATAACAGAGTCTGGTTCCACATCCTTGACCACGACGGAGTTGGCGCCGATCACCGCGCCATCGCCGACCATGATGTCGCCTACAACCACAGCTCCACAGGCTATCGTCACACCATTTCCTATCACCGGAGGGTTCCCGTTGTCTTTATAGCCGATGTTTACCAATTGATTGATCCAGCAGTTTTCGCCGATCGACTGCGCCGCGATATAGGTGGAAAACCCATGCTGAATAAAAAGCCCACCACCGATTATCGGTGTCGTGATGTAAAGGGATTCCAGCGGCCTGTACAACAGCTTCAGCAGGCGGCAGAAATGCGTTCTGCCCGTGTTCCTGAAGATAAAAAGATTCCTAAACTCCTTATATCTTGTAAGCAAGACTTTCAGTGTGTGTTTCTGGTCTCCATCGATGTGTAATATGCTTTTCCATCGATCAATGTCCATCGCAATCCGTTTGTCCTGTAGATTCAGAAATGGCATAATCAACCAAAAGCGGATACTGTTCAGGAATGATCTAATGCATCTCATGACTTCACCTTGTTTTCAAGAACTAGTCTCAAATAATCTATTGTTCGTTCTCTCTCTTTTCTACGGATTCGGTCGCTCTTTGTAAAGTCAATTTCTTTCCTCGCGATCGTTTCCAGATCGTTATCCGCTGAAACGAGCCGATCTGTCAGTTCGAATTTGCAAAGCAGATCTAACAGCTTTTCTGAATTAGAGTAGGGCTCGTCCTGTGGTCTGCGGCAGTAGACGGCAAAGGGGACGTGCTGAATGATCGAAAAGATCGTACCGTGAAAAGTATCCGTGACGACGAACGCAGCGTTTTTGATGTACGGGAGAATCTCTTTAGGGCTGAGGCCGCTTCTGTTTTCAAAACCTTCGACATCCTGTTTCCCGCACAGGCTCAGCACCTGGAGCCCTCTCTTTTCCGCGAAGCGCTGGATATCCTCGCCCTCTTCCCTGGATATGCGATTCGGGTATGCGTAAACCGCCACATAGCCCCTTTCAGTGTTGGACTTCCATGTCATATTTTCGATCCCGCCGATCAGCGCGGGGTCCATATGCTGCTCTGGCTCCCGGCCCGTCAGCTCGCGGACAATCCGGGCAGAGTTTTCGTCCCGCACGGAGAGCGCGTCAAACTTTTTCAGATATCTGCCTACTCGCCTGCCGACACCGTATTTCTGGAGCCGCTCCAGCGTGGTGTTGCCGAAGGACGCGGCGTAGGACAAGAGGATCTTCGCCCGGTTGTTTTTCCCGAAGAGCTCCGGAGAAAAACCGACATTGTCCGCGTTCTGCAGGCAGTTGAACACCTCGTCGCTGCCGATGATCAGCGCGTCAACCTTCGTGCGGTAATGCGGGTGTGCATAATCCACGCCAAGCTTTTCCAAAGCCGGGATGAAAGCCCTCTCATCGTCTGTATATTCTTTGGTAGTTCGATATCCGATCGGTCTCCTGCGGAAAAGATTTGCAACGGTCCACACCAACCCGGTATTTCTCAGCAAGCTCCTCGCCCTGCTAATCCAGTATCGGAAACTCCGCCTGTGCTGGATTGAAGGTTTTGCCTCGTAATCCACGAACACGACCTCATGGCCAAGTTCCTGCAGGATGGTTTTCAGAGCGAGCGCTTGCATATATGAGCCATAGTTGATGACTCTCTGCATCGACATGATACCAATTCTCATATCAGTCCCTTTTTCTGAAACTCCTAACATTATCCCGCTTACAATCTCCACCAGAACATTCCAGCCCGTTCTAAATCCTCGACTCTGAACAGGCCCTTTACATCAATCAGAACCTTTTTTGCTCCTTCCCGATAGAGCTTTTCGATTCCAGACAGGCCAAGTTTTTTGAATTCATCATGCGCCACTGCAACAATCACGCAATCCGCACCACGAATCTCGTCTGCCTGCTTCAGCTCCACTCCGTACTCGCACCTGGCTGTTTTCGGGTCCGCCCAAGGATCGGCGACCTCCGGCTCGATACCATATGTCCGAAGTCGCGCGATGACATCCGCCACTTTACTGTTGCGACAGTCTGGGCAATTTTCCTTGAACGTCAGCCCCAAGATCACAGTCTTGCTGAACTTTGGTGCCAGGCCGGCCTCTATCATCTTCTGGATCGCACGGTCTGCGACGTAGGCACCCATAGAGTCGTTTACAATGCGTCCATTCAGTATGATCTGGCTGTGAAAGCCGAGCTTTTCCGCTTCATAGATGAAGTAATATGGATCGACGCCAATACAGTGGCCTCCGACCAGTCCGGGCCGGAACCCCAGTGCGTTCCACTTGGTGTTCATTCCGTCGACGACCTCGTTGGTGTCAATTCCCATTTTGTCAAAAACCATCGCCAGTTCGTTCATAAACGCGATATTGATGTCTCTCTGGCTGTTTTCAACTACCTTGACTGCCTCCGCTGTCCGGATGTTGCTCACTGGGTAGGTCCCCGCCGCGATGACGATGTCGTACACTTGCCTGATGATCCGACATGTCTCCTCATCCATCCCGGAGACTATCTTGCGGATCGTCGTCAGCGTATGAACTTTATCTCCGGGATTGATACGCTCCGGGCTGTACCCAACTTTGAAATCGACTCCGCACTTTAGGCCGGATTCCTTTTCAAGGATCGGAACGCAGATATCTTCCGTAACACCGGGATATACCGTCGACTCATAGACCACGATACTTCCAGGCTTCAGATTTCTTCCGACGATTTTAGATGCGTTCTCGACCGGAAACAAGTCCGGTGTATGGTCAGCGTTAATGGGTGTCGGCACCGCGACGATCAGGAATTTTGCCTCGCGCAACCGGGTTTCGTCCGACGTGAAATCAACCGTTGTATTGCTGATCGCTTCTTTCCCGACTTCGTTCGTCGGATCGATACCACTCTTATACTGCTGGATCCTGTACTCATTGTGGTTAAAGCCGATCACTTTAACATGTTTGGCAAATTCCACCGCGATCGGCATACCAACGTAGCCCAAGCCAATCAAGGCAAGCTTTTCTTCTCCTTTGATCAGCCGATCATAAAGTAAGTTAAAATCCATATCCGTACGAACCTTTCAACTTCTTTTTGTCCGCTTATCAGCAGAATTACTTTTTATATCTGACAAAGAGCTTTCTGATAAGCCTGACGCCGGTGTTTTTCATCAATTCTTTGAGGTGTCTGCTGTCCTCGATCATCCCTGTGAAGAGCCCGGGCAGCACAGGCTCCGGCAGTCGGTAACCCGCGCTGGCAATTAGTTCTTCGTCAATCAGACCAGCCGTTTTTATATACTTCCATAGCAGTCTGTCAAATGCTTCGTCTTCCTTCAGTGACTCCGTCAGATAAGAGGCGTCACGCAGAAGACGCATGGCCGAAAGATAGTGAAGGGTCGCAAGGCCCTTCTCTTCGGACAGCTTCAGATTGTCCGACAGACCGCACAGCAGATCATAGATTTTTTTATATGAAAACTTTGGTTTGTCAGTTCCAACACGGTATACATAGGTCATTTGGTTAATCGAATAGAATGATCCGGCGCTCAGCATGGCTTTTACAAAAAACGGTGGGTCCTGAAACCTAGCATATTTCGGGAAAAATAATTGATGCTCCATCAGGAAAGCCTTGTCAAAAATATAAGCAGAATACTGATAGTCGCACTGGTAATCTTTGTATTCGACCCGGCCTTCACATGTAAAGTCGATGCCAAAATAACTTCTGGCCTTGGGGATGCTCCGACCTGTTTCATCCATACAACCCAGAAAACCGCCAGTAATTGGAAGGTGGTTTTCCATTGCTGCGCGATACATCAGCTCCAAAGTCCCTTCATCCGGATATTTGTCGTCCGGATCCATAAAGGCTACGTATTTCCCTGTAGCCGCCTTGATTCCGTCGTTTCTTGCAGCCCCGACTCCCTCGTTTTTTTTATCGATGATAACAATCCTCTCGTCACGGGCGGAGTATTCTTTGACGATGTCCAGCGAGTGATCTGGAGAACCGTCGTTAATACATATGATCTCAATCTCTCTCAGCGTCTGCCCGCAGACGGAATCCAAGCATTCCCTCAGCCACTTTTCTGCGTTAAAGATGGGTATGATGACGGAAATACAGTAACTCATTTTTTACCTCGTTCATCTATCTCCTCTTCAGAAAACTTTTTTTATCCACCTGTAAATCTTCCTGAGGAAGGGACTTTTTGCCATGAAGGAACGGATCGTTCGTTTTTTTGTTGGCGTTTTTTTGATGGGTTCTATTGGATTGCCATTGCCACCGTAAAATCTGTTATCTTTTATACAATAGACCAGTTTTTGTGTTTCTTTGCTGATATGAGCAGCCTGCCATGGCTCGCTTTCGATAAAAAGCCAGCAGTCTGATTGTTTATAGACTTTCGATTTGAAAACCGCATGTAGGCCATTTTTCCTTCGTTCTTCTGCTGTCGAGTCTAGCAGGAATAGTTTATCATATGAGACTTTGTTTTTAATGAGCCAGTTCTCGGTTTCTTCTCTATACTTTTCAAGCCTGCTGCTGACTATATATTTTATCCTGCGTGTTGGAATAATCTTCGGAGTAGCATGCTCCAGAAAGAATCTGTATCTTTCTCCATCATCGTTTTCCTCTTGTGTCGGATCGACGCAGAGAACACCATCAATATCCACGCAGCTGTTTTCAATGGCTCCGGAGTGGAACAAATTCCATTCAAATACGCGTGGCCCCGGCAGTATCTGAAAGTAATAGTCAACCAGAGCTTCTTTCCCTGGGAAAACATATGCAGCAAAGTAAAGGACTTCGCAGGACAGCTGACTTTCTTTAATGCGATTTTTTACAGATTGCAGTGACGCGCCTGAATAAACCGTATCTTCGACGACCAAGATTTTCTTACATTCAGATACATGCTCTACCCCGCCGTTGTAATAATTTCTCTTTGTGCTTCCGGAGCTGATAATGCGATCTGAAAGCAGCCCGTCAACATCCGTTAATTGCAAATTCAGAAGAAGTGCAATGATATTTGCAACTAACAGCCCTGAACGCGGCACTCCGACAATCAAGTCAATATCATGAGGAATCATATGGATATTCTGCAGAATATCACGATTCAGATCCTCAATTGATTTATAGTTCATATTTCCGCCTTTCTGCCGTCAAGAGCAGTGAGCCTGTATCTTGTTTCAACGCAGCAATTTGAATAGCCCTAGACCACTCCTGAAATCTCAAACGGATTATAATCAGCGAAGCCCCAGCGCGTGTGCCACCAGGGATTGCCGTCAAAGCGGTTCGGATCTTGGGTGATGCTGAAAGTCAGCGCATTTCTGAAGCTGTCCAATTTGATATAGGCTCCATTCTGATCTACCTGCAAAATCTGTAGATCACAGTAATACTCCCCTGGCGTGAAATGGCTCAGAGACAAGGCTCCTTTCAGTTTGTTGACGCCTTTCGAGAAGCTCATCCTGTTCAGCGCAAAAGAGGACCCAGTAATGTTGGCTGCGCCAGTCTTGCATATAAACTGCAAAAGGATGTCTTTGACCTCAGCGCCGCATCCTATCCTAACCGTAAAGTTCACCTGCTCTCCCGGTAGGTATTCCATGCCGGTGTTGTTCCTCACCTCTAACGACAGAGCCCTACAGATTTCGTCTTCATATCCTGTGGCATTGTATTCCGACTCATGGTAATTGGCGATCTCAGGTACCGTGTCGTAATAGTGGCTGATGGCCTCTTCGACTTTCCCGTCATAGACAAGCTTCCCGTGATCCAGAACAATGCATCTGCTGCACAGCTGCCGGATCGTGGCCATGTTATGGCTGACATACAGCACTGTTCTGTTCTCGTTGACAGCGAGCTGGCTCATTTTGTTCAGGCATTTCCGCTGGAAAGCCACGTCGCCGACCGCGAGAACCTCGTCCATGATCATGATCTCCGCATCCAGATGGGCGGCCACCGAGAAAGCCAGCTTAACATACATACCGGAGGAATAGCGTTTGACTGGCGTATCAATGAACTGTCGGCACTCCGAGAAATCGATGATATCCTCGATTTTCCCGTCGATCTCGGTCTTTGTCATACCGAGGATTGCGCCGTTCATATAAATGTTTTCCCGTCCTGTCAACTCAGGATGAAAGCCTGTGCCCACCTCCAGCATGGAGGCCACGCGGCCGTTCATCTCGATGTTGCCCGTCGTAGGCGCAGTGATCCGGCTGATCAGCTTCAACAGTGTGGATTTACCCGCGCCGTTGTGGCCTATGATCCCCACTCGCTCGCCCTCGCAGACGGTAAAGCTGATATCGTCCAAGGCGAGGAATCTCTCGCCGATTCTCCCGGTCGAAGTGTCCGTAACCTTCCTAGTCGGATCCTCCAGACCTTTTCTCGCAGCGTGCTTTCTCTGCAGTTCTTCCCTAAGAGAGGTTCCTCCGATCATTCCAAGCCTATACTCTTTGGAGACGTGATCGATTTTTAAGATTTCATTGCTCATATCACACCTCAAATTGTGTCCATAAAGGTGCGCTCGACCTTGTTGAACAGCAAAACGCCCGTCATCAGCAGCAGGATGGTGAAAAGCCAGGAACTGCCATAGGCACCCCAGTCCAAGGAGCCGGCCTCTGGCCCAAGAAAACCATAGCGAAGCATTTCGATGACTGGGGTCAGGGGATTAAAACGAATAATATGATAAAGAATGCTTCCGCGGAACAGGCTGTGCGAGTATGCAACCGGCGAAATATACATCCAAAGCGAAACGCCGAAGCCAACCAGAAACTGGAGATCTCTGTACTTTGTTGTGCAGGCAGAAATAATCACACCGCACCCAAGGCCAAGCATAGCCATCTGAAGTATATGGATCGGGGCGAGCAGCGCGAAGAGATTAATCCGGATCTCATACCCGGGAATGAACAGATAGATCGTGAGGAAAATGAGAAACATAGCAGCCTGGATGCCAAAGCTGATCAGGTTGCTCAGAGCAGTGGAAATTGGCATGCAAAGGCGAGGGAAATAGACCTTTCCCATCGTTCCTCTGTTCGCGACGAAAGTGTTGGCAGTTCCGGTCAGACAGCCTGAGAAATATGACCAAGCGACATTGCCGCACATGTAAAACAGAAACGTCGGAACAGCGCCGCAGTCGGCCAGTCCCGCGACATTGCCGAAGATAAAGGTGAACACGACCGTCGTAAGCAGAGGCTGGATGACCGCCCAGGCGGGCCCCAGAATCGTCTGCTTGTACTGAGAAACGAAGTTTCTCTTGACCAGAAGCAAAACCAGATCTCTGTACTGCCAGAGTTCCTTCAGATCGAAGCGAAGGGCCTTGTTCTCCGACGTTATTTCCTTGTAATACTTTCCTTTATCCATCAGTCCGCAAACCCCGCGTTGAGAAACCTCACATAATCAAAATCGTCAATATAGCGTCTGAGCCGCGGTCCCGGTTTCATATCGGTGACCGTTCCGAGCTCGGAATCGTTTTCAAAGCCGGCCAGAACATGCGCGCAGCCGACCTGCGGCATGGGGAGGTGCGTGAGCAGCACCTTGTTCCGGTACGGCAGTCTGTCGAATCGTTCCGCGACCTTCGGCGTACACCCCTCCCGCTCCGACATGATGAAAAACAGGTTGTCGAAGTGTATCCGGGTCGTGCGTTCATCCCACTTAGCCTTGGCTTCTTCAAAGCTTTTATAATGCATGAAATAGATCTTGACATCCCCGAGCATACCGACCGGATATGGCCGATCGCTGCGGGTCTCCTGCAGCTCGAGCGAGAGATAGTATTCCAGATTTTCGGCGAACTTGACATAATCCTCGGCGCCGAAAAAGAGGTTAATTGTGGGGCTATCAAATCTAAGCCCGAGGTCGTGATAGATCACGCCCGCCACACAGTTGTTGGAAATAATGCTTGGCGCTTTGTTCTCGAGCCTGCTTCGCTTTCCCCGAAGGTATGCCTCATGCTCAATATTGCGTATTTTGTTTTTGACCTTTGTAAAAAACTCCATGTTTGTTAAAGCCCGCTCCCGAACCATTTTATGTATGCAGAGGGGAAAAAACGAAAAACCGTGATCTTCGCTTTCTGCGCTGCCGTAAAGCCGTCATAGTGCAGCATTTCCCTATAATGACGGTTGCATGTAACCTTGACGGAGTTCAATCTCTCTTTCTCCGTCTCATCCTTCCCTTTCAGCCGTAGGAGGGCTTCGACCGTCTGGTTGAAAAGGATTGGCAGCTGTCGATCGGCAAGATCGCCATATCCCATTTCGCGGAGTTTGTTGATGCGAAGATCCAGCCCTTCAATCAGATCTGTATTTCGGATATCATAGGCTTTGTTGATGATACTGCCCCTTCTGACGAAATAGTAATAGGTATTCTTTCCGGTGAACGCAAGGCCGTCTATCCTCGCAAGGATGTCGTGGTAAACGAACAGATCCTCGTAGAGCTTCCCGAACGGATATCTGAGCGTTTCAAAAATGCTTTTATGATAGAGCTTGTTGCAGGCGCTAGGTCTCCATACGGTCTCCATCATTTCGTCGCCCGATACGCATTTCTCTGTGTCGCTGGGCAAGTAATCGACGGAAACAGCTCCTGCTTCATTGAATTGATTGATCCCGCAGACCGCAAGCGCGGTATGCTGCGTCTTCAGTGCATGGAGCAGCGACTCGATATGATCCTCGCACACATAGTCGTCACTATCGATAAAACTGATATATTCTCCCGTGCAGACGTCCAGCGCCGCGTTGCGCGCGTCCGAGAGACCGCCGTTTTCTTTATGGATCACCCGGATCCTGCCGTCCTTCGCGGCATACTCGTCGCAGATCTTTCCGCAGTTGTCCGGCGAACCGTCGTCCACGAGGAAGATCTCCAGTCTTTGATAGGTCTGCGCCAGAACGGAATCCACGCAGCGGCGGAGATAGGGCTCCACCTTGTAGATAGGGATGATCACCGAGATCAAATCACTCATGTCTAGCTTTCCTTCTATATGCGTAAAATCGTTTTTTACTTGCTCATAATGCAAGTCGACAGTCTGTCATAAAGGATTGGAAAATAAAAACTGAACACGCGTCTTGGTTTTCGGTTTTGAGGCGAGCGGAAATAGACTTCGGCAAGTCGTTTTTTCAAATGTTGATATCGTTGTTCGTCCTGCTCGTCAAACGACTGCCTCATTTCAGCCACCTCACACCAGTACTTCAGAGAAATGCCGCCTGTCAGAGAAGCAATCCGATGCTTCCACCCAAATTCGTACTGCTCAACATATGCCTCCAGCCCGTCCAACTTCGTCCGCGGAGATTCAGACGTCATGATGCTGTCATCCCGAAGCCGGTAATAATATAGAGGCACTGAAACGAAAGCAGCCCTTTTGCAGTTCCACAATACATGATGAATTGCAAAAGAATCTTCATGGATCTTCCCCGTTTCAAAACGAAGTTCCCGAAAGATTTGTTTTTGATATAGCTTGTTCCAGGCGGTGACCACATGCCAATCGGAACGCAAATAATCGAACAGCAACTCCTTGTTTTCCGTCACGAGGTTAACGAAAAAATGTTTATCTTCAAGAATCTCTTCCCGGTCGTTCACGCGGACGAAGTCGCAGATCACCAGATCTGCAGATTCTTTCACACCCAATTCATACAGTGTTTTCAGATAATCGGGATGCAGATAATCATCGCTGTCCGCAAAAGCGAGCCACTCGCTGTCGCTGTGCGCCATAGCCCAGTCGATACCTGCGTTTCTTGCGTCGGAAAGACCGCCGTTTTGTTTGTGGATCACCGTGATGCGGGGATCCTTTTTCGCATAGTCGTCGCAGATTTGCGGGCAGGTATCTGGAGATCCGTCATCCACCAGCACCAGGTCAAAATTCTGAAACGACTGGATGAGAATGCTATCTATGCATTTGTGTATATACCGTTCGACCTTATAGATCGGTACGATAAGCGTAATTGCAGCCATAAGCAGTACCATTCAGAGGATCACCATTTTCGGAAATCTCCGAAATTTTGTTTGATCCAATTTGCCGTCCGGTGACGGACTTTACCATAGAATCTGCCCGTTAAGATCCGGAATATCTGTCCCTTGTAGATCTGCATGGGGCGCTTCTCTTCCTCGATTGAGGAAAGCAATCCATGTTCGTCAATCCACACCTTATAATCCCGGCACACAGTTTTGATCTCTTCTCTGGATGAGACGCCTATCTTTCCTGCAGCCAGCGTGTCATACAAGGACAGGAGGATCTTATCCTTGTCCCCTTCTCCTGCCAGCGCCTCTTCGATTATGGACAGTACTTCCGGAATATGAGCCACCCGCTTCAGTCTACCGCCGCCGTTTTCCAGCTGCCGGTAACGATAGATTGCCTCTTGGATGAAATAAACGCTGTTGCACTGCTTCCACACTCGAAGCGCAAACTCCAAGTCCTCGTACAGGAACATATCCTCTCGGAGGAATAGCTCCGCCTGAATCAGGACCCTTTTCTTAATGATCCGGGTACAGAGGGAGCTCAGTGCATTACTCACATACAGCATATAGAGCCGCCCGGCGCAGTCGGCGGTACGCAACGATCCCTCCATCGGAGGCAGCAGTTCGTCACGGCGGTACAGCTTCCCCTTGTGGTAATAGTCAAAGGACATGCCGAATATGAGCATGTCCGGCGCATCGTCGGCCAGGATCTTAGCGACGCGGCGCAGGGCGTTCTCGTCCACACTGTCGTCGGCGTCGAAAAACCAGATATACTCGCCCGACGCTTTCCGAAGCCCTCTGTTCCTTGCGGCGGAAACGCCGGAGTTTTTCTGATGGAAACAGAAAATAACCTCGTGCTCCGCCGCCAGTTCGTCGCAGAGTGCGGGTGTATCGTCCTCGGACCCGTCATCCACGAGGATAATCTCGAAATCCGACAAGCCGCAGTGAAGAATGCTGTTCACTGTCGTTCCAATTGTTTCCGCGCAATTATACGCCGGAATGATTACACTGATAATGCTCATAGCGCAGCCCCGCATCACTGCCAGATAAACCGGAATTCAGAGTAAAGTGGCGAGTTGTTAACATAGGAAAGAAATCTCCAAATCGCAAAGACGCAGAATAGCGCAGGAGCGAAGTTTTTGATAAGTCTCTCCGTTCTGACCTCAAGAAGATGAGTCTTATACTCTCGTTTTTCAAATATAAGTGGCAAAAGAATAATAGATGTATGGAAATAATAGTCTGCCAGTCTCTCAAAAATATTGTTGTAGCCGCTGAAGGTCTGAAACACGATAGAGACGCCAGCAAAAACAAGACAGGCGTTGTAAATATTATCACCGACTGTTGGTGGACGTAACATCACTGCAGCAATGACAATCACAATCATGACAATAGCCTTGTTCCGCAGGAAGCGTACTCCCTCCATACTGGCGTTAATATCCTCATCACCATACGCATTTAACATCAGACGCAGAATCTGATCGCGGAAGAAATAGGTGACAACAAGCAAAGCGGCAAGTAACAGGAGATAGCTTCTCCCTATTCTCATTCTTCCTATCCAATAGGCAGGCAAAAAAATCAAAGCAGGGAAATGGATCTGCGAAGCAATCAGTACGAGCAAGACGAATCTGACCGGCCTTTTTTCCATTATTGCATCGAAGGAAAATAACAGTATAGCCATGGCGAGTGCCTGCTTCAAGGCGTCAAACATCATAATGAAATACAGCAGACCAAGGAAGTACAGTGCACTCTGGATTGGAGACGGCGAATATCTTGCAATAAAGCGAACATAAGCGAAAATGATAAAAAAGGAGATGATCGAAATAAACACCTGATATTTTCCATCAGACAAAAGGTATATCAGTTTCATAATATACATGAAGCCGACATTATAGTTCTTTGTTAAGTTTCCGTTTAGCTCGTTCCATTCGATATTGCCCGCCCAATTGAAAGAAACCGGATACGAACCGTTGACGCCAGATGAATCGCTTCCACAAGAGTAGACGTCCCGCAGACCCATCACCGTAAAGAGCAGAACGAACGCGATAATGATGAAGGTTTTATTGCCCTTTCTGTTGCCGTGCAGCAGCAGAGAAGCCAGCAGCAGCAAAAGGACCAGCCATGTAAAAGCAGTCATTGATGCGCTCCGTTATATGATTTCTGTTGTAATCTTGACTTTATATAATGTGCGGGATTGCCGCCCCATACTTCAAACGGCGGAACATTCTTTGTCACCACCGCCCCTGCGCCGATGACCGCGCCGCTGCCGATATGGACGCCGGGAAGAATCGTGACTCTTGAGCCAATCCATACGTCATTGCCGATCATTACCTGACGACTTTCGGTAAACCCCTGTTCGCGCATGGGGATGTCCGTCCGATCCGTGCGGTGATTGCTTGTGTAGACCAGGAGTTCCTGGCCGATCATCACGTTTTCTCCTATGATAACATCTGAGGGAACATTGCTGTTCTCTCCGATACCGGAGCCGTTGCCGATGGACAGGCCGTCTCCGAAATGAACGCCTTTTTCGATATTGACCCATTCGCCGCAGTTTTCCAGAATCAGCTTGGCGCAGAACTGTCGGAATCGTCTGCTGCCCAGGCTGACCTTGCTGAACGAAGGAGGGAGGCGGATTCCGATCGCATGGTACAAAATACGTCCGATTGTTCTTTTCAGTTTCATGAAACCGTCTCCTTCAATTGGCATGATAAAGACTGCAGCGTCTCCTGAATGATCCGGATCTGTCTTTCCCCTGAAATCATCTTTCCGCGTTCGGTCGCTTTTGCCGCATAGCTGTTCCGCAGTTCATTGTCTGTCAGCATCTGTTTCAGACCGAAATAAAAATCCTCGTCGTCGTTGTCCGTGATCAGTCCGAATTCGCTGTTGCCGAGCTGTTCCCTCATGCCGGAGCATTCCGTCGTCACGATCGGCTTGCCCAGAATGAGTGCCTCCGTGACGACTGTGCTGTAGCCCTCGTAGTTGGAGGAGCAGGCCAGAATGTCAGCGTGTTTCATGTAGGGATAGGGGTTGTCCGCAAATCCGAAAAAACGCACGCTGCCGTTCAGACCGTTGTCCGCGACGAAGCGCTCAAGCTTTTGTCGGTCTTCGCCATCGCCGAGGATCCACAGCTCGTGCTCGATCCCTTCCGAGATCAACCGCCGGTGCGCTTTCAGCAGCCGCGGATAGTTCTTGGGAGGATACAGGGTTCCCACCGCCAGCACGATCGGCCGCGTTTTCGATCCAGGCATAGGCAGCTTCGCCTCCGCTTTTTCCCGGACGGCGCAGTCGTCGATATAGTTGTGAAGCAGGATCGTCGGAAAGCGATGGCAGAAAATCGCGTCAAAGCTGTTTTTGACCGTCTCCGACACGCAGACGACCCGGTCGAACTGTTCATACCATTGTGCGCTTTTTTCCGCAAAAGCCCGCGTATTCCCGATCGCCCGCCTGAGGTCGCAGTGGACCCAGGCGATCTTTTTTGCCTTTTTATTCGTGGAGGCCGCCATGATCTTAGTCGCGCCCATTTCCAGGAACGCGCACTCGATATCGTAATCGTCTCTGATGTGCAGCGGATAGGTCAGCTTCGCGGCAGCCTCGAGGCGATACAGCTTTTCGTAGAACCGGTTTTTCACCGGGTAAACCGTTTTATACTTTACTCCAGGTGCAAGCCTTTTCCCTTCCTCATACGGCCAGACCGACTGAACCGTAATGTCAAACTTCGACTGGTCCATGTGGTTGACCAGATCCCGCAGCACCTTTTCCGCGCCGCCTCCGCCGAATTTTTCAATGAAGAAAAGAATTTTCATCCGTTTCTGTCAGCTCTTTCGTAGATTTCCACATACTTCTGAAGGACAGAAGCCGTATCGAGCCCGCGCCGCCGGATCTCGCCGGCATAGCGCTCCGGCTCAACTCGCTCGGCCGCACAGATCGCCTCTGCCCATCTGTCCGGCTCCTCCAGTGAAAGAGGAGTCAGCAGATCCGTCAGATAGATGTCCTTCGGCACGCCGGTCGACAGGACGCACGGCAGGCCGTTCGCCTGCGCCTCCACGATGGACAGCGGCATGCCCTCGAACAGCGAGGGAAAGGCGAACACATCCATCGCGCTGAGATAGTCCTGCACATTCCGTACATTTCCGGTCATGATCACGCGATCCGCCAAGCCGTTTTCACAAACCATGCCTTCCAGCATGTCTCTGTCCTGTCCATCTCCGAGCAGAAGCAGCTTGACGTTCGGCCTTTTTTCCAGGATCCGCAGCAGAAGCCGGATCAGGAAGGTCTGGTTTTTCACCCTGGCCATATGGCCGACGTGGCCGATGACAAAATCCTGTTCCATCTTCAGCTCCGACCGGATCCTTTGTCTGGCATCCTCGCTGAAGGCGAATCGGCCTACGTCGATGCCGTTGAGGATGCGGATCCCTCGTTCCCGATACGTCTTTTCGCCGTACAGTCTGACCCCTGCCGCATCTCCGCAGGCGACCAGCTCGGTCGCGTTGCGCAGAATCATTTGACGCATAATGTTCTCATAGGTCTGCTTTCTGACGCCGCTGCCGTTTACCAGCGCCGAGTGCGCATGCGTGATCCGGACCGGCACGCCTGCCAGTCTGGCCGCCAGCATGGCCCAGCCGGAATTGAACATCGTGTGGGCGTGGACGGCGGCATAGGGGTACTGTTTCATGAGCCGCTGCAGATTGCCGAAAAATCGGGGGTAGCTGCAGGACGGCTCGGGCCAGTGCATGATCCGGCAGCCATGCTCCGTCAGCTCCTGTTCGTATTCTCCCGGCTGATCGCCGAAGACGACATAATGGTTCTCATATCCGCATGCTGCGGCGAACAGGCCGATATCCGCCGCTACTCTTTCCGCGCCGCCGATGCTCAGCCGCCCCGGCAGCTGCAAGATGTATTTCATAGGCATCACTCAAATCCCGGAAAAGGAAGCTTATGAACCAGAATACTTCCGTTTCCAATATACATAGAGGAAATAGCCTGGGATCAAGCAGAGCAGCCGGAGCCCCTTGTACTCTCTTTCCTTATGGATCAGCTGCTTTGCGCCAAACCCGGCAAAAAAGCCGTAGCAAGTATACAGAAGGCCGTTTTTCACCCGGCTTCCGAGACTGTTCTTCGGGTCCATGTTCATAAATGAATTCAGCATCCCGCCCAAAGGACTTCTGATCCGCATGGCGGGGCCGGATTTCGTCAGGCCGCCCTCCAGATAGTCGCAGAGGTAAATGATCTTGTTCACATAGACGTAGCGATGGTCCTGATTGACCTTTTTCCAGAGCACACCCTCGGATATGAACTTTTCTCCCGGATATTGCGGAAAGGGAAACTGCTTGAACAGCTCCGCGCGGATCACCTCGCAGCAGTCGCTCCCGTGAACGCAGATTCGCCTGCATTTCAAAAGATCCACCGGCGTGTCGGTCTGTTCCGCATAAGCGACCGGCTGCGTGGGCGTTTTTCCCTTCAGTAGCACAACGCCCCCGATTGTTTCGCGGTCATAGTACGGTTTCCAGGCGGCAAACACGTCGTCGACGGCTGTTTCCGTCAGCGTATCGTCGCTGTCAAGGATCAGCACGAGGTCCCCCTTGATGAAAGGGTGCGAGGCGTTCAGCGCCGTATGCTTGCCGCCGTTTTGTTTTTCAACATAGATGATCCTCATCTCCGGCGCCTGATCGATGAACGACGCGACGAGCGCTTTCGTCCCATCCGTGCTCCCGTCGTCGACGACGATCCACTCAAAGGCAGGACTGCTCTGGCTTTTCAGCGACAGAAAGCAGTTGCTCAGAAGATGGGCGCGGTTATACGTCGGCGTGACGATGGATAGCAGTGATGGTCCGCTCATTGTCTGTCTCCTATTCCCAGGTAAAACTGCTCGAGTCTGCCCGCTGTCGCCGAGATATCAAAGCCTCGCTCCGCCACCTGTCCCGCGTGATCGCGGCGGTCTTCGGAAAACCGCTTCAGCGCCGTGTCCGCCCAGGTCTTTGCCCCGTCCTCCAGACGGCATACCGTCACCAGATCATCCGTCAGGATACAATCCGCGGGCACCTTATCCGAAATCACGCAGGGCAGTCCGGCAGTCTGCGCTTCAACAGAAACCAGAGGGAGCCCCTCAAACAGCGACGGGAAAAGGAAAATGTCCATCGCCTGATAAAACGGCGCAACGTCTTCCCTGACGCCCAGGAACAGGACGCGATCGTCCAGGCCGTAGTCCCGCGCCTTGTGCGCGACCGCTTCTCTGAGCGGACCGTCTCCGATGAGTAAAAGCTTCGCGCAGTCGCACTGACGGATGATCTCGCGAAAGATCTCCGTCAGGAATTCATGGTTTTTTTGCGGGAGGAATCGCCCCACATGCCCGAAAACGATGCTGTCCCCCAGTCCGAGTTCCTTCCTGACCCGCTCCCTTTCCTGCGGGTCATAGCGGAACTTCTCTGTTTCGATCGCGTTGTTCAAGACGCTGAAACGCGTCGGGTCGCTCGTTACCTTCTCGCCGAAGCGGTCCAGCCCGGCTTTGACTGAGCATGCGAAAAAGCGATCCGCGATCCTCCTTGTCGGGAAGGAATAGATCCTGTACAGCAGATCCCCGGATCCATTGCCGTAAGTGTTGTGACTGTGCGCTATCGTATAAATGCCGTTTCGTTTCGCGGCAGACAGATAAATCGCCGCCGTGCTCCCGAGGTGCCCGTGAACCGCTGTATAATCGGAGCCGTGTTCCTGAAAGAACCGATTCCACCAGCGGCAATAGGCGAAATGGTTGGTTCCGGCATAACGCGGGCAGTGATAGATCCTCCCGCCCAGCGCGAAGATCTCATCATCGAACGCCGCGTGATGGGAACAGTTCTCCACAAAATCAAACTGAACCCGCTCGCGGTCAATCCGGCGGTAGAGATTCATAATCATCGTTTCCGCGCCGCCGCGATCCATGCGCCCGATGACATGTAGGATTCGAATCGGTCTAACCGTCATAGTTTCTCTCCCTGGAATTCAACCAGTTCTTCGTAATTATGCTCAAAATCAACCAGAATCGGCTTATGCTTCCATACCCTCTCTTCTTCCGGAGGAAGCTTCATATAGTCCCCGTAACAGATGGTAAGAAACTCATCGAACTTTTTTACCGCATAATATCGTTTTCCGTGGAATTCCAACATAGTAAACTCTTCAAACAGATCCGCAGGATAGTACCTTCGACAATCGGAGATCGTACAGGGTGAGACCCAATTCTCCAAGTTCTTATCATTCCAAGCCCTGCTGCGCTCCCCTGCGCGAAGGCTTAGCTTTCGATATGCGCTTTTGGGAACCAATGTCAGTAATGCCTTTTCCAGCGCTCCAGTCAACCCGCCGCTGCTGCTGGAATAACCTCGATTAAATAATAGGTTCAAAGCGAAAAAGCCATATTGGATGCGCCGAGCAGTTTTGTTTTCCGCGCACCGATCAAACGGAAAGACATCGACAAATATACCCTTGTGATGTTTTCGTTTCCGTTCATCATCAAACTGGAGAAATATTGTATGATCTTTACGAATTTTTGCAAAATTATTGACGCAATCGTCAGTGTTTCTGTCGGTCTCCAAGAGGAAACCACACGGCGCAACCGTTTCCCAGATTGCCACCAACTTTTCATAATCCTCCCTGGGCATCATGACGTCAATGTCATCGTCCCAAGGGATAAAGCTCTGATGTCTCACCGCGCCGAGCAGCGTGCCATACGCCAGAGAATAACGGAGGCCGTTTTCTGTACAGATCCGGTGGATCTCATCCAAGATTTCCTGTTCCGTATCCCATAGTTTTTTCTGAATCTGATCCATATTTGATTTGTTCCCTCTCGCAGTCGGACATGTGTTCCAAACCTTGTTATCCTTCAAGAAGCTGCAGCAGAGTATCACCGACCGCAGTCGTCGAATAGCCCTTTGCTTTTTGGACCCCTCTAGAGCCGAAGCTTTCTGCTGTCATCAAGTTATCGTGTAAAACCTGGACTTTTTCCGCATAGCCCGCAACGTCATCGGAATTTAACAGAAAACCACTTTTCCCATCTTCCACCAGTTCTCGATGACCGCGGTTGACTGAAGCAACAACAGGTTTACCGCAAAGCATCGCCTCAACAATGTTCAGCGGCAGGCCTTCGCGCTTGCTGCAGGATACGACAACATCCACCGCGGGGACCATGGTCTCCAGATCTGTACGGTAGCCGAGAAGTCGAACTACTTCTTGCAATCCAAGCTCCTGAATCTGCGCCTTCAGTTCCTGTTCCTTTGGGCCGTTCCCGGCCAGGAGAACCTTCAGGTTCTGGATTTTGTCTTTCAGAAGTGAGGCAGCGTAAATCAGCGTCTTCTGATTTTTATTTTCATTCAGTTCGCCTGTGCAGAGGATGACAAAGTCCTCGTCGGAAAGGCCCACTTTCAGGCGCATAGTATGCTGCTCTTCCGGAGTAGCCGGATGGAACCGTTTACCGTCCACACCGATTCCGTGAATATGCTCCACGCGTCCCGGAAAACGAGCCTTTGCCAGCTGATAATCTTCTTCATTGATCGTAATCACGGCGTCGCAAAGGCGGGACATATGTTTTTCGAGCGGATAATATAACAGCCAGTTTTTGGTCGGCGCGCCTTTGAAAAAATGGAAGCCGTGGGCGATATAATAGACCTTTGTCCCCTGCTTCCTCGCCTTTTTCGCAGCCAGTCGGGTCAGAATACCGCCCACCGGTGTGTTGCAGACGATCAGGTCATAGTGCTCCTTATTAATCAGGGCTTTCAGTTCAAGATAAGCCCTGATGTTCCTTTTATTGAACGGCGAGCGCTCAAAAGGAATCTCAATATGACGGTCTGCGTATTTCAGCTGCAGACCGTTTTTTTCTGCCAAATTATCATGCGCTGCCACATGCACCTCATATCCCCGCTCTTGGAACATCTGCAGGTAAGGCAGATGAAACTGGCAGATATGGCTGAGGACAGTGGCTACATAGAGAACTTTCATTTTCGTCTCCATCAGAAATGGATTCTTGAGTGAATACACCAATATAGATTCTCCAACTTTTCTCTTCGCTCCGTATGATGCAGATTCGTCACAGCTACGCCGGTGGAATCGATCTGCGGGTTAAACTGTCTGCGGATCTCTGTATACAGCGTATCCTGAATGCGGTCTTCGATCGGTGCGCTCAGAAGGATCGTCAGCAGCAGACGGTTGTTGTAGGGGATCGTAATATCTGAGGAATAGCGGTGCTCGCCGGTGATAACAAGGCCGTTCCACGAGGGAACGCGGAACTCCCAGAAAAACTGCTCAAACCAGGGGATTGGGTTTTCATCCGCCTGTTGATAATAGTCCCTGATAAAACGCTCGAACACCCGATCAGTCTCCCTGACCAGCCTGCGGTCATGGAAGAAAAACTTGTACAGTGTTGTGCAGGCCCGACCGCTCGGCTGTTTCGGGAATTTCGTTCTTCCGTGAAAACGCTTGGAGAAATAAGCCCGGCCGATTTCAGACGCCCAAGACTTGACTTCGACGTCAAAATCGTCAACCTTGTCCAGAACGATCCGTTTTCTCACATCGTTGGGGTTGCTGTCGCGGATATCGCCGCAGTTCCATCGGAGGATTTGTCCGACCACATCCGTATGATCTTCCGGCGCAAGCGTCTCCGGAACGGGATAAACCTTGTGCTCTGCGCCCAATGCCCCGCAGATCGTCGCAGCCGCCTCACAGTCGACCTGCTCGGCCTGAGACGAGGAATAGCTGTAGTATCCGAACTGATCATACAGCCCCCTGGCACAGGCCAGCGTCGTCTTGCTGTCGCATCCTCCGGTCATGGAAATAGCAGGTTTCTTCCATTTTTGAGCGATCAGTTGAAGCGTTCGATGTAATAGCTCGCCCGCTTCCTGTGCCAGCTGCTCGTTTGTTTTCCCTGTCATCTGATACGGTGTGAAAAAGCGGCGATGCGATACCGCACCCTTTTCATACACGAAACAGAAATTCGGCGTTACTCGTTTCAGTCCGGAAAACTGCGTGAGATCGCCCGGCAGTGAGTTTCCCAAAAGAGGGAAAAACCGATAATGAGTCAGACGCTCCGCATAGGGGTCTTTTCTCAGCCCCAGCAGTTCGCCCAGCAGCATCGTATGGGAGGATACAAACAGTCTCCCTTTCTGCACGGTATAAAATGTGGTTTGCATGCCGCTGGCATCGTCAACGATCCAAACCTGTTTTTCATGGAACACGAAGAAAGTGAAAACGCCGGTCAGCTGATTGAAATAATCCCAAAACGCTGTTTCGTCCAGTTCGAGATTGTTCAGGCAATCATCCAGAATTGAAGTCTCGTCAGCCTCCATGGAAAACGGATTCATGGCATGTCCGACAAGCGCTAAAGTCCATTCTCCTTTTTGCCGGATGACAGCATGCTGAAGCGGATGCACAAGCAGACGGTATTTACCGAATAAAAAAGCCTTCCATGCGCCGTAAAACGGATAAGTCGCTTCGTCTTCTTCTCCCTCGGAAAGAAGAAAGCCGCGAATATACAGTTTTTCCCGATACTGAGGATACTGATCCAGAAGCTCTTTCATTGACTGCATGGAATCACCTGACAGGATTTATTTGTTCTCAAGTTTCTCGAGATTTCGCATGACCAACTCATCCAGCCGTTTCGCGTTGCCCTCGCCCATGAAGCTGTTGTGGGGGGTAAGCAACACACGGGGATGGTCCCAGAGGGGGCTGTCGGCGGGAAGAGGTTCTGCGTCGAAGACGTCCAGCGCCGCGCCGCCAAGGGGTCCGTCCAGCGCATCTAACAGCGCCGCGGTGTCAACCAGTGGACCGCGGGCGATGTTCACAAGGATCGCGCCCTCTTTCATCTGCGCCAGACGCGCAGCGTTCACCAGGCAGCGAGTCTCGTCATTGAGCGGCAGGGTCACGACGACGACGTCGGCTAACCCCAAAGCCTCTGCTATATCGGTCAAAGAATAAATCTTTTCAAAAGCCGGATTCTCGCGCGGCGTGCGGTTGATGCCGATGACGCGGCAGCCCAAGCCGCCGAAACGCTCGGCACAAGCCGTGCCCACGCTGCCGCAGCCGAGGATGCAGACCGTTTTCCCTTCGAGCTCCGGGATCTGCCGGAGCTTGTTCCAGATATGCCCGGCCTGGTTCTTCATGTAATAGGCGCGCTGCCGGTAGAGCGTCAGCACCGCCCAGACGGCGTGCTCCGCCATCGGGCCGCTGTAAACGCCGCGGGCATTCTTCAGCGTGACGCCGCGCCGCTTGACCTCGTCCACCGGGACGCGGTCCAGGCCGGCGCTGATGACCTGAATGTATTTCAGGTTACCATAATCTTCAATCGGGTGGTGGAGGAAAAAGCCGTTGCCGATCACGCCCTCCACCCAGGCGGGATCGACCGGAACAGGATCGCGCTCCTGCGGCAGAAAAACGACCTCGTGCCCCATGGCGCGGATCTGATCCAGATGCTCTCTGGCCCCCTGCCAGGCGCCGGTAATCAGCAGGTTCATGCTTTCCCCTCCCCCGACAGCTTCGCGCAGATCGTGCGGATCGCTGCCTCCGTCTCTTTCCGGTTGTCCCGGAAATAGGCGGCGTGCTGTTCGCACTCGGCCTCCAGCGCGCGGATCTCGCGCATGCCGGTCTCAAACACATGGCGGATCTCATCCGGATCGGTAATCTTCTCCGTGTTGCAGAAGCTCCGGGACAAAATCACGCGTGTCGAGCCGAGACGGTAGTGCTCGCGGATGATGCGCTCGGCGGGCAGCAGTCCCTTGCCGAGCGCAGCGATGCCGCCGAAGCCATATGGAATACCGGCCTCGTGGAACTTGAGGCATAAACGCTCCACGGTGCCGTCGGCCAGGAGCTGGAACATGAAGGGCATCCCATAGCCAAGGCTCAGGTCATTGAGCCCGATGTGGATCTCGTCGATGCCAGGCAGGCGCAGGATCTCGTCGATCGTCGCGACGGCCTCTGGCGTTTCCAGAAGAAGGACGTTCTTGACGCGTCCGTTGATGATATGCAAAAAGGTCTCGACCTCTGCCGCCGTCTTGAAATACGGAAGCATCAGCCGGTCCGCGCCGGCGGCGATGGCTGCCTCGATCTCCGCGCGGGAATCGCCGTAGTCCTCCGTCGCCTCATGGATGGGATTAACGCGCACCAGCAGCTCCGCCCGGCGGATCGCGCCGCGAATGACCTTGATATCTTCGATGGTATGATGCGACTGGACGGTATCCATGCCGCCCTGCCGTTTGGCCTTGCCGATATACTCCAGATCCACCCAGATGCGGTCCACGCCGTTTTCCTCAGCGATGCGGGCGACGGCCGGGTCGCGGGTGATATACATCATCTTCAAAGCCATAGCTGCAGCTTCCTTCTATTTCTTCAGTGTTTCCTCGACATTGACATTGTCTTCATTGCGGAGAACCTTGAATATCGTCAAAAAGAATATTTTACAATCGAGCGGGAACGAAACATGATCGACGTACCAGACGTTCAGCTCGATGCGTTTGTGCCACTCCACGCCCTTGCGGCCGTTGATCTGCGCCCAGCCGGTGATGCCGGGGCGCACCTCGAACATGCGCCGCTGCTCGGCGGTATACTCCTCGAGCGGCCAGGGGTGATAGGTCAGCGGCGGGCGAGGCCCGATCAGCGACATGTCGCCGCGCAGAATGTTGATAAGCTGCGGCAGCTCGTCGAGGCTGGTAGCCCGGAGGATCCGCCCTACCTTTGTGACGCGGCTGTCGCCTTTTTCGGAGTAGACGCCGCTGCCGGTATGCTCGGCGTTGAGGCACATACTGCGGAATTTCAGAATTTCAAAGACCTTGCCATCCTTGCCGATGCGCTCCTGCCGGAACAGCACCGGACCGGGCGAATCGAGCTTGACCGCCAGCGCAATCAGGCCCATCGGAATCGCTCCTACCAGCAGCACAGGCGCTGCAATCGCGCAGTCAAGCACGCGCTTCAGACCGTTTTTGTAGATTGGCATGTAACTATGCCCTCATTTCTCCGGGATCAGATCGACACAAACGATCTCGCCGGGATTGTTGATGCGGGGAATGCCACGTTGGGAGCCAAGGCCGGCGGATAAAACAACCAAAGCCTTTTCTCCGACAAACATTCCTTTTGTATAGGGAGGAAAAACACCCACATATGGGGCATAGAGCCCGCCTCCCCAAGGGAAACGAACCTGCCCGCCATGATAATGACCGCACAGGACCAAATCGACATCGTTTCTGTCCATTCCCGACCAATCCAGCCATGAGGTAGGAATGTGACAAAGGAGAATCTTATAGGACTGGGTATCTTCAAATTCATCAGCAAAGCGGCGCTCGGCTTCAATCTGTTCCTTGTTCTTTATCAGCATGTGCGGCTGGCGGTAATAGTTTGCATATCCGCCTAGTCGAAATACACTTCCGTTCAAAGCAAGATCCACGAATTCTGTATTCAACACAGTAGCGCCGGAACTTTCAATACTCGGACGCAAATCAGCGCAGAATTTACTCATCCAGGATGTTTCATGGTTTCCGTAACAATAATAGACAGGAGCAAACGCTTGAAGCGATTTGATCAAACGCAATAGTGGCTCCAGGTCAAGATCATCCTCGTTCATCATATCCCCGGTCATAACGATCATGTCCGGGTTCAGTCCGCTCACCTTGTCGATCAGCTTCTGATTGTGCTCGCCAAATTCACGGCTATGCAAATCGCTCAGCTGGACAATTCTCAGCTGATTATGAACAGGAGCCGGAATCTCATATTGTGTAACGATAAGTGTTCTTGCGGAATAGATCGCAGATGCCGCCACAAGGACAGCAAGGGTCAAAACGAGAACAGCTATTGCGGACAGAATCCGTTTAATCCTATTATTCATTGTTATCTTCATGTGTCGGACGGATTGTCAGCCTCGGGACTATGCCTTTCCTTCCTTGCTCTTATAGTTTTTGCTGCTGTAGCTATAGCCGTAACCGTAACGTCCGTAGTGGCCGTAATACCCGTAGCGGTTCAGGCGGCCGTGCGCACCGTTCAGGAGGCAGCCGAGCACGGGCACGGAGTTTTCAGTCAGCTCTTCGATCCCCTGATAGATAAAGCGGCGCTTGGCATAGTCGTTCATGACAACATAGACCACGCCCTCGGCATGGCGGGCAAGGATCATCGCGTCAACCAGCATGGCAGAAGGAGGTGTGTCAAGGATAACGAGATCAGCCCGCTCGCGCAGCTTTGCAACGAGCTCACCCATCTCCTCACTGCCCATGATTTCGACCGAGCGAGTTTGCTTATCGCCGCCTAAGAGTATCGTAAGTCCAATGGGAATATCGTGATTCGTAACCTCTACCAGAGAGTCCTCCAGTTCGGTTTCTCCTTTCAGGATGGAGGCAAGGCCGGGATAGCCGCCTGCGAGGTTAAAGATACTGCCCTGCGAAGGATTGCGCAGATCGCAGTCGACAAGAATCACCTTTTTCCCCTTCTGCGCGAAGGAAATGGCAAGGTTTGCAGCGACCGTGGATTTTCCCTCACCCGGAATGGAGCTTGTAACCATGATCACCTTTTTATCGCCGAGCTGACGCTCGAGGCGGGTGCGGACCAGGCGCATCGCTTCCGTATAATCCTCACAGTTGCGGTCATAGAGCATGTTGATTTCGTTGTTGATCACCCGGGTACGCTGCTTGCGCTTGACGAGAGGCAGCGAGCCGAAGCACGGGATATTGAGCAGCGCACGCAGCTCTGCTTCCCCACGGATCGTGCGAGTGTTGAGCGTGTAGGCAAGCAGCAGCAAGACGCCAAGCGCAAAACCGACCAGCGCGCCGCGGCGCAGAGAGCCGCGCAGCACCGAGCTGCGGCCGGTATCGCTGGGGATGCCGCTGTCGTCAATGACCGTCAGATTGGTCTGCCCGACCACAAATCTGGCAACCTCCGGGTAGTTCTTCAGCACCGACTGCAGGATGTTGTAGGCCATGTTGGGGTCATTGGCCGTGACGTCAATGGTCAGCAGATTGGTTCCGCGGATGCTCGTAACCTGAATGGTGCCGGGTACGTCCGTCGTTCCCAGGTCAGTGGCAATGACATCGGAGAGTGCGCCGCTGGTCAGGATATAGGGAAAAACTTTTCCCATCTGCTCGGCAGTATTCTGGTTGGCATACTGTCCGCCGTTGACAATTTCAACGGAAACCGTAGCCTCCGCAACATAGCGCGCGGTATAGGAGGTGCTGGAGTGGTAATAGAAGACAAATGCGACGAGAGCCGTTAAAAGTACGATCACCCACCAAAAGCGTTTGAGCCGGTGCAGCATGTCTCTGACCAGCGAGGTCAGCTCCATTTGATCAACATTTTCGGGTTTCACCGCAGTTTTTGTAGCGTTTTCGTTCATTCCTGTGTCCTTCCCGATTGGCATTACTTGGAGCTGTCGCCGTAATGGCCATAGCCGCCGTACTTGCCGTAGCGCTGATAGTGCGAGTAGCGGCTGTAGCGGCCGTAGCCGCCGTAACCGCCATAACCGCCGACGGTACGGTGCGCGCCGGGCAGCGTGTGGATATTATTGAGGACGCAGCCGATAAACTCCGCCTTGCAGTCGCGCAGAGAGTCGATGGCGTCATTAATTTCAGGCGCAGGCACCGTGTCATAGCCCACAACGAGAAGACTCAGGTCGGCAAGACCTGCCAGAACCTCGGCATCAGCCATGATGGACATCGGCGGCGAATCGATAATAATATAATCGAAGCTGCCGGATACCACTTCTATCAGACGCTCCATATAACGAGAGGATACAATATCTGTGGAATTCGGGTAGTCCCTGTCATTGAGCAGAAGATCAATGCCATGATCCTTATCGTTATAGATCACGCTTGTCATGCTGGCTTTGCCCTGCAGCATATCGCCCAGGCAAGCCTCCAGTTTTTCATTGGGCTTCAGGAAGAGCTTGTTGAGCGTCGGGCGGCGCATATCGCCGTCGATGAGCAGTACAGATCCGGACTGGCGCGCCAGCGTCAGGGCGAGGTTAGCGGAAAAGGTCGATTTACCTTCGTGTTCGCGTACGCTGGTGACAAGAATGATCTTTGCGCCTTTCTTGCGAGCCGCACCGGTAATCATAGCGGTGATTTTCTTGTTGCGCTCCACATATTCAAAGCGCGCGTTCAGGTCGGTGACCAGATGTCTGCTTTTGGCGCGGCGGAAAAAGTCTCTCGCGGAGTGGTAACGCGGGTCATGGTACAGAGCGCCCAAAGAATCCGCGTCCAGCTTTTCCTTCATATCGTCCTCGCTCTTGACCGTATCTCTGATATAGGAGAGGTACATAAACCCAAGGGCAGCAGCAAGGGCCGCAACCAGGAAAGCACGGCGGGTCTGGCGGGTCACAGAGACGGAAGAGTCCGGTTTTGTCGGCACCTGCGGCTCCTGCAGCACCTCCATGACCATATTGTCCGAGACGTATCCGGTCAAGCTGTTGATCGTTCGCATGATGGAACGAATGATCATGTATGCTTTCCGCGGCGTCGTAGAAGTTACGCGCAGCGTCATCAGATTGGTGCCGGCAACGACCTTGGAACTGGTCTGCGCATCGAAAGAAGAAAGATTCAGATCTTCGCATACCTTTTTTCGCAGGAGGCTGCTGTTGAGAATATTGCTGTAGCTGTCAGCCATGGCGGATGCCGCCGTCAGGTTGCTGAAGGCAAAGTTGCTGGAATTCTTGCTCGTTACAACAAAGGTCGCTGTAGTGGAATAAGAGTTCTGGTAGTTGTCACGCACGACGATATCTGCGATCATCGCTGCCGCAAGGGCTGCAAGAAGGATAAAGGCGATGTTCCTGACGACGTCTCGTATCAGACTGTACAGATCAATCTGTTCTGAAAGGGCAGCAAGCCCAGTCTTTTCTTCCATGCCTTATTCCTCCACAATCACGAGAAGCTTCGCCTGGCCGAGCATGTCACGGTTTCCGTTCGGATTCGTCCTGATGAGACGATAGTAAACAATATAAGTCCCCGGTTTATTGACATTCACCCGGCTGCTGTCGATCTGGACATCAGAAGCTTCAAAATTGGTCTCGGCAAACGGATGCGTTACCCCACCGGCCCACACGCCGGTCAGCAATCCGCGGTAGTTCGGCGTATCTCCTGCTTTCGAATAGATCAGATAATTGCTCAGATGCGGCGCCTGCGTGTAATAGGTTTCGTAATCATCATAGCTCAGTTCCAGTTCCAGCAGCGTGGTGTCGCCGGCGCTGTTCGTCACCTGCAGATTCAGGGTCTGGACGCTGGCTCTGTCGCTGATCATCTTCGTATCGCCGAGGGTATACATGATCTGCGAGGTAATATTTCCGTCAAGGCAGTCCGAAGCCTTGATAAACTCGATAAAATTCTGCCGGGAATCTCCCGTCATCAGACGCAGCGGTTGTGAAATGCTGAATTTCGGGGATTCGTAATCGGTATAGGTCAGTTCGCGCGTGTAGACGCCGACATTGTTGTTTTTGTCGAAAGCAGCATAATTGACGCGCAGCGTCCCTTTTTTGATGAATTTGGACTTGGAGGCGATGACCAGCGTATCGGTCACGTCGCCGTCGTTGTTATCCTCCGCATGCATCCCGGCCAACAGCTCTTCATCCGTGACAGAAACACTGGCCTCAAAGCTGTCGGACTCCGCGGTAATCACGGGCGCAGTGGAATCCGATACCAGGAAAAGACGCACCCGGTAAATAGCAAAAGCCACAAATACGCAAAGAAAAATGACCGTGATGATCGTCCGGAAAGATTTTATGCTCATACTGTTTATCCTCTACCGTTCAGTCTTAATCAAAACGGGATGGGTTCAAAGCCCAGAAGCTCCCGCCCGCTCAGGATCCGCGCGGGGTTTTCCTCCAGCAGCAGCCGTCGGTAGTCCTCACCGTATTCGCGATCCAGAAAAGTTCGAATCTCCCCCATATGGGTGCTTCGCGCATAAGGACGGTGGGCGTCGCTCGCCACGCAGGCGGCGAGCCCGTGGCGCACCAGCAGTTCCGCCGTATCACGCACCTCCGGCCCGAAGCGGCCGAGCAGACTCCCCTTGTTGAGCTGCAGGGCATAGCCCGCGGTGCACCACTCATAGGCAAGCTCCGGATCGTCCTGCAGGAAGAAGTAGCGCTCCGGGTGCGCAATGACCGGCCGATAACCCAGCGCACGGCATTCACGCAGAACCTCTCCGCAGAAATCCGGGTTTTCCCCGAAGGAAAACTCCATCAGAAAATACGGGCCGCCATTGATCGTCCATACACGCCCCTCACGAAGCAGTGCCGGCAGCTCGGGCGTCGCGTAGACCTCCATGCCGCGGCAGAGCCGGATGGGAATAGCCTCCCGCTCAGCCTCAAACTGCAGCTCACGAAAGAGCTCCTCCAGCTCGGGCGAGCGGTAATTGTCAAATTCTCCGGGGATGTTGCAGTGGGGCGTGGCGACGATCGTGCGAACACCGCTCTCCGCCGCCATGGCAAGCATCTCCAGGCTCATGTCCATGTTCACTGACCCGTCGTCAATGCCGGACAAAACATGGCTGTGAATATCGATCATGCGTGGGGTCTCCTCGTCAGAAATCCATGGCCATGCGGCTGGACTCCTCCTCACTCAGCTCGGTCACGCGCTTGTCCATCACGCGGTATACCCGCTGGCACAGATTGAGCACCGTGGGGCGGTGCGTGGTGATAATGCAGGTTTTGTTCGGCCGCTGCCGCACGATGTTTCGCAGCACCTGCCGCTCGGTCGTCACGTCGAGCGCCGAGGTGGCCTCGTCGAGCAGCAGGATCGGCGCGTCGCGCAGCACGGCGCGGGCAATGGCGATGCGCTGTGCCTGCCCTTCGGAGAAGCCGCGGCCGCGCTCCCCCACCTTGCTGTGAATGCCCTTAGGCAGCCGGGAAACGAAGTCCCAGGCGCAGGCGACCTTCAACGCCTCGATGATCTCCTCGTCGCTCGCGTCCTCTTTGACAAGCCGAAGGTTCTCCGCCACGGTGCCGGACAGGATGGTGTTCCCCTGAGGCACATAGGAAAACAGGCGGCGGCTGTCGGCGTTCATCTCAACCTCGGTGCCGTCGGCAGCACGCAGGAAGGCGCTCCCCTCGTCGGGGCGAATCAGGCCGAGCATCAGACGAATCATCGTCGTCTTTCCCTCGCCGGACGGCCCGACCAGCGCGACGATCTCACCCGGGGCGGCGTGAAACACGGAGTTTTCAATCACGCGCTTGCCCTCGACATAGGCAAAGCTCAGATCGCGCATCCTGACCTCAAAGCCCCGGTCGGACAGTGCCGCCAGTTCTTCGCTCTCGGGCAGATGACGCTCGCGCGGCAGCTCGATGAGCTCGCGGATGCGGTGCGCAGAGACAGAGCTCGTCAAAAACGAGGGAATGATGCCGACCACACTGTTGAAGGCGTTGGAGAGGCGGCCGCGCTGCTCGAGAAAAAGCGTCATCGTGCCGTAGGTAATCTGATGCGCCCACATCAGGTACAGGCTGTAGCCGAAGGCCGCATACTGCACCGCCATGCCGAGCACGGAGAGAAAAATGTTGGTCTTGATTGAAAAAAGATTATAGTCCAGACTGATGGATTTCAGGCGCTGCTGCCAGGCGCGGAGCTTTCGCCCGTAATTATCCATCACGCCGAAGGACTTGATGGTATCGAAGTTGTAAAAGCTCTCGACCTCAAAGCCCATCATCTCGCTGCCGGTCTCCTTGACCCGCCGGGCGTAATCGCGCTGCTTTTTGATGAAGTACTTGCTCATCAGCAGCATGATCGGGGCGCTCGCGAAGGCCAGCAGGGACATGACCTTGTTGTAGTGCCAGATCAGCGCGAAGGTGACGATGAAGTTATAGACCGCGATGATGATCGACGGCAGCCAGCTGATTGCGTTTTTGCTGACGGTGCTGACATCACTGTTGAAGCGGTTCAGCAGGTCGCCGCTGCTGTAGGCGTTGATCGCCTTCCAGTCCACGTCGATGATCTGGTCGAAGATATCGGCCTGAATGTCGTTGTTGATGTCGATGCTCAGGCGCGTGGAAATGCGGTTGATGAGATTGGAAAAGGCCAGGCTGAAGAGCGCGCTCCCCAGCATGATGGCGATCATCACGCCGAGCTTGCTGGTCTCGTAGCCCGTGATGATGTCGATGACGTATTTGCCCGCCACGCTCGCCGCAAGGCCGAAGGTCGTGCTGAAAATGCCCAGCAGGGTGTAAAAGACGATGGCGAGCTTATAGCGCTTGCTGTAGCCGAAGATCCAGCGCCAGTCGTCAAGGATCTCGTGAAAGGTGCCTTCCTTCCAGCGGGTTTTCAGAATATGCAGCGACTGAAAAAGCGCCTTGTTTTCATCGTTCGTTTTCTCCATGCCGCATCTCCGAAACCATGATGTGAATCATACCAATCCAATTGTCTATTATACATTTATATCTTCTAAAATGCAACCGAAACTCCCTTTCCAGTGTTCGTTATTTCCACTAAACTTTTCCTTTTTTCACCGGTTAGACATGAAAAATGGCCTTTCTGACGGAAAGGCCATTTTTCACGATGATTTCGTTTTTCCTGTACCGCTCAGTAAGCGATTTCTTTGACGAGAAACTGCTGGCCGCCCAGGATCTTCTTTTCCCGGCTACCGCATTTGGGGCAGCGTCCCTCCTGCTTCATCACGTTATAGAGCGTCTGGCATTCCCCGCAGAGGGCCTGTCCGCGCACGGTCTGGATCCGCAGCTCTGTTCCCTTGAAGATCGGACGATCCTCCACCACGATGGGGAAATACTTTTCAAAGAACAGCGGCACATAGCCGGTCAGTTCTCCGACCTCCAGCGTAATGGCGGCGACGTGCTCCAGCTGATTATCCCGGGCGACGCTCTCCACCAAATCGACCGCCTTGGTCAATACGCCGATCTCGTGCATCTCAGACATCCTTCTTCACGATGCGGCGGCCAACCTTCTGCGCCGTGGTCTTCAGCACATGACCCACCAGCTTCTCGTAAGGCACACCCCAGGCGTCGTATTCCTTGTGAAGATGGATGGCGTCAAACTTGCAGCGTGTGGTGCACAGACCGCAGCCGATGCAGATATTGCTGTCCACCCATGCCGCGCCGCACTTGAGGCAGCGCGCGGCCTCACGCTTGACCTGCTCCTCGGTAAAGGGCAGGCGCTCGTCCCGGAAGGTCTTGACCTTGCTCTCGTCCACGCCGTGCTTATTGCGCTTGGCACTGTCATAGCCGCCCAGAGGAATGAGCACGTTGCTCTTGTCGATATACTTGAAGTTATCCCGCCGCACACGGCCCAGCGTCAGGCTGTGGCCCTCATGCACGAAGCGGTGCAGGGAATCCGCGCCCTCTTTGCCGGCGGCAATGGCGTCAATGACAAACTTCGGCCCGGTGTAAATGTCGCCGCCCACAAAGATGTCGGGCTCGGCGGTCTGGTAAGTCCAGCTGTCGGCCTCGGCATAGCCCTTCTTGTTCAGGACGACCTTGCTGCCGTCCAGGAGCTTGCCCCAATCGGCCGTCTGGCCGATGGCACCCAGCACGCTGTCCACATCCAGCACCTCAAACTTGCCGGTGCCGACGGGCTTGCGGCGGCCCTTCTCATCCGGCTCGCCCAGCTCCATGAGCTCTACCTTCAGCCCACAGACCTTGCCGTCCGCCCCCAGGATCTCGACCGGCGCGTTCAGATACTTGAACACAACGCCCTCGGCTTCCGCCTCTCTGACCTCTTCCTTATCGGCGGGCATTTCGTCCGCCGTGCGGCGGTAGACAATGTATACGTTCTCAGCACCGAGGCGCACCGCCGTGCGGCAGACGTCCATGGCCACATTGCCGCCGCCAATGACGGCGACCTTTTTGCCGATTCCGGCGTCCTCGCCCCGGTTGACCCTGCGCAGGAAGTCGATGCCGCCCTGCACGCCCTCCAGCTCTTCACCGGGAATACGCAGCTTCGAGGACTTCTGCGCGCCGATGGCCACATAAAAGCCCTTGTAACCCTGCTCGCGCAGTTCGGGGATCGTCACGTCCCTGCCGACCTCGATACCGCAGCGAATCTCCACGCCGAGCTGCCGCAGCACGTCGATCTCTGCCTCGACCACGTCCTTTTCCAGCCGGAAGGACGGGATGCCGCTGACCATCATGCCGCCGGGCTTTTTGTCCTTTTCAAACACGGTGACCGTGTGGCCCAGCACCGCCAGATAGTAGGCGCAGCTGAGACCCGCCGGGCCGGCGCCGATGACGGCGATCTTGTGGCCATAGTCAAAGCGCTTTTCGGGCACAAAACGGTTCTCCGCCTTCAGCTCCTGACGGGCGACGAATTTCTTGACCTCGTCGATCGCCACGGGCTGGTCGATGTCGCCGCGGGTGCAGACCTGCTCGCAGAAGCGCGCGCACACGTCGCCGCAGACGGCCGGGAAGGGGTTTTCCTTTTTGATGAGCTCCAGCGCCTCGCGGTACTTGCCCTCGCCCGCTTTTTTCAGATAGCCCTGCACGGCGATATGCGCCGGGCAGTTGGTCTTGCATGGGGCGGTGCCGGTTTCGGGGATGACGTTTTTGCGGTTGGTGAGGAAGTCCGGCTGCCAGTGCTCCTTGCCGAAGATGACCTTGTTGTCGGGGATTTCGGTCTTCTTGATCTCCACCGGAGTTTTCTGGCAGAGCTTCGTACCCAGCTTGACCGCATTCTGCGGGCAGACCTCCACGCAGCCGCCGCAGGCTACGCATGCGTTGGGATCGACCTCGGCTATAAAGTTGGAGCGGGAGAGGCTCGGAGACTGGGTGTACCAGCTGGTTCTCAGCGCCATGCAGGTATCCCACTGGCAGTTGCAGATAAAGAGGGAGAAGTCCGGGCCGTCAATGTTGGAGAGCTGATGAACGCTGCCGCGGCGCTCGGCCTCCAGAATGATCCGCTCCGCTTCTTCGCGGGTGATGCGGCGGGCCTTGCCGGCGCGGATGCAGCTTTCAGCATACTTGCCCAGGTTGATGCAGCATTCGAATTCCAAATCGGCCGTGCCCTCGCCCACCATGCGGCGGAGTTTGCGGCATTCGCAGGGGGCGACGCCGATGCTCTCTCCGGCCTTATCCAGCCAGTAGGAAATCTCCTCGTATTTCACACGCCTCGGCTCGTTGGCAATGGCCTGCTCCACGGGAATGGTGCGCATCAGCGCAGAGCCCATGGGCACCGCCCAGGTGATCTTTTTCTGCAGATCCAGAATGTAATTGAGGAACGCGGGCGCGGTCTCGGGGTAGCGATCCGTGCGCTCCTTGGTCATGACGGTGTTTTCCATATTGCCTGGGGCAAAGACGGGCAGCTGCACCCGATCGACGCCGTCGTCGTCGCAGTTGTATTCCAACAGGCCGATATGTACCAGCTCATCGGCCATGCGCGCGGTATCCTCCACGCTCATGCCCTCGCGCTTGGCCAACTCGTCAATGTAGTAGGCCTTGCGCAGCTTCATCTTCAGCGCAAAGTCCACCTGCGCATCCGTCAGCTGGCGGTCATAAAAGATGTATTCCCAGGATTTTTCCGTGGGAACGGGGTTGAACATGTTGATGTGGCTGACCAGCTTGATCAGGTTTTTGCGGGGCGTCTTGCTGCACTCCCGCCAGTAGTCCTCCAGACACTTCTTCTCGCCTTCGGTAAACACGTGTTCCGCCATCTCAAATCCTCCCGCAGTCGTATTTTTTGGCTACTTAACAAAAACAGTATAAAAGATACACCCCTGCTTGTCACGAAACACTATTGCTATTTTGTCTCATTTTGATATAATTTTCTCAGGCATACGCAGGAGGACAGCAAAATGAATCACACAGAGTCCGAAATTGTCCACGCGCTGAACCGCCTGATAGCACGGGTGGAAATGGACCGGATCACCACGCAGATGATCGTGGAAGAGGCGGGCGTCAGCCGCGCCACCTTTTACCGGCATTTCAAGGACAAATACGACGTCCTCAACCGCAATTACAAGGACCTGCTCGACAGCTGTTTGCGGCAGAGCCGAAATTATCGGGAGCTGTTTTTTCAGCTCTATACCTTCGCGCGCGACGAATGGAGCGGCTTTCACCGCGCCTTTCACACAACCGGGGTCAACTCCTTTGAGAGCTTTATCACCGAGTATTCGCGCTCTGTGGTGGAGGCCATCACCCGCCAGAATCGAAGCGGCGCCGGCTTGACCGAAGCGGAAGCGCTGCAGCTCGACGTGTTTTGTTTCGGGGTCAGCTCCATGTACCGAAAGTGGACGCACAACGAATACTCTCTGAGCCCCGAAGCCGCCGCCGACGCTCTCTTCGCCCTCACGCCGTCGACGTTAAGGGACTGCTGGTTCGTGGAAAAGGAATGAATTGCGCTGCATATAGAACACCACCCCGTGGAGCGATGATTTGCTCCGCGGGGTGGTGTTGTCTGTGTGGTTTGGTTTTATTTGACCGTCAGGGTGACCGCGTTGGTATATACCTCGCCGGCCGCGTTTGTCACTTTGCAGCGGTACTGGTAGCCGTTGCGGTACGCATAGGCGTCTACGCTCAGCGTCGCCGTATTGTAGCCCGTTCCCGAACACTTATTCCAGCTTCCCGAGCTGGACGTCCTGTAAAACCACTGGTAACCGGTCGCCCCGGTGGCTTTAACGGTGAACCTCACCGTATCTCCTTCATAGGCCTCTTTGGAGATTGGCTGAGTCGTGATCGTCGGCTTGGCCGCGCTGGTGACGGTCAAGGTCACCGCATTGGAATAGACGCTGCCTGCCGCGTTTGTCACCTTGCAGCGGTACTGATAGCCGTTGCGGTAGCTTTCCGCCGTAACGGATAGTGCGGCCGTTTTGGCGCCGGTTGTTGTGCTGTTATACCATTCGCCCGTGGCGCTCGTGCGGTATTGCCACTGATAGCTTGTCGCGCCGCTGGCTGCCACGGTGAACTTTGCAGTCTTGCCAACTGTGGTGCTGACAGACTTCGGCTGCGTCGTGATCGTCGGCTTGGCCGCGCTGGTGACGGTCAAGGTTGCCGCGCTGGAATAGACGCTGCCCGCTGAATTCGTCACCTTGCAGCGGTATTGATAGCCGCTGCGGTAGCTTTCCGCCGTAACGGAAAGTGTGGCCGTTTTGGCGGTGCTCGCCGTGCTGGTATACCATTCGCCCGTGGCGCTCGTGCGGTACTGCCACTGGTAGCTTGTCGCGCCGCTGGCCGCGACGGTAAACTTTGCAGTCTTGCCAACTGTGGTGCTGACAGACTTCGGCTGCGTTGTGATCGTCGGCTTGGAGATAATACTCAGCGTCGCCGCATTGGAATAGACGCTGCCTGCCGCATTTGTTACCTTGCAGCGGTACTGGTAGCCGTTGCGATAGCTCTCCGCCGTCACGGAAAATGTGGCTTTTTTTGCGGTGCTCGCCGTGCTGTTTGCCCACGTTCCACTCGAGCTTGTGCGGTACTGCCACTGGTAGCCTGTCGCGCCGCTCGCTTTGACTGTAAACTTTGCGATCTCACCTGCAGCTACTGTTTTGCTTGTTGGCTGCGTCGTGATGGTCGGCTTGGCGACAGCCTCTGCCACCGAAAAGTATGTTGACTCGCTTTCTGTATGAACCCAATCGCTGTTATCGCTCTCAAAATGATCGGAATCATACGCCTGAAGGCACGCCATATATTGTCCAGCTCCAAGTGTTAATTGATACCCGCTTGTTACATAATAGGTGTGATCAACCGTCTCATACTCTCCCGCGCTGTTCTTCTTATATACCCAAATATTATAATGGGTTGTATTTGCCGTTTCATCCCATATAAAGGTCACAGGTTGATTTGCGGAATGCGTTCCCTCCAACCCGGTAAAAGCAGGTTTTCCTGGTCTGCATTGATCGCAAGTGGTTCTGTACGTAGAATCCGTTGTATCACGCCATACTTCTCCGCAGATTGAGCATTTATAGCATTTATAATGGGGGTGCGCTTCTTCAAACCACAAATATGTTCCCTTGTCATGAATGTGAGTTTCCTCTAAGTAGTTGATCCATGGTACTTTCCCGTGAAAAGTCCATGTCCAAGTACTACCTCGAAGATTGCTGTGCCCGCTACTGTCAATGGTACTAACTTGAGTATTGTACGATCCATCAGAAGTAGATTCGATAACCTTTCCATTTCCAATATAATAGCCGACATGATAACAGTTTCCACTGGAATCTTCTCTAAAAAGCCACTCACCGGGAACCATATTGGAGAAATTACTGCTCAATTGGCATTGCTCTTCGAGCCAGTCGCCACTTTTACTGCCGCAGCCACAACTTGTATCCCAAGTATTCCAAGGGTTCAAAGATGTATTTCTGTTGGTAACTATTGTTCCCTTTGAACATATGATGCTTTCACCCAATCCCCAGCAATCAAAGTAAATATAATTTCCATCATATTTACCGATACTGTATTGATCTCCGCTTCCGTACTTTGAATCTCCCCGATCAACTACATACTGCAAATAACCAATAAACTCAGTTGCTGTCATTACTACCGAATGGTTTGGAACAACACTTTCCAATTCCGTCGCAGTTTCCGGGTAGATTACCGCGATGGGATCTTCCCCAGTCAGCATGCTAAGTTCTTCCGCCTCCACAATCTCGATGTTCTCCGCGGCGGCGGCGGGGATCAGAGAAAGCACCATCATGAGGCAGAGAAACAGGGCAAAGATTCGTTTCATGAATAATTCCTCCTATTTTTTGTTTGTCTCTACTAACATTTTCCAATTACTTTTCTACGCATTAGAAAGTATAACATAACATGCACTTTTTGTCTATTAGTATAGACATATTTTTCATCCCCTTCCCATATGATGAGGAAGAGGTGATAGCTATGCTTTTCAGCTATGAAGCGCTGGGAAAAACGATCCGAACACTTCGCCGTCAGCAGAAGCTGACGCAGGAGGTACTAAGCGGTCTGGCCGGAATTGCCCGCACTCATCTGACCATGATCGAAAACGGCACAATCCACGCCAATCTTGAAACCGTCTGGAAAATCGCTCTGGCTCTTGGCCTGACGCCAAGCGATTTTTTTGCTATTGTTGAAAAGGAAATCGAAAAATGCAGCCGGTGAGGCTGTAAAAAACGGGTATCCGATTGCTCCTTCTGCTTTCGGGTACCCGGTTATTATATTATTTTTATGTTTTTTGACAGTCTGTGTTCCCGCGTTGGTATATACCTCGCCGGCCGCGTTTGTCACTTTGCAGCGATATTCTTGTCCGCTTTGACAGCGAAGCTTTCTACGCTCCGAATAACAAACAGCGCGGCGGCACCGAGTGCGGTTCCAGAGAGGTTCAGCAGCATGTCTCTGCCGGAGCAGTGGCGTCCCCGGATGTTTTTCTTTGTCAGCTCATCCAGCACAGACCAGGCCGCGCAGAAAACGAGCGCCATAGGGCCGAAGCCAAGGCCGGCCAGCAAGCCCAGCACCGCGAAAAGCAGCACATGTGCAGCCTTGCGAATCCATTTTTCGTTCGTTCTGCTTCGCACAGCCAGCCACCGGCTCTCTGCCCCGGATTGCTCCCCGGGCTGGTGGCTCAGCCAGCATTCGAACAGATACCAAAGCACAGATGATATTTTCCAGGCCATTGCATTTGATCCTCATATTTTCATTCAGAGTCTGTCAAGAAGCATTTTGATTTATTATACCAAGCAAGCAGGAAAAATCAAGCGTACAAAAGGGCAGTCCACTTTCGCTTCCTGAACGAAGCCTGATGATGCAACAATCCGGGAATGTCAAGGAGACATTCCCGGATTGCTAAATAAAGAATCAAGGTGTCAGGCTTATTTAAAGAGTGAGTAGGTGCTGTTTTCCGGATACATCTTGGTGTCCTGCAGTTTGGAGTCCTGAACATCGGTGATGCACTTCTCAATGTAGTTGAACAGCTCCAGCATCGTCACCACGCCGTTGTTGTTGGCGTCAGCAGGCTTTCCGTTCATGACGCCCTGGGCCAAGAAATAGGGGAAGAAGTTATTGCTGTCTTCGACCGTACTGCCTTCCCAGCCCCAGCTGCTCTGCATGTGCGCCGCAGCCGTCATGACATAGAATTTGGAATTGCGGAATTCGCCCGTATTGGCAACTTCTCCGTTTTCATTGGGCAGTTCTTCGTCCAGCGCTGCAAAGGCCTGGATCACTGCCTCGTTGAATTGATCGTTCAGCTCTTCATTGCTGACAAACTTGTAATTGCCGTTTTCTACGATAGCCGCGCCGGAACCGCAGGAGCCGATCAGGACGATCACCTTGCCCGGCACCGTCTTAAGCCAGGTCGCCAGGTCATACATGGTCAGATACTCGTTTCCGTCACTCGTGACCGTGACCATCTCACCGGCATAGATACCGCTGGAGATATTTGTTACGCCGTGGGTCGCGATAAAGAACAGAGACACGTCGTTGCTGTCAGCGCCGGCAAAAGTACTGCTGATCGCATTCTTAATGCCGTTATTGCTCAGATCGTACTTGCAGGTCACGGAATAGCTGCCGCCTGTCGGGCCCTTGACGCTCTTGAGCATTTTCTGCATCAGCAGCACGTCGCCGCGGTTGCGCATATTGACATCTTCAAAGGTGAAGGTTTCCTCGCCGACAAGCAGCGCACGATATTTCACCAGATTTACCGTCAGCGTCGCCGCCTTGGAATAGACGGTGCCAAGACTGTTCTTTACCTTGCAGCGATATTGATAGCCGCTGCGGTAACCTTCGGCCTTCACGCTGAGTGTCGCCGTCTTGCAGCCGGTCGTTGTGCTGTTTTTCCAGGTGCCGCTGCTGCTTGTGCGGTACTGCCACTGATAGCTCAGGTTGCCGCCGCTGGCCGCTACCGTGAATTTGACTGTGGCGTTTTCATTGGCTGTTTTGGAAGCCGGCTGCGTTTTGATTGCCGGCTTGGCAAGAAGGTGCAGCGCGGCGTTGTTCGTGTAGATGCTGCCCAGGCTGTTCGTCACGAGGCAGCGGTACTGGTAACCCTCGCGGTAGGCCACGGCCTTGACGCTCAGCGTCGCCGTGTTGCAGCCCGTGCCCGTGCACTTCGTCCAGGTGCCGGTGCTGGAGACTCTATAATACCACTGGTAGCTCAAATTGCCGCCGGTGGCTGCCACGGTAAACTTCGCTGTCTCGCCTTCCGCCACCGTCGTCGTCTTCGGATGCGTTTTAATTGCGGGCTTTGCCAGGATGTGCAGCGCGGCGTTATTCGTGTAAATGCTGCCCGAACTGTTCTTGACAAGACAGCGGTACTGGTAGCCCTCGCGGTAGGCCACGGCCTTCACGCTCAGCGTCGCCGTGTTATAACCGGTGCCCGTGCACTTCGTCCAGGTGCCCGTGCTCGAAGTTCTATAATACCACTGATAAGTCAGGCTGCCGCCCGTGGCTTTGACCGTAAATTTCACTGTCACGCCTTCGGACACCGTCGTTGTCTTCGGATGTGTTGTGATTGCGGGCTTGGAATTGCTCTCTGCGGTCTGAGTCGCCGCATCCGTCCCTTCTGCCGCCGGTTCATCGACCACCACAATATCCTCGCCGGACTCGTCAACCGTGGAGATCAGTCCGACACCCTCCCGGCTTTCCAAACCCTCTTCCACGGCGGGTTCAACGTCGATGATCTCAACGGTCTCGGCGAAAGCCGCCGGGAGCAGCGAGATGCACAGCAAGCCGCAGAGAATCCATGCCAATACTCGTTTCATATGTTGTCCTCCCTGTTTTCAGATTCGCATTTTCAAAATGTTTTTCCGTTATTTATAATATATTTTCTCATTCGAATTCTGTCAAGGAATTGATTATCTCTTGCTCGATTTTTTCAAAAAGTTGAACCTCGGTACAGCATAACCCAAATACAGGCTTCTGCCGTATATCATAAGCTTATAATAGTTTTATGCTTTATCGTGTGCTTAAGGCGTGCACCACCTGCCACGAAAAAATATCCCTGAATCAGAGCAAAAAACGTGCAGCCAGATTCAGGGATTATCTATCTTTTATGATTCAGTCAATGATCTTATATTCCTTGAGCAGTTCGATGCGATCGCGGGCGATCTGAAGGCTTCGGACGGGGCTCACGGGATCGGGATGGCTCTTTCGCAGGAGATAGCGGGCAATCCGCTGCCCCCAAGCGACCGGCAGCAGCCAGGGGTATTTCTTCAAGTACGGGAAGTGCCCGACCATGTCCCTCAGCGGCAGAAACACAGAGTGCAGCGCGCCTTTGCGGCGTCTGCCCGTCTTGCTGGCCGTCACGGCTTCAATCGTCATCGTGCTGCTGTGCGCCCGGTCAATGTCGTTGACGCCGTAAAGTCCGCCGCTGAGAATGTCCTCCAAAAGATCGCGCTCGTCAAGCTCAATGTCCGCGAACGCCTCAGGCCTCGCAAAGCCCAGGTGTTTCTCGCCGATGCGGAACAAGCCCGCGGCAAAGGCCTCAATGTGCAGCTCGCCGCAGGCGTGCCGAATATATGTCCAGTCGATCTGCCCGGCATATTTCTCCGCCATCAGACCCATGTCGCAGAGCTGCCGGATGCCCACGCCGCCGTGCAGAAAGTGCTTATAGGCGTGGCAGAGCAGAAACAGCAGATGATCCGTAGGCGCCAGCGTCCGCAGCGTCACATCCTCGATCGGCATTTCCACCGCGCGTTCGATCGCTCCCTCAAAGAAGCGGTTGCAGTCGCCGTATGCGTCGGATTTCGCGGGAAACAGGCTTGTGTGAAGCTCCAGATACATGCCGAGCTTCTTGTCGGAAAACATGACCTCATAGGAATCCTCATCGTTGGCAGGCTGAAGGCCGTAGGCTTGCAGCGCCCGCTTATATTCGTCATACTCTGCCGGGCGGATGAACAAATCCTCGTCTTCAGAATGACGCAGCTCGGGCTTTGGATACATGTTCCGACAGACGATGCCCTTGACAATAACGGGGTACAAGTGCTGCTTCTCCAGTTCTTGCAGCAAAAGAAGAAAGTCCGCCGTGCGCTGGGCCTGTGAGATTGCTATCTCCCTGGCATGCAGCGCGACACCGTTCTGCGTCTCATCATAGAGGCAGTCAGCCACCAGCGGGAGAATATGGTGCTCGGCCGCCATGCGATAGAGCCTTGGCAGATGAGCACGCATTCTGTCATCCGGGTCCATCTTTTCCCCGCGAATCGCGGCACGCAGAACGCGCAAAAACTGATCGTATACTTCGTCCATACAATGCTCAGAGCTCGCCGACATCCATACCTTCCGGAATTGTGATGACGACTGTTCCGTCCTCGCCTTCGACGATTTCAATATCCTCGCCGGCTTCTTGCGTCTCTTCCGGAGCCGGCGTTTCTTCCTGCTTCGGTTTTTCTGATTCTGTTGGCGCCCCAACGGGGGACGGCTCCTCAGTCGCCGCTGCTTCCGTCACCGCGGTTTCCGCCGGGGCATTTTCGGTTTCCGGCTCATTCGCCGGTTCTTTTTCAATTCCGGCTTGTACTTCATCCTGTGCCGGCTGCTCATTGATCGGATCATTCTGGTTGTTGACCGCGATCAGAACGATCAGCCCAGTCACCAGAACGGCGCAGAGCAAAACAATCCATAGCGTTCTATTCTTCATGGCCTTCTCCTTGATCGTCTACGATCAGATAGTTCATCTCCTGCATCTGCTGCAGGAAGCTTTCAATAAAACCTCGAAGGGAGGCGGGATCATCGACCTCATATTCTTCTGTCACTGCGGTTTCCAATTCTCCGAGCGTCGCCCCTTGCTTCAGTCGATCCCACAGGAACGCGGAGGTCTCGTTCAATACCGTCACATAAGGGCATAATTCTCGTAGGGCGTTCGCCGCCACCAACAGATGCTCGCCGCAAACCTGCGTCAGCACGAGGCCGTTTCTTGCTTTATATGTTTTCATACGCACCTCCCGATAGCGTTGCCCGCAGCAGTTCTGTTGACGCAAGATCGCCTTTGTTTTTGAGCTTCCAGACCGGATAATGCGTCAGCATGCCGTCCAGCAAGCCGCAGAGGGCAAGGATTTCTTCCTCGGTGTTCGGGTCAAAAGTAAACTGTCCGAACAGCATTTCTATGGCGTTGCGGGGTGTCATTTGCTCCATGCGGTTTTCTTTGTCCTGCTCCAGCAGAATGATTCCGCCGAGCGGCGCGGAGAGGAAACTGCCGACGGCTTCCTTGCCGTTCCAGGGGCTGGGATGCACCCAAATCCCATTCTCCCGCTTCTCAAGCACCGGCATATCTCCCGAAATCATCGTGATCTCGGCCGGATTCAGCTTGCGCCAGTTCATAAACTGCGTGGTCTTTCCGGTTCCGCTCGGCGCGGTCAGCAGCCAGGCGCGCTCACGATAAAGGAACGAGACCGCGTGGAAGATCGTGCAGTCCCAGCGCAGCAAAAACCTCGCCGTGCAGCCGATCAGCGCCTTGAACTCCGCGTAGTCCTCCGCGTTTTCCCATGGGATCAGCGCGTGAGCACGGGCGATCTCCTCCGGTCTTGCAATCACATCTGCTGCATCAATGCACGGCTTCAGCCAGGAGCGGAAATACAATCTGGTTTTCGGATATTGAAAGGCGTAGCGCACGGGATGCCCGGCTATCATTGCCTCAAACACATTGTCCATAGAAACCTCATGACGAGAAATAGCGTGGAGAACCCCCCACGCTACTTCTCATTGTTTTATTGTCGGATCACTTGCTCCATTCGTCTTTCCACTGAAGGCTGGGATTGTACTGCGTCCAGGTGTCAGTCGTGAAGCCGTTCTGCGCCCACCACAGCGCGTAGTCATTTTCGTTGATGCTTCCGTTCTTGTCGTAGTCACCGAACCAGCGGGACTGCATCCACTCCTCAAACTTGCAGGGAACAGGCTTGAGACTATCTACTTCGCCAACTCCAGTTCTGCCGCCTGAATTATTCGGTTCCACTGCTGTTAAGATGACAAAAGGAACAGTAAATGTCTTTTTCATATTAGTTCACCTCGTTCTCTTTCTCATCAGGTTCCGGATTCGGGAGCTACGTAGAGATCAACCGTGCTTGTTCTTGCGGGCTGTGTCGTGGCAGAACCAATGGAGTAATAGTTCAACGAGCCATATACTCTGGACGTAGCGCTGGTGACGATCAGGTTGTCAGGCGTTACCCAGAACATATATACCGGTTTTCCGATCTGAAGATCATTGACCTCGATATACTCCAGATCAGGATAATCGTCTCGATTCTCCGGGTATTCAGCCAGGTTGGTGTAGACAAGACGGTAGCTCATCATGCCAGCCTTCGGGAACAAAAGCTTGTAAGTTTTGTTTTCTTCCTTTATGGGCGGCTCGCCGATATAGTAGGTTACCGCATTTGAAGTCTTATTGACCGGGGAAACTTCAAATTCTGTCTTGCTCTTGTCGCCGACGGCATTTTTCACATTGTTGCTGCCATTGTCGAAAACGAAACCGACATCGCCGTAGTTCGCGTCGTCCGTATTGGTGAAGAGCCAGGCCGTCGCGATCGCGCCGGTTCCCAGATTGTACGTATATCTCAGTCTGGGCTGCAGGAATTCAGTCGCCGGGACTTCCTTGATGTAGTAGATCGTGCCGGCAACCGGGCTCAGCGTCAGGCCGTTGCCGACCTCGGATTCGGTCGTATAGGCCTTGGTCGAATCCCAGACGGCCGTTGCGGTAGTTCCGTCGTAGTTCTTGACATTTACGCCGTCGACAGCGACCTGCGCCTTCTTGACCCAGCCCTTGGAAGCCAGAATGTCAAACACCGTGGCGATCTCCGTCGGCTCGCCGGTCGTCGCATTGATCGAGTCCTCGGCAGGCTGGACGGGATTCCAGCCGAGCGCGTTCAGCGCATTGAGCTTTTCCTCCTTGACAGTATCGCTGTCGCCATCCACGATGTTTTTAATCGTCGTGCCTGCGTAGTCAGTGTAGAAGCCGCCGTAGAGGTAGCCGGACGTGACATGATTGGCGATGTCAAGGGTCGTGCCGTTGGGAACCGTGATCCTTTCAATGGTGTTGTCGCCGGAATGGTACACGTAGACCACCTTGCCCCACACCGCGTACATGGCGTGGTACGGCATCAGCTCGTCAGGTGCGACATATTTGACGGTCGTCCATGTCGTACTGCTGACGTTAGTGACCGCAGAGTAGGATTTGGTCTCGGGATTGTAGCGGAGGAACAGATCCTCTTCGGTCAGCGAAAGCTCCTTGGGGTGGTTGTCGGGAGAGTCCCAGTACAGGTCGCCCTCCATATTGGATTCTGCCACGCGAGCCCAGCCAAGGAACTGGTGACCCTCCCAGACGATCTTATCCCAGCCGACATAAACGGAGCCTTCGGTATAGTCCGTTGACGGAAGAGGAATCTCGATGTTTCCGTTGATTTTTACATCTTTAGATTCCTTATATTCGCCGGTGCCGTTATTGGCATACCAGACGATATGGGTAGGCCGCTGGATCGACTTGGGACCGTAAACGGCACGCAGCGTAACCGTGTAAATCTTGGTGACCTTGGTCGCATACGTGGCGTAGACCACCAAGTTGGTCTGGACATTGGTAAAATCCTTATCCCAGCCCTTGAAGGTAAAGCCCTCGCGGGTCGGGTCGGCAGGAGCTGTGGCGCTCTCGCCGCGCGTGACTTCCTCGGTTTTCAGCACTCTGCCGTTCCAATCCTTGAAGGTGACGATGAAAGCGCCTTCGCGACGGTACTGGGCGGTAAAGATCTGATCCGCAGTGATTTCCGTGGTGTTGGGATTCGGATCCCAGTGGTCGAAGAGATAGGTCTTGCCATCTACGGTGTAGCTGGAAGGAATTTCGGGAACCGTAGCATAGCCGCCGTGATCGACCGTCTGCGTCTCGGAGCCGTCATGCCAGTTGAAGGTGACGGTATGGGAGTTTCTCGTGTAGGTGACGGTGACGGTCACGTCAGAGGTGCCCATGGTTCCGGAGACGCTGGTCTGGCTGGCCGTGTAGCCGTCGAGTTCGGGGCTGTCGACGGTGTAGGGCACGCCCTCGGGAACGGCACCCACATGAGCGGCCGGAGCCGTCGTGCCGTCGGACATCACGTAGTTGATGGTCAGCGTATGCGTCAGCGCATAGATGCCGATGGCCTCGCCGTTTTTGGAGACGGTGTAGTCGTAGTAGCCATCCGTATTGGAGTCATCAAACGTCAGGTAATAATATCCTTCCGACTCAATCTGGTTGTTAAAGTAGTTGTTGCTATCGTAAAGCCAAGGAATGGAGCCAGTCAGAACGGTCAGATATCCGGTCGTTGTGAGGTTCAAATACTTGCTGTTCCCGACATTCTGCCAGGTCCAGCCAGAAGTAGCGTTCCCGCCGGCGGTCCAAGTCAGGTCAGCAACCTGATTGCTGTAGATCGTTACAGTATTGCCGGATCTTTCGAGTTTTATGCCGTTGAGCCAGCTGCTGCCGGTAGAAGCGTTTGTCGTATTGGTATGATTCGTACCAGAAAGAGCGTAATTCGCACCGTCTGCCACGATCACATAAGAGATGCCGGGCACGGGGGTATCCACCTTGGTATAGGTGACCGGATCGCCGTAATCGACCAGCTCGAAGAAGGTGAGTTTATAACCACTGGAAAACACGTCGAAGTGTGAGCTGGAATAACCAACATACTGATACGTGAGGGATGTATTTGTGCTTCTCAAATATCCAGTCGAAGAAGTGAAGGTCCAGGTATTGTTGGAAGTGCCGAAGTTCAGATAGCCGTTGCTCTGACCAAGGTATCCGGCGGTGGCGTTCTGGAAAGTCAGGGCGGAAGTGTTGCCACCGACCGTCCACAGATAGGCGCTGTAATCGCCGTTGATTGTACCGTTATTATAGGTCGCCGAGACGGCCATCGGGCAGTCGGAAGTGTTGTAATACGTATTGCCGATCAAATATGCGGTCGAGCCGGAAACATAGCCCATCAGGTAAGAGTGGCCGATCTGTGGCGTGGTGACTGCCTGATACACATCCGTCGCCGCTCTGACAGGATTGACAACGCCGATGCCCATGGGAGACGCCGCGGTATCTCCCGCGACGATGGAAATCAGGCCATCGTCAACGGATGCTGTACCGGCGCTCGGCGCATCCGAGACCACGGCGTAATCGGCGTCCACGGTGAAGGTCATGCCGGGATAAACGATGCCGCCTTCTTCACTGGAAACCGGGTTGCCCTGTTTGTCGAGGATCTGCCAGTAGAGGAACTGATAATTTGTGCTGTCGTCCGGTGTTGCAGCCGAATGGGACAGCGCGTCAGAGCCGTCGGTGTAGCGCAGGGGGTCGGTGTACGTGGTGGCGGTGGAGCCGTCCGTTCCGATCAGCGTACCGGTCTTTCCGGTCACGCCGACCTCCTCCACGGCGTCATACTTCACGGTAATGCCGGTGGAGCCGTCGAGCACCTTGCGCCACTTGGCATAGAGGTGAACCATCTTGTTGATCCAGGGACGGTTCACGTCCTTGTTCGTGCCATCTGCCTCAGTGGCATACATGGCATTCGCTTTTTCTGTGGCACCGTAATCCTGCAGGATATCGTCGCCCATAGCGTCCGTGAACTTCGTCTGGAAGTTGAAGGGCTTTGTGCAGGCTTCATCGGTATACCAGCCAACGAGGACATAGCCTTCCATCGCGCCTTCCACCGGGTTGCCGTCAGAAATCATATCATTATAGGCGATACGGAAGTTTGAAGCCTGATCCGGGTCGTTCCAAGAAACGTCGCTCCATTCCTTGTTTTCTTCGTTGACATGGAGGAACACGCGGAACTCGCGCTGGCGGAATTTGGCATAGACAGTGATACCGCCCTGCAGCATGGTCTTGCCGGCAAAATCATACTCCGTCGTGCAGCTGGGGTCGATGTACCAGCCTTCAAAGAGGAAGGTCTCGTCGGTAAAGTCGCCTTTCACGACCGGGTCGTAGTAGTTCGTGCCGCCGTCCTTCTTGTAGGAATCGACAGAGGCCTGGTAAAAGATCGGAGCGGTCTGGTAAATCTGACCGTTTACAGGCGCGGGCATCTCCGCGCCGCGGCCGGTGACAAAAGCGCCGTACATAAATGTGATGGGCATTTTCACGCGGCTGTAGCGGAACTCGATCTTGCCGCCGGCAGGCTTGATGTGGGAAATATCGTTGGGCTCAAAGCCGTCGAACTTAACGGCGACGCCGTCATCGATCCAGTCGGTCCAGTATCCGCCTTCCTGGCTGTCATAGATGCGATTCTGCGCCGAGCCCCAGTTGAAGGTATAAGTCGTCGCGTTTCCCGAGCCGGAGGTAGTATAGCCGGTGGCCACCTGATAGGTCGTCACGCCGCTGGGCAGCTTGACACGGTACTGGTCGGAAGCAAAGCCGGAGAAGGAACGGAACACCATGCCGTCGCTGGTCTTGCAGGGAATTGTGAAATCGGCATCTGCCTCTAAGGTATTGTAGTTGCCGCTCTCGTCCTGCAGGAAGTGGTAGGCGTTGGCGGCAAATGCTTCTTCTACTCCGTACAGCGTATAGTCACCCGCGAAGCAATCCAAGACACTGATAAAGGAACTGCCGTTGGGATCGTCTACCATCCAGCGGTAGTCGGTAGGCCAAGTATAATTGTACTTGCTCAACGGCTGGTCATACAAACCAGTCATGACCTCGCGCTCCGCCCAGTCGCGGGTGTAGTAGGTATAACTGGTCGTAGTGCCACGACCATACTGGTAATAGCGCGTGCCGCTCCATTGGTGGTACTTGTTGTCGCTTGCTAAATATGACCAATAATAGTTGCCGTTGCTGAACTGTCGATAGTCCAGCTGATACCACACGCCGTCGACAACCGCGTACTGCATAGATTGCGTGTCGTAGCTTGCCGTTGTGGGAAGGTAAACATAGTTGTAATAAGGGTCGTAATACCGGATCGGGCAATACTGATTATTGTAGTAGATGTAGTATACCGGAGTGCCTGAAGACGTGCTGGGATGACCGCTGACCTCGGAATATTGCTGCGTCATAAAGCGAACGGTGCACGGATAACGGTCATAGTACAAATTGATGACTGTGGTGCCATCGGCTTTCACCACTGTGTCAGTGGAGGTCACGCCCTTGGTCTCATTGTATTCAAAACCGTAGAAACTGTGCTGTATACCGTCAACAGTATAGGAGGACACCCAGCTCAGCTCAGTGAGTGGCTTCAGGCCGATGTTGGCGTCATTGATCAGATCTGCGACCGGCGTATTGGGCGCAACGGACTTCGTGCGGGCGAAGGCATAGTCGTAGGTCTTGGCCTTCAGGTTGTTGGGGTTCGGATCGGGCACCGTATCGACCGCGCTCCTGTCGTCGTCGATATTCTGCTTCCAGACGATGATGGTGAAGTTCACCGTGTCCTGCAGCACCCACTTGGCATAGACCGTGGTGTCTTTGTCAATGGTGCCGGAGAAGCTGAAGGGAACATTCTGGTCCTGCTCATTCGACCAGACGTCGTCCGACACATCAGCAGTGCCTCTATCGTCATATTTCGTGTACCACTTGCCGCCGTCAGAGCCGCCCAGGGTATAGCCGTTCAGCGTGGGGTCGGCGGGCTGCGCGTTGGCGGGGATCACGCCGTTGGGGCAGAACACAGGGGGCACATAGGTGGCGCCTGTGTAGTGGTTGCCCGGATTCTCTTCAAAGCTCAGCCAGAAGCCCTGCTGCACCATGGCGCGGAACTTGGTGACCCGCTGGGTAATCTCAGCGGTCTCGCCGTTTTCATAGACCGTGTCATCGCCGTCGTCCTTCTGCCAGCCGAGGAAACGGTAGCCCTGCAAATAAGGGGCGTAGGTCAGCTGAACGTTGACGGTCAACGTATCTTCCTTCGAGTAGTATACGTCGGTGGCCAGGGTGGTCTCGCCGTTTTCGTCGACATACGCTACATTGAAGTAGCTGAAGACCATGGCGTAGACGTTGATGTAATCGCCCTCTGCAACTGCGCTGTTCAGACGGGTCTTGACCATATCACGGACCCAGTCGATAGTGTGCTGGCCGTCGACGTCATCAGCCGTATAGTCGGCGGAATGGTAATCCGTCTCATTGATATACCAGCCGCAGAACAGCTTATTCTCAGTGACCGTCGGAACCTCGGGGTCTTCAATGATCGTTGCGAGGTCGTTAATATCACGCTGCTTGACATACACGGAATAGACAGGCTCGGCGTCCGTATCATGGTGGAAGAAGCGAATCTCAAGACGCGCATTTTCGTCTGTTCCATTGCCGTCGATGACCGCATAGACCGAGAACTTCTCCGCCTCGAAGGAGAGCTGGTCGGCCATCATGAGATTGTCCTCGTCGTCGTTCGGCAGAGGATCAATGCGCTCGGCCACAGCGGGCTCTTCGTCGGGAACGTGAACCACGACAGGCTCCATCACGTCCGCGATTTCGGGCGCACTCATCGTGACAAGGATCTTGTTGCCTTCCTGGGGCTCAATTTCCTTGCCTTCATTCCAGAAGCTGATGTCCGCAGCCAGCACAACAGCGCCGTCCAGATCCTCTGCACGGTCAACCGCGTTCTGCACAGCGGTCAGATCCGCCAGGCGGCTGACTTCCATCGTCGTGCCGCGGGGAAGGGCGCCGGCCGGGGCCTTGACGTCAATGTTCAGGCCGTTCGGCTCGTAGTAAGAGAACTGCTGCGCGGGGTACGCCAGAGCGTCCACCTCGCGGGCGGGTTCCTCTGCCACAGGCTCGGTAACCACAACGTCGGTCTCCTCGTCCAGACCGGCGGCATTAGCCGGCAGAACGCCCAGAGACAGAACCATCGCGATCACGAGAACGAGGGACAGAACTTGCTTCATGCTCTTTCTCATTCGGATTCCTCCCTTTGCAGGATAAAATTCCTGGTATTTACTGGTGATATGATTGCGCCCGGTTCAATGATGCGCTGGAGATTTGACGCCTGTCTTTTCAAGGATGGCAAACCGATGAAACGATTATGCAGCATCCTTTGAAGGCCGGAAAATGATGGGATCCCCCTGCAGGGCGCAAAAATGGCATAGTTATCCCAATACTTCAGAGTCATTGTATTACATTTTCTTAAGTGTGTCAATAAAAAACAGGCAGAGAAATTAGCATATTTAGGACAATTACGATATTCATTTATCAATCTCGGGCTGTGTGGAACGAGAATTGTAGTTATGTAACCCTCATGGAAAAGAAAGGCATTTGTAAAGGAGCCGCTAATCCCCGCTTGCTCGCAAACAAGGGCTTGAGTGCCATAAAAGACCCAGAACAAAAATCAAGCGGCTGTTTATATTTGTATTCATCCTCATATGCCAAAAAGTCATCCGGCGAGAGTTTTTCTTCTCAACGGGTGACTTTTTCGGCTGATGACGTTTTTTTGATTGGCCTAACGAACAGGATTTACAGCTCCGCGCTGATGCTGTACGCCTCAACATCGGATGCAGAGACCAGGACGGACTCCTGATGGAAGAACGCGCAAAGGTCCTTTGCAATCTCTTCCGTCAGTGCTTTCTCCACGCCGATCAAAGAGAGTACCAGCGTGTTTTCCTGCGTATATTCTCCGGATTCATGAATATAGCCTCCCTCGATCAGGCTGAACGAAAACGGTACATGATAGTTGAGGCAAACGTTTCTGAGGATGGAAACATATTTATCCGTATCAAATTTCTGTTTTTTCGTATCCTGATCGTTCAAGCCGATATAGATGTCTGTTTTTTTCATGTTCTTATCCCTGCCGTGCTGCCCTCTATTTAACCAGTTCATTGAGATCCAGAATAACTTCCCACATCATATTTGCCCCGTAGCTGAGGAAATCGGACTTGGCCGGAAGGCGCAGTACCTTGGTAAAGCCCGCGCTTTTCGCCGTGGCGACGGCTCTGTCCATGTGATAATCACTGCTGATCAGGACGACAGGCTCCGTCGGCGGGAGCATCCGAGCCGTGTTTTTAAAGTTTTCCTTCGTCGTTTCCGCCTGATCCTCCAAAAGCATCTTTCCGGCCGGTACGCCTCGCTCCGCCAGAAGTTCCCGCATGACCTCCGCCTCGGTGCGGCCGGATGCGTCCGGGTTGCCTCCGGTGAGGATCAGGACGGCGTCCGGCGTGTCCTCGAGGTATTTCTGCGCGGTATCCAGACGCGAGAGCAAATCCTTCGTGGGCTGCCCGTTCTGCAGCGCCATGCCGAGCACGATCGCATGGCTGGCCGGCTCCGCTGTGTGAATCAAGCCGCCCAGCACCACTCTGCCGCAGAAGAACAGGATCACGGCGGTCAGCGCGATAAGGATGCTTCGAAATCCCCCGCCGATGATCTTCCCGGCTTTGCCCTTCGCCTTTGCAAGCAGATCAAACCTGAGGTCTAAAGCAAACAGCAGCAGGATGCCGCAGAGAATGAGCTCATGGCGGAAAATATTTTGATAGTCCGCTTTCAGCACAACCACGCGGATCCTGTGCAGCATGACGATCACGACGTCCGCGCTCAGCAGCGTGAATGCGGCGAGCAGAAGATCGCCGAGGACTCTTCTTGTTTTTCTGTCCTTCATTTTGGCTGCTGTCTCCATTTCCTTTGATGTTTCACTGCAGGATTCCATTATCGCCGCAGATACATCGACGAAACAGGGAACGCGAAATAGGTATCCGGATAGGGCTCGTTCTTCAGGGCAAAGTGCCACCACTCGCACTCGAGCGGCTGAAAGCCGTTTCGAACCATAAGCTTTTGAAGAAGCATCCGATTCTCATACTGCTCCTGTGTGATTCCCCGGTAGTCGGGATGGGATACCTCGCTGAAAAGATCAAAGGGGCTGCCCATGTCCAGTTCTTTTCCGGTCTTCATATCCATCAGCGTCAGGTCCACCGCGCTGCCCCGACTGTGACTGGACTGCTTGGCGATATAGCCCCCGGCAAACAGCTCCTGCTTCTGCAGGTCGGGGTAAAAATAGGGCTTCATGCGGACATCCTGATCCTCAATTCCCCAGAGGACAAAATGCTTCACCGCACAGGCGGGACGGTAGGCGTCAAAAACCTTCAGTCGGTAACCTTGCACGATCAGCTCGCTCGCGACCGCTTTCAGTGCCCGTGCCGCCTCAACGGTAAGCAGCGCGCAGGGCTCCTCATAGCCGTCGATCCGCTCTCCGATGAAGTTGTATGTGGAATAATAACGGATTTCCTGTATGATGTGCGGCGCATAGTCCGCCAGCAGCACGAAGCCCGACGGGTCCATGGTCAAATCGTTCTTATACTCGGTTCTCACGGTTTTCTCCTTCCCTGCGACACCTGTCGGCAAACGCTGAGGCGCTCTTTCTTTTTCTTATGTGCGCTTGTGTTCGGAAGCACTGTCCCGAAACTACGCCGCCGGCTCCAGGGTCCTCGCAGCCGCAAAGGCTGCGATCCGCTCCGCCACATTCTCCTGCAGATTGCGGAAGAAAAACAGATAATCATAGACGTGATATGCGCCGTCCGGGAGACCGGGCACAACCGGCGCGTAGTCAGTGGGATCCACATCGGTGACTTTCAGCACGCCGCGCTCCGGTTCGATATAGCAGCCGCAAAGCTCTGCCTGTTCGCTCCGAATCTCTCCGCTGTAATCGGTAAAGCAGGCGCCGAGGTTCTCACTCCGGTCCGCGGCGGTTCCGTCCGTTCTCCAGTTGAGCGGATTGATCGCGTAAGCCTTTTGGCCGGCGGGGTTAATAAAGGTATCCCCTACCTCCGGCGCTTCACAGTCAAAGCTGATTACAACGCCGATATCGTCCGCCGCCCCGGCGGGTCTGATCTGCGGATTCTTTTCTGTCATTTCTGCCGTGCACGGCCAGCCGATTGCATAGACCGCGATCAGCTGTTCCTCCAGCGCCTCGTCGCCGAAGTATTCCGCCAACAGCCGATAGCACATGTCCGCTCCCTGCGAAAAGCCGGCGAGGATGATCGGTCGCCCTTGATTTTCATGCTCCAGATAATAGGCGAAGGCAGCGGAAACATCGCTGTAGGCGAGGGCCATATAGGGCTCCCACTGATCCGGCTCCAGGCTGTACACCTTCATGGCCGCCTGCCGGTAGTAGGGGGCGAACATTCTCGTGCTCTCCTCATAGATGCCGCGCTCCATATTCAGCGCGCCAAGGAAGCTTGCTTTGGTTTCCTCGTCGTCGAGAGCCATGTTGAACTCATCGTTCATATCCACCGTAGGGCAGATCAGGAAAAGATCGGCAGCCTTGTCCGCTCCGATGCCGTTATACGCCCAATTGGCCGGATCGCTGTAATCCGGCCGCTCGTTGTCCTGTTCTTCCGGCTGCTTTTCCTCCGCGGGTTCCGCCGGGGACACCGGTGGAAGGGAACGGATTACCTCATTCGGGAGTTTCAGGATTCCTGCGATCTGGCAGGCGGCGAAGCGGTCTCCTGCCCTGTACGCTTCGACCGACGGTTCAACATAATAGCAGTAGTTGGCGATGCTCTCGATGCTGTAGTCCCGCTGTTCGCGGTACAGCTCGGCCAGCAAATGATAGACCGCCTGCCCCCAGCGCATATGGTAGGCGGAGGTGACGATGGTCATCGTATGGACCTTGTTTTCCTGCAGGATCTCAAAGGTATTGACGGCATTTTCCGCCGTGGTCATCGCCTTCTCATCGGCAAAAATCCTCGAGGCGTCAATCCCGCAGTGCTCGATCAGATAGGCTTTCATCAGGCCGGCTTCGGTGTTCCCCCCGGGATTGTTCCCGCCGGTAGCGCCGCCCGAGCAGACAAGGATCGTCTCCGGGAAAGCCTTCGCCGCTGCGGCCGCCGCCTCGCAGCGTCCCATCAGTTCCGGCTGCATCTGTCCGTTCTTCAGCTCATAGCCGAGCACGACGATGGCATGGCTGCGGCTGTTGGGAATGCCGGCCTCGGCCAGTTCCGGCGCGGTGTCATCGCCCTGATAGAGATACATCGAATAGTCCGGGTCAAGGAAGACGCTGCGCCAGTGATCGGCAATGGATTTGGCCAGGGTGTAATCCTTTTGGCTGACAGCCCGGATCGCCGCCAGATCCGCCTCGATGGTCTGCGCGTCCTGTTTGTTCGGGCTTTCATAAGCCTCCACAAGGTGCGTGAGCAGCCGGCCGATGTTCTCGGCGTTGTCCGGATTCGTCAGGCTTTTCTCTCCCCGCGGCAAAAGCAAGAACACGGCAAGCGCCAGCAGTACGGCAGCGCAGACCGACACAACAATAATACTTCGTTTTTTCATAGTCGATGATTTCCTGTTCCCGGCCTCTGTCATAACGTTGTCCGTTATGAGTTCTTCGGAGCTTCTTCCACTCTCGCGCCGTATTTTTCTTCATTATTGTTTATATCATAGATTTCACCGTGAAGCAAGGCGGAAGCCGCTTGTCTTTTCAAATGCAGTCTCTTCGAAACAGCCCTTTTGTATGTTCGAGCCTTTGCACTTACCTGCCGTATTTTTTCTTTTCTGAATCATTCGTGCATTCCCAGAGGCTGTAAAATGAAAGTTATTTCCAATATGCAAAAAAGCTTATATTTATTCTTGACAGAATACCTATTATATGTTATGTAAAAATGGATTGGTTTCAAGAGTATTGCATTTAATAAAATTCATTTTTTTGAAGTATTTTTGAATAAGGAGTCCTGCCCATGACCCGTTTCAGCATGAAATCTCTGCTTGCCCTTTGTCTCGCGTTATGCATGGTGATGTCTCTGCTTTCCTTTGCCCCACTTCGCGCCAGCGCAGTGGAGCTCTCCGCTCCGGATTCCGAAGAGGAGTCTGTCGAAGTCGAGGCGACCGAGCCTGAGGCGACCGAGCCCGAAGCAACCGAGCCCGAAGCGACCGAGCCCGAAGCGACCGAGCCCGAAGCGACCGAGCCTGTGGCAACCGAGCCCGAGGCGACTGAGCCCGAGGCGACTGAGCCCGTGGCGACCGAGCCCGAGGCGACCGAGCCTGTGGCGACCGAGCCCGTGGCGACCGAGCCTGTGGCAACCGAGCCTGTGGCAACCGAGCCTGTGACGACCGAGCCTGTGGCGACCGAGCCCGTGGCGACCGAGCCTGTGGCAAC